>WNFD01003054.1_pt1 | contig 16814 bp, 18 predicted proteins | sample 5400491 | NCBI WGS metagenome assembly WNFD01 (sample SAMN13153343, study PRJNA577476) | soil metagenome | isolation source: 120 cm saprolite under Douglas fir tree site 2 hole 2 replicate 2 | place: USA:California | collected 2015-04-18 | reverse complement strand
AGCCGGGCATGCTCGTCTCGAGCAAGACCGTGCAGCGGCTGGCCTGCGACGGCACTCTGAGCCGGGTCCTCAAGGCGGACTCGCAGGTGATCGACGTCGGACGGGCGACGCGAGCGGTCTCGGGCGCGCAGTGGCGCGGACTCAAAGCCAGGCATCGCGGCTGCGCCTTCCCCGGCTGCGACCGGCCGATCAACTGGACCCAGCCCCATCACATCGACTTCTGGGCCCACGGCGGGCCGACCAACCTGCGCAAGCTACTCCCGCTCTGCTACCACCACCACCGCCTCGTGCATGAAGGCGGATGGCAGGTAATCCAGTCAGACGAAGGCGTGAAGTTCATCCCGCCTGACCACGAGGTGTACCGGAGAATCCGGGCCCCGGGGATGCGCTGGGCGGCCTGAGCCGTCAGGGCGTGATCGTCACTCTCAGCGAGTAGACCGCCAGGTACATCGGACATGCCTGGCCGGACGGGCACGCGGCCCCTGCATACGATGTCACGGTGGCCTCACCTGTTTTCTTCGCTTCGAAAGCGGCTAGCGTCACCCCTCGCGCGGCTGTGGCGGCCGGGTCGACGATCGGCGCGAGGACGGACTGATCGCTCGACACAGGGTGCGACCAGCTCTGCATCCCTTGAGCGGCGCGCAGGACGACCTCCAGCTTCTGGCCCACGTGCATCGTGACCGCGTGGTCGGTGTTCGTGGCGGTGACGTCGAAGCCCACGTCCCCGCCTGGAGAAGGTGACGGGTCCGAACCTGAGCCGGGGCCTGTTGCGCCGCACGCGACCGCAAAGAGCACGAGCGCGGCCAGAAATACAAACCTCTTCATATTCGGTACCGAAACGCGCGGGGCTCCGTTCGGGTAACAAGTAGGAATGCCCAGACCTGTCGCCGCGCTCGCGGCCGCCCTCCTGCTGGCCGCGTGCAGCGGTTCCAGCTCAGGAGTCGTCCACTCCCCCTCACCGTTCACCGGCGGCCTCACGCAGGGCTTGATCGCCTACGTGGCGGACCAGGGCCTCGGCGTGCTGGACCCGGCCACAGGCAAATCCGCGCTCGTGGCGCCCCTTCCGCCGGGTGCTTTCCGCGTCGCGGGACCTGTCTGGGCGCCCGCTCCGGGCCTGAGCCACCCGGTGCTGTACTTCACGGTGCACGACGACAGGCCGGCGGAGAGCCGCACCGCGGCGGGCGTCGTGCCGTACGACTGGCTTTTTCGCGTCGATCCGTTCGTGGGCACGATCGATGCCGTCGCGGCCTCGCACGACTCGCAGAGCGAGGGCCCGATCGGACTCGTGGCCAACTCCCGCTACCTCGGCGTGACGGTGGGCTGCTGCGCGACGTACGAGGTCGACGCGCTCGACCTGACGCAGACCGCGGGCGCTCTCAAGACCCTGGCCAAGCCGCCGGCGCAGGCCGCGTTCTTCACCGAAGGAGCTGTGCCCGGAGACTCGGGCCTGCTGGCCGTCCGCGCCTTCGGCACCGGCGCCTGGTACTGGCTCAACGCGGACGCCGGCGTGCTGAATCCATTTCCGCTCAAGCTCGGCCCCGATGACGGACCGATCGCGATCTCACCGGACGGGACGATGGCCGCCGTGGCGCTCCCCGACCACGGCGCGGTGATCGAACCAATCAACAGCGCGCTGCCCGTCGCCACGCCAACCGCGAGCGTGAGCGCATCTCCGACCGCGAGCGCATCCGCGCATCCGACTCCCGCGGTCACTGCGCCCAAGCACGTCAACTCGAAGCTGCCCCATCCCGATGGTCTGGCCTGGAGCCCGGACGCGAAACAGCTCGCGCTCGCGGTCAATGGCGAGATCGAGCTCTATGGCGCATCGGCGGCCGACGGCACCCCGCCCGTGACCAAATTCCTCAGTGGAGCCAACGTCGTGGGCGTGGCGTGGTCCGGCCCGATCGCCGCATCCACGTTCGCGAGCGTCAAGGCGAGCGCCGGCCCGCAGCCCATCGTCGACGGCCTGCTCAACGCGACCCAGCTGCCTGCCCAGGCCGACACTCCCGCCGCACGACCGCTCACCAAGATTTACGTCTGGCAGTTCGACTCGACGAAGACGTCGCCGATCGAGTCGATCGCCGACGCCACGCCGGCGGTGCTCGCGAGATATCCGCCACTCAGCGCCGCGGTCGTGTTTCACCACTGGGCCGCGAGCGACTCGTGGGCGCTGCTCGGCGGGTGCTATCGCTACCGGGTCGTGATCACGGGAAGCGTTGCGCCGACCGCCTCGACCCTTGGTCTGGGGGGCGCCACCCTGTGCTCGGCCAAGCCGTCGCCCAGCCCTTCCGCGACACCGAGTCCCTCCCACTCTTAGGATCGGAAGTCGTGGACATCGATTTCCTGGCGACCCACGCCGAAGCGCTGCCGGACAAGCCGGCCCTCATCAGCGGAACGCGAGTCGTCGATTACGCGACGGTGCTGCGCCGGGCAAGCCGCGCCGCGAACGTCTTGAGAGGGTTGGGCTGCCGGGAGGGAGATCGGGTCGCCCTGATGAATTTCAACTCGATCGAGGGCTCCGAGATCGCCAACGGGTGCCGGCGCGCTGGAGCGATCATCGTGCCCGTCAACTACCGGCTGCGCGGAGCCGAGATCGCATACGTGCTCAACGACTCAGGCGCCAGGGTGGCATTCGCCGGACCCGACCACGTCGACGTGATGACCGAAGCCTGGCCTCACGTGAAAGGCGATGTGAAATTCGTCGCCGTCGGAGACCACGTTCCCGATGGCTGGCTCACCTATCGCGACCTGATGGGCAGCGCTTCGGAGCAGTTCGACGCGATCAGCGATGGGCTTGGCGCATCCATGATCTACACCTCGGGGACGACCGGCAGCCCCAAAGGAGCCTGGCGGCCGCACGGCGTCGACATCGCGAACATCCTGCAGGTCATCTCCATCTTCGAGCTGACGCAGTCCGACGTGCACCTGATGTGCGGACCCGGCTACCACAGCGCTGTTTCGTTCTTCTCGGTTCTCCACGCCGTGCTTGGCGCGACGATCGTGGTCCAGCCGAAGTTCGATGCGGATGACGCGCTCGACCTCATCGAGCGGCATCGCGTGACCACGACGTTCATGGCGCCGATGCTCTTGCGCCGCCTCGTTGACGCGCAGGAGATGCGACCGCGGGACACCTCGTCGCTTCGCGCGCTGATCCTCGGGGCGGCCCCGTGCCCTTACGCGTTGAAGGCGCGGGCCGAGGCGGTCTTCGGCCGCGTCCTGTGGGAGTTCTACGGCGCCACCGAGACGGGAATCAACACGGTGCTGCGGCCGGAAGACCAGATGCGCAAGCCAGGCTCGTGCGGGACAGGCGTGCCTGGCCAGGAGATCAGGCTCGTCCGCGACGACGGCAGCGAGGCGGCTGTCGGCGAGCCGGGCGAGCTGATGGTCCGCAGCAGCTGGCTCGCCGAGTACTACAACAGGCCCGACGCCACCAGCACGAGCACGCATGACGGCTTCTTCACCGTCGGCGACATGGCATATCGAGACGGCGAGGGCTACTACTTCATCTGCGATCGCCGGATCGACATGATCATCTCGGGCGGCGTCAACATCTACCCGGCCGAGGTCGAGGCCGTGCTGGACGCGCACCCCGCGGTGATGGACGCCGCGGTGATCGGGGTGCCCGACGAGGAGTGGGGCGAGTCCGTCAAGGCCGTCGTGCAGCTGCGGCCTGGCAGCGACGCGACCGCCGACGAGCTGATCGTGTTCTGCGGAGAGCGTCTTGCGGGTTACAAGAAGCCACGGTCGGTCGACTTCCTCGACGAGCTCCCGCGCGACGCCGCGGGCAAGCTGCTCAAGCGCAAGCTGCGCGACGTCTACTGGGCCGGCGCCGGCCGGGCGATCTAAGCGAGGAGAGGCAGCATGAACTCGAGCGAGCGGCTGATCCGCCCAAGGGGCCGGTCGTCGTTGGAGGCAAGACGCGTCTCCTGCTCGAGCGTGTACCAGCCTCGATAGCGGGCCGCGCGCAGCGCCTCGATCACCCGAGCCACGTCGGCTCCGCCTTCGCCCACCGGCCGGTACAGGTTGCGCTCGACCGCCTCCCTGTAGCTGAGCGAGCGCTCGCGCACGCGTCGCGCCACCTCCAGGTCGACATCGTTGACGTGGACGTGCTGAATGCGGCCGGCGGCCAGCTCGATCACCTCGAACGGGTCGGCGGCGGCGATCACCAGGTGCGCGATATCCAGGCACACGCCGGCCTCGGAGCCGACCAGCAATCGCTCGATCTCCTCGGGTCCCTGGATCGTGCTGCCGAATCGGGGCTGCACGGCGAGCTTCAGCTTGTGGCGCGCGCAGACGTGCTGGACCGAACCGATCAGATGGAGCAGGTGCGCCCACTCCGCATTGGAGAGCGTCTCCGCCGGGCCTGCGTCGAGGACCGGCGACTGTGGCGCCGCGCGCTCGGGGATCGCGGAGAGGACCAGCGTGTCGGCGCCGATCGCGGAGAGCCAGTGCGCATGCCCGTCGATGTGGGCCAGCTCCGGGCCGCGCGTCTCGTTGTGGTGGAGGATCGCGTGCACCTGGCCCGCGACGACCTGCAACCTGTGGCGGCGCACCAATGGCCGCGCCCGGTCGCTGCGATCGGGCAAGAATCCAGGGGGGCCGGCGGTGACGGCGCCCTCTCCGATAGCGGCCGCCTCCGAAAGCACTCTCTCGACGTCGATCTGGTGGCCCCAGTCGCGCGCTTCGCTGATACCCCAGCACACGGGAGAAAGCGCGATCCGGTGTGGCGAGCGCACCCCTCTCCGCCCGATCCGTGCAATCACCGCGCGAAGATTAACCTTCTAATCAACGGATGCCCGCCATCAATTTCGAGCCGGAGCTTCGCCCGGCCACGCCCGACGACGCGCCCCTCGTGGCCGAGCTCGAATCTCTGCGCGACCCCACTGAACCGCGCGACCCTGTCCTGCTCGCTCACTGGTGGAAGATGAACGACGAGCTCGAGCGATCGATGCGCCGGGTCGCGGTGCGCGATGGAGCCGCGGTGGCATATGTGGGCGCGTCACATGAGTTCTGGGAAGAGAGTCAGAAGCGGTTCGGCACGGTCCGGCCAGTGCTGCGCTACGACCTGTGGGATGACTCCGCTTTCGTCGGCCTCGTGCGACTCGGCGAGGAATGGCTCGGCACCGAGGGCGCCGCAACTGCCGTCGTGCGAATACGCGAGGACTACGAGCGCGAGCTCGAGGCGCTTGACGACATCGGCTATCGGGAGGACAGGCGGATGCGCACGTCGGAGCTCGACCTGGTCGCCAATCGCGAGAGGATCCTCGCGTCGCGCGAGGAAAGCCGGGCGCGGATGAAGGAGCAGGGCGTCGTGCTGCACCCGATCAGCCAGGACCCCGATCCCGAGAAGTTCCACCACCTCCACGAGATGATGAAAGAGTCGGAGAAGGACATCCCGACCACCGTCCCCTGGCGTGAGCTGAGCTTTGAGGAATGGATGCGCTTCTGGTTTGAAAATCCCGCCATCCGCCAGGACAGGTTCTGGGTCGCGCGGGACGGCGACACGATCGTCGGCACCTCGGTCCTCGACTGTCCCGTGGTGCGCGGAGTCCCATGGACCGCGTACACCGGCACCGCGCGCAGCGTGCGAGGCCGCGGCATCGCGCGGGCGCTCAAGTACGAGTCCATGGGCCAGGCCATCGAGGTGGGTTACACGCGCGTGCGCACCAGCAACGACGCGGACAACCCTCCGATCCTTCGCATCAACGAAGGCATGGGCTACCGACTGGTCGCGCCGGTGATCGAGCTCCACAGGTCGCTGGATGGATCAGCCCCTCCGGCGCCGCCCCTCCGTCGGCTCCGCCGACACCTCCCCACAGGTGGGGAGGACAACGCCACCTGACTACGTCAGGGCGTAGGCAGGTCAGGCATCGGGGGCAGCAGCACCGACCGCCAGTGCACGCCGGCGTCGTCAGTGGCCTCGAGCACCGGCCGGGGACCCGCCGAACCGGCAAACCAGGCGTGCTGGCGGTCGAGCACCTGCAGCGATCCAGGTAGGGGTTCGATCACACCGATTCCGCGTGGGCTCGTCCAGGTCGCGCCACCGTCGCCGCTGCTCGCCCACCGGCCACCGCCGATCCACCACCAGTCCATCGCGTCGAAGTAGCCGATCGCGCCGCTGGTTGACGGCGGCTCGATGGGGCTCCAGCTGGACCCGTTGTCCAGGGTGCTGAGCTGGGTCTGGTTCGGAGGCTGTTCCAGGGCGAAGGGGCCCCCCGCCACCTGGTCGATCACCGTCGTGTAGATGTACGTGTGGGGCCGGCCGCCGTCGAAGGACCTCACCACGAGCGGCGGATACGAGCGGATGTCTGCGCCGACGCCGCTGCGGCCTTTGATCGGCGGGAAGTAGACGACCGACGCGACCGCACCGCCGCCCAACGTCGGCTGGACGGCGACGAGAAACTGCCCTCCGTGCGGCCAGCCGCCCTCGGGCGCCGGCAGCGTGACTCGATCCCATGTCGCGCCGAAGTCGCGAGTCTTGTATGCGTACGGGCCCGAGCTCGCAGAGCTCAGCCAGCCGGTCGTGAAGTAGGAGAAGCTCACCTGGAACGCCTGGTCGGGCGCAGCCACCGGATGGCCGAGGTTGGCCCACGAGAAGCCCCCATCACCGGTGTGATAAAGGGTCGTAAGGAGGGGCTGGACCCCGCTTGCTCCACGTACCAAAAGCCAGCCCTGGTCCGAGTCGACGAAGGACCACGAGAGGACCGTGCCGGCCGCCTTCGGCCCCGGAAGGGACATCCACGTCCGTCCCCCATCGGCGGTCCGGTGGAGAAGAGGAACGGTCCCCGTCAGGGCGAAGACGCCGACGGCGCTGTCGAAAAATCGCATGAACTTCGGGTGCCCGTCGGCCGTACCCGTGAGCTGCCGCGTCCAGCTCAGGCCTCCGTCCGGTGTGTGGAGGACGGCGAAGTCGCCAGAGGCGAAGTCGACCGCGACCCAGCCGTCGCTTGGGCTGACGAAGTCCACCGTCGTCACGCGATACGCCTGCTGTGGCGCTGGTGTGGGGGCGGCCTGGCTTCGGCCCAGCGCGGGCAGCGAAGGCTGGAGGTACAGCAAGCCCGTCAGCGCGATGGTGACGATGGACGCGGTGATCAGCGCCGCCGCGCGGTGTACATGCGCGTATGGCGATTCGAAGTCGGGCTGAGGCTCGGCCGCTTCCATGCCCAGAGCCAGATTAGTCCGGCCTGGGCACGTTCGCGCATGTCACGTGGGGTTCTTCGATCAACCCCCACAGCCGTCTGAGTCTAGATTTTGAGTCGTGGTTGGCCTCGTGCGCCCAGCCGAGCTCGATGACGCGGCCGCGATCGCGAGAGTCCACGTCGCCACGTGGCGCACCGCGTACCGCGGGCTCCTGCCGGACGACTTCCTCGCGTCTCTCGACGAGGCCTGGTACGCGGAGCGCTGGCGGAGGACGCTGGGCGATACGTCTGGCCGTGTCTACATCGCCGAGGCCGCGGGCGCCGTGGTCGGCTTCGCTTCAGGCGGCCGCGAGCGCGCCGGCGAGGATGGCTACGAAGGCGAGCTCTACGCGATCTACATCCTCGACGAGGCGCATGGCCGCGGCCACGGCCGCCGCCTGCTCCAGGCCGTCGCCGGCGGCCTGCGCGAGCTCGGATTGCGCGACATGATCGTGTGGGTCCTGCGCGACAACCAGGCGGCGCGACGCTTCTACGAGCGGCTGGGCGGTGTCTACATCCGCGAGCAGCCGATCACGATCGGCTCGAGCCTGGTCCAGGAAGTCTCGTACGGCTGGAAGAGCCTCGACGATGTTCGTCCCGGATAGTCCGCTACTGCGGCGGCGGAAGTGGCTTCTGCGTGAAGTCGAAGCAGTCCTCCATCCCATCTGACGCCTGCGTCCGCGCGTTGAGCGAGGGGAGGCCGAAGTTGTTCTCGCAAAACTTGATCAGGCTGACGTGCGAATGCAGCGTCTTGGAGATGTGTCCCTTCTTCGCGTAGGGGCTGACCACCAGACAGCCGACGCGCCCGCCGTAGCGGAACTGCGTGCCGTCGGTCCACTTCTCGACCTCGGGTGGAGTGACGTGGTCCCACCAGCCGCCCCAGTCGTCCCACGTGATGAAGATCGCGACCTGCGGCCACAGGCCCGCCGAGACGACCGCGTGGACCTGGCTGACCGTCCACTGGCTTCCCTTGCTGACGTCGCCAGCGCCCGCGGCGCGCTGCGCCGGAGTGTCCGCCGGGTGCTCGCTCATCGCGTCGTCGGCGTAGAGCCATGAGACGGTGGGCAGCTTGCCCGCCGCCGCGTCGGTCGCGAACTGCTGCCACGTGTGCTTCTTGCCGGCCGTGTGTTTGATGAACTCGAACGCATAGCCGTTGTAGTTGCCCCACGACAGCTTCGCCGCGTCGAGCTGCGACGGCAGCGACGGCTGGTCGTACACAGGGGGACCGGGGTGCTTGCGGTAGCCGCTCGACGGGTTGTCGATCAATTTCGAGTCGGCCATGATCAGCATCAGGTGGTTGGGGGTCGAGGGCCCCGCCACGTCGGTGTAGTAGTTGTCACAGAGCGTGAACTGCTGCGCGTAGCTCCAGTAGTGCGGGATGTCGCTCTGCTTGAAAGCGACGCGTGGCGCGGTCTTGTCGCGCGTCAGCCACGCCGCATGACGGTGATCGGGATCCTTCGGCGGAGGGTTGGGGCTCGCCTGCAGGGCTACGCCGTTGCCGCCGGGGAACTGGCCGAAGTAGTTGTCGAAGCCGTGGTTCTCCTTGACGATGATGACGACGTGCTTGATCGGGCTCGGTGGGTTGGCAGCCATGCCCTCAACTTAATACGACGTGCTCTGGCGCGCAGGTCTGGCGAAGCGGGCCGGCACGAAGGCCGTGGCCGCGCTGAGCACGCAGACCACCGTGATCGAGATGAACGCGTACGTCGGGCTCACCGTGAACAACGCGCCGCCCGCCAGCGCGCCCGCGATCTGCACTGCGGTCTGGACTGTCTGGAAGACGGCCTGCGTCCGGGCAAACTGTCCTGGCTCGGCCAGGCGGCTGACCTCGGCCATCGTGCTGGGCACGCCTGAGATCGTGAACATGCCTTCGACCAGGCCCAGGCCGACGAGCCAGGGCACCGACGCGATGAACGGGTACAGGCCGGCGAAGAACGCGGTGCAGAACAGCGCGACGATGATGAAGCGTCGAGCTCCGAATCGATCGCCAAGCGACCCCGCGTATCCGCTGAGCAGCATCGCCGGCAGAGCGAACGCGCCGAACGAAAGACCCACCGCGAAAGTCGTCGCGCCGCGGTAGGTCAGGTAAAGCGACCAGATCGTGTCGAACGCCCCGATCATGTACGAGGTCCCGGCCCCGAGCAGGATGAGCGGAAGCAGCAGCCGGGCGATGTGCAGCGCACGCGCGGGGATCTCCACCGCCGGCTGCGCGCGGACATTCGGCAGGGTGGCCAGCGCCACCACGCTGAGCGCCGAGAGCGCGGCCGCGACTCCGAACACGACACTCAGGTTGATGAGCGCGATGAACCCGCCGATCGCGGGCCCGATGAGCATCCCGGCCATGTTGGTCGACTGCATGTAGCCAAAAGCGCGTCCGCGGCCGGCTGCGGCGGTCGTCTCGGCGAGAAGACCATTGGCGGCGGGGAAGTAAGCGCCCTGCGCCGCGCCGTGCAGCAGGCGGACGACGATGAACGCCCACAGCGGAAGCGGCAGCAGGTAGGCGAGAAACAGCGCCGCCGTGGAAAGCATCGCGGCGATCAGCACCGACCTCGTGCCGAAGCGGTCGGCGGCCCAACCGGCCGGATAGCGGATCACCCCGTTGGCGAGGAGGCCCGCGGCGAAGACGACGCCGACGAGCGCGGCGGAACCGCCCTTGCGGCCGAGAAAGATCGGGAGCAGAGGCAGGAAGAACCACATCCCGACCGCGTTCAGGAAATTGATCGCGTACAGCGTCCACAGCGTGCGCCGGCTCTCCATCGTCATCAGGAATACTGGCAGGGCGTTGATGAGCCACCGGATGCAAGACGCGCACTGGGAGGTGATCCCGCCTTCGGGCCATGCCGCCCACATGCACATGGCACTGGACGAGGTCCTGCTCGACCAGGTGATCAGCAGCAGGCGGCCCCCGACGATGCGACTGTGGCGCTGGATCGAGAGCGCGCTCGTCATCGGCTCGCACCAGTCGGTGCTCAACGAGGTCGATCAGCGTGCCGCGAAAGAGCTCGGCTTCGTCATCACGCGGCGGATGAGCGGCGGCGGCACCATGCTGTGCGAGCCGGACCGTACGATCACCTACTCGATGTACGTGCCTGAGTCGATGGTCGCGGGGGTCAGCTTCCGAAAGTCCTACGCCCTGCTCGACGATTGGGTGGTCGAGCGATTCAAAGAGCTGGGCGTGCCTGCTTCATATCGCGAGATCAACGACATCATCTCGCCCCGGGGCAAGATCGGCGGCGCGGCGCAGGCGAGGCGGCGGGGCTTTGTCCTGCATCACACGACCATCGCGCACGCGATGGACGTCGAGCTGCTGCCGCGGGTCATCCGGGTCGGCCGCGAGCGGATCGCGGAGAAGGGCGTCCGCAGCGCGGAGAAGGCGGTGTCGCCGCTCTCGTGGTTCACCGCGCTGTCGTGCGACGAGGTGGAGCGTGACCTGTGCTCTTACTTCGAGCGCGCATTTCGCGCCCGCTCCGTCGACCTCAGCGATGAAGAGCTGAGCCGGGCACAGCGGTTGGTGGAGTCGAAGTACTCCACCGACGAGTGGATCAACCGCCTGCCGTAGCGGTCCTCCATTCCTCGATGAGGTCGGCGCTCTGCCCGACATGCTCGCGGTAGTGGTCGCGCAGCCAGCCCAGGATGTCCTCGGGACAGGTCGGATACGGATCCTGGCCCTCGCCATAGACGACCGGCGCCTTGCGCGTCCAGTCGGCAACAGCCAACCGATCGATCGCCGCGCTCACCGCGTCGTGCAAGCGCGCCATCTCGTCCAGCGACTTGCGGCGCTCGGCGGCGCTGAGGCCGCGCCGGGCCCCCTCGCGCGCCTTCGGCTCGTCCCCGGGGGGATCCTGGGGGCCGAGCTCCCCAAACCGGGCCGCGACGATTCCGTCGAGCACGCGACGGTAGTGCAGGAGCACCCAGTTGACGTGGACCTGTAGCCCGCCGAGCGCGTAGTCGTCCCCCGGCTTCAGGTAGGTCAGCGCGCCGTCAGGCACGCGGGCGAACGCGTCCTCCCACTCCTTGCGGGCCGTGTCGAAGTCGGCGAGCGCCGCCTCCCGCTCCATGCGCCGCGAACCTTAGCTGAAGTAGTTGTGCTGCTGTAGGTAGGCCTTGGTGACGACGTCCGGGTCCATGTGCTGCAGCTCGACCTGGGAGTTCAGGGTGATCAGGTCGATCGTGGTCAGGCCGGCGCTCACGGCGTTGAGCACCTTCTTGGCCTCAGCGGTGGCAACCGCGGTCCGGATGATCGGGACCACGTTGTCGGCGTTTTCGAGGTGCTTGTCGTCCTGAAGCACGACCAGCCCGAGGCTCTGGAGGTCGGCGTCGCTGCTGAAGACAAGGCCCACCTGGATGTCGTTGTTTTTGAGCGCGGCCCTGGTCAACGGCCCATCAGTGTCGAGCGCCTTGAAGCTCTTGAAATGAATGTTGTAGACGCGTTGCAGTCCCGGCTGGCAGAACGGTCTCTGCGGGCATTCCGGTCCGGCGCCAAGCACGAGCTGGCCACCGACCGGAGTGACGTCGGAGAGCGTCCGCAGGTTGTACTTGTCGGAAGTCGCCTTGGTCACAGCGAACGCGTTCTGGTCGACGGCGGCTGACGGCGTCAGTGCCTGCAGGCCGAGAGGCTGCAGATGGCTGTTGAGCTTGGCGGTGGTCGCGGTGACATCGCCACTCGCTTCGCCGGCGGCGCTGTTGTAGTACTCCAGGTCGGTCGCGGCGTACCCGATGTAGAGGTCGACCTGCTTGGACTTGATCGCAGGCCCGACGACCTCGCGCGAGCCAAGGTTCAGCTTGAAGTTGACCGTATAGCCGTCGTGCTGCAGGGCCTGGCCGTAGAGCTCAGCCAGCACGCTGCCCTCGGAGAACTTGAAACCCGCGATCGTGATCGTCCCTTTGGCGGGCGCGCTGGGACCGCTGCCCCCACATGCGACGGCCACGGTCGACACCGCGAGCAGCACGCCTAACAACCACCCAAACCTGGGTATGCGGTACATCAACAGTTCCTCCTTGACGCGGACGGTCTCCGGATCGAACCCCGTGTGAGTACAGATTCTTCCACCAACGGGGTCAGGCCGCTTTGAACGCCTGGGTGCGGCCCGCCGTCGGCGCCCTCAGGAGTCTGATGCCTCGAGGCACGAGAAGGCGCTCGACGCCGGCCAGGCTGAGCTCCGTGGCGAGCGCGAGCAGCGCGACAAGGATCGCGCCCGCGACCAGCTTCGTGTAGTCGTAACCGTCCAGGCCGTCGATTATGTAGCGGCCGAAGCCTCCTCCCGCAATCAACGCCGCCAGCGTGGCCGTGGCCACGACCTGCACGGCGGAGGTGCGGATGCCCGCCATCAACAGAGGTACCGCGAGGGGCAGCTCGACCCTCAAGACCTGGGCCAGCTCCCTGTACCCCATCCCACGAGCCGCGTCCTTCACATCCGGGTCCACCTCACGCATCGCGACGTAGCTGTTGGTGACCATCGGCGGAATGGCCAGCGCGGTCAGGGAAATGATGATGGGCAGGTCACCGAGCCCGAACACCTGGAAGGCAAGGACGAGGAGGGCGAAGGACGGCACCGCCCGTCCAACGTTCGAGACGTTGATGGCGAGATTGCCAAATCGCCCGTAATGCCCCAGCACGATGCCGACCGGCAGAGCGATCACGGCCCCGATGAGAACTGATTCCGCGGAGAGCTGGACGTGCTGGACGAGGCGGGTGGGGATTCCGTCGGGGCCCGACCAGTGGGCGGGGTCGGCGAACCACTGCAGGACGCGACCGAGGATGGACATCTACGTGCTCCGCGTCCAGGGAAGGGCGAATCGCTGCGTCCCCGCCAACGCCAGATCGGCGACCAGCGCCAAGACGATAGAGAGAAGCGTGGCCACGACCAGGGGGGTGTGAAAGCTCTCGACAAGGCCCTGGAGGATGAGCTGGCCGAGGCCGCCGAGTCCGATCACCGCCGTGATGGTGACCAGCCCGATCGTTGTGACTGTCGCTATGCGGACGCCGGCGAAGATGGCTGGGAGCGCAAGCGGCAGCTCGACTCGCAAGAGGCGCGCGAGCGGGCGGTACCCCATTCCATCGGCCGCGTCGAGGACGTCCTTGGGCACCGCCTCCAGGCCCACGACGACGTTGCGCGTGAGGATCAGCACTGCGTAACCGACGAGGCCGATCTCGGCGGTCAGCGTGCTCAGGCCGGTATAGGGAATCAGGATTGCAAAGAGCGCGATCGACGGAATCGTGTAGAAGATGCCGAACAGCGTCAGAACGGGGTTGCGCAGGACCCGCCATCGATGCGCGACGATCCCCATCGGGAGTGAGATGACGAGCCCCACCCCGATCGCGATGAGAGTCAGCGTGATGTGCTGCAGGAGGGCTTCGGCGAACACCCCGACATGAGTGGAGAGCCAGTCCCAGTTGACCCAGGGGTCCACGTAGTCGAGGAATAGCCTGTCCTGCATTGCACTACGGTAAATGAGCCGTGATCCGCCTGGAGAACGTGAGCAAGCACTTCGCGGGGGGATCGAACGCGGTGCGCGACCTCAGCCTGGACATCCCCGACGGCCAGACATGCGTGCTGATCGGGCCGTCGGGGTGCGGCAAGACGACCACGCTGCGCATGATCAACCGGCTGACCGACCCGGACAGCGGACGCATCCTGGTCGACGGCGTCGACACGCGTGGCGTCGACCCGGCGGCGCTCCGATTGAAGATGGGCTACGTCATCCAGCAGACCGGCCTCTTCCCCCACATGACGGTCGGCGAGAACGTCGGCACCGTGCCTCGACTGTGGAGGTGGGACAAGAGCCGCATCCACCAGCGGACCGAAGAGCTTCTGGACCTTGTCGGCCTGCCGCCCGCCGAGTATCGCGACCGCTACCCGCACCAGCTGTCGGGCGGGCAGCGGCAGCGGGTCGGGTTCGCTCGCGCGCTGGCGGCCGATCCTCCCGTCCTTCTGATGGATGAACCGTTCGGCGCGGTCGACCGCATCACGCGCGAGCGTCTGCAGCAGGAGTTCATCCGCATCCAGCGCTCGGTGCGCAAGACGGTTGTCTTCGTCACGCACGACATCGACGAGGCCGTGATGGTCGCGGACCGCATCTGCCTGATGAAGATGCAGGCGGAGATCGCGCAGTACGACACGCCCGAACGCATCCTCGCGCGCCCGGCGAGCGATTACGTCTCCGAGTTCCTCGGCCGCGAACGCCTGCTCCGGCGCATGCTGGTCGTGCCGATCGACCCGCAGACGCTGGATCGGTCCGCCGGCGGGCCGCGCCCCGGCGAGCCGCGCGTCGCATTGACCACCACGCTGACCGACGCCTTCGCGGCAGCGCTGGCGAGCCCGACCGAGAAGGCCTCGGTCTTTGACGGCGACCGCTACGTCGGAGCCTTCACCGCCACGTCACTTCTCGAGTCGCTGCGGCGCGCGAGCGCCGAAGGAGGAGCCCAGGTTGCCGCAGGAATTTGACGTCGTGTGCCTTGGCGGTGGGGTCGCCGGCGAGGCGATCGCGGGAGGACTCGAGGGCAGCGGGCTGTCGCTCGCGGTCGTCGAACGGGAGCTCGTCGGAGGCGAGTGTCCTTACTGGGGCTGCGTGCCGTCGAAAACGCTGCTCCGCTCGGGCGAGACGCTGGAAGAGGCGGGTCGCGCCCGCACCCTTGCGGCGTCGCGCGTCGAGTGGGACGTCGACTTTCCGAAGGTCTCCAAACGGGTGCTGTGGATGGCGCGTGACCTCGACGACACGCGACCCGCGGCGGCGCTCGAGGCGACCGGGGCCAAGCTGGTGCGCGGCGCCGGCCAGATGATCGACCTGCGCACGATCGAGGTGGGAGGCGACCAGCTGGTGGCGCGCAAGGCGGTCGTCATCGCCAACGGCGGCACGGCGGCCATCCCTCCCATCGAAGGGCTGGACAAGGTCGACTACTGGACCAACCGCCAGGCTGCGATACCGCGCGAGCTGCCCGCAAGGCTGGTGGTGCTGGGCGGCGGCGCGGTCGGAGTCGAGCTGGCCCAGGCTTTCGCGCGCCTGGGCTCGAAGGTGACGGTCGTCGAGGCCGGGCCCCGCTTCCTCGTCCTCGAAGAGCCGGAGGCCGGCGCCGCCCTGCTGCCGCACCTGAAGGCAGACGGCATCGAGGTCCTCGTCGGCGACCCCTGCATCGCCGCCGAGAAGCAGGCGTCTGACGTGATCCTGCACCTGAAGTCGGGCGCCGTCGTGTCGGGCGACCGCCTCCTGGTAGCCACGGGCAGACGCCCGAACTTCGAAGCCTGGAAGGCTAGCGGCCTGACCCAGACCGAGCGCGGCTGGCTCAAGGTCGACCCGCTGACGCTCGAGGCCCGCGACGGCATCTACGGCGCCGGCGACATCACAGGCATCGGGGGCTTCACCCACCTCGCCTACTACCACGGCCAGATCGTGGCGCGCCGCCTGCGCGGCGAGGACGCTCGGGCCGATCACACGGCGGTGCCGCGCGTCACCTTCACCGACCCCGAGGTCGCATCAATCGGCCTGTCCGAGCAGATCGCGCGCGACCATGGGCTGGACGTCGTGGTGACCACGATCGACCCGGCCGAGACGGCTCGTGGGTACATCCACGACTTTCACGGCGGGACGCTGAAGCTCGTCGCCGATCGGACCCGCGGCGTGCTGGTGGGGGCGACCCTGGTCACGCCGCGCGCGGGCGAGATCCTGGGCGAGCTGGTGCTGGCGGTGAAGCTGGGGACTCCGCTGCGCGCCCTGGCCGACGTGATCCACCCGTTCCCGGCGTTCAACCGCGTCCTCGGCGCCGCCTTCGCCACGCTGGCCGCCAAGGTGTCCTGAGGCCCCCGCGCGTTGTAGGAGTGCGCGTCTAAGTTTTGTAAAGGGGGCGTATTTGTAATGGTCATCAGTGTCAACGGAACGCCGATCACGCTCGACCTGGACTCGATCCTGGTCTGGGCCCTGGTCGGGCTCGTGGCGGGCTTTTTGGCGAGCCACGTGGCTCTCGGCCACGGCCTCGGGCTCCTCTGGGACATCGTCGTCGGCATCGTCGGAGCGTTGTTCGGCGGCATCGTGCTCGCCGGCTTCCTCCACTTCAACATCGCGGTGGCAGGCCACCCGATCATCAGCGCAATGATCATGGCCTTCATCGGAGCCGCGATCCTCTTGATCATCGTCCGGCTGTTCGCGGGTCGGGGTTACCGGCGCCGCGCGTACTGAGCCGTCGCCAGACGCCTGGGGGCAGTTCGCTCCCAGGCGTTCTTCACCAGGCGCTCGCCCAGCTGGGGCGCGAGCCCGGCGAGCCTCACGGTGACCCAGCCGAAACGGCCGGTGTAGGCGCTGACGGAGAACGTCTTGGGGTCCATCGCGACGAGCCCCGCCTGGTCGTCGAGCGTCGCCTTGACGGAGACCGACCGACCTTCCGGCGCGCCCATGGCGAAGATGCGGCCGCGGACGCGAAACGTGGCCTCGCCCCACGTCTCAACCTCTGCCGCCTCGGGCATCGCGAGGCAGATCCGCCGGAACTGTTCGTACTTCAAGCTCGCACGACCTCGAACGTGAGCCGCGCGCGAAAGCGCGCCAGGGCGGCGAGCACCGGCGCGCCGAGGGCAATCACCATCGCCGCGTTGCCGACCGCGCGAAACGTGTCGTAGGCAAAGGACGTGAGCGCGTAGAAGCGCGCGT
>WNFD01043867.1_pt1 | contig 16816 bp, 16 predicted proteins | sample 5400491 | NCBI WGS metagenome assembly WNFD01 (sample SAMN13153343, study PRJNA577476) | soil metagenome | isolation source: 120 cm saprolite under Douglas fir tree site 2 hole 2 replicate 2 | place: USA:California | collected 2015-04-18 | reverse complement strand
CATCGTCACCCGCCAGCCGACACGGACCGGGGTCGCCGCCGACGTGAGATATGGCAGCTACGACACGGCCAACGCGGAAGTGGGAGGCACCGCGGTGGTCAACGACAAGCTCAAGATGGGGTTGAACTACAATCACGCCCAGAGTTCCGGCTACAACCTGACGCCGGCGCAATACCAGAACGCCAACCTGGTGCCGACCGCCTCGAAGGTCGACAACATCGACCTCTCGACCTATCTGACGCCGGGCGAGAATCTGAAATTGTTCGCCAAGGCCTACTTCCATCAGGCGTACGAGGATGGCCTGGTCTTCAATATCGCGCACAACCAGTGGTCCAGTTACCGGATGCTGCTGGGCGGGACCTACCAGCTCGAGGACAAGTCCTCGATCAACTTCAGCGCCTGGGCAGGCGGCGGGGTGTTCGGCACCATCAACGCCAGCACCGGCAGCTACACCCTGAACAACGTCTCGGCGACCAACCAATTCGTCAGCCAGATCGAATCGGCGCCGAACTACGACCAGGGCGGGTCGGTGTTCTATCAGGCGGATTTCGGGCCGATCAGGGACGTGAAGATCGGCGTCGACGCGCGCCGCATCGTGATCAGCGACTACAACAACCTCTTCGCCAGCGCCACCTCGGCGCCGACCAGCTTCATCGCCAACGGCGAGCATCGGCTGGAGGGTGTCTTCGCCCAGGGTACATACCACTTCAGCGGCGTGCCGCTCGACGTTACGATCGGCCTGCGCGGGGATTTTTATCAGGCGCTGAACGCCAACGTGCTGACCGTGAACTCGGCAACCAACGTTGCGGTGGCCAATTCCAGCGCCAGCAGCTTCGACCCGCGCATCGGCCTGAAGTTCTATATGACCGACGAGCTCGTCCTGCGCGCCGCGGCCTACCGGAACTTCTCCGCGCCCGGCATGAACCAGATGTATCGCAGCTTCGCCAGCGGCACGAGCTACACCGCCATCAATCCCAACCTGCAGCCGATGACGAATTTCGGCCAGGAAGTCGGCTTCGATTTCACGTGGCGTGAATTCAGCCTGTCGACGACCCTCTTCAACAACAACCTCGACAACTTCATCGACTTCGTGACGGTCTGCAACGCCAGCGCCGCCTGCGCCGCACCGTTCATCACCGCGGCGGGCCTCGCCCCCTCGTTCACCACCGTGCGGCAATACAACAACGTCGGCAGCGCCACCTTCCAGGGCATCGAGATCATCGGTGGCTGGCAGCCGATGAAGGACCTGAGGTTCCACGCGGGCTTCACCAGCACGAGAGCCTACCTCACGAGCTCCAGTTTCCCGACGCTGGAGCTGACCGGCGTCCAGCTCGGCCAGGTGCCCAGCTGGACGGTGACTGTCGGCGCCGAATGGCGGCCGATCCCGGAGCTGGCCCTCACCGCCACGCTCCGGTCCTTCCCGGCCTACTGGAACGATACGGGCCATACCCAGCTGAACGATGCCGCGACGCTGATCGATCTCGGTGTGACCTATTCGCCGGCCAAGGCCGTCGACATCTACGGCAGCGTGCAAAACCTTACAAACGCCCATTATCTGGCGACAGGCTATACGCTGACGTCGTTCGAAGGCTCGACAGTGAACGCAACGGCCATCCCGACCCTCGGCATGCCGCTCACCGTCATCGCCGGGCTCAGGGTGAAATTCTGATGAACGCGAACCAGCCAAGGAAGAGTGCCATGCGTAGACTTCTTCTGTCTCTCGGACTCATCCTGCTCGGCGGCACGGCCGCCGCGCAGCATCACGGCGCTCAGCCGGGCGAGGCCTTCACCGCGACCCCCGCCTTCGCCCCCGACGGCACGCTGTGGCTGGCCCGCACCACCGCCGACCGGGTCGTGGTCGTGAAGTCGAACGATCTCGGCCGGACCTTCTCCACGCCGGTTCCCGTCACGCCCGAACCGATGAAACTCGATTGGGGGCCCGATGCGCGGACGCATATCGCGGTGGACCCCAAGGGCAACCTGATCGTGACCTTTGCCATCTTCCAGGACCAGCGCTTCAATGGCCGCGCGTTCTTCGCGCGCTCGACCGACAACGGCGCAAGCTTCAGCCGCCCGCAACCGCTGACGGCCGACACCACCAGCCAGCGCTTCGAGACCGCGGCGATCGATCCGGCCGGCCGGGTGTTCACCGCCTGGCTCGACAAGCGCAACGTGGCGACGGCCCGCGCTGCCGGCCGGTCCTACCTTATGCCTGGTCGGACGGTGGCGCCTCTTTCGCCAAGACGAGCATCGCCCTCGACAACACCTGCGAATGCTGCCGGCTGGGCATCGCCTTCGCCGGACCGGGGCGGCCGGCGATCGCCTTCCGCAACATCTTCGAGGGCTCGATCCGCGACCATTCCGTCGTCACCTTCAAGGACGCCACGACTCCCGGCCCCTTGCGCCGCGTCAGCGTCGATGACTGGAAGCTGGAGGCGTGCCCGCATCACGGTCCCAGCCTGGCGATCGCGCCCGACGGTTCCTATCACGTCGCCTGGTTCACCGACGGCAAGGCGCGCAAGGGGCTTTTCTACGCCCGTGCCGATTCGGCCGATTCAGCCTTCGGCCCGCCGCGCGCTCTGTCCTCGCCCGACCGCCAGCCGGCGCGGCCCTACGTGCTCGCCGACGGGCGGGCGCTGCATCTCGTCTGGAAAGAGTTCGACGGCACCAAGGCACAGGTCCGCTGGCAGGTCTCGCGAGACGGCGGCCGCGGCTGGAGCGAGGCGCGAACCGTCGCCGATACCGACGACGCCTCGGACCATCCGCTGTTGGTCGCCCATGCCGGGCGCGTCTATCTCTCGTGGCTGACCAAGGCCCAGGGCTATCGCCTGATCCCGCTGGAGGACCAGCCATGAGACTGTCGATCCTGCTTGCCCTGTTGTTGAGCCTCGCTTCCGTCTGCGGCGCCGAGGCGGCCGGCCCACTGCCCTTCGAGCGCGGAAGCTGGGCGAAGCTGCGCGCCAGTCATGCCGGCCAACCGACTGTGGTCCATTTCTGGGGCCTTACCTGCGGGCCTTGCCTCGTCGAGCTGCCGCACTGGGGCAAGCTGGCGGCCGATCGCCGTGATCTCAAATTGGTGCTGATCGCCGCCGATCCGCTGCCGCAAGAGCAGGAGCGCGTGTTGGCGACCCTGGCGGCCGCCGGGCTCGCCAACAGCGAGAGCTGGAGCTTCACCGACCGTTTCTATGAACGGCTGCGCTACGAGATCGATCCGGCCTGGGCCGGCGAACTGCCGCGCACTGTGATGATCGACGGCGACGGCAAGACCACCGTCCTGCCCGGCGTCGCCAACCTCGCTCAGGTCCGCGCTTGGCTCGATGCCCAAGCCAAACCCAGTCGCTAGGAGTTGCTTCGATGAATCGCCGCCGCTTCGTCCTCGCCGCCTTGTTCGCCCTTCTCGCCATCCCCGCGCTCGCCCTCGACTACAAATTGGGCGCCATCGAAATCAATCATCCCTGGACGCGCGCCACACCGCCCACGGCACAAGCCGGCGGTGGCTTTTTGCTGCTGACCAATACCGGCACGACGCCCGACCGCCTGATCGCCGTGAAAAGCCCGGCCGCCGACAAGGTCGAGATCCACGAGATGAAGATGGACGGCAACGTCATGCGCATGCGCGAGCTCGACAAGGGCATCGAGCTGCCGCCCGGCGCCACGGTCGAGCTGAAGCCTGGCGGCTTTCACATCATGTTCATGGGACTGAAGGCGCCGTTCGCCAAGGACAAGAAGGTACCGCTCACGCTCGTCTTTGAGAAAGCGGGCAGCATCGATGTCGAACTGCCGGTCGAGGCGATGGGGGCGGGCGCGCCCACCCCGCCCAAGCATTGACGACGGCCTGAGATATGCGCAGCGGGTTTCGGTTCCCCATGGCACGGCTGCTGACTCGACAATAAACTCCTGTAGTCGTTTTCTGCGATGCACGGAGTCGTCGATGACAAGCAAGAAACGTGGAGGAGACAAGCAAGCCGCGCCGTCTCAGGGTCCGGAGGTCACTTCGAAAAACGGGCATATCGTCAATCGCCGCACGGTGCTGGGCGCCATCGGCGGCGGTGTCGTCGCCGCCGCACTCGGCGATCGCCTGTGGCCGTTGATCCGCGGCAGCCAGGCGCAGACCGGCGCAAGCTCGGTCGACATGAACCGCTTCAACACCGGCGCGTCGGGCCGGCCGGGCGTCGGAACGCTCGGCGACTACGTCTTCCTGTCGCCCACCAAGCTTGGCGGCGGCGCGCATGCCCAGGATCTACAGAGTGGCAAGACGCTGGCCTGGATCGAGTACTGGAACTACGGCGATTCCTGCCCGATCGCGCATCATCTCGCGGCCTATCCCTCGGCCGAGCCGCGCAAGGGCTTCGAGTTCGTCAATTCCACGCAGGGCGGCGACAATGTGCTGATCTACGGCCTGCCGACCGAGATCAAGCAGGTCTCGGAGACGACCGGCATCGGGCTCGGGGTACACACCGTGATCTATCCCGACGCTACGGGCTTTGCCGCCGCCGACGGCCAGAAGGATGTCGCTGCCTTCTTCGACCGTCCGCCGTTGCCGGTTCTGGCGAAGGACGACGTGGCGGTGGGCGAGATGAACAAGGGCCAGAAGACCAAGGTCCAGATGGCGTTCAGTGCCGACTGGATCGGCCGCGACCGGTCGGGCTCGATGGAGGCCAACTGGTTCAACGGCGGCACGCTTCGCATCACCCGCCTGATCAAGGCGCGCGAGACCGGGCTCTACGACCTGCGCGGCAGCAAGGGCAACAAGATCGACTGGGAAATGGTGCCGATGGCCGAGTATCTGGTCTACACCGGCCAGCTGCCCGGCGATGCGCCGCGCAAGCTCTGCGGGCTCGATGCCGTGGTGCATCATCCAGCCAATCGCTACTCGGCGATGGTGATCCGCATGTGTTCGGCGGCGCTGATCATGGACCGCCAGAGCTGGGAGCCGGTGTGCTGCCTGCACATGCCCGAGGGCTCGCCCGGCAATCTGCCGGTCAAGAAGGTGAGCTCCAACCCCGACACCTGGGAGGTCGAGTTCCAGGACATCAAGTGCGTCGGCCACGAAGCGGGCTTCAGCCCCGACGGTAAGTTCTTCACGATGATGAACAACATCCGGCAGAACAACATGCCGGTGTTCGACACCTCCGACCCCGATCCGCGCAATTGGAAGAAGATCACCTTCGTGAAGGACCCGAGCTGGGTCGGCGACTATCCCAGTCCCTTCCATCTCTGCTTCTCGATGGACCGCTCCAAGATGTTCGTCTCGGTGCTCTCGCCCAAGCCAGCCAAAAGCGCGGTCGTCGCCGTCGACACCAAGACCTGGCAGATCATCAAGAAGTTCGAGAATGTCGGCCCCGACCTGCAAACCATGGCGGTGACCTACGACGGCAAATACGTGCTGCAGATCTTCTCGGGCTTCCAGCGCTTGGAAAGCGGCGTCTTCGTCTTCACCCAGGACACGTTGGAGCCGGTCGGCTATCTGCCCAATTTCGGCGGCCATCACGATTGCGTCGTCGTGCCGACCAGGACCGAGCACCTGCTGAACAGCCGCTGCACCACCCTGTAGTAGGTCGCCGATGCTGCTGATCAGGTTGGCGGCGCAGAATCTCGGCCGGCGGCGGCTGCGCGCCCTGTTCCTCGGCGTCGCGGTGGCGCTCGCCGTCGGCGTCGGCGTGGCAAGCTTCATCACCGGCTGGGCGCTGGGCGATGGCATCGCTGCGTCCTTCTCGCGCATGGGCGCCGATCTTGTCGTGGTGCCGCGCGGCACGTTGGTGAACATCACGTCGAGCCTGCTCACGGTGCAGCCGACCGACGAAACGCTGGACGCCGGCGTGGTCGCCAAGATCGCCGGCATTGACGGCATTGCCCGCGCCGCGCCGCAGCGCCTGGTACGGGTGATCGTCGAAGGACGCGGCGTCAACCTGATCGCCTTCGACCCGGCGGTCGATTTCACCGTCCAAACCTGGCTGCGCGAGCAGCGCCAGGGACCGATCGGGGTCGGCGAGCTTTTGGCGGGAGGCCGCCTGCCTGGTGCGGTCGGTGAGAGCTTGAGCGTCTGCCGCCGGCCGATGGAGATTTACGGCCGGCTCGCCAAAACAGGCGTCGGCCCGTTCGATGAGTCCTACTTCATCACCTTTGCCGGGCTCGATTTCCTGGCGGCCCTGTGCAGTCAGGACCCGGAACTGGCCAAAGCAGCGAAGGCCGTGTCGGCCGACCATAGCCGGCACAAGAACGAGATGGCCCTGTGCATGCCCGACTATGTTGCGGGCAAGGTTACGGCGATCCTGCTGCAGCTTTCGCCCACGGCGCGCGCCGAACAGGTGAAGTTTGCGATCTCGCAAATCCCGAACGTGAAGGTGGTCGAGGGCAATTCCGTGCTCACGTCGTCGCGCCAAGCGCTGCGTACGCTGTTCGTCGGCATCGCGGTGTTCTCCGTGCTGGTGGCGCTGGCGCTCTTGATCCTGGTGTCATTGCTGTTCTCGGCCATCGTCCAGGAGCGCACCCGCGAGATCGGCCTGTTGCGCGCCATGGGAGCCAGGCCCAAGCAGGTCGTCGCCCTGGTGCTGGCAGAGGCAGCGATGGTGACGGGTCTGGGCGGGCTGGGAGGTCTCGTGCTCGGCTTTGCGCTTCTCTTCGCCTTTGCCCGCTCGCTCGGTTTTTATTTCGAGACTTTGGGCGTGCCGTTTTCCTGGCCGGCGATCGAGGTGCTGGCGGCAATCTGCGCTGCCGTCGTCGTGGCCTCGGTGGCGTTGGGCGTCGCCGGCGCGCTCCTGCCCGCCTGGCGCGTGCGCCGCCTGGAGCCTTTCGCGCTGATCCACGGCGAGGGCACGCGATGATCCTGGCTACACAGGGCCTCGGCAAGCGTTACGGTCCGGCGGGCTTTCGCGCCGTCGCCGACGTCACGCTCCGCATCGGCGCCGGCGAATTCGTCTCCATCATCGGCCGCTCAGGCTCGGGCAAGTCGACCTTGCTGGCCATGCTGGGGGCGCTGACGCGGCCCAGCGAGGGCGAGGTGACGCTGGACGGTACCGACATCTGGTCGATGGGCGAAGACGAGCTTGCCGCCTTCCGTGCGCGCCAGATCGGCTTCATCTTCCAGTTCCCGAGCCTGCTGCCCAATCTCAGCGCCTTGGACAATGTCGCCCTGCCCGCGCTGCTTTCCAACGCGCTCGATACCGAGGCGGCCTACGTTCGTGCGCACGGGCTTCTTGCCAATGTCGGCTTGGCCGATCGCCTGGACTACTTCCCCGCCATGCTGTCGGGAGGCGAGCAGCGGCGAGCGGCCATCGCCCGCGCGCTGATCAATGCGCCGCGCCTGCTTCTCGCCGACGAGCCGACCAGCGACCTCGACGAGGCGAGCGAAGCCGAAATCGTCGCACTGCTCGATCGCCTGCGGCATGAGCAGGGTTTCGGCCTTTTGGTGGTGTCGCACAATCTCGACATCGCCCGCCGCGCCGGCCGCTCCTACGAGATGTCACGCGGCCAGTTGCTGTCGGCCGATCTCGCGCCCCAGCCCGACCTCGCGCCGGCGCCACCGCGGCTGCGGCCGATCCCCACGCCCGAACCCCTGACCGCGCGCAAGGAACGGCGCCTCGGTGCCAATTTCTGGCCGATCGCGCGGTTGCTGTTGTTCGGTGGTGCGGTCGCCTTCTCGCTGGTGATGCTGACCGACTCCCTGGTCGGCCATTACCAGCGCCTGCTGGTTCAGGAGCGCGCCGAGAAGCTAGCCGCGCTCGAGACACTCGCGCTCTCGGCGCTGCGCGCCAACGTGAAGTCGATCGCGTCGCTCGGCAACGGCAGCTATGAGCTCAGCCTGGAACTGTGGAACGTCAAGGGCGACAATCGGTGCTCAAGATCACCGGCCGGCAGTCCTACCGCTATGTGTTCGAGGCCAAGCCCACGGACTATACGCAGCTATTGCCGCACTACATGCACGTGCGCTTCGTCAATGCGATGCTGGTCAGCCCCAACAGCGTGCCGAGCGACGAACTGTTCGAGCGCACCGACAGCTACTACGTCTATCTCAAGCCGTGGGACGCTGACGACCGCGACATCAAACGCGAGGTCAAGTTCGACGGCGCCCCGCCGCTTTGGATCCCGATGCCGCCGCATTAGCGGCGGAGACTACACCGCCTGCAGCAACACCCAGGCGATCATGGCCATGCCGATCACGCCGACGAACCAGGCAAGCGTGCGCAGCCACGGGATGCCGATCAAATAGATCACCGCATAGGCAAGCCGCGCCCAGAAGAAGATCATGGCACCCATCGCCGTCGTGGCGTTGGTCTTGCCGGCGACCGCGGCGATCAGCACCAGGGCGGCAAACAGCACGAAGTTCTCGATCATGTTGAGATGGGCGCGGCGCGCCCGGCCAGCCCAACCAACCATACCGGGCAGGTCCTCGCGGTTGCCGGCCAAGGTCGTCAGGCCGACCTGCGTGTTGGCGCCGGATGCGGCGATCAGGACCTGGACGAAACACAGGATGGTCGAAAACAAGAGGTAGGTAAGGTCGGGTGACATAGGCGTTCTCCCCCAGTCGTCATTTGGTCCCGAAGAGGCGGTCGCCCGCGTCTCCCAGGCCGGGGACAATATACCCGTGATCGTTGAGTTTCGCATCGATCGCTGCCGTGAACACCGGCACGTCGGGATGGACCTCGGCGAAGGCGCGCGCGCCCTGCTCCGAGCCCAAAACGCAGATGAACTTGATGCGCTTGGCGCCCGACTCCTTCAAACGATCCACAGCCGCGATGGCCGAATGCGCGGTCGCCAGCATGGGATCGCAGACGATGACGTCGCGGTCGGAGATGTCCTGCGGGATCCTGAAATAGTACTCGACCGCCTGCAGCGTGCGCGGATCGCGATAGAGCCCGACATGACCCATGCGGGCGAGCGGCACGAGATCGATGATGCCCTCGGCCAGCCCCAGGCCGGCGCGCAGGATCGGCACAACCACGAGCTTCTTGCCCTCGAGCAGCGGCGCCTTCATCGACTCGATGGGCGTTGCGATGTCGCGCTCGACCAACGGCAGGTCGCGCGTGGCGTCGTAGCCCAGCAACAATCCCATCTCGCGCAGCAGGCGGCGGAAATTGGTGCTCGAGGTTTCCTTATCGCGCATCTTGGTCAGCTTGTGCTGCACCAGAGGATGGCTGACGACGTGGATCGAGTGCGGCAAGGACATTGGTTTCTCCCCCAATACAACTGTCATGACAATGTCACGATCACGACAATCCGACTCAAAAAACCGTTCCATCGCTCGCGACGGCAATCGGCGGCCCACCGCCTTGGCGGCGCTCCGCGGCAAGCGCCCGGCCGGCGAACCAGGTGCCCGCCTCCAGGACCTTGACCAGCGGCAGCCGCTTGGCGTCGAGCGCGAGATGGCCGCGCACATGCTCGGCGATCCGATCGAGCAGCGCCACGGTGAGCGCGCGCCATTCGACGATCGGCTCGTCGCCCGGCTTGAAAACCTGCTCCAAGAGCGCTGCCTGTTTGGGCCGGAGCGCGCCGGCATCGACCAACAGCCCGCCGTTGCGATACTCCGGCAGCCCGGTCAGCGCGTCGAGCTCGACGACCTCGAGCCCCGCGCCCTCCAGCGGCTCGACCAGCGAGTAGGACAACCACTGCGAAAGCTTGTGGAACGGCTATGGTGTCGAACAGCGCGCCGGGCCGGTCGAGCCCGACGCCGCCCAGCTTGCGCAACAGCTCGGCGCGGCCTTCGAGGCCAAGCAGCGGATTGTGCGCCTTCACCTGGAAGCCCATGGCGATGTCCATCGGCGTCAACGTCGCCAGCCTTTCGGCATCGACGCGCAGCGGATCGCCCTTGGCATCGAGGCTGAACACACCGTTCTTGAACATGTGGAAGCTTGCGACAGCCAAGCCTTCAGAGCGGGTATAGATGTCGCCTGTCTCAGGTTCGCGGTAGGACCAGTCCGCGCCTGCTCCGGCGTCGAGCAGCACCGAAACGACAGCAAGATCCATGCGGCGACGCGCGGCTTCTTCCTTCGGCAATCCCTTCAGCCGCGTCGCCAATGCGCTCCAGCGGTCGTGTCCGCCCGCCTCGAAATGGCGCCAGCGCGAGTGGAAGGGAATTTTCGAAGGATCGCTGAATCGCTGCCGAGCGACCTTGAGCGTCGCCTGCACTGCAGCCTCGAGACCGTCGGCATCTAGCGCGAACCACGCCGAGCGCCCGTCTTCGACATAGGTCAGCATCTTCTCCGCCCGCTCGCGGATCGCCGCGGGCGTGCGGAGATAGGCGACCGATTCTGTCATCCCGAGGCGCACCCGAAGGATCTCATCGGCGGTCGATGAGATCCTTCGCTTCGCTCAGGATGACAAGGAAGCCGCTCACTCATCGAGCCCCCGCCCCTTGGGCGTCACGAGATCGGTCGTCCCAGGCTTGGTCGAACTGAAGTAGCCGGCGGCCTTCTTGGCATCCATCTCGACCTGGGCGTCGGCGGGGATCAGTTCGTCCGGGATCGCCACCTGCTCGACCACGTCGATGCCCTGCTCGCGCAAGGCGTCGGACTTCATGTTGCTCATCGAGGCGAAGCGGTCGATGCGGGCGATGCCCAGCCAGTGCAGCAGGTCGGGCATCAGTTCCTGGAAGCGCATGTCCTGCACGCCGGCCACGCATTCGGTGCGGTTGAAGTACTGCGCCGCCGAATCGCCGCCAGGCTGGCGCTTGCGCGCATTGTAGACCAGGAATTTCGTCACCTCGCCCAGCGCTCGGCCTTCCTTGCGATTGTAGATGACGACGCCCACCCCACCCTTCTGCGCCATCTCGATGCAAATCTCGATGCCGTGCGCCAGGTAGGGTCGGCAGGTGCAGATGTCGGAGCCGAACACGTCCGAGCCGTTGCACTCGTCATGGAGGCGGCAGGCGATTTTGGTCTCGGGCTTGCCGAGCTTGCCGAGATCACCGAAGAAATAGATCGTGGCGCCGCCGATCGGCGGCAGGAAGAGTTCGAGATCGGAGCGCGTCACCAGCTCGGTGTACATGCCGCCGGTGTGCTCGAAGAGCGTGCGGCGCAAATCCGTTTCCCTGACGCCGAAACGCTCGGCGATGCCGGGCAGCCACCACACCGGCTCGATCGCGGCCTTGGTCACCTTGACGTCGCCGCTCGGCATCAGGAGGTCGTTGTCGGGCTTGAGCCGCCCCGCTGCGATGGCGTCCCTGATCTCGGGCATGTGAACATGCGCCTTGGTGACGGCGATGGTCGGGCGGATGTCCCAGCCGGCGAGGAGCTTGTCGGCAAACACCTCGGCCACCATGTGGCCCCACGGATCGAGCGACACGATCTTCTTGGGATCGAACCAGCTTTCGAACGGGCCGATCGGCTCGGCTGGCGAGGTGTTGGTGAAGTCGGGCCGATGGCCGGGCTTCAGCTCCTGGGCGGCAATGGCAAGCGCGCGGTAGATGCCGTAGCTGCCGGAATGCACGCCGATCGCGTTGCGCTTGGCGGGATCGCCAACGGTGCCCACAACGGGGCCCCTGAGCTTGGGATCGCGCGCACCCCAGATCACCGGGGGAGCCGCCTGGCCGCCCTGGCTGGGATGGGTATTCAGTCTGATGTGAGCCATGTGCTTTCCAGATGCCCGAATCGGCGGGAAAGCGAGGCATTTTAAGGCCTGCGGACTAAGAAAGAAAGACACGTAAAAAGCCGATTCCAGGCCTGATTCACGCTCACTTGCGCTTCGGCCGGCCGGCTTTGAGGCTTTCGGCGAACATGTCCTTGGTCGTCACCGGCCGGTGATGCTTCTTCAGGAGGTCATCCAGCGCCTCGTCCACGAGGTCCTGCACGCTCACCTTGCGGTCAGCGGCCAGCAACTCCAGCGCCTCGAGCGTGGCCCTGCCGATATTCAGCATCTTGCGCATAGAGCCCTCATCCCCGCATCAACGCGGCGCGGCGAGAGAGGCTGCCGACGGCCGAACGACTAGGCGTTCTTCTTTTTGGCCGCCTTCTTCTTGGCGACCTTCTTCTTGGCTACCTTTTTCTTGGCCACCTTTTTCTTTGCGGCTTTCTTTTTCGCGGCCTTCTTCTTGGCGACGCCCGTCTTCGCTGCCGCCTTCTTCGCAGCCGGCGCCTTGCCGGCCGCTTTGGCCTGGGACTTCGCCGCTTTCAGCTTCTTCTCGGCGTCGGTGAAGCCGTAGATCACCACCTGACCGGGCTTCGGCATCAGCGGTGTCAAGGGTCCGCCGTTGGACGACCAGAACTCGCGCTCGCGCATGGCCAGCCGGCCCTTGTCGAAGTAGCGGTCCTGCCAGTTGGGGTAGAGCTTGTTGGGATCAAAATCGATCTCGAAGAAATCCGCCACCTTCACGTCCTTGGCGGTCGAAGCCTTGGCCCCTTTCTTGACCCAGTCTTGCGCGGCATTGCGCTGGGCGTTGCGCTGATTGTACCAGCGCCAGCGATAGTGCTCGAACACGTCGGCCACGTGCGTGGCATAGGCCTCGGCGATGGCGCGGTTGCCGCGGATCATCACCAGGTTCTCGTCGTTGTTGTAGGAAGCCTTGTTGCCGAGATTGTGGCTGCCCGTCACTACCAGGCAGTCGTCCGAGAACGGATCGACCACCATCACCTTGTCATGCACGATGGCGTGGCCGGCCTTGAAGATCTCCTTCTGCCAATGGTCGGTCTTGGCCAGCACGCCGGCGGGGCCGACGATCTCGGCATCCATGTCCTGCCGGCGATTGGCCTCGAACTCCATCGCCGCCTGGTCGTCGCTGATGACGCCGCGCACGAACAGCCAGGGCTTCTTCTTGCAAACGTCCGACAGGTATTTGGGGATGGTCCAGGACCTGAGGTTGTTGGCCTGGCCCGGCATGAAGGCCAGCACCAGGACGGCCTGCTTGGCGTTGTCGATGGCGTCCTTGAGGTCCTTCATGTCGGGCGGTGTCGGCACGACCGGCGCTTTGTCCTTGGTCGGAATCAGGCCGGAGGTATTGGGCGAGAACCACACCTTGATGTTCGTCTTGTTGTCGGCCAGCGTGATCGGCTGGGCGGGCGCGGCATCGTGGGCACGCAACGCCTTGCCCTGCAGCGCCCCCACCGCCTTGGGCTGGGCGGGAATGCCGGCGGCGACGGTGTCGGCCTTGAGCTTGTCCCAGTAGTCGCGATACCAGCCGGCGACGGTCGGGTCGCGGATGACGATCGCATTGTTGTTCTGGGTACACAGCCCGGATTGCGTCCAGTTGGTGCTGCCGGTCAGCACCGACAGTGGCTTGCCGCCCTCGCTGTAGACCATGAACTTGTTGTGGCCGATGCTGCGACCATCGGGCAGGTAACGCGAAATCAGCTCGGCGTCCGAGCCGGCGAGTTCGTCGCGCGCCGGCTTGTTGGCCCCGTCGTAGCCGCCCGTCTTGTCGCCCGAATTGTTCGACAGCACGATGTGCAGCCGGCTCTTGGCCGCCAGCAGCCGATCGATCAGCACCTTGTCGGTCAGCTCGTACAGCGCGGCGTGACAGGTGCTGTCGTTCGCCGGCCCGGCAGCCAGCCGATCGAGCTGGCTCAGCACGCCCTTGGGCAGCTCGCCGGCGAGCTTCGCGCGGGCCTGGCCGTTGGGATCGTCCAACGCCTTGTTCAACGCCGGCAGGTTGGCGCCGCCATACTGGTCGAGCAGCCTGGCGAGCGCCTGGGTCGAGAGAATGCCGCGGTTGAAATAGACGTCGATCGGGCCGTTGGCGCCGGTGAGCTTCTCGGTCGCCGTCACCGGGTCGGTCACGATCGGCGTGAGGCCGGGCAACGGCGCGTAGCCGCCATCCTTCGCCGCCATACCGGATTGGTCTTGGTCGATTTGTTGACGACGTTGGGATCCTTGCGGTCCTCGAACTCGAGCAGCGAGGTCAGCGTCGTCCAGGCCGCACTTCCGTCGGCGGGCTGGCGTTCGACGAGGAAGCCGGCGCATCCCGCCACCGGCTGATCGAAGCTCCAGGCGATGTGCACCACATCATTGTTGGCGATGACCTTTGCCATGGTTGCCATCGGCCGCCCCGCTGGTTTGCGTCCGTCGATAGAATAGACCGCTGATTATTACAATCAAGCCTGCGCGCGCGCAGGCCCTCGCCACCGGCGCGGTCCGCCGCATAGACGGCCGGCCCTGGTCTCAGCCTGCGTGCTTGGTGACGATGCGTGCCAGCAGTTCGGCCTGCGCCACCGGCGACTTCGCCTTTTTTGCCGCAACGCGCTTCAGGGCGCCGGCCTCGAAGGCGGTTATCACGGCATCGTGCACGTACGAGGTGCGGCAGACGGTCGGCGTGTTGGCGAGCTCGTGGGCGATATCGACCACCGCTTCGCGCACCTGCCGGCGCCGCTTGGCCGCGCTCTCGGCCGGCACCGTTGCCGCCAAGGCCTGCAGCGCGCTCGTCGAGGCGACCAGCGTGCGGAAATCCTTCAAGGAAATGCGCCGGCCCGCGACCTCGCGCAGGACGGCGTTGACCTCGCTGGCGCGGACCGCGCGGACCTCGCCCGAGGGCTCGCGATACTGGAACATGCGCCGGCCGGGAAGCTCGAGCAGGCGCGCCAGGGCGGCGTGGAAGCGCCGGCTCCTCACCGTCTTGGTGATGGTCTTGCCGCCCTTGGCCTTGAAGGAAAGCGTGACGCCGCCGTTGTCTGCCAACCGCACGTTGGATTTAAGCAGCGTCGTGGCGCCGCGCGTGCCGCGCTCGCGGGCATATTCCTCGCCGCCGGCACGGATGGCGGTGAGGCACACCAGCTCAATCACCGCGGCGGCGGCAAAGCGGCGGTCGGCTTCGGCGGAAGCCAGCCCCCGCCCGACGGCGCGGCGGATGGCGGGCAAGGCTTTGGCGAGGCGGCTCAGTTGGCGTGCCTTCAGTGCTTCGCGCACCTCGGCCCATTTGGGATGATAACGATACTGCAAGCGACCCGCCGCATCTTCGCCGATCGCCTGCAAATGCGCGGCCTCGTCGGCGGCATAGCGGACATTCACGTAGGCCGGCGGCACGGCCAGCGACTTCAACCAGGCGATTTTGCCGGCATCCCGCAGCAAGGCGCCCGACGCCGTCATGAAGGCGAAACCCTTGCCGCAGCGCCGGCGGCGCACGGTGAGCGCCTCGAGTGCGACAATGAACAGGCCCTTTTCCTCAGCCAGCCTTGCAACGAGGGTCCGCTGTGCCATGGCGGAAAAAACGCTCGACTTATCGAGGTGTTCCAATGCGGCAATCGACCACGTTTTGGCTCGCAACCTAGCAACGAAGCCGGCGTTGTGTTCTCCGCGGGGAGTGTACGGTCTTGTCGGGGCCCAAGATCGCGAAGCGGGAATGATCCGGAGCATTCGAAAGGCTGAAACCGGTTTCAGCGATACGGCGCGCTTGGCTGTCGGCGCTGGCTGATCGCCGTCGGCGCGGGCGATGGCAGCCTGATAGCTATGGCGGCAAAAATTGTCATTGCGTCCGGGGTGCAATTAATTCATAAACGCTGCCGTCGCGCGACGCGGCAGCGTGGGCGTTCTTGGGGGAGGGCCCGCTTCGCCTCAGTCGTCGACAGCGTGTGTGGAGTGCCGGCTCGTTCGGGGTGGACGGCCGGCATCTCCCCACGACCCTTCACATTCCTGTCGGTTGCATAGCCATCGCGAACGCGCGAGCCTCGCGTCATGCGTTGCCTGGTTTTTCTCGCGTGTCTCGTCGCGGCGGCGTGCGGCGTCGAGGCGGCAAGCTTCGACTGTGCCAAGGCCGCGACGGCAGTCGAGAAGGCGATCTGCGCCGATCCAGGTCTTTCCCAGGCCGACGAGCGCATGGCGGAGGCCTACCGGCAGGCGATGGCTGCCAGCTTGGCGCCGCGCGCCTTGCGCACCGACCAGATCCGCTGGCTCGCCGGGCGCGACTCAGGCAATACGCTCGACGGTCTGCGCGAAAGCTACGACCGACGCATCGCCCTGCTCGGCGAGGAAGCGGGCAAGTGGCAAAGCGTGCGCCGCGATGTGAGCGAGGCGGCGGCACGCCTGACCTGCGTGGTGCCGCCCGATCCACCGGACGGCCCGTGTACGGTCGACGCCTTTGGCTATGTCGCCGGTTCGGGCGACGACCTTGCCTTCCAGCTCCAGAGCTACCGCACTGGGCAGTTCCGCGCCGGTGGCGGCGTGGTGGTGTTTCGCCGCCACGGCACGACGCTGTCGCCCGTGGTCGCGACCGCCGTCGATGGCGTGCATTTCAATCCGCCCAGCGTGGTGCAATCGCCCGCCGGAAGCCTGCTCGATGTATCCGGTACCATGGAGGGCACCGGCGCCTTCAACGCCGGCTCGCTCTACCTAGCGGACGGTGAAAAGCTCAGTGAAATCGACAGCGAGAGCTGGCTGGACGATCTCGCCAAGCGGCTGCCCAAAGGCTGGGGCGCCTGGAAGGGAATCTTCCCCGACTACCGCACGCTCACCGTCAGCACCCCGCTGTGGAAGAGCAGCGACGGCAACTGCTGCCCTACCGCCGGCCGCGCCACGCTCAAGCTCGGTATCCAGGATCACCGGTTGGTGATCCTCGACCTTCACATCCGCAACGGCGAGGCGGCGGCACAAGGCAATTGAGTGGCTAACGCCGCTTGCAGTCGAAGGTGATCGGCCTCGCTGTAAAGGTCGGTGGCTGGGCGTTGGACGGTTTCACCTTGCGCGGCCAGGTGCCGCTCTTCAGGCGGCCTTCCACGATCGGCAGCAGATGCTGGAAAAACACCCAGGCGCGCAGGCGCTCGCCGGCATAGGTGTTGTGGATGGCGTCGACATAAAGATCAGGATCGAACGGCATCAGGCGCGCGATGTCGATGAAAGCCAGCTTGTGGGCGCTGGCGTATTTGGCGAAGACGCGATTCTCGAAGGCGGCCAGCCGCTC
>WNFD01004262.1_pt1 | contig 16820 bp, 16 predicted proteins | sample 5400491 | NCBI WGS metagenome assembly WNFD01 (sample SAMN13153343, study PRJNA577476) | soil metagenome | isolation source: 120 cm saprolite under Douglas fir tree site 2 hole 2 replicate 2 | place: USA:California | collected 2015-04-18 | reverse complement strand
TCCGCTGGGATTAAGTTGAGAAGTGGCGGCATGCATCTTTGCCATACTCTCTCGCAGTTGATGCCAACAGTTGCTGTTATCGCTCTTGGGCACTGGGCTCTCACGCGCGGTACTCACTCCCAACGTAAGAACGATAAAAAACGACAGGTAAACTTTTTGCTGGCGCATGTGGTTCTCACCTGCTAAGGGCGGGAATACCTTCAGTTACCGTACAGATCTATTCTAGGCTCCCGCAAAGGGAAGAGTGTAAATCGGCTGTTGAAAGTTATCAGCGAATTGGTGGGATACGAATACGATGAGACTGGCCGGCGTCTTCATTGAGGGCCTGCTCATAATCCATGGCATGCCGATACCACAGGCGAACATTGCGCCACGCGGCCAGCCAGGAAACGACAAAGGTGCAGGGAAGCATCACCAGGAATCCGAGACCTGCTGGAAGGAACAGCACGTGTAGTCCCACGGATATCATGCACGTATAGACGATGGCAAGCAGGGTTGCGAAGACAATCTGCATGGTGGTTACGGGAACCACCGCTGGCGGTCCTTGAAGGCTGGCGTAGGAAGTTTCTTTTTCCAGAAGAGACCGGGCGAAGTCAGCCGTGACCGAGACGAACACAAGCACTGCTACTGACAACATGGCGAAACGAATCGGCCCTTTGCAGAAGCCAGACGCCAACGTCAATGCCGAGGCAATGAGAAGATGCCAGTGCCCGAGCCGGGCCCAGGTTCCCCGGAGCCGCTCAATCAGGAGCTGCCATTGTTCAAGCAAAAGATGTTCAGCCATCATTACCCTCAAGCTTTAGTTGCGGGCAGAATCCTTGTTACACGCCCACCGGCTGTTTGTTGCGGTCTTTTACCGGGACGCGGCTGAACCAGTTGTGGCGGTCCTTCTCTTTTCCGTAAACAATGTTGAAGAATTCGCGCTGCAAGGCGAGAGTGACGGGTCCGGTCTTTTCGCCGTTCACGCTGATCTTATCAATCGACTTGATGGGAGTTATTTCAGAAGCCGTGCCGCAGAAGAAAACTTCGTCGGCAATGTAGAGCATTTCGCGGGGGATCATCTGTTCCGCCACAGGAATACCCAGGTCCTCAGCCAGCGTGATCAGAGAGTCGCGAGTAATGCCCGGCAGTACAGAGTTGCCTAGCGGCGGCGTTAGCAGCTTGCCTTTGCGGACCACAAAGATATTCGCTCCTGAGGCCTCGCTGACAAAACCGTTCACGTCCAGCGCGATGCCTTCCACATAGCCGTTTACAATGGCTTCCATCTTGATGAGCTGGGAATTCATGTAATTGGCGCCGGCCTTGGACATGGCCGGCATGGTGTTTGGCGCAATTCGCGACCACGACGATACGCAGGCTTCCACGCCTTCGCTCACATCACCTTTGCCCAGGTATTTGCCCCAGGGGTAGTTGGTCATATAGACGTCAGTGGGGGAGTTGAACGGGTTCACGCCGGCTTCACCATAGCCGCGCATGATGATCGGACGCAGATAGCAGGGCCAGACGCCATTGGTTGCCACCAGGTCACAGGCGGCTTCGCAAAGCTGGTCCAGAGTGTAATCGCTCTCAATGCGATAAATCTTGGCGGAATCAAGCAGCCTCTGCATGTGCTCGCGTAACCGGAAAATCGCCGGACCCTCCGGCTGGTCATAGCAACGGATTCCTTCAAAGACTGACGAACCGTAGTTCACCACGTGGGACATCACGTGAATCTGAGCATCTTTCCAGGGAATGAACTTTCCGTTGTGCCAGATCTTCTCGGTTGCTTGAATCGCCATGGGGGCTCCTTCTGCCTGATATTCCGACTGCTGCCGCTTGCTGAATTCGATTACTGAATCCGCTTACTTGAATCCAGAGATATGCCCAGGCCTGGACGGAGAGCCTAGGACATAAACACTTACATTAGATATGATTCTTGGGCAAACAACACATTATATCTGACAGAATTTTTCCGGCCAACATTTGATATTGGGAGCGAATATGCATCCCCTCACATTACAAATGTCGGCCGGATTGGCGAATTGACAATTAGGGATTTACTGGCGCGCGCCTGCAGTAGCAGTCTGCAAGGTTTTTCCCTGATCTCCCGCAGTCGTGGGAGTTGCCGGCGTACTGGTTGTCTGCGCCACCACGTTGGCCGTTCCCGGTGTGTGCAGGTACAGCTTGGGGTTCTTCATGATCACCGGCATTGCAGCGAACGGTTTGGAGTAATCATTGGCGGCGTTCCAGAAGAGGAAGCCAATTCCGCCGTGCTGGCTGGACGTTCCCACCTGTTTCAAAATGTATTCCGGCGAATAAGTTTTCGTCTTCCAATGGAAGGCCTGGAGCCACGGACGCAGTACCACGCCCGATCCAGCCGTAACTTTGGTGAAGCGGTCAATGGACACGCTGATGAAGTGTTCCGGCGCGTCGCCGGGGTGATCATAGCCGTCCATGCCGAAGAAGTGCGACGGGTAGAGTGTTTGGCCATCTTCACAATGTCCTGTCCGGTGTGCGCCATATCAACCTGGCGCTGCCATGCCATCACGCCAAAAACGTCCAGCGAGACCAGCACGCCCATCGGGTGTAACTGTGCGTAGGCACGCTCCAGAAAGTTTGCAATCACATCATCCCGATGCAATTGTGGATCTTTCTGGAAGTCGAACTGCGCATCCGCCTGATTGCCTTCGGCGGGGAAGCGGACATAATCAAACTGAATTTCATCCACTCCGGATGCTGCTACGTACTTTGCCAGGGCGATGTTGTAGTCCTGTACCTCTTTATTGGAGGAGTCTGACCACACCAGCTTGCCGTTCTCCAGCCATGGCTTGTGCAGGCTGCGGCTCTGGACAGCCAGATTGCCATGGTTTTTGGCAATGTTGTCGTCCCGGAACAGCGCCTGTCGCGCGATGACGTGCATATCAAGAGAGTGGAGGTAGCGAACGTACTTGGGCAGATTCGTGATTGGAAAATTCTTGATTTTGCGGGCCAGCGGATGCTGAAAGGGAACGTTGATGCTTCCATCACTGTCCTTGATGTCAAAGACCACGGCGTTACCGCCGGCGTCATGCCAGTGCTGGACAATCTGCATTCCTTTGGCGCTGCCGGCAGTACCACCCGTCAAGTAGATGGCGCGAATTTCGGCGTCTTTCGGGTAAGGCCGAGTCTTTTCCACAATGGGCTGGGGCTCAATGCCGGGAATCAAGACCGTCTCGCCCTTTTTGAAACTTGTTTTCCCGTTATTGGCCTGCGCGATGGCCGCAACATATTCGGCCACGGTCATATATTTCGACTCGGTCAGATGTTGCCGTGCCAGAAAAACCGCGGTAGTGATCGCTTTTGCCTCATGAGTGATTGTTCCCGGAGGCAGCGGCTGGGCCGGAACGGCTCCTGCTGACGGCTGCGCGGCGGGGCTTACTTGTGCGGTTTGCGCTGCTGAAACCTTGGTCTGAGATATTAACTGCGGGTGGCGTGCGAAGAAAACGACTGCAACTACCAGTCCCGCAACGATGAGTGTTGCGGACGAAAGAATGCCTAACTTCTTGGGTGCCATGCGAACTCTTTTCCGGGGTCTGCAACGAATATTAGCATGACGCCAGCTACTCTGATCAAAATGCCTGCTGGTGCTTGACCTTTTGTCATGCAAGCTGCATCTAATCCTTCTGATGCATGGAGAGCGGGTGTTGACAAGTCAGTTATTACAACTCTGAAGCAACGGCATCCATCTCAACTTTCAAGCCTTCTTAATTGAGGGTTCAGTCCTCGGCGGAAGAGGCGAGGCAAAAATTATGAGGACCGGTCTTAATACAGCACTTGATCCAAGCCGGCGCAGTTCGGATGCGCTTGATTTCGAATCCGCCCTCAGACGGAAGATCGTTGGCCAGGATGCAGCCATCGACAAAGTGGTCGAAATCTACCAGATGTTTCTCGCATCCCTGAATGCTCCAGGGCGCCCTCTTGGCAACCTATTGTTCCTGGGACCTACCGGGTCGGGCAAAACCCGAGTGGTGGAAGCCATGGCAGAAGCCCTTTTTGGCGACCCTCGGGCAGTCATCAAGATTGACTGTGCTGAGTTTCAGCATAGCCATGAGATCGCCAAGCTGATTGGTTCGCCGCCGGGCTACCTGGGTCACCGGGAAACACATCCCCTGCTTACGCAGGAAGCCCTCAATCAGTGGCATACGGAAAAACGCAAGCTCACCCTGCTGCTCTTTGATGAGATCGAGAAAGCAAGCGACGCTCTATGGCAATTGCTCCTGGGTATTCTGGACAAAGCCACTCTTACGCTTGGCGATAACCGCCGAGTTGACCTGTCACAATGCCTGATCGTGATGACGTCAAATCTGGGTGCCGGAGAGATGAGTGACATCCTCACCGGCGGACTTGGCTTCGCCAAATCAAAGAACAGTGAGAAGGTGGTGGATACCAGGCTGGATGAGAAGATCACCCGCACTGCCCAGGAGGCCGCGCGACGCAAATTTTCGCCGGAATTCATGAACCGCATCGACAAGATGGTGGTTTTCAAGACGCTCAAACCGGAACATCTTGAGCACATCCTGGAAATTGAACTGGGCATGGTGCAGCAGAGAATCCTCCAGGCCACCGGCAACCAGCAGTTTGTCTTCAGTTGCACGACTCCGGTCAAGAAGTTTCTTTTGACTGAAGGCACCGATCCAAAGTATGGCGCGCGGCACTTGAAACGGTCCATTGAAAAGAACATTGTCTTCCCTTTGGCGAACCTGGTGGCCACCGGACAAATAAAACTTGGCGACTTCATCCGTATCGATATGAAAGAAAGCGGGTTGACCTTTACCAAGGAAGCTGAAGGGGCGTTGGTTCCAGTCCTTCTTGAACGCTATGGCGACTCCAGCGGCAACACCATGACCGCCCGTGCCAGCCGAGGGATGTCCAAAGGCCGTGATGCCAGCGGCTCAGCCTCTGGCGAACACAAATAAAGATCGTATTCCGAAACTGAAGGCCGCCTGAGGGCGGCCTTTTTTCTAGCGAACTCCGGGCTAACCGTGTGGGTGGACTTACCTAGCCCTCTGGTCTTCTCAGCCATTCCTCGCCAAGTACGTGTCGCCACCATCTTCCGGTGAGCGCGCAGAGAGGGACCCCGAGGATGCAATTTGTAACCATGCCGCGTTAGGGAATTCTCACGAGACAAGGTTTTGGTTCGCATGAGGGCACGGTTTCACCGCGCCGAAAGGTTCAGGTATCGATTCTGCGACCACGATTCACACGTAACAGGGACTGACTTCAGTCAGGCCGAATGGAACCACTTAGACAGGGGTTTTAACCCCTTCGGTTGAAAGCTTGGGGGAGAACACTGTGGTCGGCACGGCAGGCAATTGCGGCGATTCCGGCAATTCTTTCTACCCTTTTTTCAACTCCATTAGAACCAGCCTTGCGATCTCTTTCAGCGTCTCAAAAACGCCCTTACCCTGGAAGGCGACGGCTTCAAACACCGGTTCGCCCTTCCGCACTAGTTCCTTGGTCAGCTCTTCCACTCCCAAGGCGTTAGGCAGGTCACGCTTGTTCAATTGCAGAACATAGGGAATCTTCTTGAACTCGTATCCATGTTCTTTCAGGTTTTCGTAGAGATTATCCAGGGCTTCCAGGTTGGCATCCTGGCGCTCTTCCTGGGAATCAGCCACGAAGACCACGCCATCCACACCGCGCAGAATCAGCTTGCGGCTGGCGTCATAAAACACCTGACCGGGAACCGTGTAGAGGTGAAAGCGGGTCTTAAATCCTCGCACTGTGCCGAGATCGAGAGGCAGGAAGTCAAAAAACAGTGTTCGATCAGTCTCAGTCGCCAATGAGATCATCTTGCTCTTCTGCTTGTCAGCGGTCTTGTCAAAGATAAATTGCAGGTTCGTCGTCTTACCGCCCAGACCGGCGCCGTAATAGACGATCTTGCAGTTGATCTCTCTGGCCGCGAAATTGATGAAACTCAAAGGCTGTCCTCAGTTACCGTTCGCGACATGGGCTGCCGGGCGAATGGTTAAGACGTCTATGCTGCTGAAAGCATTGTTTATATCACATCAGACACAAAACGTGGTGCGCGTGAAGCTTAAGGTTGTGGCTGCGGTGTTGGGGATGGCGAAGCAGATGGCGTCGATGCATTGGATGACGACGGAGGCAAGGGATAATAACCCTGCTTGGCGAGTACGTTCAAATTGGCGCGGCGCACCTTTACCTCAATGGAACGGTAGGCGCTCGATTTGGTCGCTTGCGTCGTGTAGCCCAGCGTGTACTGGTTGCGCGCCGTATCTGTCAGCTTGGCATAGGCAGCCTCCACCGCGCTGCGGTCAAAGGCAGTGAGCACTTCGCCGGCGGTGTCAGATGCATATTTGGGCAGGATATTGCCATAACCAAAGCCCGGCACACGTACACGATTCAAGCGGTCATAGATGGGAATGGCGGCCGTGTCCACTCCCAAAGCGAAGACTGCGATGTTTTGTGCCAGCAGGAGTTTTTTGACATCTTCATAGTGGGCCGTGCTGCCAAGTTCGCGGCCGTCACTTACCACGAAGATGATGCGGCGGCGCGTCTTGTCCCGGCGACTCAAATCCTGGGCAGCGCGCAGAATGGCGTCATTTAAAACGTACGATTCTGCCACCGGTGCCGGCACTGCGGATGGCTTAACGCTGGGATCGGCCTCATGCCCGTTGATGGAAGGCCCACTGTGTGAAAACGGACCGCCACCGATCATCGGTGGGCCGCCTTCACGTCCCGGACGCTTGATCTGGGCAATGGTGGTCGTAGAGACGTTCGTGGCTCCGGAGTAATTTGAAACCAGCTGCACCGTGTGCCCGTAGCGATACAGTGCGACTTCGTCAAACTCACTGAAAGCACTGATCAGCGCAGGCAGCGTATCGTTCACCTTTTTCATGGTAGTGGACGGCAGATCGGTATCCAGAACAATCGCCGCGGAAAGAGGAAAAGGATCGCTGGTGAAGAATTTGATTTGTTGCGGAGTGCCGTCCTCCAGGACAGTGAAATCGTTCGGCGTAAGGCCGGGAACCAGATGCCCTGATTTGTCCCTGACCGTTACCGGTATCTGCACGAAATTGACGGCAACGCTGATTTTGTAGAGGTCGTCTCGGTTGCTGACAATGCCTGGCTGGGGCGCCGACCTTCTGGGCACGGGAGTCGCCGCTGGAACAGCTGCGTCGCCAGGAGCGCCGGCAGGATGATCATTCTTCGGCGCGGATGGAGCATCATCAGGAAATTGAGCTTGGTCGGCCTGGGGCTTGGGTTTGGGTGCATCCGGAACGTTCTGTGGCTGTTGTTGCTGCGCCCAAAGTGAGACAGCCAGTAAACCACAGAGACAAAACAGCTTTTTGGCACCAGACCCGAAGCCTGACATTTTTTATAAGCCTCCACTTTATAAGACGACTCTACGATGCAACACGACTCAGGGAACCTGTTCCTGGAACGATCTTTTTACCTTATCTTGCAACACGATCCCACTTCACAGGAACGTTGTGGCTCGCCAGGCAAGCCAGCTAATTCCAAGAGAGCTGAGCAGAATCTGGCACCATTGTAAGCTTTTTCATGCATTCAGAACGAAAGCCGAGCGCATCCAATAGAATGTTCATACCCTAAAAAGCCAGAATTAGAAAGGCAGCGTCATGCGGAGCTTCCTGTACGTCTTCATTCTCACACTGCTCTGGCAGGCGCCGGGATTTGCCCAGCAGCCCGCCAGTCAGGGGCAGTCTTCTTCCGGCCAGCAGCAGGGCCAGGAGCCTGTATTTCGCAAGAACGTTAACCTGGTCACGGTGTATTTCACCGTCAAGGACAAGCATGGCGCCCTGGCCCCAAATCTGACCAAGGATGCGTTTCAACTTACCGAAGAGAGTAAACCACAGACCATCAAGTACTTTTCCGCTGAAAGCAATCAACCCCTCACGCTGGGAATCCTGATTGACTCCAGCGGCTCCATGCAGAACATGCTGCCGGAAGAGAAGGTTGTGGGCGCGGACTTTCTGCGCAGCGTGATCACTGACAAAGATCTGGCCTTCGTTCTCAGCTTTGATATCAGCGTGGACTTATTGCAGGATCTGACCTCTGACGTTCACCAGCTCAATCGCGGTCTGGAAAAAGCCAGGATCAACGTTGGCAGCGGTGGTGGCGGCGGCGTACCGGGCATCGGGCAGGGACCCGTTCCCATCTCCCGGCCCAAAGGCACCCTTCTGTACGACGGAATCTTCCTGGCTTCAGATGAAATGCTAAGCAAGCAAGTGGGACGCAAGGCCGTGGTGGTGCTGACTGACGGTGTTGATCAGGGCAGCCGGGAAAAACTGAAGGATGCCATTGAAGCCGCTCAGAAGGCTGACACCATCTGCTACGTTCTGCTGATCAGTGATCCGCGTTACGGTTCTGATCCGCACGATATGAGCCAGTTGGCAGAACAGACCGGCGGACGCATGATCACTGTGAACAATCCCAATAAACTGGGCGAGGCGTTCAAACAGATTTCGAACGAGCTGCGCAGCCAGTACAGCATCGGTTATTCGCCCAGCGACCCAAAGCATGACGGCAGCTTCCGCAAGCTTGAAATCAAAGCGAAGGATTACAAGATCCAAGCACGCAAAGGATATTACGCGCCCAGTGAATAGATGCTCGTGTGGCACAGTCGCCCCGCCTGTGTGGTTCTTGTTTTTTATCCCGAGCCGAGCGAGGGAACCCTACCGTCTTCGAAGCTGATGGCAATTTAAACGTGTGGAAAGGTCGAGGCCGGTTTGCGCGAAGCGCAAGGAGTGAAGGTTCCGAGACCGCTGCAACAGGAGCACGGCAACCCTAAGCTGGTAAATAGATGTGAAGGCGGTTGGAGAGAAGCGACAATCACTGTTTCGGCACGTAGTAGCCCTTTTTGGCGCGGACTCGGAACTTCTTTTCTGACATGCTGATCTGTATGGGCCGATACTGGCCGTTGGTAATAAACTGGTCAGGCTTGTATGAGACCGAGTACTGGCTGCGCAGCTCTTCCCGAATATCGTGAAACGCGTCCTCCAGGTCCTGGAGCTTGAAAGGGAAGAACGCCCTGCCGCCGGTGGATTCCGCCAGCATCTTCAGGTTCTTATCGCCCTGGTCCTGGATGTTACTGAGATTTGTGCTGATGGTGTAAACGATTACTTCTGCGCGCTGCGCCATGTCGAGCGCCTCTTGCCTCAGCACACGGCTCTGATTGTCGTCTCCGTCTGAAACCAGAATGATGGCCTTGCGCACCGGACCGCGCTCGTGTTCCTTCATCAGCTTGTCACGACAGGCAAAGTAGACCGCGTCCCACAACGCCGTGCCGCCGCCCGGGCGGATCACCTGTATTCCTTTGGAAAGCTTATCCAGGTCGTCAGTGAAATCCTGGGTGAGGTCCCAGACTTCATCAAAAGCCAGAATGAAGGCGCGATCGCTTTTGGGTCGAATAATCTGCTGAAGGAATACAGTGGCCGCCTGCTGCTCAAAGAGAAAACGGTCGCGAATGGAATTGCTGGCGTCGATCAACAATCCCACCCGGAGCGGCAGATCGGTCTCCGCCTCAAAGTTCATGACCTGCTTAGGCGGAAGGTTGTTGTCCAGTATTTTGATGTCGCTCTGCTTCAAGTCTTTAATGAAGCGGCCATGCTTGTCCGTGACTGTGAAGATCACGTTGACCAGGTCAGTGCGTACTCCGAACTTATAGGGAGAATCGTCTGGACCGGGCGTTGCAACCCCCACTGTGCCAGATAGTGGCGTGGGGACGGGCGTCGGCGAGGGTACCGGTGAGGAGGGCGTCTGGCTTTGCATTGTGGCGGTTCCCACCAACGCACAGGCTGTTATAAGAATGAGGGCTTTGTGGGCAGACATGATGGATGTTCTCCCGGTCATTATAAGCTGCTGGCCACGCATTCTTGACGTTTCTATACATTTGGCCGAACGTGGCGAATATCAGGCACGAAAAGGGCCCAGCACGTGGCTGGGCCTTTTTGACAGCTCTGGTAAGTCGTTATTGGTGAGGAACGAAATAGCCCTTCTTCGCCCTCACATGCAATTTCTTGTTCTCAGCCAGAATCTGAATTGGACGGTATTTCCCGTTGCCATCAAATTGATCAGGTTTATAAGAAACTGAATACTGGCTGCGCAACTCTTCCTGAATCGACTTGAAGGCCGCGCTCAGGTCGTGGAGTTTCGAAGGAAAGAAAGCACGGCCGCCGGTGGCCTCTGCCAGCATCTTCAGGTTGCGATCGCCATTGTCATAAATGTTGCTCAGGTTGGTGCTGATGGCGTAGATGATCACACCGGAGCGCTGGGCCATGTCATAAGCTTCCTGACGCGTCATGCGGCTCTGGTTGTCATCACCATCTGAAACCAGAATGATGGCTTTGCGTACCGTTCCATTGGTTCCTTCGGCACGCTCTTTCATCAGCTTGTCCCGGCAGGAGGTGAAGACGGCATCCCAGAGCGCGGTTCCACCGCCCGGACGAATCACGTTGATGCCCTGAGTCAGCTGCCCGAGATCCGAAGTGAAATCCTGAGTCAGATCAGTGACCTCATCAAAGGCCAGGATGAAGGCTTTGTCCGTCCGCGGACGAATAATCTGGCGCAGAAACTCGATGGAAGCCTGCTGCTCAAATTTGAAGCGGTCCTTGATGGAATTGCTGGCATCTATGAGCAGCCCCACACGCAAGGGAAGATCTGTCTCCGATTCAAAGTTTGTCACCTGGCGCGGCGGCATGTTGTTATCCAGGATCGTGAACTGCGCCTGCTTCAGGTCTTTCACAAATCTGTTGTGCTTGTCTGTCACTGTAAAGATGACATTGACCTCATCGGTTCTTGATCGGAACACTGGAAGCGGCTGGTCATCCGCGGAGATCGCACTGCCCATTGGGACAATATTTGCGCTGACACCCGTACCGGGCTGCAAGAGCGACTGGGCATGTCCGCTCGTCCCGGTGGCTGCCATGAGGGCTGCGGCAGAAAACAGGGCCAAGACCCTCAAAACTGTTAACGAAGCTACTCTGGGTTCGGTCATCATAGAAACCTGTATGTCCTTAATCCCCTACTCTATCCAGAAACTCTTTTAGCTCTGCCGGCAGGGGCTGTTCGAACGACAGTGGCTTGTCACTTATTGGATGCCGAAATTGTAGCGCGAAAGAGTGCAAGTAGTGCCTGCCCAGAGATGCTGTTACTGATGCTGTACCTACGTAACCTGGAAGAGCACGTGGCGCACCATAAAGAGTATCGCCCGCCACCGGATGGCCAATTGAAGCCAGATGCACGCGAATCTGGTGCGTGCGTCCGGTTTCAATCTTTACCTCAAGCAGGGAAAACTTTCCGTGTTTTCCCTCCATTGCTTTCAATACTTTCCAGTGCGTCACCGCCGTGCGACCGTCTGCCCGCTTGGTGGTCATGCGTTCTCGCCGGCCCAGATCGCGACTGACGGGCGTACTGATTGTGCCCTGCGGCCTGGGCAACCATCCATGCACCAGCGCCAGGTATGTCTTTTTTACTTCGCGACGCAAAAACTGCGCCGCCAGCTTGCGATGCGCCAGGTCAGTCTTAGCTACCACCAGGAGCCCGCTCGTATCCTTGTCCAGCCGATGCACAATCCCGGGACGCAGCGGATCGCCCGTCTGTGAGAGATTGCGAAAACGATGCAGCAACGCATTGACCAGTGTTCCTTTGCTGCCGGCCTCGCCCTTGCCCGAACCCGCGTGCACCGTCATGCCCGCCGCTTTGTTGATCACCGCGATGTCGTCATCTTCATAAACCACATCCAGCGGAATGTCTTCCGCGTAAGCGTGCAACGGCGGAAGAGCTACGCGTCCTGTGATCAGGATTTCTTCGCCGCCCTTCAGCCGCATGGACGTTTTGGGCTTTGCGCCATTGACGGTGATCTTCTCCTGCTCAATCAATTGCTGCACGCGGACCCGGCTCACGTCCGGTATCTGCGACGCAAGCCATTGGTCCAATCTCTGTCCTGCGGCATCAGCAGGTACGAGATACATTTGTGTGGAGAAAGCTTCAGTCATTCAGGTGGATTGTATTCGACGTGGGAGGGTCGGGTAAGAATTTAGCAGAGCGAGTGCACAGGTGAATACGGGAGCTCGTTCGTAGTCTGAAATCATTCTCGCCGATCACTACTACATTGTCAGCTCGCGTTAGCTCGAATTCAGCGTCCAGCAGAAACACGTAACAGGGACGACTTGAGCGTTTAGGCCGAGGCGACCATCGCGAGCAGAGGCATGCGGAGTCGGGCCGCTAATCCCGCAAAGCGAATCCTTCCATATCGCCGAAGGCTGGCGCGCAGCAAAGCGGAGCGCCCTGACAAACCGGAAGCCTGCGGCACGGTCGACGTGGTTGATTCCCTAAAAGGTCTAAAAGTCACCCAGCGGACGCCCCAGAGATGGGAATGGTCCGGTGGCTTGGAATGATAAATCTCTGGATTTTATGCAACCGACCCGCGAGGCCGTATGACCGGGCCGTTCTGAACCCATCCTAAGATGGTGGGAACCCGCCGCGGCTCTTTAGGCATTTCCGTACTGGCGGAACCTCGCGCACCGAGCCGTTATTATACGAGTCAGGCCCCCTGTTCATTGAATGTTGGTTCATGAACGGTTACCGTTCCTACCTGCTTTGCAGGCCGGTTGACAGTGTTGATGCTAAAGAAAACTCCGCTAAGAAGCAAGGGTGCCAACGCGTGGTCTCGAGTTTTTTCAGGAGCTTTTCTTTTGCAGAATTAGATTGGCGCATTACGGCGCAGCAATCTTCCCGAGCATGCAGCTTACGCTGGTTGTTCATGTAGCTTACGCTGGTTGTTTTAGATCGAATTCAAGAATGCAGGGCGGGTTGGCATCGAAGTCACTGTACCGGATCCAGGTGGGTCGCACACCGAAATACACAATGCCCGGCCATGTCATGCGTGACGGTCCGTCAGGCCAGGTCTTGAAGTAGGTTGCCTGGCAGCGCTGCAATTCAGCTCCTTGCAGTTCGGTTGCGACGCCCTCATATTGCACGGTCTGTTCACCAGTCCAGCCGACAACGAGTGAACATGCAGGATGGCTGATCAGGTTGGAATATTTGCGGGAACTCTTCACCGTATCAAAGATGATTTCAAGATCATGTGTAACGGCGATGCCGACCAGCGCCGATTGGACGCTTCCGGATGAGGACTGAGTGGAGATCACTCCAAGGTTGCAGCCTGCGATAAATTCGTAAAGGTCACTCTTAGTCATTTCCGTCTTGCTGTTCAAATGACCCCAATGCCAGGCGGCTCATCCCGCGCGGCGCTGCTCCCCAAGTACTTCATCCAGGGCGCCAGAGAGTGCGCCGGTGCGCTCACGAAATTGGGACGCCAGCAGATCATATTTCTTTTTCAAGACCTGATATTCATCGGCGATGTTCAGTGCTGCCAGCACGGCCACGCGCAGGGAATCAACCGTGGAGGTCTGGTCTGCAACGTTGCGCATTTTTTTGTCGACGAAGTCGGCCAGCTTCAGGATGTACTCTGCGTCCACACCACGAAGGTTATAGGCCTGATCGTAAATCTCCACCCGAATGGGCGCCGCGGTTGTTTGTGAAGCCAAGCTGAGCTCCTTAAAGTAAAACTTGTATCCTGATGATTATCGTTCGCCGGCTGTCCGGGTCAAGTAGATTCTTGAAATTCGGCCAGATTTTTCCGACACTTGCCAGCCTCAAGGAAGGCTTTAAGTTGACTTCGGCTGCACGATCACGGCTGTTCCGTAGGCCAGGACTTCGGTCACGCCCTGCATGATTTCAGTAGCGTCATAGCGCACGCCGACTACGGCATTCGCGCCCAGCTGGGCCGCATGTTGCAGCATCAGATCAAAGGAGTCCTCGCGGGCTTTCTCGCACAGGTTGGTTAACAGCGTGATGTTGCCGCCAACAATGGTTTGAAGACTCGCGCCAATGGTCCCGAAGATTGAGCGCGAACGCACAATGATTCCGCGCACAATCCCCACAGACCGGACTACCTGATAGCCATCCAGCTCAAACTGCGTGGTGGTCATCGCATGTGGAATCATTAGCCAGCTCTCCCTGTTACAAATGAACTGAGTACAGTTAAACGGCCCCACAACTTTACGCAAGAACTGCCACGGCTTGGCGAATCGCGACTAGCCTTAGCCTTGCTCCACTTCAACCAAAGCATCAATCTGCTTCAGCATCTTCTCCACGCGACCGCGCACGTCTTCGCGCTCCTTGCGCAACGAGAGTACCTCACCGCGCAATACTTCAACCTCTTCTTCACGTTGTTCAAGCTGCTCACGCAGACGGCTGGCGTCGCGCTCCGCGGCTGCTTTGCCTTCACGTGCTGACTTCAGCAGCTCAATAGCCTTGTAGATCTTTTCTTCCAGCGCAGGAAAATCTTCTCCCGTGCGTTCCACTTCAGGTTCAGTCTCACGTGCCATATGTAATGCCATAAAATACTCACCGCTCCATTCAAGGATGAGCGAAGTATAGCGCATGCAAATGTGGAAATGGCGGGATTAACTGCAAAGATCAGGCAAGCTTGCAACGATGAGAGTACCTGGTTGCGCACGCGCTCTCGAAAATTGACAAGCTTGCTATTACCTTGCTATGTCGCCAATGCAAATGTCACCAGACCATAATGGGAAAGAATATTCGGAACACAACGCCTCACGCGGCGCGCTCGTCCAGTGTCTGAAGTTGACGTGCTTTGCCGGTTCCAGTGAAGTCGGTAAGGCCGGACACAGTGGCCAGGGCGAGCCCTTGCAGCCGGAAGAAAGTAGTTTCCCTCTCATCACCGAACCTGAGCGTGTCCGGCATGCTCGCGACCATTCCCGCAAGTCCGAAGTCGATGGCGCCGTGAGTCTCAAAACTGATCTCACGCGCCACGCCGCCTGGATAGTCAGTCATGAGCGCGTTCACCATTTCCGCTCCGCCACAGATGAGTGAGCTGATCGCGGCGCGTTTGTTGCGCTTCCAGAAGAAAGCGCCCATGGCCAGAAATGAAGCTGCCATCGCATAGTCGATCACGGCGTGAGCTGCGGGATTGATTACCTTGGGAAGACGATTGGTAACAAACTTTGCGCTCTTGTCCAGAAGTGGCATGGCTCTCCTTAAAATCGGGGATGCCATTGAGCAGATGGAGTTCTACAGGGCGAAGTTGTCTGGGCTGAGGGGCTGAGTTGCCATCCTGAACGTAGTCGGAGCGAACGCGACAACGCAGTTTCGATATAGGTATTTGCTTCTTTCTCTTTCCGGCGACATGTCGAGACCAGTGTCAGGGCACTACTTACAGTCGTGCCGCGGGGCCTACGACACTTTCGGCAACTTGTCCCAGGCTGCCCAGAACGCTTTCATCTGGTCTGGTTTGCCCAGGGATATGCGTGCAAATGTGTCCATGGGAGGGAACGGGCGCCCAATCCGGATGTTGCTTTTCATGAAGTGGTCAATCACCGTTTGCACCGGGCGTTGCGTGTTGATCATCACAAAATTTGCCCAGGAAGGAATGGTGGTGATTTTGCGTACCGCGGCCTCATGCATGAACGTATCTCGATCGTTATTGTTGCGTTGCGCGGCAAACTGGCGTTCATCGGGATCATCCAGAGACGTAACAGCACAGCGCAAGGCGAAGATGTTGATGCTGTCCTGCTGCTGGTGTACGCGGAGCAGTTTAGCTGTCGCCGGTGACGCCACTGCATATCCCATTCGCAAGCCCGCCATGCCGAAGATCTTGGAGAAGGTGCGCGCCACGATCACGCGATCGTCGTTCACCGCATGTTCGATGAACGAAGCATAGTCCGCCGAGACCGTCACGAAGTCGTGATAAGCCTCGTCCATGAGCACGTAGCAATTCTTCGGCAGTTCGCGAATGAAGTTTTCCAGGCTGCGGCGCGGTGTGACGCTGCCGGTGGGATTATTCGGATTGCATATGTAAACCAGCCCGGGGTCCTTCTGCGCTTCATTGCCCATGGCAACCAGCGCGTGCGCGTAGCTTGTCGCCAGCGGCACCTTTACCACCTCAGCGTTGGTGGCGTTGGCGTAAAAGCCAACCGCTTCAAACGTGGGCGAAGCCATCACCAGCTTTTTCCCCGGCCCGGTGAACGCGTTTACGGCCAGCTTCAGGATCTCAGTTGAACCGCACCCGACAATAATCTGGTCAGCGCTCACATTGTGCAGCTTCGCCAATTTCCTGGTGAGTTGTTCCACGCTGAAGTCTGGGTAGCGATTTACATCTTTAAACGGATTCGGCATTGCCACAACGCTGGGGAAAGGGCCGTAAGCGTTCTCATTACTATTCAGCAGAATAGGGCCGCCGGGTTGCTGTTCTCGCAGTGGTTCCGCCCATGTGAGCAGGCTACCGGGGAAACCGGACGTTGCGGCCACCGCAGCAGAGACGCCAGCGGCTTTGAAGAGCGAGCGACGAGTGATCATGGCGGGCATTGTACTGAATTCAGCCCGTGATTTGAATCCCTGAGTTTCAGCTCTGATCGTCAAACGGGAGCGGTTCGAAAATATTCCGGCGATGCCGGTCAATCCAATAACCCCAGGGCACGGTCAGCCATAACGCGAGCGTGCTGTATTTGAGGGCGTTAATGCTGGGCGGTGGCGGTCCGAATGTTGCACTCAGCCAGATGACAAGCAGCAAAGCAACAAAGCTCCACAAGGCAATCTGTCCCGTCCTGTCTTTGGCTTGAGTCTGGCTGAGGTAAATCAACAAACCGGCAAAGAACATCACCAACTCAACGGCGACGGTCGCGCCAATGGAGTTCCAAAGACCCAAGCCATACTTTTCAGTGGACCATGGCGTAATCGGCATGTCAGGTCGATGTGAAGCCCAGTCCAGCACCCAGTGACTCAGGACGCCGGCC
>WNFD01007295.1_pt1 | contig 16829 bp, 16 predicted proteins | sample 5400491 | NCBI WGS metagenome assembly WNFD01 (sample SAMN13153343, study PRJNA577476) | soil metagenome | isolation source: 120 cm saprolite under Douglas fir tree site 2 hole 2 replicate 2 | place: USA:California | collected 2015-04-18 | reverse complement strand
CTACGTTGGGACGTATACCGACGGCGGCCGGTCTGAGGGGATCTATCTCGTCCGCATGGACCGCCGCTCCGGACAACTGCGGCGAGTCGGCTCGGTGGCGGCCGGGGCGAACCCGTCGTTCCTCGCTGTCCACCCCAACGGGCGCGTGCTCTACGCCGTCAACGAACTGGAGAAGTACAAAGAGAGGGCGACTGGTGCGGTGAGCGCCTTCGCGATCGACGGAGATACCGGCGCGCTCACTCGACTGAACGAGCAGCCGTCGGAAGGCGGCGCGCCCTGCTACCTGAGCGTGGATCGTAGCGCGCAAGTCGTGCTCGTAGCCAACTATGTCGGTGGCAGCGTCGCGCTGCTCCCAATCCAGCCGAATGGAGCACTCGCCCCGGCCACGCACGTAGTTCAGCACACGGGAAAAGGACCGAACGCCGAGCGTCAGGCAGCACCGCATGCCCACTGTATCCTTCCCGATCCCTCCAACCGCTTCGCCCTCGCCGTGGATCTCGGCGTCGATCGGGTGTTCGTCTACCATCTCGACTTGGGCGGCAAATCGCTGCGCCACGTCGAGGGGCGGGGCGGCGACGCTGTCATGCGCCCCGGCGCCGGCCCGCGCCACATCGCCTTCCACCCAGCGCTGCCCCTGGTGTTCGTCGCCAATGAGCTCGATTCCACGGTGGCCACGCTTCGCTTCGACGCCGAGCGCGGCGCACTTTCCGCGCTCGACGCAGTTTCGACCGTCCCGGCTGGGTGGACCGGCACGAATTACCCGGCCGACATCCACGTCGCAGCATCTGGCCGCACGTTGTACGTGTCGAACCGCGGCCACAACAGTATCGCCGTGTTCTCCGTGGCGGAATCAACGGGCGCGCTCGTGCTCGACCAGGTCGTCGCCACAGACGGCGATTGGCCGCGCAACTTCAGCCTGGATCCGACCGGGCGGTGGCTGCTCGTCGCCAATCAGCGGTCCGACTCCGTTGTCGTGTTCGGGCGCGATCCGGAGAACGGCAGACTGACACCCACGGGCCCGCGGATCGCGATACCCAGTCCGGTCTGCCTGCGGTTCCTGGCGCCGCCGCTGCCTCATTGATCTCGGAGACGCCCGTTCATTCGGAGGCGCAGGATCTCCGGCGCGTCATCGGGCTCGCCGGCGGGATGGCGCTGATCGTCGGCATCACGATCGGTAGCGGGATCTTCCGCACCCCCCCCACGATCGCCGGGCTCGTCCCGAATCCGCTCGTCATCATGGGACTCTGGACGGCCTTCGGTCTGATCAGCATCTGCGGAGCGCTCGCGGTGGCGGAGCTGAGTTCGCTGCTGCCGCGGGCGGGCGGCGTATACGTGTTCTTGCGCGAGGCATATGGCGATGCCGCCGCGTTCGTATTTGGCTGGTTGTATCTCCTGGTCACGACGCCCACCACGGTTGCCGCGCTTTCCGTCGTCTTCGCAGAATTCCTGCTCAACCTGCTCGGCAGGTCGGCGGGCGCCGCGACCGTACAGATGATCGCGATCGCCGCCATCATCACGCTTACGTGCGCCAACGTGCGTGGGGCGCGAGTCGGGGCAGCCGTGAGCGAAGTGACCACGCTGGTCAAGGTGACCGCGCTGGCGGCGATTATCCTCGGCGCGTTTCTGTTGGGGGACGGCAGTCTGTCCCACCTTACCCAGCGCGGCGCTGTGCAGGGCGGCGGGCTGGCGCGCGCGTGCGCAGCGGTCATCTGGACCTACGACGGCTGGATTGCCGTCAGCATGATCGCGGGCGAGGTCGTGGCACCCGAGCGACTGATGAAGCGGATCATCATCGTGGGGATGCTGGTCATCGTCACGCTGTACATCGGCGCGAACCTGGCCTACCTGTACCTGATGCCGATCGGCATCATGGCGCAGCAAAAGGAAGCCATCGCGCGCACGGTCATGACGGCCATTGCCGGACCCACCGGTGGCGTCCTCATGATGCTCGCGATCATGACGAGCGTTTTCGGCGCGCTCAACGGCAACTTACTCGCCAAGCCGCGCGTCCCCTACGCGATGGCGCGCGACGGCCTGATCTTTTCGTTTCTCAAGAACACCCATCAGCGCTGGTCTACGCCGTGGGCGGCGCTGCTGATCCAGGGGGCCGTCGCGATCATCATGGTCCTCGTCCTCAGGGATTTCGACACGCTCACGACCTACTTCGTGGTGGTCGAGTGGGCCGCCCTGATTTTTGCCGTCGCCGCGGTGTTCGTCCTGCGTCGGAAGATGGCTGAAACGCCGCGGCCGTTCCGCACGCCTGCCTATCCGTGGGTGCCGCTCGTATTCGTACTTGGCACCGTCGTTGGTGTGTCGGCCATCGTCTGGGGGCAGATCCAGGTCGGCAACTTTTCGCCGATCTACGGTCTGGCCATTGCGGTGGCAGGGTTCCCCGTTCATCACCTTTGGAAACGCTTGAAGAGGAGCCCATGAGAAACGCCATCCTGACCGAGAAGGCGCCCAAGCCGATTGGCCCGTATTCCCAGGCAGTCATCGAGGGAGATCTCATTTTCGTTGCCGGACAGGGATGCATCAATCCGCTCACCGGGACACCGGAGCTTGGGGACGTGCGGTCGGAGACGAAGCGGACGTTTGAGAACCTGCGGGCGATCCTCCAGGCGGCGGGCTCATCACTTGATCACGTCATCAAGTGCAACGTGTATCTTCGCGACATCAGCGATTTCGCCGCGATGAACGAGGTTTACGAGACGTGCTTCGCGGCGCCGTTTCCGGCACGCACCACGATCCAGGCGGGCGCGCTTCCCGGCGGGATCGCCGTCGAGATCGAGTGCATCGCGAGGAGAGCTCGATAGTGGACGCGCTCGACCTCGACACCCCCGCCCTCTATGTCGATCTCGACGTGCTCGAGCGCAACATCGTTCGGATGCAGGAGCAATGTCGTGCATGGGGCGTCGCGCTGCGGCCTCATGTAAAGACCCACAAGATTCACGAGATTGCTCAGATGCAGCTCGATGCAGGCGCAATCGGGATCACGGTCGCCAAAGTGGGCGAAGCGGAGGTGTTGCCCGGCGCAGATGTGCTTGTTGCCTACCCCCTGGTGAAGGCGAAGCTGCCGCGTTTGAGAGAACTGGCGAAGACGCGACGCGTGAAGGTTGCGGTCGATTCGATCGACGTCGCTCGTGACCTCCGGGGGATCGAAACGCTGGTGGAGATCGATGTCGGCGTGGGCCGCTGTGGCGCGCAGTCACCCGAACAGGCGGTCGAGATTGCGAAGGCGTGCTCGGATTTCCGAGGGATCTTCTATTGGCCGTCGTGGCTCGACGAGGCAGGCTTCCAGGCGGCGTGCGTCAGGATCGACACCGTCCTTGACGCGCTCTCCGCGTCGGGCCTCGAGGCGGCGATTGTCTCCGGAGGTTCGACGCCCGGGGCCGGAAAAACGCCGCTGATTCCGCGGACAACCGAGATCCGACCTGGGACCTACGTCTTCTATGACGCGAGCAGCCTCGAGGCGAAGCTCTGCGTCGAGGCGGACTGCGCGCTCCGAGTCCTCACCACGGTCGTGAGCACCGCGGTGCTGGGCCAGTGCGTGATCGACGCCGGGTCAAAAACGCTCTCGAGCGATCAGACGGTCGGTGCAGGAACGTTCGGCCACTTCGTCGGGCGCCCATGGACCCTATGGACCCTGCGCAAACTGAATGAGGAGCACGGCTACGTGGAGATCCATGGGCCGGCCCACGTCGGAGAGAAAGTCTGGGTGGTGCCAAGCCATGTCTGCCCGACTGTCAACCTGCACGACGAAATCTCGTTCGGCCGCTGCGGCCGAGTGCAAGGAAGCTGGAAGGTCGCTGCACGTGGGAAAGTACGCTAGAACCGCCACACGTACTGCGCCGCACGGCTCCGAACCAGGGTGTACGGATATCTCGGCCGGCTGCGCCACCGGGCGGAGGTCGTAGAGTACCGCGTGGAGCAGCACGCCGCTAAGTTAGGGGCGCTGGTTAGAGGCGCTCCGCGGGACCGGTCTTGGCAGCACCATTGGCGCCACGGCGTAGACCTCTCGACCAACGCGGTAAGTCATTGCGAAATAACCGCGCCACCGTAGCTCAGTGGTAGAGCTCTCGATTCGTAATCGAGCGGTCGTCGGTTCAAATCCGACCGGTGGCTCTGTCTTTCCCGCGCCGCGGCTCGCTTTTCTCGTGCCATCTTTCCCAGCGCCGGCTCGCGTGGCACTTCTGTGGCACCTTTCGGGGTGTCGAGCTGGGCGACCAGGGCGATCAAACGATCGTCCCGCCGCTTCAGATACCGCTGCATCACCCGCAGGTCCGTGTCACCGATGAAGTCCATGGCGAGTTTGGGATCGCCTGTCTGGGCGAGGACCTCGCCCGCGACCATGCGGCGAAACCCGTGCGCCGCGCGAAGCTCCCTGTGCGGCACACCCGCCGCGCGTTCCGCCTGCTGCAGCGCGTACCAGAACGCCTGGATCCGGTAGACCCCGGGCACTTCGCGCCCCGCGCGCGTCGAGCTCCGCGCGTCCGTCGAGAAGAACACCCAGGGACTGTCGGCCGGCACGCGTGTACCCTCGAGTACGGCGCGATCGCGCCACCACTTTGCAGTGAGAAGCGCGCTATAGGTGCCGAGGCGGAGGGGCTGGGACCATTCGCGCCCCAGCTTGTCGAACGCCGGGCGCCAAGTGAGCCGCCCCGCTGCGAAGTCCACGTCGTCCCAGCAGAGGTGCAGCGCCGCGCGCACACGGACCCCCTGGTGCCCCAGGACCATCAGCAGCGCCCATGGCCGCCAGGTACGCGACGATTGGGGCGACAACTGAGCAAGGAGCCGCTCGAAGTCCTCAACGCGGTATTCCGCGGGCTCGTTGCGCCGTTCTTCCTTGGCCAGCTTGAACCGATAGAGCGCGATGCGGTTCCGGGCGACGAGTTCGCGCCGCTCCGCCCATGCGTAGACGAGCTTCACCTGCTTCAGGTGCTCGCCGATCTGGTTCGGCGCCATGTCGACTTTCGTGAGGGCCGCGCGGTATTGGTCTAGGTTCTCGAGGGTGGCTTCGGCCGCCGGGAATGCGTGCCCGATGAATACCTGCCACCGGCGCCACCGCTGGGCGTAGAGCTGCTGGGTGCGGGGCCGCAGATGTGGGAACTCAGCCTCGGCAAACCGCTCCCACAGCTCGAGCGTGGTCGCCACACGATCGGGGGCAGGTCGCGTACGGCTCTCACTGAATCCTTGAGCCCAGGCCTTCGCCTCCGCGCGGCCGGCGGGCGTATTAGGCCAACTCTTCACCCGCCGGCGCCCATGCTCGCGCCAGAGCACCCGGACTAGCTCGGCGCCCGACTCGATCAGCACTCGGATCCGGCCGCGCTTGGGTCCGTAGAGAGCAACTGTTGCGCGCGGAGTCATGCCACCTTCCCCTCGAGGCCCGCGCGGCGTCCCGCTTCTCGGGCGGCGCTCACGTTCGGCCGGCGCGGAACGATCAGCATGCGGTAGAATCTAGCCCGGCCTTCCCGGCGCGCATGACCGGCCTCGAGCCAGATTGGGAATTGGCTTCGGAGCCAGGGCCGTGAGCGGCCGCTCCGGAGTATGGCCTCGTCCTCGCGCAACCACGTGAGGTACTCGTGCGCGGACTTGCCGACGTCCTCCGCGAATCGCTCGATCTGCTCGGCCTCGCGCGTGTGGCCTTGGCGCCGGAGCACCTGGGCGTCTCCGCACCAGTCTGCCAGAACCTGTTCCAGCATCGCCGTCTCGCTCATACCCGCCTCATGCGATTCCCCACCATTCGGTTTGCTGTTAGGACCTCGCACCTGTGGCTGCCAGTCTCTGCGGCCCCAGCCGCGCCCGTGCGACGGTCGCTGGCACCTCGCCGCCGGTCCTCGACCACCTGCCGCACGAGCGCCCAGTTTCGGTCTAGGGCGGCGCGGGCCCGCTCGGTGAGTGCTGGGTGCCTTCTAGCCTCGGCGAGGCGGGCGAGGTCGTGGAGGTAGCGGCCGATCCGGGCCAGCTCGCAGAGGAGGGTGTGGGTGGCGGCGTGGTGCCGCGGCTTCGGGATCGCGCCTAGGGCAGTCTCGCGGATGAAGCGCGCCGGCGTCCGCCCGCAGGCCTCGGCTCGCTCGGTGATATGGGCGAGCTCGTCGACGTGGAAGCGGATGAGTTTGGCGGCCGCGCGGCGCTCGGACATCTCGGTCTCTGAGGGGCGGTTTGAGAGACCCCTCTATAAACAAGTACCTCGGAATCAGGCGGAGCGTTCTTTGCCGCGGAGCGGGACCACCAGTCCTCCTACCCTTAAGTAGTCCCCAACTCGGGAAAGTGTGCTAGCCCACGCCGACCGGAATCAACGGCGCATCAACGGAGCGGGGTCCCTCTCCCTGCGGCGTCGACTTGCATTGCCCTTGAGCGCCCGCCAAGGCGCGAATGGGCGACCATGGGCAGATTCGGGGCCGCGCACCAGCGCGTGCACCGATATCTGCCCACTAGCTTGCACAACGAGGAGCACGGCGGAAGTCAGTGCAGGTGTACTTCCCCGGGGGTCCCCTGTACGTGCATCAGGGGCGCGGGAGGCGCCGTGGGCTTCGTTGTGTTTCCAGAGTCGCTGCCCGGGGTCGTGATACCACCATCCGACCGTGCCTCAGTGAGCCAGGGCCTTCACCGAGTAGTGAGGACGGGCACGCCGTCCCATCGCAAACAAACGGCCCGGCGAAACAAGTATCAAACGAGCAGCACCGGGCGCTCCCCTAAGGGGTGACGCTGATCGTCCCGGTGAACCCCGGGTAGACCGACGGGGGATGGTTCGAGCAGTGATAGGGGTAGGTGCCCGTCGCGGTGAACGTGTACTGAAACGTGCCCCCTGCCGAGCCGCCGCCGTACGCTCCGCCACTCGTTGGACTGCTGAGCTGGCCGCTATCCCATGTGCCCGTATTGCTCGTGGCGGTATGCGCGGATGGGCCACTATTGGTCCACTTCACCGTGGTCCCGACCTTCACCGTCAAGGTGGTCGGAGAAAAGGAGAAATCTTGGATGGTCACAGCCCCGTTAGTCGGTGCGGTCGACATTTTGCAGGCGGCAATGGCGAGGAGTAGCGAGAGTAGTTGATGGCGAAGTCGCATTGTTCTCCTCCTAGTCTGGGGGACTCCTGCAACCGAATCCCCAGGGTGCCGGGCTCGCTGCGCTACTGCCGACGGCCGCCGCCGCCGCGGCGTACCGAGCCGGCCGGGCGGGGCGGGAGAGCAAAGGTGCGGCCGGAAACGCCGCCGACGGAGAATCTGCGATACCGGAGTGCTGGCGCCCGCCCCGAGCCAGAGACACTGGGCTCATGCAGCTGTTCGGGGGCGCGCCCGGCGGACGGGACCTCGACCCCGTCTGGGGCCCGCGCCGCGGGACCGGGCATGCGACGTTCCAGCGTCGTCAGCCGCCGGTCCCAGATTGGCGCCGGGGCTGCCCGCGCCGTGCCGCGCGGCCGGTTCTCGGTCCGCGGTGCGGGGACCCGCTGCTCTAGACTCGGTCGCCGGTCGCGGATCGGCGTCGCAGCCTTTCGATCCATCGACTCACGCGGCCGCCCGGCCGCGTTCGCGGGAGCAGGACGACTCCGTAAAACGCCCGTCGGCACCCGCAGCCGCGGGCCCGTCGCGGTGATCGGGGTGGGATCCCTGAAGATGAAGCGGCCGCGAAACTCTGGGCGGGCGCGGTCGATCAGTAGGCCACGGCGAACCGGAAACCCGACAACGACCCCGGTCCCGCCCCGGAACACAATCACGGTGCGGCTGAACACGAGCACCCGCGGGAAGAAGAACCGACGGTGAAAGAAGAACGGATCCAGGAAGAACGGGTTACAGAAGAACGGGTCGAAGAAAAACGGGTCGAAGCAGCTCGCTCGAGAGATGAACGGCCGGAAAAAGAATGGGTCGCCGAACGCCAGGCTGAAACTGAAGCCCCGGGGCCAGCCGAACCCGTAGCCCAGACCCAGGCCGACGGACGAGGAGTATGGAAAGTAGGCGCCATCGTGATACGCCTGTGGCGACGCGACGGTGTAGTTCACCGCGTCGTAGTCGAAGGGGCCGTCCGGCACCATGCGCTGGACGATGTCGAGCAGCGCCCGCTCCTTGTCGTCGCCGGCGTCGCGCGCTGTTAGCATGCGGTAATCCCAATGATCGCCGCGCGCGAACTCGTCGAGCTTGAACGGTGTCACCGAGCGGGCGGCGAGCACGAGCCCCGAGCCCTCGCCCTCATCGATCGAGAACGCCTCGCGGTCGCCACGGCCGCGGACCTCGATCGTCCGCCCACCGCGCACGAAGGCGTCGTCGGCCGGGTCGAGCGGGAAGAGCACCCGCACGCGGCCGTTGGCGTCGGCGCGGAGCACGACGAGGTAGCCGTCCTCGCCGAGCTTTATGTTCACGTGCGCCTTGTCGGCGCGCCTGTAGTTGCCCTGATCGAGCCAGACTTTCACCGGTGGGTCGTCACTGCGCGGGGCGGTCGGCGCCGCGGCGGACGGAGCGGGAGCAGCGAGCGAGAGCAGCAGCGGCAGCAGGAGAACCATGCGTAACCCCTCGATGGTCTACCCCGCGGTGCACCCGGAGTTCAACCAGACCCCGCCGTCTCCGGCAAGTCGCCGGAGGCGTTTGCGGGCCCGCCGTCAGCCTCGATAACTGGCGTGCGGCCGGTGGCGCGAGTTGGGTGCCGTTCGTCTCGATCGCGACCTCGAACCCCATCTCATGCAAGGCAGCGATGAGAGGCTCATCGAGCTGCAGCAATGCCCCAGCGATGCTGGCCCGCACGCAACCGAAATCTTCACCGAGACCTTCGCCCCTCCCGTCCGGTTCCCAAGCAGGGCTTAACACGTTCCTGACATGCCGGTATCTGACCGCCGCCGCCACCCGCCCCTATGATGGCATCTCGTCCTGACGCCGTCGGCAGGGCGGTGGGCTCGTCGGTGCCGTGCGGGCCGTCGAGCCAGCGGACAACGCGGTGAGCGCGGCACTGGTCTGGGGCTTCGACCACGTGATCGACGACAACGCCGAACCCACGCTACGGGAACGTCGCGAGACCTTCCGCTTCGACCTGTTGGCGATGAGGCTCTGGCCCAATCGACCGCAGCGTCTGGGTGCGTAACACGTCAGCCTATGCCCCTGCCCGCACGTAGCTTCGGGCTCGGCCTCGCAGCGCTGGCGGCGCTTGCCGCCGCGGCGGCGGGCCAGTCTGCACTGGACCGCTCGCCCAACCTCTCCGGCGGGTGGCTTGGGGCGGGCGGCACGCTGCAGTTCAACTTCCTGCACCGCTTCAGTGTCAGCGGCGCGCCCACCCGCAAAGTCAGCAACGCGCCGACCTTCCTGCTGTCGTACCGGCTCCCGCTGCCCCTGCTCCTCGGCTTCAACTATGCCACCTCGTCCGACATCGCGCCGCAGTTCCCCAACGAATGGGAGGTGTTCGGCCGAGTCGCGCCGCTGGCAGTGGATCGCGGCGGCCCGCTCGACGCGGCGCTGCAACTCGGGTACAACCAGGCGGCTCGCAGTGCCGACGCGGAGCTCACCTTGAGCCGACGCGCCGGGCCGCTGCGGCTGGTGGGCGTAGGGCGATACCTGTCGCACGGCTACGACCACGACACGACCCGCTACGCCGTGGGGGGCGGCGCTACGCTGCGGCTGCACCGGAACGTGGCGCTTGCGGCCGACGTGACCACCCTGCTCGATCGCCGGGCCGGTGAGAAGGCCGCCTGGGGGGCGGCGGTGCAGCTCGCCATTCCGTACACTCCACACACGCTCTCGCTGCAGGTGGTCAACACCACGACGGGGACGCTGCAGGGGGAGTCGCGGGGGACCGCCAACGTGCGGGGAGGCTTCGAATTCACCATCCCCTTTACCTTGAGTAGGTACTTCCGCCACGCCCTACCCGCCGCCCCGGCTGCATCGGCCGCGGACTCGGCGGCGCCGCAAGCCGCGGTCGACTTGCGGCAGCTCGCCTTCGCACCGAATCTGGTCGCGATCGGGGCCGGGGGCTCAGTCGCCTGGACCAACCGGGATGAGCTGCCGCACACCGTAACGGCGTATGACGGAACGTGGGACTCAGGGCCCATAGCCCCCGGGGTGACCTGGCGCCGCACGTTCGACCGCCCCGGTACCTACCGGTACCATTGCACGCCGCATCCGTTCATGAAGGGCGTGATCGTGGTCCGGTGATCACGAACCGGGGCCGTCATCCGCACGCACCCCTCGGGCTCGCTGCCGCGGGCTTAGCGCTCTGGATCAGCGCGGCGTGCTTCTCCGAGCGGGCGGCCGGGCCCGCCGCCGGCCCCGCCGAATGCCGCGTGCCCGTAGCGCTCATCGATTCGACCCACGTCCTGGTAGCGATTCGCGCCTTTGCGTTTCACCCCGATTCGATCCGGATCCCCGTGGGAGCCAGCGTCACGTGGGTGAACTGCGAGGATCCGGGCACCGAGCCCCACACCACGACGTCCGACGCTGGGGTGTGGGACTCGCCTGACCTAGCTCCGGGGGCGCGATACTCCCGGACGTTCGCTGTGGTCGGCGTGTTCCCCTACCACTGCACGCCGCATCCGTTCATGCATGGCAAAGTCGTGGTCCAGTGAACCCTGTTGGCGCACGAAAGGAGGCTGATCGGCGGAGCCCTACTCACGGACCGGGAGAGTGCTGGGAACCCTTTACGTACGGAGGCATAATGCGCGCGACTCAGGTACTTGCTCTGCTAGCCATCGCAATAGGGACGGCGCTGGGATGCAAGAACACCACCGCCATTCCCAGTAGCGTCGAGATCTACAGCGCGACGTTGAACGGCGCCAATGAGCGGCCGACCGCCGTGACGACCACTGCCACCGGGGCGGCGACTTTCACGGTGTTGGGGAGCCTCGTGAGCTGGAAAGTCGACATCACCACGGCCATCGACAGTGTGACCATCGGCCACATCCACCGCGGCGTGGCCGATTCGGCGGGCGGCGTCATCGTGAATCTCGCACCGACGCCCACCGGCGCGGGCTTCACCGGCACCGTGGCCAGCGGCTCGGCCACCGTAGTTGATTCGGTACTGACGCTCATGCGCGGTGGCAAGGCGTACGCCAACATCCACACGAAAAAGAACCCCGGTGGAGAGATCCGGGGGCAACTGGTCAGGCAGTAATCGCAGGGACCAACGGGACAGGGGGGGCCGGGTCGGCTCCCCCTGGTGGTCTCGTAATTGATCACCGGGGCGTCCGCCCTCGCGCCGTACAGGGTTCACGACGGACCGCAAACCGGTGAGACAGTCCCGCAACGGGTCGAGTAACCGCGTGAAGGTGTCATCCGACCCGACGTCGCTGTTGCGGCGAAGCCGGGCATGGCGAATGGCGCTCGGCTGGTTGGCGTCTGCCCATAACCCGACGCAGACACCGTCCGGGATTGCAAGGAGCCCCACTCGGCTCGTGGGTGGCGTTCAAGGCGACGAGCTCCGGCGCTACCGCAATGGGCGACTTGGTGCTGAGGGACGAGGAGATCGAGCCCGTGATGGCCAAACTCGCTGGGGGCGGGCTCGAGGTGACGGCTTTCCACCACCATGTGTTGCACGAGACCCCTCGCGTCTACTACGTGCACATCCACGGCGCGGGAGAGGCCGTCGCCCTTGCGCAAGCCGTCCGCGCTGCCGTCGACTTGACGCATACTCCACCACCCGCCGCGGGTACGGCTGCGTCGGCCGCCGGTCCGCTCGGCATTGACACGGCGCGTATCGCTCAGGTCCTTGGCCACTCCGGCAAAGTCAACGGCGGCGTCTATCAAGTGAGTGTGGCGCGGCCCGACACGACTTGGCAGGAGAACATCGTGATTCCGCCCGCCATGGGTATCGCCACCGCGCTCAACTTCCAGTCGACCGGCGCTGGGAGCGCGGCGATCACGGGTGACTTCGTGCTCCGCGCGGCTGAGGTGAATCCGGTACTGCGCGTCCTTCGCGAGCGGATTGAGGTCACAGCTGTTCACAACCACATGTTGGACGAACAGCCCCGACTCTTTTTCATGCATTTCTGGGCGGTGGGGGACGCGCTCAAGCTTGCTGAGGGACTGCGAGCGGCGTTGGACAAAGTGGACGTCGGGAGACCGAGCTGACGCATGAAGAGACCCCCCGTGCGGCTGGGGGGTCGCCGGTTCAAATCTCGTCGTCCCCACTGGTTGGAGATCAGGCCTTGCGTCGAGTGCCGGTGTGGGCCTTTTCTTCGACCCGCTCCCTGCGGTGAGTAATGCTGCGACCTTCTCCCAGCCTTACCAGCCGCGGTACGCCCCGTTACCCTATCACTAGCACCTGCTCGTGATAGCGATAATCGTCGCAGTCCGGCTCTGTGCCGTCAGCCGCCGAAGCTCGCCGGACCCCATCTCCACTTGGCCCGTCGCAGGTACGAGCGGAGCGTGAGTACGTCAGCCGACCAACCAAGCGCAAATGCGCCAAAGCAGAGCGCCAGGACCAGATGGTTGAGCGCGGCCCCGAAATACTGCCACGGAGCTGCGCCCGCGCCGGGATAGTTGGACGCGAAGAGAAGGGTCAGCATGTAGATGACGCCGCAGACACTCGCGGCGCGCACGAGCAACCCCAAGACGAGCGCCAGACCGATCGCCAGCTCGCCGTAAGCGACCAAGAACGCGATGGGGGTGCCGTGCGGAAGCACGAAATCCCGCAGCACCGCGACCATGAACGGGTACGCGCCGTCCGCGAGAAAGCGACGAATCCAGCCCTGGAAGCCGCCGCCTAGGGTGAAGGCGGTGCCAAAGACTTTATACTCGGCGAAGATGAGAAACAGGAGCCCTACCGCGATGCGGAGCCACGCGAGCACCATGGTGTTTCGGTCGGCGGCCTCATGCGGCAGTGGCATGAGCGTCCTGGCGGCTCAGGGTGACCTTGCGGTCGGCCGCTGCGCCACTGCAACGAGCGCGATCCCGCCTCGGACGTTCTGGGTCACCCGCACGACGAGCGCGCGTGGGGCGATCGCGTCGACGACGTCGTCCGCGATGCGCGCCGCCAGTGCCTCGCAAAAAGCGCCCTCGTTGCGAAAGGACCAGAGATAGTACTTGAGCGCCTTCGATTCGAGGCACCGCTCGCCAGGCGTGTACTCGATCGTCACGGTGCCGAAGTCAGGCTGCCCGGTGCGCGGGCACACCGAGGTGAACTCGGTCGCGGTGAGCGTCACGGTCTGCACGTCGGGAGCGGGGAACGCTTCGGCTTTGAGATACTCCTGTGCCTCGCTCGGGTTGGACGGCTTCGGCAGCGGTCCGCTCCGGGGGAGTGTCAACTCCTGCGTTTTCATCAGTCGGTCCCTCGACTCGTCACCGTTCGGGTTCATCGCTAGGTTCTCTAGTAACGTAACGCCGGCGGCGCAGTCCGCCCACCCGATAGGTTCGAGGGAGGATGTCGTGACGGACGCGAACCCCAAAGCGGTTGTGCTCCTGAGCGGCGGCGTGGACTCGACGACGACCCTCGCCCTCGCCCAACAGCAGGGCTTCGAGGTCTGCGCCCTGACCTTCCGGTACGGTCAACGCAACGCGCCCGAGTGCGAAGCCGCCCGGCGCATCGCCCGCCGGCACCACGTTGCGCGCCATGCAATTGTCGCATTCGACCTGCGGGAGTTCGGCGGGTCGGCGCTGACGGCCGACATCGCCGTGCCGAAGGATCGGGCCCTCGCCGAAATCGGCCAGGGCATTCCGGCCACGTATGTCCCGGCCCGGAACACGATCTTCCTCTCGTTTGCCCTCGCCTGGGCCGAGGTCCTCGGCGCAAGCGATATTTTCATCGGAGTGAACGCCCTCGACTACAGCGGCTATCCCGACTGTCGACCGGAGTACGTTGAGGCGTTTCAGCGTTTGGCCGACCTAGCGACCAAAGCCGGGGTCGAGGAGGGACGCCGCTTCCGTATCCACACGCCGCTCATCACGATGTCCAAGAACGACATCGTCCAGAGCGGGCTTCGGCTCGGCGTCGATTACGCCTTGACGTGGAGCTGCTACGACCCGTCGCCGCATGGCGAAGCGTGCGGGCGCTGCGATGCCTGCGTGCTGCGTCTCAAGGGGTTCAGGGAAGCTGGAGTCCCAGACCCAGCGCGCTACCAGACGCCCACGGGAGCCCACCGGTGAGCTACGCCGTCAAGGAGATCTACTACACGCTCCAGGGAGAAGGGGCGAACGCAGGGCGCCCGGCGGTGTTCCTGCGGTTCGCGGGCTGCAACCTCTGGTCGGGCCGGGAAGCCGACCGGGAACACGCCATCTGTGGCTTCTGCGACACCGATTTCGTCGGCACCGACGGTCCGGGCGGCGGGAGCTTCCCCGCCGCAGCGGCGCTCGCTCGCGCCGTGGCCGTGGCCTGGCCCCGAACGGCTTCGAGCCGGGGTCAGCGGTTTGTCGTCTGTACCGTGCGCGCGGGGGACGAGCTGAAGCTCGTCTTCCCTCAGGAGGGCGCTGCCCCGGAGCACTACGCCGCGCTTGAATTCCGACAGTTCTTCCTACAGCCGATGGACGGTCCTGAGCGCGAGCGAAACACGCAGCTGGCGGTTCGCTACTGTCTGCAGCACCCCCAGTGGCGCCTGAGTCTACAGACCCACAAGCTCCTCGGGATCCCGTGACGCGTTTCGTCACGCCACACATCCGTGAGGGGTCGCGAAGCGGGGAGCCCGGACCGACTCCCTGGTGGACTGCCTGGGGGTCAGGCGCCTTGATCCGCGGTTCCCGATTGGGACGACTGACGGGCCCTTTCCGTTCCGGCGTGCGTGGCACTTGCGTGGCACTTTCGGGGTGCGAAACGCCCCCTTTTCGGGTTGCCGCGGGCGATCGGTCGGGGTGTTTCTTCTTGTCGCGACGGACTTTCCGCTCAGGGGGCAGGACGGCCGAATCGGGCGGTCGTCGGTTCAAATCCGACCGGTGGCTCTGCTGTTTCCGCGCCGCTGCTCGCTTTTCCTCGAGCCACCCTTCCCAAGCGCCGGCTCGCGTGGGATCGCCACGTTCTCATCGCCCTTCGAGGAGCAAGTCTCCGCAAGGCTGCGGCTGCCGGCCCGAGCGGCGTCTCCAAGCGCCGCACGACCAGAAGATCCCGGGTCCTGCGGGGGCCGGCGAGTCGCGCGGTGATCGCTACGTTTCACTCGTAACGAAACGCTGGTGTTGCGGCAACGCCCACCCGATAGGTTCGAGAGGGGATGTCATGACGGACGCGAACCCCAACATGCCGGGCTCACTCAAATCTGGCGAGGTGTACGGAGTCATGCCTGCACACGATGCGGTTCGTGCTCGACAATCGTCGGGGCGGGCCGGAAGGCCCCTAGCGCCCGGCATGTCGCACTTCTTCTCGTGGCCCTGCGGGCTAGCGGCATCACGTTCCAGAACCGGATCGTCGATGACGCGGGCAAGGCCTACAAGCTGGTGCACTACGACCACGGAAGCGGCCTCTGTGCCGCGGACGTCGATGGCGATGGTCTGCCCGATCTCTATTTCGTGACGCAACTCGGCACCAACGAACTCTGGAAGAACCTGGGCGACGGTCGGTTCGTGAATGTCACCGACAAAGCGGGACTTGGAATGCCGGACGCGATCGGGGCGGGGTGCGCGTTCGCGGACATCGACAACGACGGCGATCCCGACCTCTTCGTCACGACGGTGCGCCACGGGAATCGGCTCTTTGAGAACCTCGGCAACGGGACGTTTCGCGACATCACCGCGCAGGCGGGCGTGGGATACGTCGGCCACTCTTCGGGGGCGGTGTTTTTCGACTATGACGGCGACGGACTACTCGATCTGCTCGTGACCAATGTCGGTGTGTACACGAGCAACGTGCAGGGGCCGGGCGGTTATTATGTCGGTCTCAGCGACGCCTTCCTGGGTCACCTTCACCCCGAACGCGCCGAAGCGAACATTCTCTACCACAATCTGGGCGGCAACCGGTTCAAGGACGTTACGCGCGAAGTCGGCCTGGTGGGTCCGAGCTGGAGCGGCGACGCCACGGCGCTCGACGTGAACGATGACGGGTTTCCCGACCTCTACATCCTCGATATGCAGGGCGGGAGTCACCTGTGGGTCAATGAGGGCGGAAAGCATTTTCGCGACGCGACGGCGGAATACTTCCCGAAAACTCCCTGGGGTGCGATGGGCGTGAAGGCGTTCGACTTCGATGGGGACGGTCGGCTCGATCTCTTCGTCACCAGCATGCATCCGGACATGTGGGTCGACATCCCGGCCGGCGATTGGGCGGCCGAAGGTCGCAAGTCCGACTCCTCACGGGTGGCCAGCCGCATGTTTCCCAAGGGGAAGGGTGGCCTCATCTTTGGAAACGCGCTGTTTGCGAACCGGGGCGGTGGCCGATTCGAGGAGGTCTCCGACTCCGTCGGGGTCGAAACGTATTGGCCGTGGGGGCCTAGCGTGGACGACCTCAACGCGGACGGATGGGATGACATTTTCATCGCCGCGAGCATGAACTTCCCCTACCGATATGGCATCAACTCCGTACTGCTCAACGACGGAGGTCACCGTTTCCTGCCGAGCGAATTCGTGGTGGGGGTCGAGCCGCGACCGAACGACGCCACGGAGCAGGTCTGGTTCACGCTCGATTGCAATGGAGCGGGCGCGTTCAATCCTTGGTGTGTCGCCTGCTCCAAACCGGGAGCGAGGGCCTCGGCCTGTCGGCTCGATGCTGCACGTCACCTGACAATGATGGGCTCCCTTGGTACGCGCGCCGCAGTCGCACTCGACCTCGACGGGGACGGTGATCTGGACATCGTGACCAACGAGTTCAACGGGCGTCCGCAGGTGCTCGCCAGCGACCTCGCGCAGCGACATCACATCCACTTCCTCAAAGTCCGGCTTCGCGGCACGCGCTCGAACCGCGAGGGGCTCGGAGCGCAAGTTACCGTCGTGCTACCCGAAGGGCGT
>WNFD01003049.1_pt1 | contig 16830 bp, 22 predicted proteins | sample 5400491 | NCBI WGS metagenome assembly WNFD01 (sample SAMN13153343, study PRJNA577476) | soil metagenome | isolation source: 120 cm saprolite under Douglas fir tree site 2 hole 2 replicate 2 | place: USA:California | collected 2015-04-18 | reverse complement strand
ACCAGGTGAAAGGTCGTCTTACCAAGATCGATACCAACGGAACGAATCTGCATGTCGATGATCCTCCTTGAACCTGCCTACAAGATCCTCCACACTACGGTGAAGTTCAAGCGGCGGACCATCTCAGTAACCCCGTTTTAGCGCAGTAGGAGACCGGAACAATGCCCGACTCAAATCGGGAAGGGCTGAGACAATAGCCCTTTAGCACAGCCTTGTCGCAGTGCGGTTATCAAGTCCTGCTTCCTTCATTTCTCTCCCCTCCTGCTAAGGGCATTCTTAAATGCTGTAGTTGACTTGAGATAAGAAGTGGCCTGGCCAACACGATTCTGCGTAAATTTATCTCGACAGCCTCAGAATGATCAGATATGTTGAACACGCTCTTTGTAAAATAGGCGCCCTCTGGAGTAACTGTGCGTTCTTTCCCCTGCTTTGTTTTCTTTGCAGCTTTTCTCTGCCCAACCTACGCAGCCTTAGCCCAATCCTCAAACCAGATACCGTTGCCGCCAGCCAGCCATACTTACGGCGGGAATCCAGCGGCGGCATCTCGCGCGAGAGTCGCGATGTCCCAACTTCCCCTGACGTTTGAACCGAACGTAGGGCAGGGCATTGAAGGGACAGACTATCTGGCACGTTCAGGCGCTCTCCAGATTGGGCTTTCCGCTAGCCGTATGGAGCTCAGACTGCTGTCTCACGGGGACCGTCACACCCTCGGCATCTCCCTGGCCAACAGCAACACGCATGCACTACTTGTCGCCTCGGAGCGGGGAACCGGTGAATCGAATTATCTTTTGGGAAGCGACGTCTCTGCATGGCGGACACATATTCCGCAGTACCAGCGTGTCACGTATGGTGGCGTCTATCCGGGAGTAGACCTCACCTTCTATGGCAACGGCGAAAAAGTGGAGCATGACTTCGTCGTGCAGCCGGGAGCCGACTACCGTCAGATCAGGATGCGATACGAGGGTGCAGATCAACTGTCTATCTCACGCAGCGGCGACCTCCATGTGAAGCTTGGCGAGAGCGAGGTACTGGTCCGGGCTCCCCACATCTACCAGACCGACAACGGCCATCAACTCGAAAGAGGCGGTAAATTTGTTCTGCTCAGTAAGAACGTGGTCGGATTTCAGGTCAAAGCGTTCGATCCCGCGTTGACGCTGGTGATCGATCCCGTTCTGGACTACTCAACCTATCTTGCCGACCTGCCACTCTACGTATATGGGACTGCGGTCGACACGGCCGGAAACACCTATATCGCCGGTCTGACATTTTATTCAAGCTATCCAGTCACACCAGGAGCCGCCCAAAGCACTTGTTCCTCCTGTGCATCAAACCAGCCGGACATCTTCATAACCAAACTCAACGCGGCGGGAACGACCCAGGTATATTCCACCTTTTTAGGGGGCAGCAACTACGAGCAGCCTTCGAAGATCACGGTCGACAGCAACGGCAATGCGATCGTCGTCGGATCCACGCAGTCAACAGACTTCCCACTGAAGAATCCGATCAGCGCTGGAACCGCATCTTCCTCCAACCGGGACGGATTCGTCACTTCGCTGGCACCGGATGGTGCGTCGCTCAACTTCTCCAGCCGATTAGGCGGGACTGATTCCCAGGGACATTCTGCAACCACCTTTCCAGGAGGTGTCACTACAGACTCATCTGGAAATGTCTATGTGAGTGGCACCACCCAGTCTGCTTACCTTCCAATAACATCTGGCGCCCTGAACACAGGTACTCCAGGCTATCCCAATAACTACGTATTTTTAACAAAGCTGCAGTCCTCGGGAAACTTGATCTACAGCGCAATTCTCGGCGCTACCGGCAGCGCTTCGGAGTGTTGCTCCGTTGCCGGCATAGCTGTGGATTCCACGGGGAACGCCTACGTGGCAGGCACAGTTGGCGTTACAACTGGCACTTCCGTCACTCCATGGCCAATCACTACTGGCGCTTATCAGTCGGCAATGATCTCGCCTGGCGACACGGCTCCGTTTGTCGCCAAGGTTTCTCCCGATGCCAGCACGCTGTTGTATTCGACGCTGGTCACGACGGGAATCACCAGCGGCATGGCATTGACGCCAGATAATCAGGTGATCCTCGTCGGTACCGCAAACTATAACTATCCTGTCACCTCCGACGCGTACAGTTCGAAAGTTGGAACAAGCTTTATCGCGAAGCTGAGCGCTGATGCTACCCAACTCGCCTACAGCACATATTTCAGTACACCGACGGCAGATACCGGCGGCTATATCACCAGCGTTGCGCTTGATCCCACCGGCGATGTCTGGATCGCAGGCAATACCCAATTCGTTAACAACATTCCCATGGTTAATCCGTTGCAGTCATTGCCGGGCACTAGCGGGACCTCGTCCGGGTCGGCCTTTGTCTCGGAGTTTGACCCGCTGATGCACACGCTCCTGTTTTCGACCTACTTCAACGGAGCACAGGGCGGATCTCGTATCAACGGCCTAGCCATTGACACGCAAGGCCGAGCTCATATCACCGGCACAGGCATGGATGATCTTCCGACAACCTCTTCCGCTTACCTGCGCTCTGTGACGCCTCCGCCACAGTACTACACCTATACCTATGGATTTGCCGCCCTGATCGATCCCACGCCGCCAGGGCCGGGCATCTGTTTCTCGAACACAGGAGCGTTCGCTCAGGTGGACACCTCCGGCCAGGCCAACGTTACCGTCACCAACTGTGGCAATGCGCCGCTCAACATCAGCAACGTTCAGCTAACAAGTCCCACCTTCGCCCTTGCCTCAACGAGCAGTTGCATCGGAATGCTCGGCGCGAGCAGCTCCTGCACGATACCCGTCACCTTCACCCCAACACTGGCAGGCAACTACGGCGCGTCGCTTGTGATCAGCTCGAACGCAACAATTCCTCTCTACAACGTTCCCGTCTCGGGCCTTGCGACAGCCCCCTCCATCTTGATGCAGCCTGCCAGCGTAACCTTTCCTCCGCAGGTCCTCGGCGTGAGCGCCAGCGGTTCGCCTCTCCATGTCTTCGCGGCCAATACCGGTACTGCCCCCCTAATCGTCAACCCGTCGACGGTGACCATCACCGGCGACTTCAGCATCGTCAGCGACGACTGTGGCAGTCCGGTGCCAACGCCCTCTTCGCCGTCGAAGGGCTCTGCATGTGTTATCACCATCGCCTTTCAGCCGACTGCGCTCGGTTCGCGAACCGGGACACTGACTCTAACGAGCAACGACCCCGTTCATCCGACGATCACCGTACCGCTCTCGGGCACGGCAATTGCAGCCTACTCCACCCCCACCATCACCGGCCTGTCAATTCCAGCTGTGGCGCTTGGCACCTCAGCGGCGCCCATTCGAGTCTTCGGAACAAATTTCTTCCCAACCTCCTACGTCGTCATCAATGGTGAACCTCAGCCCACTACCTACCAGGGCGCAGGAAGTTTGGCGGTGACCATCGACCCGTCACTCCTGAGCGTAATGGGCGAACTGCCGGTGTTGGTGGTCAACCCCTCCCCTGGTGGGCAGAGCGCGTCCTATCCGCTAACGGTCTTTCAGGCGCTGCCGATCTCTGCAGCAGGGCTCGTGTATGACTCCGCCACACGAATGCTCTACGCCTCGATTCCATCGAACGCGACCACAAATCCGAATACGATCCTGCCCATCGATCCGTTGACGGGGAAGTTCGGCACGCCCATTCCCGTTGGGAACAACCCAGCCAAACTGGCCCTCTCAGACGATGGCACCTACCTCTACGTAGCGCTCAATAATGACCACACCCTCCAACGGATCAATCTGACAACCTCCCAGGTCGAACGGACGTTCCCGCTGCCGATAGACACTCTTGTCAATGCGGCGACGAACGTCGAGGACATGCACGTCGTTCCCGGCTCACCACAGTCCGTCGTCGTCTCCCTGTGGCGGAACGCCTCCCCCAGCGAGGCAGGAGCCGCGCTCTTTACTGATTCAGGCCTCTCCAGTTTTTTGAACAATAACTCTCTGCCTCATCCCTACGATAGCTTCACCTTCACTTCAGACCCCACAAGGTTTTATTCCTATCCGTTCGGTAACAGTTTCTTTGGAATAATGGGTGTATCCTCCACGACGCTCACCCCGCTGGTTCCAGGAGGCTTCTCCTGCTGTAATCAAACGACGGGTTCCATCGTCGTCTCAGACGGATCTCTGCTCTACACAAACTCAGGGCAGGTCTGGAATCCGGCGACGACCACGCTTCTTGGCACTTATCCTGGATCGCTATTTTATGAGCCATCCCTTGTGGCCGATGCCGGTCTAGGACGAACCTATATCCTCGATACGAGAAACTACAACAGCCTTCCAGGTGTAAATGTTCTTAGCTTCAACCCATCGAATTACAGCTTCGCGGGTAGCGTCTCCATACCGGTGTCGCTCACTCCGGCCGTGCTTGACCTCCTGCGTTGGGGCGCGGATGGTTTCGCGTTCCACGTATATGGGGGCTCCGCCTATGGGGACTCCTCCGATCAAATCTTGATCCTTCGCAGCAGCATCGCGCAAACCGCAACCGGCGGTACGCCATCGCTCTCCGCACTCCTCCCCGCGAGCGCCGCCGTCGGAGGCACCACCTTCCAACTGACGGTGAATGGAAGCAGCTTCATCCCCGGCTCGGTCGTACTTTGGAACGGCTCACCTCGGCAGACCACCTACGTCAGCGCCACGCAACTCGTCGCGCTCATTCCGTCCTCTGACATCGCCACAGCGGCTGCCGTCCAGATCGTCGTCACCAACCCAGCCCCCGGCGGCAGTTCTGCCGCGCTCACCTTCTACATCGCCGGACCAGGATCGAACACGCCTCAAACCATCAGCTTTCCTGCGCCCGCCTCGCCAGTCAACCTCGGAGCCGCCCCGATCACGCTTTCAGCGACGGCAACCTCCAGTCTTCCTGTCACCTTCGCTGTCACCGGCCCCGCCACTCTGACGGGCAACACGCTGCAATTTACGGGCGCAGGCACTGTGGTTGTCACGGCAAGTCAGGCAGGCAACAACAGCTACACGGCCGCACCTTCGGTATCGCGGACGATCGTAATAAGCCAGGCAACTCCGACCGTTTCGTTGATCTCCTCAGCCAACCCCGCCCTTGTACAAAACGCCGTCACCCTCTCCGCAACCGTCTCCTCTGCAGTCGGCACCCCGACGGGAACGGTCAGCTTCCTTGACGGAACGACTGCGCTCGGCTCCGGCACACTCATCAGCGGAGGCGCAACCTTTACCACTTCCACGCTTTCGGCTGGTTCGCACCAAATCACCGCAATCTACTCGGGCGACACAAACTTCGTAACCCTAACAAGCGCCTCCCTGACCGAGAACGTTCAGGATTTCAGTCTGAACATCGCGGGCAGCCCAGGCGCGTCAGCATCACAAACGGTTTCGCCCGGAGGAACCGCAACCTATGCACTGACCTTTAGCCCAATCGGATCGACCTTCCCAGCTGCGGTCGCACTAACCGTCAGTGGGCTGCCTGCAGGAGCGTCGTACACCCTCACACCGACGACAATCGCGGCAGGCGCTGGCGCCACCAGCGTAACTCTCACCATTCAAGTCCCGGCTAATGCCGCATCGCTTGAGCCACGCAGAGGCTTGAGTCGAGGCCTTGTACCAATTACCTTGGGTATTCTTTTGCTCCCGCTCTCGGGTCGGTTGCGAAGGTCAGCAGGGAAACTTAACGGCATCGTTTTGATAGCACTTCTGGCGCTTGCCGGAGCCGGTGCCATGGTCAACCTAATCGGATGTGGAGCAAAGGACAGCTCCCCACCCGCGCCGACTGCGCAGAACTACACCATCGCCGTCACGGGAACCTCGGGTGCGTTGGCACACACTACGAATTTGACCCTGACCGTCAAATAGGAAACGTCCGTTAGCCCGCTGATCAGTTTTCAAAACGCCGCCGAAGTCATGCCCTTGAGACGGTCCCTGGAAGTCCCGCTTTCCGGAAACGAATGTCTCAACGCCCGTCGTGCCGAGTTCGAAACAGAGAAATGGGTGCGCTTGTAAGTGGCTGAAATAATGCAGCAAGAAGAATGGTCGGCCCTAGTAGACGACTTTCGAACTTTCCAGGGTTCCGAAGTACCCTTGGGCTCCTTTGAGCGTCCCTCTAACCCCATCACTCCCTAGGAATGAAGGGGACCACCGCGAGGATCGACGAGCCACCCTATGCGAAACTCTCGCCATAGCGAGATCGTAAATAGGCGACCGTCATTCTGGTCCTGGTCAGTGAGAAATGCCACTTCACCGTGGATCAAAAACCACATAGTGATCGGAAGCGCTGATGAAAACGCGTTGGAAGAGGAGGGTCGGCAACAACCCGTCTTCTTGTCGACCCGGAAGATCTTTTCCGGGCCGCAGTGGTGTCACGAACGAGACGCGGCTAAGGGTACGGGAACCAATCCGCATATCCTGGGGTGGCAAGACTGCAAAGGCCTGTTGTGCTTTGCTCACGTTGTCTCCCTGCAGGGTAGCTCTCTCCAGTAGTCGGAGTTTCGTTTCCTCACGGCGTGCGTAGAGTACGGGGCCGTCACTGCCGGAATCCAGTTGTAGCAGAGTCGGCCGAGTTCCAGCGCCGGAGAGATGAACCGAGACCACGAGCCGTTCCGTCCTCAACAAATCATTCTGGGCCGAAAACGTGAGATCGGCGAAAGCCACGATCTCAGATCTGGAATATCCCCCATCCCCAGAGCCGTGGGTCGGATTCTGGATACGGGATTTCGTCGTACGCAGCTTCCGCCAGTCTACGGCCGTCTACGAAGCCGCGAACGACGACGTATTCCCCCCCGACAGCCTGGCGTGGTACGCAACGTTAGGAAATAGCTTGCCGCAACCCCTCGCGTCTCTGAGCGATGGACAGGTCGGATTCAGTTTGCGAGAAGGTCAAAAAGCTACAGTGACTTTTCTACAGCATGCCTCCGCTTGGGTCATGCTGCGGTGTCTTCTTGAACAGATAACGTACGAGAAGCTGCTAGTCTGCCCCGTGCTCGAAGGACAATATCAGGACTTCTTACAAGAAATGTCAATCCACCCATACTGCCCTAAGGGTGTTGCTGAAGGAGGATGCGGCCGGGTAGAAATTGGCGCCGACATTTCAGATCACCCGGCTCGCGCATTTCGACTGCTCGTCACAGATATTGGCTTGGCATCTTCTTCCGGCCATGTGGCCTACCATCCGTGAAACTCACGCGGCAGCTCCCATAACATCGTCCTCGGCCTCGTTGATCTCGTTGAGAATCCCATCTTCTTCGGAAAGATCGTCATCCAACGGCTCCGCGGGTGGCGCTGTCGATGCGACGAGTGCAGGGGTTGTCGAACAGGCTGGCGATCTTGGGGTGAGGAGGCTAAACTGGCTCGGCTGGTTTTACTTGCTGCGGTGTGGCTTTTGAAGAAGTAGCGGTGCCAGCATCCTTCTTGCCATTCAATTTGGCGGGTGCCTCGATCTGAGCAGCCTTAGCGGCAGTCTCCATGTCGATCTTTGCCTACTGCAGAGTATTTCTCAGTCGCAGATTGATCAGTACCGCTAAGTCTTAGGGCTGTATCTGGATCGCCCGCGTTGGACGGCTGGTAGCGGCACCGCCCCGTGCGGGTGATTCAGATACAGCGACTTGAAGGAAGCCGCTCTCCAGGGTGGTCCTATGTATTTTCTATCGGACTGCTGCGAGTTGTATGGATCGTAGAGGTGGTGTTGCGGACCGCGTGGGTCGGTCGCGACTGTGGACTATGCAGATATTCGGTCGTTGAACGTCAAAGATGGGAAGCTGATTGATGACGACTTAGTGTTTTTCTCAGAAGAGGACAATCGGAAGCTCGCGAATACTCGCATCTACCTGGGAGATCTGGTCATCGTTCGAACAGGTCAAACGGGTGCCTGTGCCGTTGTGGATGAAAAGTTCGACGGCGTCAATTGTATCGGCTTAATTATAGTTCGGAAGTCGCGCCATCTGCGATCGAAGTTCCTCCGATATTTTCTGATGTCCGGCGAAGCCGCTGCCGAAATAGCCATCAACTCGAACGGTGCAATCCAACAACATTTCAATATTAGATTGGTTCGCGAGATTGGCCTGTTGCAGCCTCCAATTGACCAACAAGATGCAGTCATCGCATTTCTTGACGAGGAAACGGCTAAGATTGATCGCCTGTTGGAAGCACGTCAGAAGCAGATTGCGCTGTTGGCAGAACAGCGTACTGCTGTCATCCACCATGCCGTCACAAAGGGTCTTGATTCTCGCGCAAAGATGAAGCCATCGGGAGTCAATTGGCTTGAGAATATTCCCGCAGATTGGAATATCGCACCGCTATGGTCTTTGGCGGAATTCACGGTAAGTAATGTTGACAAAAAGTCACAACCTCGAGAGCAACCTGTACTCCTCTGTAATTATGTGTTGACGTTTATAAGAATGAACGTATCGATGCACAGCTAGGCTTCATGGAAGCCACCGCGAGCGAACCTGAGATTGAGCGATTCTCTCTCAGAGAGGGCGACGTCATAATAACCAAAGATTCTGAGTCTCCACATGATATTGGGGTTCCTGCTATTGTGACAGAGGCAATTCCGTCACTGGTATGCGGCTATCACCTTGCATTCTTTCGTACTAAGAATGTACTGCTCCCTCAGTATCTGTTTCCTGTTTCGTCTGTTCCAGACAGTTAATTTTCGAAGCTATTTGGCGACTAGGTCGAGAAGACACAGCCAATTGTTTGGAAGAGACTGCAAAAGCAATACCCTGGGAATGAGGCGGCTTCAGTTGCCGCAGAGATAAATAAGCTCCGGCCGAAGCGCGGGCTGCTTGAACTTCTTCGCAATGGATTCTCGCTGGGTGGCGTTGGCAAGATCGAACTGGTGACCTTCAAACCTGCCACCGGCTTTAATCCGGCCCATCGTCTGAAGTATGAGGCAAACCGGTTCACTATCGTCCGCCAGTTCCATTTCAGTAAAGACCGTCCCAACGATTCAATCGATCTCGTAATCCTGATCAATGGCCTTCCCTTGATCACGATGGAAGTGAAGAATGAATTTAGTGGGCAGACGTGGCAACATGCAGAGCATCAATATCGAAGTGACCGTAGCTCTAATGATCCATTTTTGAAAGCGTGTGTAGTCCATTTCGCGGTCGACAACACAACCATCTCCATGACCACAAAATTGGAGAATGGAAGAACGCGGTTTTTACCATTCAATCGCGATCTCAAAAACCCGCCGATTGAAAACAACTTCGCCGCAGCTTATCTCTGGGAAGACGTCGTCGCTGACGGAAATGTCAAACCTGGAGTGTTGCGGGCAGATAGTCTTCTCGACCTGTTGCAGAATTATCTGCACGTTGAAAAGAAAGAGGATGAAGACACAGGGAAAGTGAGAACAACCCTGATCTTTCCTCGATACCATCAGCTCGATGCAGTTCGTAAATTGTTAGCTCAAGTGCGTGAACGGGGCGCAGGTGACCGATGCTGAGAGCTGAAGTCTTGCTCACCTCGGCTCCAAGTCCGTGGCTAAGCCTTGTGGCATCGTTAGTGAAGATGGTGGCTTCGTGGCTCGCGCGGGAAATGGAGACGTACCCAAAGCGAGAGTTGAGCAGGTCCGGGTGGACGTTGGTAGGTTTGTAGAAGAGGAGATTGTTGCGCCGTGAGAGGTCGATAAGACGGTTAGTCCATCCCTCTGCTGCGGTGGCGATTAGTCTATCGCGCAAACCACTCTCGGCAATTCTTGCATCTTTTACTTTCTCTGCTGGTGGCATATTGGTCGGAAGCACCACTATAGCGCACGTAGGATCGCCATGCGGCATGACTTTCGATCCAGATCGAATCGCTCTCGTCCGAATCACCGACCAAGTAAGAAACACGTTCATTTAAGCGAAGTGCCATGCGCTGTAGCAGGCGCACACGCGGGTTGGATACCGCAATCGACTCACCCATGAGGCTGTCTAAGTATGAATTGCTTATTCCAAGATCGTGTGCGAATTGTTCATAGCTTCCACATCGGTCATCAATTAATTGACGGAGACGGTCGCCAAATCCTTCCCCGCCCATTCTTCTATACAGAGCGCAATGACGGAAATCATCGGGTTGCAAGACTTATTCAGATGCTGCTGCGCAGGCGCATACCGCTTCTTTGACATCTTTCCAGCTCCTTGCGTGCGCTCTCGCTGATCTCCTGGTACAAAATCTCGCCGGACACTCCATTTCCCTGACACATTAATAACCTTTTGCCCCGACTCCATAAATGCGCCGCAAGTCCTGAGGTTGATTGTGGAGGAACCAAAGATAGTGGCAAAGAAAAGATCTAGTGGGGCCAACCCCGAAACGATGCAATGAGGCTTATCGCATATATCCGGGCTGTGGGACCCAAGGCGATGGACCGAAGATCATGCTCAGTGTTGCGAAGCGCTACGATCGCTCTGTTTGCATCGGAACCCACCGCCTGCCAGACGCGCTTCCCGTCGCGGAGAAAGCGAAGGTAATAGATACCCTCGACGTGGTGCTCGGACTGACCGTCAATCAGGGCATAGCCCTCACGAAGAGTCCGGTTGCGGTTCCAGGCGGGATCAACAAAGGCATCAGTTTCGTCAGAGCGACGGATGCGAATATAAAGACGTACCTTGGGCGTTTTCACCTTGCAGCAACTCCTCGAGGGTTAATCCCCATGTGGAGCGGGTGAAATCGCTTATCAGGCTCGAGTCCGGCAAAAATGTGTCACAAGAAGTGTCACAATCCGAACTCGTGATGATTACAAAGCACTTAGAGGTGATGGCGGAGAATGGGGGATTCGAACAACGCCACTTTATAAGTGCAACTTTATCAGCTACATAATCGCTAATCGTCAATGACGACATAAGTATCAGCGATGCTTGATCTTATCGATGCATGGTGTTCTATGTCGTTCGATATGCCTAAAAGTTAGCATATTTGATAGCAGAGTGGTAGCAATAATCGGGTGTAATTGGCAGAGAATTGACCCTTATCCTCCAAAGTAGATGGCGGAGAATCCGATGGGATTCTCCACTTTTTGAACTGCGGTCGTGTTCTTACGCAACACCTGGGCCATCACCCAACGTCCGCTGCCTCAGCCAGCTCTGAAGCGCAACCGGATCGAACCGATAGCTCTGATCCGGCATTCGGGTATGGGGAATGAGTGAGGCGCGACAGTAGCGGCAGAGGGTGGCGCGGTTGATGCGCAGGATCGCCATCACCTCGGAGGAGGTGAGGTAGCTTCCGCGCTTCTTTAGCAGGTCGATGATTGTGCTGGTTGATGTTGATTCGTGTTTTCCCATGAAGGGAAATACTGCCACCGCGGACGCCGCTCGAATTACTGCGAGAAAAAAAGGCCTGTGGGGGTCGAGTGTGAGTTTACGCATAAGATTGAAGTCGTAGATATGCGAAATCTTCTACTTAGCCGGAATACATGGTCGGCACCCCTCGCACCCCACCGCGCACCAGCCAAGAGGGACATCTAACCTCCGGTCCTGCTCAGCCGTTAGCTTAGTTTCATCACCGCTTGCACCGGTGATCGTTGGTCCCCGGGATGATTTCGGATTCGCTGCTAATAACCGAATCGCATACAAAGCAGTATCCCACTGACTCGCCTTCATAAGCGAGCCACTCCTCGATCATCTCTTCGAGGTTCTTCGGTGGCTGTATCGCAACCTCCTTCCAAGATCTCCTGCAGAAGCACATTCCATTGTTATTGCAGCCCAGCATTCGTGATTCGGCTGCCAATAGCAACCGTCGATTTTCTGGCACTCCTTGGTAGATAAGCCCGATTCCATCTGTTCCGCAGTAAGGCTCACGCAAGAGCTGCCTTCAACGGGTCCCAAAACATGTGCCAGTCCTCCAGAAAGTCTCCGACGACGCGGTCGTTCTCCAGGTAGAGTCCCTCCATGAGTGGCCGGATCGTCTCCGGATGCAGGCAGACAAGCGCGGACTCCTCTTTCCATCGGACCACGCTGCTCAGCAACACCGGCACCTGAAAGCTGATCTCGTCGGTCATTTGACCCGGCGCAGGGTTGGAGTGGAAGAGCGTCAGCCAGAAGGTTGTCTCATCTGGGTCACGCAGTAACGTGACGTTGTTCTCGATCCACCAGCGCCTCGATCCATGGCTAACATCAGTCAGGACGCGACGGAGGTCGGCGATTGAGAGGATGTACCCATGATTCAAGCTGCGATGAACGATAATCGCCATATACAGCACTCTCTTGGACCGACAGCAAATCGGGGAACATTCGTATTCGCAACTCTTCAAGATGCCGCCTACCTCGACCGCCACTACCGAATATGGTCACCTCGTGCGACCCTGATCCGTGCGTCCTGCGTCTTAATCTCGATTCGTCGGCGGTACCACCAAGGAGCAGGCGACTACTTATCAGAAAGTTGGCTTTCGTATAGAGCCTCATACGCTCCCCAGGGTTCAGGTTCAAACGTTCCTTCACAACCGTGCCATTCAGGTAGCAACTGATCACGAGAGCAGGATTGAATAATGGGTTTCATTCAATCCTGCATCTCAGTTCGAGGTCACAATACCTGCTCATTCCCCGCATCGTTTTCAAGGATAAGTTCGTTCAATCCGCCGAAGAGCATGCCATCACGAAGCTTTTCCAGGTGATCCCATTCCTCCATGCTGCAACAGTCGACGACGAACTCTTCCATTACGGAATGAATCGCGTCTTCGATGTCAGCGAAGTCGTCCGCATTCTTGCGCAATGCTGCCTCGAGGTCGAATACCCGTTCGGACCACCAGAATTCATGAGTTTTCGCAAGCCAGAGCACTAAGGTGACGAAACGCTCCGGCAAACTGAGAAGATTTGCAAGGAAGTCGGGGTCGCGACTGCCTGTAAGAACCGCAGCCAACAAGACCGAGGCGCAGGATGCAAAGTTGTTTGCTTCTCGGTCGCCTGACACCCACTGAGGGGATTTCTCGTGAAAGCGATGCAGCCATTCCGAGACGGCAGGGAGGATTGGCTCTTTAGACAGCGGGACCGCAGAATAGTACGCGATTGGTCCTTCGGCCGAGAACCTAATCAGGTTCGCCCTAGTAAGGGTCTCCAGAGCTTCCTCAAGCGGCTGTCTCCATTCCATAGTCACAGACATCAGTGCTTCAGATGTCATCGGTCGATTGCTTTTCTGCAGAGCGAAGAGGGTAAACCGCTCTAAGGTCGTTAATTTATGCATGTGGATCTCCTAGCAGCCGCAACGCCTTCTGGCAGCGGCAGATTGTGTCTGCGATTTTGTTTTGGGGAAATCGCTCGAGATGGCCGCCTTTGCAAATGACCTCCGCGCAAATTCCCCGCCTTTTTGCCGACGAATCGGACCCTGTTCCCACTAAGCGAAAGGGCCGCAATGGTTCGAGGTCGGAAAGGAAAACTTTTTTCCTCTGAAGGGAAATACTGTTTTTATCCCCTCGGGGCCGGAAATATCCGAATTAAAAATTTGTGCCGATGGTAGGGCCTATTAAAGGGTTGCCTGCGTGGCCGATTCGCGAGGATCTCGGCCGCTTGCACAATCGTCACAGGAGATCGAACCCGCAGTCGGCATGCTGAAACCCAAAGTGCATCGATGCAAGCCGGGGATCGCCGCCGAAGCTTGAACCAACTCGACCTACGATCTACCCTCTTTGCTGTAGCTCTCGGTTCGTTCCCATACCTTCATCTCGCCAGCCGAAGAAATTGTGGGGAATATTCTCCGAATCAATTGTTTTGGGAATCGAGCGCCGACCGGACTGGAAATTGCGTGGGCTCCCATCGGATGGAGCGAGTTGATCGTTGGAAGCTTCCCACAAAGTTATCCGATTTGGATTGGGCTCGCGAGAGCAATACAGAGGGAAAACACGAGTGAATCGCAACTGATTGCTTTTGATCAATGTCACGATGTTTGCGTGGCGGGTAAGCAGGGCAATGAAACGTGCTGACCGCCAATATGGCAAGACAAGGGCGCAAGAAGGGAGGCGGTGATGCCAAGGCCCAGAGGCCATTAGTTAGCACTGATCAGGTTAAGCAAAGTCTCTAAAACTTCCGCGGCATCCCGCGCTCCGCTCTCCCCGGCTCGAAAGTCCGCCGCTTGTTGCTGGTCCAGGTTTTGGGGAGGGAGGTTGAACGACCCGGTCCGCTGCACTCTTGGAGGTACAGAGGGGCTGGATCGTTGTGCTTCGGAAGAATGTTATCCAATATCGATCGGGCTGCCGAGAGTAGTGTAAGCAAGAAATTTAGCCAACAAAAGTTGCTTTGGTAATTCAGATTGCGTCGAATCGGTATTTCCTTCTAGAGGAGAAGAATGACTATGAAGCACGAAATAAAACAGGACAGTTTCTTTGAGCGGGTGCTGGAGAAGGATCGAAAGTTTGCCCTCATGATGAAGGGGTGCAAGGTAATTGACATTGCTCCCGCGGCGGCGCAGTTCCATGCGTCCTATTCTTCCAAGGCGTTTCACGAGGCAGCGCCGGGCTTTGTAAATATTGCTCCTCCCTTCCCTGAGTTTGTGATGACATTCGATTGCCCGCCCGCATCCATAGCGGAGGGGTGGAGTAGGTCGGCTGTCGTTATTCGCGCCCGACAATACGATGCTGTTGACGACTACGATCCGAGTCTTGATGCAGGAATTGGCCGCGAGCCTATCATGTGGGTACTTGAAACTCGAGTAATCATCGAGACAGGTAAATGCATAGTGCCGCATCCATTAGTGCTCAACCTAGCTGTGCTCAGTGACGGAAATCTTGCCCGACGTCCGATCCGGATACTGTCACGTGATGCTATCTCAGTAACGGACGAGAACGATGACCATAGAGATGGCAAGCAGGAAGACTATGAGGCAATGGCGAAGTTAATTATTAACGTATTTATAGCCCCTTGCGTTTTCGCCCTCAGCCTCATGCATTGCAAAGGCATCGGCCTCAAGCGTGTTACGCCTCCCCAACACCACTCGCGCAAAGTCAGGAAACGCCGTCAATCCTCGCCTAAGTTCGAGCACCACGTCATAGAGATTCGGGATCGCCAAGGTCGCGTTGTCGACCATGACAATCTGCAGAGTGCTATGGCACGGGGCCTTCATATCGTGCGCGGACACTTTAGCACCTACACCGAGAATGCTCCCCTGTTCGGGCGCATAACCGGCACCTTTTGGATTCCCGCTCACGTTCGAGGGGCGGCATCCGAACGTGCCATCAGCAGCGAGTACCGTGTCTCATGTATATAGAGAGCACAAACAAACGAGGCGGCCACCAGGTCAGATCATCTCCGGTGGCCGTTTCTCTACCGATCCATCCTGAGTTTCAAGAAACATCGCCCGCTCGGCCTCCCGTTGCCGCTTGAACTCGGCCTTGCAGCCTGCGCCAAAAGACCCCTTATCTAGGCCGAGGTGCCGATGTCGGAGACTAGGGGGTGATCCGCGTCCCGTCTCGGCTTGGCGGTCGGCGCAGATAGTGGGCTGGTCTACGTAAGGGATCGGTGCGAAAAGACGGTCAGAAAGGCCCGAAAAGTTATGGAAGAACAAAGGCTGGGCGCGGGTTGCCAACTCGGCAACTTGCGCTTCGACCACAGGGGCATCTTGATGGGATGTCCGAAAAACCTCCAACCCATCGTCCGTTTCCTGACCCTCTGCGTCAGGAATATTCCAGACCGGTTCGTGCATGAAATCGTAAACCGATTCCGCCGTCGTGAGAATACGGCACAACTTCGGTAGCATCTTTTGCGGCCCGCCCCGCGAGCACTCGAGTTTCGTCCACAGATGGTGCCGAAAGCTCCTCAATGACGCCGCTTTTCCTCGAGAGGAGCCAGTGTAGCCTCGTGCTCGCAACGTACCAATCCGCCGTGGCAACCAGAAGCTTCTGCGCTCGGAGGTCTGACGCCCATGCGGTCGGTATTGAAGAAGATCACGTCTCAGATAAGCCTCTGGCCCAGGCGATGTACGACCGATTGTTCGAGCCGCTGCGTTTGCAGCACACTGCACTCCCCGCCAGCGCCGTGAACACCCTCCCCGATCCCTACTCGCACGGCTACCTGTACGGAAGTGCCTCGGTCGCCATGGTGGGCACGCCTCCTTACTCGCCCCAGGTCCAGGCCGCTGCCCGGGCTGGCACTCTGCTGTCAAAGGACTACACGGGCTTGAACCACTCCTTCGCTGCAGCGGCCGGCGGTGTTATCTCCGCCGCCAACGACCTCGCCACCTGGATCCAGGTGCTGGTTGGCGGCCGCGTGCTCGACGCCACGTATCAGCGCCGCTGGCTCGACAGTCCGCAGCCCGAGGACCCGAACAAACCGGACGGTCAACAGTACGGGTACGGCATCGCCAAATTGCACTGGGGACCGAACACGATGTACTTTCATGGCGGCAGACCCCTGGCTTCAACTCGTTCATGGGCTACGACCCCGGCAACCAGGTCACACTCGTGGTCTGGACCGATCTAACCGTATCGCTCGACGAAAAACCGACAGCCAATGCCCTCATGTTGAAAGTGCTCGATCAGATCTACGTGGTGTCACCGCTGCCGCCTCCCCAAGCCTTAAAACGCGAAAAGTAACCCGCCCTCATGTGGCTCAATACGCATACCATCCAATCCAAGGATGTCTCGAGCGAAGAAACCTACGGTGAAGAGATCTGCCAGGCCATGAGTGACGAAGAAGTAGGAAATTGCATTCCGTGAGCTGGGCTGACCACTCGAGAGATGGATTAGTAACGAGAAGGTGGCTTCTGGGAAGTGATATGTAACTCCCGACTGACGGGCATCCATGTAAGTTGAGTAGGGCCTTCGGCCCGCGAAATGCTATGAAAATCGCTTAGTTCCAAGTCATAATCCAGAACGGCTGGGAGTGGCGAGATCGAAATGACAGTGGAGATGCTAAAGCCG
>WNFD01003047.1_pt1 | contig 16833 bp, 15 predicted proteins | sample 5400491 | NCBI WGS metagenome assembly WNFD01 (sample SAMN13153343, study PRJNA577476) | soil metagenome | isolation source: 120 cm saprolite under Douglas fir tree site 2 hole 2 replicate 2 | place: USA:California | collected 2015-04-18 | reverse complement strand
TGCCTGCCATCGAGTAGCTCTGCGGGATGTTGCCCCACAGCGCCCCGGTTTCCGGATGGATGTCCTCCGACAAAAGCCCGAAGGGGTTGCGCCGCGCGAGCAGCTCTTTAAACAGCGATCGCGCCTCGTCGCGCTGGCCGATCGCGGCCAGCGCGTCGATGTACCAGAAGTTGCACACGAGAAATGCCGTTTCCGGCGCGCCGAAATCATCGTCGCTGGTATAGCGCATGATCCGGCCGTTGCGGTGAAGCTCCCGCCCGATCGCGTTGCAGGTGCTGACGAACCGCGGATCGGTGGCCGCAACCAGCCCCAAATCCGCGAGCAGCAAGACGCTGGCATCGAGGTCGTTTCCGCCGAGGACGCCGGTGAGGGCGCCCTTCGCCGGGTTCCAGGAGCGGGCCAGGATCGGCTTTCGCAGTGCCGCCGCCTGGGCGCGCCAGAAAGCCGCGCGGTCGTCGATCCCGAGGCGGACGGCGATCTGCCAGAGTCGGTGGCAGGCGGCCCAGCACAGCGCGGCAGCGTGAGTGTGTACGCGAGACCGCTCGCGATATTCTCAGATCCCCGCTTGGGGGTCAGCGCCAGCTTCGCCGTCCGCTCACCGAGCGGCTCCAGGCGGCGGAACAGGGCTTCGTCGCCCATCCGCGGCAGTCGCTCGTCGACAAACATCTGGGTCGTCGCGAGGACGACGCTGCCATACACGTCATGCTGGTTTTGCAGCGCAGCGGCATTGCCGATGCGCACCGGCCCGTGCCCCAGAAATCAGGCGAGGTCGGGCGAGATTCTCTCTTTGAGATCCGCGCCCGGGACGATCGAATGAGCTGGACGCAGCGGCGCCTCTGAATCTGCCGCCACGGTAATGATGTAGTTGATATAGGCTGCCATCGTCTCGGTCGTGCCGAGCCGGTTCAACGCCTCGACGACGAAATGCGCGTCGCGCAACCAGCAATAGCGGTAATCCCAGCCCCTGCCGCTGCCAGGAGCCTCCGGGATCGAGGTCGTGTGAGCAGCGACGATGCCGCCGGTCTCCTCGAAGCTGCACAGCAGCAGCGTCATCGCGGCCCGCGTGACCGCACTTTGCCATTCGAACGGGACAGCCAGCGAGCAGACCCAGCCGTACCAGTAGTCGCGGGTGTGCTCCTCGAATTCCCGGGCCGTCAGGTCAACCGAGCTTTGGAATGGTTCGTTCAGGCCAAGGATCAGGGTGAGCGGCCGGGTCAGCGGAAAGGCCGTTTCCTGCACGATATAGGATAGCGGCGCGTCGGTGGTGAGCCTGAGGACCGGATCGGCGCCTTGGTAGCGGATGTGGTTCGAGCCCACCGACAGATCGGTGACCGGCCGACCATAGGAGTGGCACGGGCGAACCCGGATGGTGATGCGCGGGAGCCCGGCGATCGGCGTGATCCGCCGGATCAGCTGCGGCGGCCGGAAAATCCGCTCATAACGCGGAAAGCGCGGGGCAAAATCGGTGATCCGGACACGGCCGCCGTGGCGGTCCTCAAGTTCGGTTTCGAGGATCGCGGTATTGCGCGCATATCCCGCCCTCGCCTCGACCATATCGGCGACGACGACATCGCAGAACCCCTTCTCCTCATCGCCGGCGAGGAGGCGACAGAAGACCGGGTTGGAGTCGAACCCGGGGAAGCACCACCAGACGATGCGCCCAAGGCCATTGACCAGCGCCGCGACCCGTCAGTTGCTGATCAGCGCGAGATCGAGCGCGCGAGCCTCTGCCGCCGGGTCGGAAGGTCGCGCCGGCGCGCTCATTCCGCGAGCTGCCGGACCCAGGCCCGTACCGCCTCCGGCCGTGGGAACCAACCCGAGAGCCCAGGCAGCTCGGCGCCGACCGAGAAGGCAAAACCGCCGAGCGCCAGCGCGGTATCAAAGCTGGCCCGGTCCATCCAATCGTCCGCGACAAACACCGGGCGCCTTCCGGCAAACGGCTTCTCCGCCATGAAGCGTTCGATCGCCTTACCTTTGTCGAACCCGGGCAACCTGATCTCGAAGACTCGATGACCTGCGATCAGCTCCAGATCCCGCTCGACCAACCCCTCGATGAAGTGCCGGAGCGCCACGACGAGTTCCTCCTCCGCCGCAGCCGAATTTCGGTAATGCACAGCAAAGCTGATGCCCTTGTGTTCAGCGAGGGTCCCCGGGAACTCTTCGAGCAGCCGGAGAAGATCCACCCAAGCTCGGTCAGGCAATCGAGCTTGCGTCAACCATCTGCTGGCGCCATCGGCCGATTGGCGGATCTGAGCGCCGTGAACGCCGCTTGCCGGCAGCCGCAACGGTGCGAACAGTCGATCGAGCTGCTCGATCGGCCGGCCGCTGACCAGGGCAAGCGCACCATCGAGGCGCCGTTCGGCGGCGGCCAGAGTATCCACGAGACTGGCTGGAACTTCGACCGCCTCAGGCCGCGGCGCCAGATCGAGGAGGGTCCCATCGACATCGAGAAAAAGACCGATCTGCTGCGGCCGCAAATCCACCGGGTTCAGCGCGTTCACTCGACCGTCGCTTTTTTTTATTCGCGCGCTCACACCGAACGGCGAGCGATCACCGCCCGGGAATGGATGACGAGCTGGTTCACGGGTACCGTAGCTTGTAGCGGCGTTGATAATCCGGAAAGCGGTCCCGCATCGCCGTTCCACTCGTGAGCATCCGCGTGTAGGCGCTGACGAGGTTGTCGCTGCCCTCGGCCTGGGCTACTCTGTGGTCTTCCGACGCCTGATGATAAGTATCGATCAACGCATCATCGCTGAGTGTCAGCAGACTTTTGGTGAACCGATCGACGGCGTGCTGTTGTGCGCCAGTGAGCATTTGTGGGGTTCCTTCCCCGGTAGCGAAACTCGCTCGGTGTTCGACCCGCCCGGAGGGCTGAATCCTTGTCGGACGCCCGATGTTCTTTAATCGCGCCAGGTTTGGCAATAGGCTGTTTCTCAGTTCGGCTGACGGCCGCTTCTTCCGCTCCGGCCTGAGCATTTGAAGGGTGCCGCGGAGATCATGCTTCGACGCTTGACCCACCCAATTCATTCAGCGTGGAGCCCAACTTTCCGGATCGGCTCTTACGAGCTTTGAGGATATAATCAGTCTCAGCTTCCTTCGCCCAGCGCTCTAAATCACCAGCCATTACGTGAAGTTCCGTAATTGCGTCGGGATTATCCGTCCCGTTGGCGGACCGCACGCATCTTCGGCAGCGGTGTCTCACTGTCTCACCGAAGGGGTGTTTCACTTTGCTGCACCCAATGTAAGAACCATACACCCCGCCGCCCCCTCCCCGCCCATCGCGAAGGTAAGGGTAGTTGGCAGGGGCGAGGCTCTAGCCGCAGAGGAACCTGCTGAGACAGGCTGCCTGCTGAACTTTCCCGATGGGAAGGGTGGCTATCGCCCCTGTGGTCGTCCCGTCGGCGCCGATGGCGTCTTTTGCGAGGCGCATGATGGTCAGAAAAGTCGCACCGCGTCGCTTTAGCTGCCGGCTAAAACAGCCTGCTCAGGCCGTCTGCGGCTCGGGCACCGGGATGAGCTTCGCCAGCTTTCCGAGGGCCTGGGTGGAGCCAGGGCCGACCGGAACGCAGAGTCATTCCCCGGCATTGCCCATACTGTTCAACAGGATCCCGGCGTCGCCGTTGCCGAGCTCGCTGGCTCGACGATACCAGTACCGAGCCTTGCCGAGGTCGCTCGGCACCTGGCCCCAGCCAGCCTTCGCGAGAAACGCTGGATCGAACGTCGCGCCGAGCCGCAGTGCCGCAACACTGCTTCCCCCGACCGCGCCGCATTCATAAAAAAGGCGCGCGGAAGTCACATCACCCGTCATGAACAGTGCGTCGCCCCGCATCACCGGCGCGTCTGCTTCCTCTTGTGATATGCGTGGCGGCGCGCGCACCGGTTCTGGAACCGGTATAACAACCGGGGGATCAGCCTCGCGCGTCGGCACGACAGCAGACACCCGCTCGGCCGGTTCCGACGGGTTGGACGGCCCCGTTCCGGGCTGTGCGGGTTCCTTCTCGGGTTGCAGAGCCGGCGCCACGGGCGGCGAGGCGGCTTCGGGTGACGCCGATGCGACCATCGTCACGCCATCGGACATCTTTTCAGCACCGCGTTCGGCCTCTGGCGCGACGGTCGGTTTTGACAGTTCGGTCGTGACCGCCGAGTCCTCCGCCGGTTGCTGCGCGGGTCCCGCAGCCGGCGCTGCCGAAACGGTTTGTGAGGCATCCGTCCCGCCAATTGCTGCGACCGCAGCCGACGCTTCGGTCTCTATGGATGAATTTTCATAACGCTTGGCAAATGGCTGCCAGCTGATAATCACAGTCATTGCCCAAATATCTAACGCAATCAAAACAGCGATTGTCACTGAATAGGCGAAAATCTGAATTGACCGCGGCATCATTATTTTAAGTCCTTGCATAACTCTGATGGTCTAACCGTTGGAGGTTCTTAATTACGTTAACATGTTACATAAAATAGTACCCTTCAGTCAACTAGAGAGGTGTACACCTTTTGCGGGATGGCAAAGGTGTTACCGCATTGGATTCGACACCGTTCTCGGGCCCCGGGCTCGGGTGCGATATCGAAAACCGCCTTGCCGGAGCCGACCTGTGCACTCGAGCGCCGATTGACGCTCATCGCTAACCCGTTCTCGATAGGGTCAGCTACGCCTCATGGTCCCTAATTTTCGCCGAAAGTGGAACCGCGGACTCTCCGAGCCGTCAAAGTAGTAGAGCAACGCCTTTTGGCTGATTCTACTGATGGATACCTGCTAATCCGTTGCTATCTCGGGCATTGTCTCGGTTGTGCTCGGCGTTGATCGGACAATCGCCGCGTTCGTCAGAGCAGGGGGGCAAGCACATGGGCAAGACGCACAACAAGACGTCTCAGCGCTTCCAGCGCAACGACACTTTTTCGTTCTTCAGCAAGTGCATCTCAGCCGCTCCGTCACCGCAGCATGACAGGGAGCGCTTGTTCAGCCGAGTTCGAGAGAAGGCTATCGACAAACTGAACACAATCACACGGCAAGACCTCGACGTACGACGCCGATTGAGGGTGGAGGCGCGCATAAGCTTGTTCCGGTCGCAGGTCGCGGTGATCGCCGCGACTGTCACCGATCTCGGGCGGCAGCTGAAAGCCCTGGTCGTGGCAGGCTCGCGCGACACGTGCGCCTGGTACCGCAACCAACTGCGCACCGACCGTCGACCCGTTGGCAGTATGAGACGGGAAGCGGTTCAGTAGCTACTGCAGCTACCGCGAGGCGGTCATGTGCGGCATTATCGGGATCCTCAGCGAAAAGCCTGTTGTCCCCCTGCTTGTTCAAGCACTGAAGCGGCTGGAATACCGGGGCTACGACTCGGCCGGGGTCGCCACTCTCGTCAACGGCGGCATAGAGCGGCGTCGAGCCGAGGGGAAACTGCACAATCTCGAGGCGCGTCTACGGCGAGAGCCGCTGTGCGGCACTGTCGGGATCGGCCATACCCGCTGGGCGACTCATGGGCAGCCCAATGAGGTAAACGCCCATCCTCACGTGAACGAGCGCGTTGCCGTGGTGCACAACGGCATCATCGAGAATTTTCGCCCCCTGCGGGCCGAACTGGAGCAAGCCGGCCGATGCTTTGAAAGCGAAACGGACACCGAGGTCGTGGCGCACCTGCTGGCGCATTATCTCAACCTTCAGATGCCGCCGCAGGAAGCCGTGCAGGCGACGTTAAGTCGGCTCGATGGGGCATTTGCTCTGGCAATCATCTTTGCCGGGCAGGAAAACCTGCTGATCGGGGCTCGCCGCGGCAGCCCGCTCGCGATCGGATACGGCGAGGGCGAGATGTTCCTCGGCTCGGACGCCCTGGCGCTAGCGCCGCTGAACAGGCGTATCTGTTACCTCGAAGAAGGCGACTGGACGGTGTTGAACAAGGGGAGCGCGAGGATTTTCGATGCCGACAACCGGCCTGTAAAACGCCCCGTCAGCGAAACCCGCCTGCCCGGATCCTCAATCGGCAGGGGGTCGTATCGGCACTTCATGGAAAAGGAGATTTTTGAACAGCCGACAGCGATCGGCAATACGTTGCAGGCCTATCTCGATCCGCTGACATCCGAGATCACGCTGCCGGATCCAGGTTTCGACCTGACTGTCCTGCCGAGGCTGACGATTTCAGCCTGCGGCACCGCGTTTCACGCCGGGATGGTGGGGAAATATTGGCTCGAATCGCTCGCTCGCCTACCGGTCGATCTCGATGTAGCCAGTGAGTTCCGCTACCGGGAGCCGCCAATGACCGAGGGCGGCGCGGCGTTGTTCGTCTCGCAGTCGGGTGAGACGATCGATACGCTGGCGGCGCTGCGTTACGCCAAGGCTCGAGGCCAACACATTCTCGCGGTGGTCAACCAGCCGGAAAGCGCGATTGCGCGCGAAGCGCATACGGTGTTGCCGACCCTGGCCGGCCCGGAGATCGGTGTGGCGTCGACCAAGGCCTTCACGACGCAGCTTACCGTGCTGGCCTGCCTCGCGCTCGAGGTGGCGAACCGACGTGGATTGATTGAACCGACGCGGCGGGCCGCCTTAACGAACGCGCTTACCGAATTGCCGGCACTCGTCGCCGAGGTATTGCGGCGCAGCGATACGATCGCCGCCGTGGCCCGCGAATTGGTCGAGGCGCGCGACGTGCTCTACATCGGTCGTGGCACGATGTATCCGTTGGCCTTGGAAGGAGCACTGAAACTCAAAGAAATCAGCTACATACATGCCGACGGTTACCCCGCCGGCGAGATGAAGCACGGTCCTATCGCGCTGATTTCCGACGGCATGCCGATCGTCGTCTGCGCACCCTCGGGGCCGCTGTTCGAAAAAACCGCCGGCAACGTACAGGAGGCGGCAGCGCGCGGCGGCCGAGTGATCTTGCTGACCGATCGGCCGAGCCGCGACGCGATCGGGGAGGGCATCGTCCGCATCATCGATATGCCGAGTATCGACCCTTTCCTGGCGCCAATCCTCTATGCGGTGCCGATGCAGTTGCTGTCCTACCACGTGGCGGTTCTGAAAGGCACCGATGTCGATCAGCCGCGCAATCTGGCCAAATCGGTCACCGTGGAGTAGCCGCGATGTCCGAACGGCCGCAGGCAGCGGGGCTCGTCGATTATGATTACGGCCTCGATTCGCGGTCGGTCGGTCGACGCAGTCCGTCGCGGGGCAGCCAGATATTGTTGGTCATATTTCTTCTGTTCTCCCTCGCAACGATCGGCATTGCTGTCACAGCGGTTCACCCCCGCACCAGTCTAACGGACAGTTTTCAGACATTGTCAGACGGGTGGAGACGCCTTCTGTCAGCCGCGCCCTGGCAGGTCTTTCCGCAACCTGCAGTGAGCCAGGTTTCGGCAACGGCACATCGGGACGGCAAATCGATTTCACTGGCAACCGCCCCCACCGGCGAAGCCGGCGATGTCATCTTATATGGCGACCGTCTGAAGATAAGCTTCATCGAAAGCGCCGGCGTCCCCCTTAATAGCGGCCATCCGGACTCCACTCGTGTCGTCGCGGTGGTCTTCCCGCGCATGGATCTGTCCGGGGAATACACCGTCGAGGCAAACGGCGGGTTGAGTATTCCGAAGCTGGGCCGGGTTGCTGCGACCGGCAAATCTACAACAGCTCTGCAGTCGGAGCTGAAAGCGACCTTCGAGCGCGTAATCGGTAGGACAAGCGATGTGCATGTCGGCGTCCTCGATCGGCTGCCAGTCTACGTCGTCGGTTCGGTCCGCGCCGCTGGAACGTTCAAGTATGTGCCCGGCATGATCGTAATGCAGGCGCTGGCGAACGCCGGAGGTTTCGAGGGCACTGTAAGTGATACATCGAGAGTGATCGAAAACATTCGGGAGGCAGTCCGGTTGCATGCGACCAAGGACAAGCTGAACCGTCTCCTCATCAAGCAGGCCAGGCTCATTGCCGCGCAAGGCAACGCCGAGACCATCACTGTACCGGCGAGCATCGCGTCCCGGCTGTCACAGACCGGAACGCATGATCGGCTGAACCAACTCATCGCGGCAGCGGAGACATCTCACAACGCAGAGCGCAAGCGTTACCGAGACCAACAGGTCCTTGCGGCGCGGCAAATCGAGGTCGTGAAGATGCAACTCGAAGCGCAGAAGCTGCGGGCCGATCAGCTGAGGGAACTGCTGGCTAAGAAGGACAGAAGGTTGCGAGAGCTACAGGCGATCGGGCCGCGCGGCAGCATCCCGCAGACCATACTCACCCAAGCGGAGATCGAGATTGCGGAGCTTGTGGCGCGTCAGGAAGATTTCCGGGTCGCTCTAGCGCAGACCCAACGCAGCCTCGTCGAAGCAGAGAACGCGCAGGCGAAAATCAACATAGACCGCTCCGTCGGAATTGAAACCGAACTCTCCGCAACCGACCAGGACATCGACAACGGCGTCCAGGAAATAGCGTCTATGCAGGCCGTGATCCAGGCGCTGCAGAACAGCATGGAAGGCGCTCCATCTGGCGGTCTGCCACGCCTGAGTATCACGCGTCGTGTAATGGGTCACTTCGTGGTGACGCCTGCGACGGAAATGACTGTGCTCCTGCCGGGTGATGTTGTCCGGGTCGAATTTGCCAGCGGACCCGACAGACAAGTTACCGCCGATGCAAAGCATTCCTAAGGTTTATGGAACTTGGAGGAGGATTCACGATGGACGTGCGCGAGCAGTTGCACCCTGGCCTTGCCGAAAGCCCGTCTGCAACAGCGGGGGCGCGAGCGGTAACCCAAGGGGTCATTATGGCAGGCGGCAAAGGGACCCGACTTTATCCCTACTCCGCGCTATTCCCTAAACCGCTGATGCCGCTTGGCGACATGCCGGTGCTCGAACTGTTGCTGCGCCGGATGAAGAAGGCCGGTATCACTGACGTAATCCTGGCGATCAATCACCTCGGTCATCTGATAAAAAGCTTCTTCGGCGACGGCTCGCAGCTCGGATTGAGTATTCGGTACAGTAACGAGGATCAACCGCTCGGCACCGCAGGCGCCCTGGCCAACATGATCGATGGTCTCGACGATACGTTCCTGGTCTCGAACGGGGATCTCTTGACGACCATGGACCTAGTGTCGATGACCCGACAGCATCTGGAGATCGGATGCGACGCCTCCATCGGCGTCTTCCAGCGTGAAAACAAGATCGACTTCGGCTTGATTGAGTTCGACTCTGATAAGCGGCTCTGCACCTACCGGGAGAAGCCGACGAGCACGTATTACGTGAGCATGGGGGTCTACGTCCTGCAGCGCGAGGCCGTGCGTCCTTGCATCAAGCAGGGCGAATACCTGGACATGCCGACACTCCTGCTGAAAATGCGAGCCGCCAACGCCGACATTCGTTGCTATCACGACGATTGCGTGTGGCTCGACATTGGGCGTCCCGACGACTTTGCGCTTGCGCAAAGTATGTTTGAGCGCAACCGGGAATTGTTCCTGGGAGATTGAGCAGGTGCGGCGAGCCCTCGTTACCGGTGCTCTCGGCTTCCTAGGACGGCATCTCGTGCGCGACCTGGAGCAGAGGGGCATACGCGTCACCGCGTTGGCACGGCGGCCGCCGGCCGAGGTGCCGTACATCGCGATGGGCGACGCTCCCTGGTGCTCATCGCGCCTCGCCCGGATAATCGAGTCGGCCGAACCGGACATGATTTTTCATCTGGTAGGCGGCGCAGGTGGAGCGCAGGCGCACCTGAAGCAGGTGAATGTAGGGGTGGCAGACGCCGTTATGCAGGCGCTCCGGAGCATCCGGATGCGCCCGCTCTTCCTCTGTTGCGGTAGCGCTGCGGAGTATGGCGGGTCGATCGTCGACGGAGTGCCGGTGTGCGAGAGCGCCAAGTGCTGTCCGTTGGGTTCCTATGGGGCTACCAAGCTCGCCCAGACAACTACTGCTCTGGCATTTGCGGAAGAGACCGGAACGCCTGTGCTGGTTGCTCGCATCTTCAACCCGATCGGTCCGGGGATGCCGACCTACCTGGCGCTCGGCGAGTTCGCCCGGCAACTCGCGCTGCTGCGCGGATCCTGCGGCATCCTGCAAACGGGAAACCTCGATGTCTGCCGCGATTTCATTGACGTGAAACATGTTGTGAAAGCGCTGATCAAATTGGCGCAGAACCCTGCAGCCCGAGGTGTCGTGAACGTCTGCAGTGGCTATGCGACCGCCCTCAGAAAGCTCGTCGACATTCTGATCGACGTGTCGGGCAAGAAAATCACCATCCAAACCTCCTCCACTCGCATCCGCTCGGAGGAACCTGCCGTCGTGGTCGGAAGCACGGCACGCTTGACCCGGCTTGGCGCCGCGCCACCCCCGACCGACTTCGAGGATGTCGTGGCGCGGGTCTGGCGGGAGGCCGAACTGCACTGGGCTGGATCGTCATGACGGTGATCGGCTTGTCCGGGCCAGGGCCGTTTTGCGAAGCGGCCACAGGGCGCTCGTCCGTTGGCGGGTCTGTTCGCCTGCCTCCTGGCGCGCGAGAACCGTCGCTGCTCGAGCTGGTGTCGTTGTCCGATTGGTACCGGTTCGTTCCGGAATCGCTCGGGATTCTGCTTTTGATAGTGGTCGCCCGGACCTTGTTGCCTGACGTTTCCTCGGATGGCGTCATGCCCCATCCGTTCTGGATACCGGTCCTGCTGATGTCCGGGCAGTACGGAATAATGGGCGGGCTGTTTGCTACACTGGCGGCAACCGGCGCGCTTTTCCTCAGCGGCCTGCCGCCGTCATCCGCAACGCAAGACTTCTACGCCTATGCCGGTGTCGTCGCGGCACAGCCATGCGCATGGTTAGCAACAGCGCTCGTGATGGGTGGCCTTCGCACGCTGCACATCCATCTCCAAACCGACCTTAAAGAGCGGCTCACCCACACCGAGCTGGTGGCGGAGGAGCTTGCCGATGGGCTGGGGCGAGCCGTCGGTGAGATCGAGCGGCTGGAGCAGCGGATCGCCGCCGACGCCAGTACGCTCGGAAGCTTTCTCCACAATCTCGCCGAGCTGCAATTGGCCGACCGTCGATCATTCGTCGAAAGCGTTTCCGATCTTGTGCGCTACGGTGTTGGCGCAACCGATTTCGCGATCTATCTCGAGGGCGAGCAGGGCCTGGAGCCATACCTTTGTGTCGAGGGCGGCGCCCGGGTCGCGCCCACGGCAATAACGCGGCTCCCGCCCATGCTCCTCAACGCGGTTCGGGGCGAAGACATAGCCGCCGAAGCGACCACGGGGGAAGATTGGTCCGACGGCATGCCGTGCTGGGCGCCAATCCGACTTGGCAGTGCCGGCAAAGCGGTCGGTGTCGTCATCTGCAACCGCCTGGAACCGACACGGGACCCCGCAATCGCGGTCCGGCGGGTCAAGGAAATTTCCCGCCTGCTGTCCACGCTACTCCATTGCTGCTTGGATGGGCGCTCCGGAGTATGCGGATGTTTCAAGGGATGATCGGCTCTCGGCTCGGCAGCTTGATCGCGCCTCCCCGACTGGCAGAGGACAAACAACGCTCGGGACCAAGGTCCTGCAACGCATGGTCAATATCATTGGTATTCGGCCTGCTGTGCTTGCAAGGGGGACTGTTTCTGGCGCTTGCCGCCCACCGTCTCGATACCCGTTCGTACTCGACCGTGCATTTCGGCCTCAGTGCGGTGATCGCGATTGCCGGTATCTGGTGGGCTTGGGCCTCTCCAACGATCGGAGCCCGCGACAACGCCACAATCGTTGTTCAACTGGCGCTATGGACAATCCTGGGAGGACCGTTTGGCCTCGCAATTGCCGCTATGCTGCTCGTGCCGCGCAGCCCACAAGCGGGCCGAACCGAAGCCGGCACCGCCGCCGAAGCCGCGAGGGCTGGTCGCTCTGATTTGACAAGATTTGAGTTGCTGCACAACGCGATCCTCGATCACCGCTTGCGACTTGAGCATGCGCACCTCATCCGCCCGTTGCTTGATGTCATCCTCGACGGAAGCCAAACCGAAAAGCTCGATGCTCTCAGTCTTATCTCCAAACGCTATACTCCCGACCTCGCGCCTGTGCTGAGACGAGCCCTTGAGGACAAAGAGGCGTCTGTCCGTGTGCTCGCGGCCACAGTAATAGCCCGGCAACACAGCCGTAGCACAACGCCGATTGGCGCGTCGCAGACTGTGGCAGGAGTCACCCCGGGAAGCGTGTGCAGGATCACCGGGACTTTGCTGTGAGCGGACTGCTGGACACGCCACGCGCTGGTGCCGAGTTGAGTGAGACACGCCCAACCTGTCTGGGCGGGGCGGATTATGGCGCGCGATCCACCCCCAAGGTGGAATCACCAAGCATGGTCCCTGAAACCGATGTATGCCTGATCGTGGAGGGCGGCTATCCGTACGTCCAGGGAGGAGTGGCATCGTGGATGGATGCGCTTATCCGTGCCTCAGCCAGCCTCAAATTTCACGTAATTGCGATAAGCGTTTCATCCCAGCCGCGGCTAAAGAAGTTTGTCGTCCCCGACAATGTGATCGCCGTCACCGATGTCATCATCGACCTCTGCGCCGCCGGGCGCACACCGACGGCGAGGGATGCACAATGCATAAGCCGGGGCGTGCGGTTGATGCAGACCGTGATCAGCGGGAATCCCGGAACGAGTTTCCAAGAGCTTATTGACCTGGTGAGACAAACAGGTTTCGGACAGGCCGCGCTACTCGACTCTCGAGTGGCCTGGACTGCGATGGAACGCGCGTACAGCGAGCTTCTTCCGGATGGGCCATTGCTTGACTTCTTCTGGTCCTGGCGCTTCCTGGCCAGGAGTTTGTTGGCGGTCGTCAACACACCGCTACCGAATCCCCGGGTTTTCCACGCCGTATCGACGGGATATGCCGGGCTCGTTGGCGCCTATGCGAAATATGTCACCAAACGCCCGTACATCGTCACGGAACATGGCATCTACACCAACGAGCGAAGGATCGAACTCAGCGTAGCGGACTGGATCTTCGACCCTGATGCCAGCGGTTTCACGGTCGGAGACACCCCGGCGAAATTGCGTGACCGCTGGCTTGCTGCCTTCCGCAGCTTCTCGCGAATTTCCTATGCACTGTCCGACGTCATCACGACTCAATATCGCGCCAATCAGGAGTATCAGCGCTCGGATGGAGCACCCGCTCACAAGCTTCGCATCATTCCGAACGGGATCGACGTCGACCGGTACGCGGGCCTCGGGCACGGGACCGCCCCGCGCCCCCCGACGGTCCTGATGATCGGGCGCATCGTACCCATAAAGGACACCCACACCTTCATAGCCGCAGTGTCTCTGTTAGCGGAGTTGGTCCCCAACGTCGTCGCAATCATTATCGGCCCCGAGGATGAGGATCCCGCCTACGCCGCGGGCTGCCGCGGGCTCGTTGCTCAGTTGGGGCTCGAATCGACGATCCAGTTCCTGGGGCGTGTTCCAGATGTAACGGAATATCTTGGCCGCGCCGACGTCATCGCAATGACAAGCATCAGCGAAGCGCAACCGATTGCCTTGCTCGAAGCAGCGGCGACAGGGTTGCCGGCCGTCACGACGGACGTCGGGTCATGCCGAGAAATTATCGAGGGATTTGAGGACGATCCGGTCATTGGCCATGGCGGGATCGTGGTCCATGCCTGCGACCCGAAGGCGACCGCCCAAGCGCTGGCCACCATCCTCCTTGACGACGAAAAGCGCACGGAGATGGGCCGGATCATGCAGCAGCGTATCCGGAACCTCTATCACAAAGACCGCGTCAGGCGGCTGTACGAGAGCCTGTATGCCGAGTTGGCCCGGGGGCTTCCTGTCGAATCAGGTCAAGCCGACGCCGAGGAGGTTCGTTCCTGGAAAGCTCGATCCGACAGAGCCGGGTGGCTTTGGCCGGGCAAGCGTAAGCCCATTCGATATGCTTGAACCAACTCAAGGCCGCATCGCCGAGCGGGCGCGCATCAGCATGACTTAGAAGCAGAACCACCAATGTCCGGCATCAGCACCAGTATCGAATGGATGGCACGTCAGCGCACGTTGACCGTGATCATTGCCGGATACGTCTACGCCGCTTTTTTGGTTGCAGGTCCCTGGTTATTTACGATGCTCGGCATTGCCGGTCTTGGCTTCGCACGATGCTCGGTGGCTTGCGCGGAATTGCCTCTTTTCCGCTCGATCGTCATCTACAATTCCTTATTCTCGTTGGTTGTGACCAGTCCGCTGGCTTTTCTTTCCGGCCGATACGTCTCGGATCGACTCCATATCGGCCAGTCGCAATGCGTCTTCTATGCGTTCGCGGGATCGCTCACCGTGTTCTGCCTAGTGACCCTCGTCACCATTATACCCTTTTATTTGCTGGCAGCAGACCTTGACGGCCCCTCGCAATTCGCGGCCGTTCAAAACGCGTTCCTGATCGGCGTTTCGTGGCTGCTCATCCCGTTCCTCGGTGCAATCCGGGCCCACGTCGCCATGCTGGTGGCTTTTGGTTGCAACGGCCTGTCGATGACCGTCCTCGGCGTCCTTCTGTCAGACCCATCCGCTACGGTGCTTCTCCTGGCATTCAACGCGAGCTTCGCGATCACCGACATAATATTGGTCGGCACTTTTGTACGGCAGTTCGGGACGCAGATGGAACGGGATCCCGATTTTTTTAAGGTCGCGCGCGCCAGGTGGGAGCTTCCAGTAGCCGGCCTCGCCTACGCCGTTGGGATTTGGGTCGATAAAGTGGTGATGTGGTTCGGAGCACCCTCCGGCAGGCTTTCGGTCGCGACGATACTGCACACCATGCCGAGCTATGACACAGCGATGTTCTGGGCCCAGGTGGCTTCGATCCCCGTGATAGCCGTGGCATTCGTCCACGTCGAACCCCAGCTCACAAAGCTGTTGCGCCGATTCTGCGGCCGCTTGGATCAACACGCAAGCTTGCGCGAACTGACTGCGTTGATGCAGAAGCTGCGGACATGCGTCGTCTCGAGCATCGCGACCCTCTTTGTCGCTCTCGCGATCGTGGCGACGATGGCTATTCTTATCTCCTTCCTCTTCATGAACGAACTGGGCCTGAAACCGAGCTACATGAGCATACTTCGTATAGCGCTATGGGCAATGGCATTTCATTCAAGCTCGATGTTTTGCTTCGTCTTTCTCCTCTATTTTGACCTGCGCCGGCAGGCATTAATAGTTGTCGCCAGTTATGCCACTCTTAATACAGCCCTTACTTTGATGCTTCTTCCCTTCGGTCAGCAATTCTACGGTTACGGAAGCATGATAGCAGCGGCGGTGACGTTTATGCTGGCTTTCAACATTCTTTTACGCGAGCTGCCGTGGCTGCATTATCACGCATTCATCACGAATAACACCTCCCTGTAGCGGGTCGGGTTCTGACACAAGGAGCAATGTCCGGTCGTGGTGCCTGTTTTGACACTCGTGGAGAAGCGAACGGCACTGGCCTAAACAGAGAAGCGCCCATGCCGCTCGCGAAGCGGGGACGAGGAGAACGCAGTATGTGGACCAGCAAGAAAATCCTGGTAACCGGCGCTGGCGGCTTCATCGGCAGTCATCTGGTCGAGGCTCTTGTCAGGACTGGCGCCTGCACCACCGCCGTGGTTCGATATAATTCCGGTTCCCTGATCGGCAACCTGGCGCTGCTGGACAAGTCCGTCCGTGACGATTTCCGCGTGGTCAGCGGCAATATCGAAGACAACGACTTCATGTATCGAGTAATCAAGGGGCAGGACATTGTCCTGCACCTCGCTGCGCTGATCGCAATCCCATATTCGTATGAGGCGCCTCGCAGTTATGTGCGCACCAACATCGAAGGCACGCTGAACGTCCTTGAGGCCGCCAGACGCTACGATGTCCCCCGGGTTGTGCATACCAGCACCTCGGAGGTTTACGGCACCGCGCTGAGGGTCCCGATTGACGAAGGCCATCCCCTGCAAGCGCAGTCTCCCTATTCCGCCTCTAAGATCGCTGCCGATAAGCTTGCCGAGAGCTATTACCGCTCCTTCGGGACCCCGGTGGTGACATTGCGGCCGTTCAACACGTTCGGGCCGCGCCAGAGCGCGCGCGCGTTCATCCCCACCATAATCTCCCAGGCTCTCAGCCGAGGCGAGGTGCGGCTCGGATCGCTCACTCCCGAGCGCGACATGACTTTCGTGACCGATACGGTGGCCGGATTCATGGCCGCCGCGATTACGCCAGGCATTGAAGGTATGACCCTAAACCTGGGAACAGGTGAAACGCATTCGGTCGGCTGGTTCGCGGAGCGGATCTTGGGTCTCATGGGCGTCACCAAACCTATCGCTCAAGACCAGCAGCGCGTCCGGCCCGAACGTAGCGAGGTGATGAGGTTGGTCTCGGACAACACCTTAGCGGGCGAGAAAATGAACTGGTCTCCCAAGGTCACTCTTGAAGAGGGGCTAGCTCAGACGATCGCGTTCGTCAGATCCCATTGCGAATTGTTCTCGATTGACGATTACGTTAGATGAGATGATCGCAGTTCCATCTTTTGTGATCCATTTCGACTGCCGCGGCTTCGGTGCCTTATGAAGACACCCGCCCGCTTCGTATTGCTGGTGCTCGGCACCTTTATCGCGGCGGCGGCACTTATGGCGCCACGCCGCGAGGAATGGGTCGCCATCCTGCAAGCTGAAGGCAACCAGGCCCGGGTCATCTCGCTCCTCGAGCCACGACTGGCCCACGACCCGGACGATCCCGGTCTTCTTGCGACGTTGGCCCGCTCCTACGCGGATAGTAGCGCTTTGGATCGAGCCATCGGGCTCTTGAAGCGCTACATCACCCTTCGCCCCGGGGATGGCGGCGCATATGGACGGCTTGCCGATCTCTACAAAAAGAGCGGCGATCTGCCAGGGCAGATCGCGATGCTGAAGCGCTCCGTTG
>WNFD01006366.1_pt1 | contig 16834 bp, 14 predicted proteins | sample 5400491 | NCBI WGS metagenome assembly WNFD01 (sample SAMN13153343, study PRJNA577476) | soil metagenome | isolation source: 120 cm saprolite under Douglas fir tree site 2 hole 2 replicate 2 | place: USA:California | collected 2015-04-18 | reverse complement strand
GATCATTACGGCGCGGCGAGAAAGAAAATTCTTAGAGGCTGATCCCGGGTTCTCAACTTGATTCTTTGACTCGCAGCAACTCGAAGAACTCCCTCGGCCGCCTGCGTCGCGCAATCCAGCCGGCAGTCGCCTCTTTTTTTCGCCGCGAAAACGACGATTTTCAGTGCGGACTGCCTGTGAAGTACGCGGGCACACAATGTGCCCCCATTTTTCACGCCTAATTGCTGTACCTTCGGCGTGCCCGAAGGCCTGTGCAGGCTTCTCTCGCGCCGGCGAGGTCAGGCAGATGCATCGGAGTTTGAGATGACACCGAAAGCAAGGTTACGAGACGTACCCACCGGCGGGCGATCCTCGCCTCGCGCTCCTATCCGCTTGCCCCCGGTGTCGGCCGTACCTCCGCTGAGGTCCCAACCGCTGAAACCCGTTGTGCTACGAGTCGCCTCGCTTCAAAAGCGCTACGGCGAAATCGACGCCGTAGCGGGGGTCAGTTTCGACCTCCGTGAGGGCGAAGTCCTCGGCCTGCTCGGTCCCAATGGCGCGGGCAAGACTACCGTAATCTCGATAATTGCCACGGAACGAGCGCCGTCGGGCGGTGATGCGACGCTGTTCGATCACAGCATACGCAAGGAACCGAAGGTCGTTCGCCGCATGATTGGAGTCGCGCCCCAGGACATCGCGCTCTACCCGATGCTAACCGCGGCGGAAAACCTGCGCTTCTTTGGACGCATCTATGGTGTAAGCAAAGCAGTACTCGAAAGCCGGATCGGCGAACTGCTCCACCTCGTCGGATTGGAAAAGCGCCGCAATGATTACGCGGGTACTTTCTCTGGCGGGATGAAGCGGCGCCTCAATCTCGCGGCGGCTTTGGTGCATAGTCCCCGAGTCCTCCTGCTCGACGAGCCTACCGCCGGAGTGGATCTGCAATCGCGGGAGTACATTTTCGAAATAGTACGCCGTCTGCGCGAAGCCGGCACGGCTATTCTTTACACCACGCACTACATGGAGGAGGCGGAACAGTTGTGCGACCGCCTAGGAATCATGAACCAGGGAAAGCTCATTGCGATGGGCACCCTCGACGCTCTTCTCGCCAATCTGGAGTGTAGGGAGATCATCGAAGTGCGAGGCCTGTCGCCCGGAACTGACTTCACCGCGATCCAAGCTGCGGATGGGGTGTCCCGCGTCGAGCGCACCGACGGGGTAGTACGTCTGTTTGTCAGAAGCGCCACCCAACTTCTCGAACCGCTGCAGAAGATCATCAGCCGATCCAGGCAACCCGTGCGTCTGAAAATTGCACCCATCAGCCTCGAGCATCTCTTTCTTCGCCTGACCGGCACGGAGCTTCACGATTGACCCGCGTCAGGCTAATCGCGTGCGTTCTTTGGCTCTGCCTGACCGCTACGGCATGGGCGGCGAGCCCGCTCGAGTACACTCGCGCTACGCTGGAGCAAGCACGCGCGATCGTTAGCAGCGATCAAAATCACAATGATAAGCTGGCCGCTTTGTCAGTCCTCTTCACGAAATTTCTTGACACCGACGCTATGGGCCGCGCGGCGCTCGGCAAGCATTGGTCGAGCTTCACGCCCCAGCAGCAGAAGGAGTTCCTCGTACTCTTTCGCAGGCTTTTCCAGCGAACCTACGTTCAAGAGCTGCTGCTTTTCGACAAGCCCAGGTTTGCCTACGTCGGTGAGACGCGCCTGGACGGCGAGGCAATCGTCAACACCAAAATCATTACGCCTCGCGATGAATTCAGCGTTGTCTATCAGCTTAGACCCGAAGGTGAGCTTTGGCAGGTGACCCGAATCACGGTCGAGGACGTAAGTCTGACCGCAAATCTGGGTAGCCAGCTTAATGACTTACTGTCCCGCGATTCAGTCGAGGATGTGCTCAACCTGATGCAAAGGAAATACGGCAGTAACAACGGCGGGGCTTAGCTTATGAAGATTTTTGCCATCATGCTCAAGGATCTCCGCCTCATTGGTCGTGACCGTTTCGCTCTGGCGTCACTACTCGTCGTTCCGATGGTGGTCATCCTGGTTGTCGCCAGCGCGACACAATCCGGCGACGGGAGCGAGAGCATACTCTTTCCGATAGTCAATGAAGATCAGGGGCCGGTAGCCGGCGCGCTGATCAAGGTTTTTCGCAAGCACCTGGACGTGCGTGAAGTGACCCGGAAAAATGCCGAGCGCCTGGTGGCCGATGAGAACGACGCTCCCGCCGCTCTCATTCTGCCGGCGGAAATGAGTAGGCATTACCTTACGCAAAAGCCTTCAACCATCGAGCTGCTTACAGATCCCGCCCAGTGGCGGGAACTGGAGGCGATCAAGGTCATCATGTTACTCGCTGACCGCGAGACCGCATCGCTGGGAGATCCCTTCAGCCAAGAACTACTCAATGTGCGGGAGCAAAGCATCACTGGAAACCGGCCCTCGTTTTCCTCCTTGGAACAGAATATTCCCGGCTTTAGCCTGATGTTCGTTCTGCTCACTCTCATCTTCAGCGTCTCACTCGATCTGCGGGAGGAAGAAGTGTGGGGCACGAACAGGCGGCTGTCAATCGCTCCGGTGTCGGCCGCGGCGTTGCTCGGCGGCAAGCTGATGGCGCGTCTGGTTGTCGGCATCGCACAGCTATTGCTCCTCTTACTATTTGGCCACTTCGTATACGGCCTCACGCTTGGCCGCTCGCCCTTGGCATTGTCACTGGTGGTGACCGCGGTCGTGTTCTCGATGACATGTTTTGCCGCCATCGTTGCGGGCTTCGTGCGCACGCGAGAGCAGGCTATCCCCGTCGGACTGTCTGTGGTGTTCGTTCTCGCGGCACTCGGCGGACTTTTCTGGCCACTTTACGACCTGCCGAAATGGATGCAAACCGCCGCCAATGGTGCTGTGACCACCTGGTCGATGTTCGCCATTCAGGACGTAATTCTTCGCGACAAGGGCGTGGCGGACGTCTCACCCAAGCTTCTCATCCTTTTTGCATACGGGCTCGTGTCTTTCCTGGTCGGATGGCGCTTCTTCAGCCATGGAGACGGCGTAGGTTCATGACGCCGCATGAATGCCCTATGACGAGCCTGCCCTCATCGCTCCGGCGAGGTCCCGGACAAGGAGACGATTGTGTCACATACTCACTATAGATCGAGTTTATTGCTAGCGCTTGTAGTCATTGCGGTTGCTAGCATTACTCTTCTGGGATGTAGCGTGCGAAGAGAGGGACCCGGTGAACGAGACCGCGAGCTTTCTGACGTTGCCCCGGTCCCTGTGACAGGGGCGGAATCTCAGACGGCGGACGCAACCGATGGAATAGACTACGACCCGTGGGAGCGTTTCAACGAAAAAACGTTCTGGTTCAACCACGACGTGCTCGATCGCTACGCGCTGAAGCCCGTAGCTACTGTGTGGGCGAAAATACCGGACCCAGCGCGCCAGGGCCTGACAAATGCATTTCATAACCTAGCCATGCCTGACCGGCTGGTGAATGAGGTATTGCAGGCCAGATTCCAGGAAGCCGGTAGCGAGGTAGCGCGGTTCCTGCTCAACACGACGGTCGGCGTTGCAGGGTTTGTCGATGTAGCCTCGCGCGCGGGTCTGGAGGAAAGCGATGCAGACGCCGGACAAACCCTTGGCGTGTATGGCGCGGGACCTGGACCTTACCTCGTGCTGCCATTATTGCCGCCGCTGACGGTGCGCGATGGTATCGGGTACGCAGTCGACTCGTTCCTGGACCCGCTCTCCTGGTTCGTAACTCCCTTCGCCGCGGATTTCGGACGAGCGGCCGCGAAGACTATCAACGAGCGCGCGGCCAACCTGAAACTTTATCAGGACGTCGAAGATGCTTCCCTTGACCTCTATGCCGCCGTGCGAAACGGCTACCTCCAGCGCCGTCAGAAGAGCATCGAGGACGCAATCAAGCAGCGCGATCGGGAACTGGAGGTCGAATTTTTCTTTGCTCAGTCTGGGGATTTCGACCAGCGAGCCACGGTCCGGAGTATCAAGAATACCAACGACGACGAGGGCGCTCGCACTGCGGAGAATCAGGGTCAGGTTGGGCCGTGAGCTGCTCCATCAGTAGAGAATATCGCAGCGTCCTCCGCCGCCTGCCCCGGCTGCCTTATACAACCTGCTCCGGTCTCCTTTTTATCGGTGTACAAACGATAGAGCTCGCGGACTTTGGTGCCGCCGGGTATCGTCCATTCAGCGAGTCTTGATTGCAGTTCAAGGTAGAGCGATTCCGATTCGCCATCGATTCGCTCATTGCTGATTTTCCCCAGGTCGTACTTGATCTGAAAGCTGAGCTCGCCCGCCAGCGCTCTATGCCCCGGCTTTAGACTCCAAAACGAGCAGAACGCCCTGGCCGTTACTCGTTCAGCGAATTCCAGCTTGCCAATTTCTGAAAGACTCTCATCCACGATCACCCCGTTTACCGATTTGAGCCTTGCGTCCGGGTCTACTCTAAGGTGCCGCAAAGGGGGGAACACCGCTGCGAGCCGGCCATACGGAAGCTCCTGCAGATTGCACGGTTCGAAGATCTTGCAGCCATGCCAGAATATGCTCCGCATGCCGCGCTCGTTGGGCCCTAACGGCAGAACCTGCTCTTTGAACCTCAGTATGTGAGGAATCTCCGCGGCGGGCCGAGCCTGGTGGGCTGAATGGCCGCGGCTTAGCCGCGTGCGCTTTCGCAGGATGAAACTGTTTCTATAGAGGTCGAACTCGTCGGTGTCGTAGAAAATGACGCTCCGGCTGCGGGTGTGTTCGCGCCAGACAGGATCGGCGAGCGCAACGCCGGTTATATCGGCCGCGTGGTGCACGGCAGTACGGAATCTCGCGAGCGCTTTCGGGTCGGTCAAGCGCGAGGGATAGAGCGGAAGTTTGAATTTACGGTAGACCAACGAGTCCGTCATGTCTGCTGTGCGCCGCGCGATGCTCACGAATGAACTCAGAATCTTTTTTGGTTTTGCTCCGGAATCAAGTTCGAGCGGCCTACTCACATCGCCGCCTTCGCGAGCTTATGCGGATCCTCGCGCGTTCTCGTTCCGTTTGCGGATTACCGTTCACGCCCGAGTACAGCGTAGGAAGAGCCGCGACCGACTTGCGCATCTCTTCGTGTTCAACCTTCAACGCATTGAGCAACGTACCTGAAATCGCGTGATGCGCCCCGCCCCACCCGAACACCAACCCGTCTTCGATTTGCAGATGCGACCATAGATCGCGCCGTATCTCGTCCCACACCTCGAAGAGTCGTTGGCCCGATGCAACCGCCTCCGGATCGGCGGCGAGCGCGGTGGCAGAGAAGGCCAACTGCACGTTAAGCCCATCCAGTTTCCTGTGCTCGCTACCCAGACACCTCACCAGCGTAGTGATCATTGGAACCTCGAGCTCGGGTAAGGGTCCGCCGCACGGCGTCAACTGAGTCATGACCTGAATACCTTCCATGTCTTCCTCCGCTTAGTTAACTAGCAATGTCGGTGCCATGTATTGGACGGCCAAAATTCAGGAACTACGTGGCGCGTGCTGTTCTGCTTCTGCGAATTAATCGCGAAATGCGGGTCGCGCCATCATTCGGACGTCGCGACACAAAGGCGTGACCGGCCGCCGCTACATCAGAACTGTCGGCGGGTAATCGGTTAGGCAAAGTCCTGTGAGGACTCGGTTCCTAGCGGAACTCTCACAGCAGGGACAACGGGGCTATGGGTGTGACACGACCGCCACACGTATGGCGCAGCCTGTCGCGCACAACCTCCCTCATGTGAGGCCCTTCACGCAACGGAATCAGTAAGTCGCGTTGAGGATCGACGACACGCAAGTCCGAACCGGAGAAGATCGTTCCCTCAGTCTCGCATCGCCATCGCCAGGAAAGCGCAAGCGGAACCTCAACTGTAGCCATCGTTCGCAATCCTGTATCGCTCAGTAGATAAGAAACGCCGAAAACTTTCGTTGGATGATGCCTTCGTCTGAGCAGACATTAAGTTTCGGTGCTGCACACCCCACGCGTGTAGTGCCATGTGTTGACACAATCTTGCCCGACTGCGGGGAAATGTTGTTCCTGAGAGCAACGGCTAACGTTCGCCGATTATCTCCGACAAGAACCAGGTTCGGCGCTCGGTCTCGTCGATCCAGTTCTCGATCAGGCTGGCGGTTGCGACGTCGTCATGCTTCTCGCAGAGTTCATGGGTGGAGCGTAGCTCTCGCGTTAACTGCTGGTTGTCGCCACGGAGCTCGACCAGCATGTCCTGAGGCGCGACGAACTCGGCGTTGTTGTCTTTGAGGCGTTGGTGCCGGGAGATGTCGCTGATTGAGTGGAGTGTCGTTGCGCCGATCTTGCGCGCTCGCTCGGCGACATCGTCAGTCATCGCGAAGATTTGAGTTGCGTGCTCATCCAGGAGCAGATGGTAATCGCGGAAGTGCTTACCGCTCATATGCCAGTGGAAATTCTTGGTCTTCACGTAGAGCGTGAACACGTCGGCGAGCAATTTCCGGAGCGCGTCCGATATCTGGACCACCGCGTCACCCCCGAGATCGGTTGCCGTTTCCGAGACGTTTTTCATTTGAGTTCCTGAATTGCTTTTCATTCCCTGTTCTCCTTTTGAGGTAAGTCAATGCTCCAAAAGTTCAGTCCGTGCGCTTTTTTCCGCAGCCAAAGCCGACTGATTCCCTGAGGCCTCTCTTGAAATCCGGCGTTTTGCCAGTGCCTCTGCGAGTCGAACGCCAAACTCCGGATCGGCCGTGCGGAAGTGCGTTACCGAGCGTTCGACAATATCTTGGCGGCTAACTTGCGCGAGGCTCGCGGCGATGTTCGCGATTAATCGCTGCTTCTCCGCTTCGCTCATCAGCCGGTAGAGGTCTCCGGCCTGCACGAAATCATCGTCGTCGCGATGATGCTCCGGCGTGTGACTTCCAGTAAGTCCGCGGACCTCAATCGGTGACCAAAGCGGCTGGCCGCTCTGAACCGGTCCGCCGAAACTGTTGGGCTCGTAGTTCTTCTCGCGCCCGTGGTTACCATCTGAGCGCATTGCCCCGTCGCGGCTGTAATTGCGAGCTTCGGCCGCATGTGGCCGATTGACCGGTAAGTGCATGTGATTTGCGCCGAGCCGGTAACGATGGGTATCGCCGTAGGAGAACAGGCGGCCTTCTAGCATCTTATCGGGGGAGGGACCGATGCCCGGCACGAAGTGTGCCGGATTGAAGGCCGCCTGTTCAACTTCGGCGAAGTAATTCTCAGGATTGCGATTCAACACGATTCTGCCGATCGTCATCAGTGGGTAATCGCGATGCGGCCAGACCTTGGTCACATCAAATGGATTGAAGCGGTATTTTGTCGCCTCAGCCGCGGGCATGATCTGCATTTTGAGCGTCCAGGACGGATACTCGGCCCGGTCGATCGCCCGCAACAGATCGCGCTGATGATAGTCAGAGTTCTCGCCGGCGATACGTACCGCATCCTCGGCCGCAAGGCATTTAATTCCCTGGTCGGTCTTGAAGTGATACTTCACCCAGAAAACTTCACCGCTCGCATTGACCCATTGAAAAGTGTGCGATCCGAAGCCGTCCATGTTGCGAAAGCTGGCGGGGATGCCGCGATCGCTGAACAGAATCGTGAACTGATGCGTGGCCTCGGGGCTGAGCGAGAAAAAGTCCCAGATGTTGTCCGGCTCCTGGATATTGGAGTATGGGTCGCGCTTTTGCGAGTGGATAAAGTCGGGAAATTTAAGCGGATCGCGGATAAAGAAGACCGGCGTATTGTTGCCGACCAGGTCGTAGTTACCGTCCTCGGTGTAGAATTTGATCGCAAATCCTCGAGGATCGCGCAGCGTGTCAGCCGAGCCCTTCTCTCCCGCCACGGTAGAGAATCGGACGAATATCTCGGTTCGCTTGCCAACCGGGGCAAGAAACCTGGCCTTGGTCCAGCGCGTAACATTCGCCAACACCTCGAAATAGCCGTAAGCGCCCGAGCCTTTTGCGTGCACGACGCGCTCGGGAATCCGCTCGCGGTCGAAGTGCGCGAGTTTCTCGATCAAGTGATGGTCCTCGAGCAATATCGGTCCGCCCGGCCCAGCGGTGCGCGAGTTCTGATTGTCGGCGACCGAGGCTCCTGCATCGGTTGTTAGAGTCTTCTTGAATTCCATCATTTTCTCCGTTCACCAGCGCCAATCCTAAGGCGTGAAAATTCGACGCACAAATCCCGCACGTAGCCTCGAACCCGGCGACCTGGCCGGGGTTTCTTAACCAGGCAGGAAAAACGGCTGTACAACCGGAGTCGGTGCTGGAATTTGCGCAGGACAGGGCGCGCGGAGAGGCGGTTTTCCAGAAATTGCGTCGTAGTGGCCAAAGGCCTGTCCCGCAAAGACGCGACGCCCCCTGGACCCATCTATCTGTGGTCACGGCTTGCGGCTGGCCGGGGAATCCGAACGATTGTATGTCCAAACCGTCGTAGCTTGTTGATAGACGGTGCTACCGGGCGGGTCCGGCTTGCACTCAGGCAAAAGCGAGATCAGTTGCGGCGAATAGTTGTACTCCCGGCAATACATGTTGCCGTTGACGTAGCGTGGAATTGTTTGAGCTTCGTAATTTTGCGATTGCGATGCGCATCCCGCTGCTGCGAAGGCGACACACAGCAGCGATCCGAGCGCGGTCAATGCGCTTCGCCGCGTCAGCTTTCTCCACGCAGCGCTCTCACGCATGCTATGCCTAGAATGTGTAGCCAACATCGATTACAAGTTGATCAAAGCTCGTAAAGGGGCCCCATCGCGAGGTTGGGTTATGAGCCGAGCCGCCCCAATAGTCATACATGGCAGTGAAGATCCAATTGGCTGCCGGCTTGTAGTCGAGTTCGCCATACGCACGCAGGCTTCCATCGCCGAAGCAGCTCGGCATCGCTGCCGCCGCGACAGTAAAGCCATGGGGTAGCGGCTGTGCTACGAAAATATCCATCAGGTCCATACCATTGGGATCGCCCTGCCCAGGTAGATAGGCCTCGGTGATAGGATTGGCATTGCTGTCGTACTCGTAGCCCCAGAGGCCGAACGTCCGGTACTCATTGCTGAACAGCGGCCAGGTGTTGCGAAAGGAAAGCGCGAAAGCAAAATTCCCTTCTTTTACAAAGGGCGTCCCACTTTGAGTTCTCGGGTTGGCGAAGGTCATCGTAGGCCGGTATTCAACCTCTCCCCCGAACGCGCCCCCGGTAAGTAATGCGCGGCCCACGCCGCTTGCTACGTCTCGAATGTGATAATTGAATGTTCCGCCTACTACATCATCGGTCGGAAACGTCCGCCTCTTGCAGTTGAGGGCCGGCTTACCGGCCGCATCGATTGGTCCGCATGGACCGAACCCCGGTGGGGTAAAAATGACGCCGAAACCCTGCGCGACGTGGTAGTAGTTGAGCTTCAGATCCAGTGCGTTGGCGACGGTCGTCGCTGCGATCGTGCCATACACCGCCTTATTCGTGTTGCCATTGTAAAGAACCAGGTTCGAGGCAAGGTTGCTCGTGGCAACGCCAGGCGCCGCGAAGTAGTCGGGTTGAAACTGACTCACCCAGGCTGTGATCCAGGACTCACTCAGATGCCAACTCGGGAAATTATTGAAATACAGCGTCGGCTGCACGGTCCATTGTCCGATAGTAAAGGAGTCGATACTTCCAAAGGGGTTCGGAAAAATCACGTCGCGCCGAAAATCGAGCGAATCTATCACATTGGCGACGCGGAACAGCCGATCGATTTCATTACCGTTTTCCTGCCGCTCCTTGCCCAACCGCAAACCGACGCTTACCGGGCCGAAGTTCTTGCGCAGGTCGAGGTAGGCGTCCATAACCTCAGCCAGCAGTTCATTGGTGCCGAACGAGTTCAACGACCATCCATCACCAGCATAACGGTTGAGACTCGGCGCGGACTGGTTGACACGGTTCAACGCCGGATCGATGAACGGTGCGACGTCCCACCATGCGAAGCCCTGAAAGTAAAATGCCGCAGCATTGAGCCCGAATTCCTTTGCACGCCATGGCTCGAGCGCACCCACTACTTGTGGCAGCACATTGGTGCTCATGAAGAGGAGCGTATTGTGTGCAGTCGAAAGCCGAAGGTCAGGCCGTCCGGGAACATCGAGGTTTAGGTTGTTGGAGTTGGATCGTCCCGCCGTGGAAACTGCCGTGCGTTCATAGACTGGAGTCGATTCGGCGATTGTAATTCCCTGGAATTCCCATTGCCCCGCGTCGGCGCTGCCGTTACCCGCAAGTACGCACAGCATAAGGAGGGAAAAAAGTGCACGAGGGCCGCAATTGTCAAAGCAAGAGAACAGGTTGCGCTCCACTTTCATCAAGCTGCGAAAATCACGAAGATTAAAACTGATGGCTCGAACTACCCACGACGCCGGCACGAGGCACAGACGGAGCGTCGTTTCCAATCCGTCGACTTCGAAAGCGGTAGATCGCCGCGCACACCTGCGCCAGCGCGAACACGCCCGCGATGATCGCGGCCACGGCCAGATCACCTCCCGGCCACTCCAAGCCCAATCCCTCGCCGAGCCAGAAGATCCCAAAGGAAACGATGACCACGCCCACGCCAAACTTGAGCGCATTTTCCGGTACTCGGGTGAGTGGACGATGGATGGCGAGCCCCAATGCGACGACTACGATCGCGGCTGCCGTCGCTCCCAGTGCGGCCGGAACAAGCGCCCCCGCCATACGCCCCACAGTCACCACGATGAACACTACTTCGATGCCTTCGATGACCACGGCCTTGAAGGCTGCGGTCATCGCCAGGAAATTCAAGCCATCGCCAAATCCGGCGCGCAGAGTCGATTGCATCTCATCGACCTGTTTACTATATATCGCGGCTTCATTGCGCTGCGCCTTCATGCCGGCAGTTCTCAATACTGCTTTGCGCAGCCACGAAAGCCCGAACATCAACAGCACCACGCCTATAACAACATGCAGATCATTCAGTGGCACACGGACGAGCGCACTACCCGCTAACGCGACAGTGGCAGCGAGCAATACTGCGCCGCACGCGGCGCCGAGCAGGCCGGAGCGCCAGCCGGAGACCGAGCTTACAGCGATCACAATCGTTAATGCTTCCACGCATTCGACCAGAGAGGCCGAGAACGCCGCGCCTACCGCAGCCGCATTTTGTACTAATCCGGGCTCAAACATGATTACTCCCGCTTTGCGCTTCGCATACCCGTCAATCAGCTCTTTTGCTCGATCGGCTGCACTCGTTCACCTTCGCTCGCTGACTGACCCAGATTGACCGCGATAAGATCATTCATGGAGATGCCGCTGGTGACTTCCACTGCGTAGCCATTGTCATAACCGAGGGTCACCGGCGCGAGGTGCACGATAGAGTTGCGGACCACCGGCACTAATACTTTGTCATCTCGAAAAACCAGCACATCGTCAGAAACCAGCGGCGCCGACGCCGGCACCTTCACTGTGACCGACATGGTGCCGTACATTCCGGGATAAAGCGCACCGTCAGAATTACGGAGATCCGCTTCCATCAGCATCATTCGCGTCGTGGAATCCAACGCCTCGGGATGGCGTGTGATGCGAGCCGTAATGTCGCGGCCGGGGCGCTGCTCGACCGAGATCGTGGCAGGCGCGCCATTATAAATGAGGTTCGCCACGTTCTGCGGCGCGCTCGCGTAGACGCGGAGCGGGCTAAGTGTTGCAAGCATAACTATGGGCGTTGCCGTTTCGCTGATATGGCTGAGTAGAAAAGAGTTGGTTGGACTCGTGGTCTGCGCGACCAGAGCGCCGGGATCGAGGTAGCGCGCCGTGACGATTCCATCAAAGGGCGCGGTTATGACCTCGTACGCCTGCATGGCGCGAAGCTGTGTGTAAGTGTCACGTGCCTGCAGCATCGAGCCGCGCGAATTGTCAGCGGTCTGTTGAGAGATTCCGTGCTTGAGTACGAGCCCCTGATTCCGAGTGTCCGTGATCGACTGTAGCCAGAGGTTGTGTTTGGCGTCGGCGACCTGTGCATCCAGTTCAGGAGATTCCAGAATCGCGAGGACCTCGCCCTTGCGGATCCGATCGCCCTTGTCCACGCGAATTTCCTTCAGATAGCCCGCAATCTTGGCGAAGACCGGGGTCTCCACATAACCCTGAATCGTTGCGGGAAGTGTTAATCGGCGCTCCCCGGGCGCGGCACTGGCCCGAGTCACGAGAACGCGTGGCCCGCTTTCCGCCACCGTCGTGCGTTTGGAGCGCTCCACGCTAACTGAGTGCGTGCGTGCCATGACGACCGCGGCGCTTCCAGCCAGCACCGTGAGCATTGCCCCCAGCCATCCGACTACATGCCAGGCATGATGCGATTCCCTTGCGGAAAGTTGTTCCTTTGAAGGATTCGCTTCCATTCTATTCTCCCTGGTTGGCTGGAGGCGCGACACTGTCAATCCTTGCATCGCGCGCACGTTTTCCGATGAATTCGCGGCTGAAGATCGAGTAGATCGCGGGAACGACGAAGAGGGTCATGGCAGTCGCGAATGTGAGTCCGCCGATTACCGCTCGGCCCAACGGCGCGTTCTGCTCGCCGCCTTTTCCGAGCCCGATTGCCATCGGCAGCATGCCTAGAATCATAGCCAGTGCGGTCATAATAATCGGACGGAAGCGGATACGGCCCGCTTCGATTGCGGCGCCAACGGGATCTCTGCCTTCTTCGCGCAGCTCGTTGGCGAACGTGATCAACAGGTTGCCATTCGATACGCCCACACCGACGGCCATGATGGTGCCCATCAGCGATTCGACGTTGATCGTGGTGCCGGTCACTATAAGCATCCACAGCACTCCCGCGAGCGCTCCAGGTATCGCCATCGTAATGATAAAGGGCTCTAACCAGGACTGAAAATTGGCGACCATCAGGAGGTAGACCAGCACGATCGCCAGCACCAGCCCTGCGGCAAGCGTGATGAAGGATTCCCGCATCGCCTGACTCTCGCCACGAATCACGATTTTCTGGTTGGCCGGCAATTTGCCAAGAGAGCTGATCGCCTTTTGCACGTCCGAGGTTGTACTGCCCAAGTCACGTCCAGCTACACTGGCGTTAACGTCCATGACTCGCTGCACGGTGTAGTGGTCGATCACGGCAGGGTCGGCCGACCGATAGATTTTGGCCACGCTGCCGACAAGCTCCGGACGGCCACCTGCCGGCATATTGGTCGGAGTACTCAGCGCCGTGTTCGCAATAGCATCTATTGAGTCGAGTTCGTGGTATGGCGTCTGAGCGATTACCTGATAGTTAACTCCCGTTTTCGGATCTACCCAGAAACTCGGCGCCAGCAAGGAATTACCGCTTAGTGAGGTCAACAGACTTGAGGCCACATCCGACTCAGTGATACCCAGTTCCAAAGCTTTGGCACGATCGACATCCACTTTGAAAGATGGGTAATTTAGCGGCTCGGCAATCCGGAGATCGACAATTCCTGGAATCCGCTGCATTGCCGACTGCAATCGGCTCGCCAGAACATAGTCGGAGGTGAGGTTTGGCCCCGAGACTTGGGCGTCGATTGGAGCGGGTAGGCCGAAACTCAACACCTGACTTATAATGTCGGCGGGCTGAAAATACGTTTCCACGCCAGGGAAGTCGCGTGCCAGTCTAAGCCGAAGCGCCGCTTCGTAGTCAGCAGTCGGCCGATGTGTCGGCGCGAGCTCTATCATTGCGTCCGCGTCCTGCTCGCCAATACTGTCGGTTGGGTAATAGGCAAGAACGAAGGACTGGGGGACTCCGATGTTGTCGCTGATGCTGTGGAGCTCGCTGGCAGGAATTACGCGCCGGATGTCGAGATCGATCTGGTTGATTAGCCATTCGGTCGCCTCAATACGGGTCCCGGTTGGTGCGCGGACGTGAAGCCGCATAAGTCCGGAATCGACGCTAGGGAAGAAGTCCTGGCCCACCACCCACATCAGGGGTAGAGAACCTGCGATCATCACACCCACGCCGATCAAGGCCAGCCGCCGATGCGCGATGAAGCCCGCAAGCGCGCGGCCGTATGCTTCTCTGACACGCTCGAAGCCGTGTTCGAATCCTTGGAGGAAACGGCCCGCAAAGCCGGAGGGCGCGCCTTCGTCGCTAAACTCGGGCAGCAGATAAGAGGCCATCGCCGGTACCAGCGTTCTCGACAGCAGGTAAGAGGTCAGCATCGCGGCCACGACGGCAAGGGCCAGCGGCGGAAAAAGATAGCGTGCCACTCCCCTGAGCAACACGACTGGAAAAAATACGACGCAAATCGAAAGCGTGCCGACCAGCGTGGGTGTAGCGATCTGCGAGGCGCCTTCCAGAATCGCAACAATCAAGGACTTGCCGGGGGTGTGATTACGATGAATGTTTTCGACTTCCACAGTCGCGTCATCAACCAGCATGCCCACTGCAAGGGCAAGTCCGCCAAGTGTCATCGTGTTGATCGTCTGCCCGAAGAGGTTCAGCACGATGATCGAAGTGAGTATGGATAGCGGAATTGACGTGATCACGATCAGCATGCTGCGCGCCGAGCCCACGAAGACCAGCACCATCAGCGCCACCAGGATGGCCGCGGTCACCCCTTCCTGGAGCACATCCCACAAAGCCGCTCGCACGAACACCGACTGATCGAACGCGAGTTCCGTCTTCAGTCCTTTGGGCGCGACCGCCAGGATACCGGGAATTCTGGCTTTGACCGCATCGACAACAGTCAGCGTCGAGGCGGCGGCCTGCTTAATCACGAGCAGGTATGTGGCGTCACGTCCGTTAATTCGTACGACGTTTTCCTGGGGCTGGTGGGTATCGCTGACCGGCGCGACGTGCCCAAGTAAGACCGGCGTGCCATTAGCGACTTTCACGGGTAACTGATTAAATTCGGGTACCGTTTGCGGGCTCATGTTGATGTCAACATTGTAGGTATGTCCACCGATGCGGACCGTGCCGGAGGGAATCACCGGATTGGTCAAAGAAAGCGCGTTACCGATGTCCTCAGCCGATAATCGGTTGCCGTACAAGGCTGCCGAATTCAGGTTCACCATCACCGTGCGCTCGACGCCCCCAAGCGGCTCCGGGCTGGAAAATCCGGGAATCGTGAAGAGCTGGAGACGGATGAAATTGAAGCCGTAGTCGTAGAGTTGCTGTCCTGAAAGAGTATCGCTGTACACGTTGAGCTGAGCGACGGGCACGTCTGCGGCGTTGTAGTAGATGATCTGCGGCGGTTCGGTTGACCGCGGCATCTGATGAAGGATGGTTTCGGCCACTGCACTGACCTGCGCCATCGAGGCGCCTAGATCGGAACCGGGCTGAAAATAAATCTTGACGATACCGATCCCCTGGATCGATTCCGATTCGAGATGTTCGATCGCGTTGACCGTCGTGGAGAGGGCGCGCTCGCTGATTGTCACAATGCGCCGCTCCATATCGAACGGAGAGAGGCCGGGATAATTCCAGACCATCATCACCACAGGCAGATTGATCGCCGGGAAGATATCGATATTCATGTAAGCAAAAGACAAGGTGCCGAGCACGAGCATCAGCAGGGCCATTACCGATACCGACAGCGGGCGGCGCAGGGCGAGGCGAACCAGCCACATCATGGCAGCATCCCCTCTAGTCTTTGTGATAGAGAAGGTTTCGTTGCCGTGTCCGTTTGGGCGGGCGTCGTATCGGTGGAATTCGCCGCGATGACATCCGAGCGATTCCACCAGCCGCCGCCCAGCGCTTGAAACAGCGCCGCGGTGTCCGCGTAGCGGCTGGCCTCGGCCTGCACCAAGGCAAGTAGCGTCTGCTGATAGGCATATTCGGCAGCCAGCAGCGACGGGTACGCGATGTAGCCCGCTTGATACTGCTCGCGTGCAACACGGAAACTCTCCGCGGCGGAGTGCTCCGCGGCTGCCTGTGCCTTGACAAAATCGGCGTCCGCTTGGAGTGCACGCAACGAGTCCGCGACGTTCTGGAACGCCACCAGGACCGTGTAACGATACGCCGCGAGCGCTTGATCGTAAGCCGCGATCGCCGCACGTCTGCGATGCAACAAGGTGCCGCCCTCGAAGATTGGCTGGGCGACCCCTGCCAGGACGCTGAATGCGAGTGCGCCTGGATTCATCCCGGCTCCCGCAAAGGTGCCGAGTCCGCCGCTTATCGTAAACTGCGGCAGCATATTTGCCGTGGCCACGCCGATCTCGGCGCTCGCCTGGTGCAAGAGCCCTTCGTACTCGCGAACGTCTGGCCGCTGTTCAACGAGCTGCGAGGGCAGGCTTAGCGGTAGATTCGCGGGCAGGTCCAGAGTTGAAAGATCGAAATTTTCGCCGATGTCCTGGTCAGGAAAGTGACCAGTGAGCGCTCTGAGCAGATCGCGCTCAATCTCCAATTGCTTTCTAAGTGGCGGCAGCGTTGCTTCGGTCTGCGTCAACAGCGTGTTCTGTGCAAATATATCGGCCTCAGATGCGCCGCCCAACTCGAATTCGTTTCGCACGATAACGAGTTGATCGCGCTCATCCTTGATCAACTCAAGCGTCGCGGCGATCTGGCCGCGTAGCGAGGCCTCTTGAACCGCTGCCGTAACCACATTCGCCGTCAGGGCCAGGTAAGTCGCTTCCAATAGATAGCGCTGGTAGTCGGCTTGCGCTTGATCCGCCTCCACCTGCCGCCGAATGCCGCCGAAGACATCGAGGGTATACGACACATTCACGCCGACATTCATTAGGGTGTACGGCGAGCCGATGCCGCCAGGATCGCCGCGAACGTATCTAAGTCGACGCTCACGTAGCCCCGACACGCCGCCGACGATACTAGGGTATAGGTAACCTTCCTGCGCCCCGACGTTCTCCTGCGCTACGCGTAACGCTGCCTGCGCCGCCTGGAGATTAGGATTGGCTTTCAACGCTTGCTCAATCA
>WNFD01003046.1_pt1 | contig 16834 bp, 15 predicted proteins | sample 5400491 | NCBI WGS metagenome assembly WNFD01 (sample SAMN13153343, study PRJNA577476) | soil metagenome | isolation source: 120 cm saprolite under Douglas fir tree site 2 hole 2 replicate 2 | place: USA:California | collected 2015-04-18 | reverse complement strand
CTTACTTGCTTGAGAAGACGACGAAGAAAGGGACGACGCGTTCGTGCGCGAAAGAGGATTGCGGCTATAAGAGCGACGTTCAGCCGCCGCCCGCCCCGCAAGGACCTGCCCAAGAGAAGCACGCCTGAGCATTTCCATTGTCATTTCTCATTTGCGGGAACTAGGTCGCGTTTCGTGTTACTTCGTGGATCGTTCGCTTGGCTGAGTAATGAGGAACAATCCAGGAAGTAACACGAACGAACACGAAGAATATCAAACGGAAAGTGTTTCTTATTCTCTCTCGGTTAGATAGGACCTCGAATACTCGACGTAGTTCTGCCAGTACTTGGCGAGCCCGGCAACTTCTTCATCAGTCAGCGGTCGTTTGACTCGGGCGGGCATGCCCATCACCAGCGAGCGCGGCGGAATGATCGTCCCGGGAGAAATCAACGAACCCGCAGCGACCAGGGATTGCCTTCCTACGCGAACGTCATCCAGCACAATCGAGCCGATGCCAATCAGCGAGCCATGCTCGACGTAGCAGCCATGCAGAGTCACACTGTGCCCAACCGTGACTTCGTCTTCCAGAATCGTCGGCTTCTCGCCGGTGCGCGTGTGCAGGACGCAGTTGTCCTGGACGTTCGTGCGATCGCCGATGCGGATGTAGAACATGTCGCCGCGCACCACGGTGCCGAACCAGATGGACGAGTGCTCACCGACGTGAACGTCGCCGATTACCTGTGAGTTGTCAGCGATAAACGCTGTTGGGTGAATTTGCGGGTGAATGCCGCGAAAGGGTCGAATCATGATTGGCTGTGAGTTGAATGCGACTACAAGGGTTCGAGTCTCTACGCGCTTCGCTTCAACCGCTTGCTCGGCGCTTTGTTTCGCTGGCGAGTCTTTTCGGTCGCTGCCGCGGCAGTGTCGGCGAGGAGCCGCAGAGCGCGATTCACTGATTTAGTGTCGGGGAAAACACTTGTAAGCTCCGGTTCGATCAGCACGAGGTTGGTTCCGGCAGTTGCTCTCCGGTAGTACTTGCCGCGAACTCCACGTTTCAGTTTCGAGAGGTCGTATTCCGGCCGCAAGTCGTTATTTCTCTTCGCCGATGCTTTCTTCATATTGTTTACGCTCCTTTGGGGTTACCTTTCGCGCGCCGATGATTCGAATGCGATCTCCCCTCTGTGTGTGCCAAAGAAAGACTACTCTGCGTTTCGCTGAATGACCAATAGTAATTTCTCGAATCTCATTGCCCGAGTGGTCCGGGTCGGGATAGGTCACCGCCAGCGGATCGAGGAAAACCGTAGCCGCTTCCTCAAACGACACGCGGTGCTTGCTCTGATTCGCCTTAGCTTTCTTCGGATCCCACTCATAAATCACGGCCCCAGTTTACCTCAATCAAAACCACGATCGAGCATATTTTCGGTCTCGAATCAAAAGCAGCGTTCCAGGTTTTCTTACAGTGGAGCCTCCAATCGAAGGCCCCCAAGCTTGCAACCAGCCATCAAATAGGGCATTATAATGCACGTTAATCCTTCTCTCGCGCATCGACGGTGATGCGCCCCGCGCACAAACGAGTTAGCGCCGGCGTTTGGATCGTTCGAGAGCAGGCCGATTTCAACTTCAGAAGCCGCTCTTTTTTGAGAGCATCCGAACTCGGTTCTTCGACTGCTACCGTTCACCGAAGCCATCTGATTCGCAGCTTCTTTCAATCCCAAAAAGGGAAAGGTAAAACTTAGATGTCAATGAAACTTTATGTTGGAAACCTCGCTTTCCAAACCACCAGTCAGGAGCTGCAGGAATTGTTCGCTCAGGCCGGCACGGTTGAATCAGCGGCAGTCGTGGAAGACCGCGACACGGGACGTTCGCGAGGCTTTGGCTTCGTCGAAATGTCCAGCAAGGAAGAAGGCGCAGCTGCCATTGCTCAGTTCAATGGCAAAGAAGTTAATGGTCGCGCCTTAAACGTCAACGAAGCCAAACCGCGCGAAAATCGCGGGGGCGGCGGTGGTGGTCGTGGTGGTTACGGCGGCGGCGGTGGTCGCGGCGGTGGCTACGGTGGTAATCGTGGTGGTGGCGGACGCGACTTCGGAAGTCGCAACGACCGGCCGGCGCGCTGGTAAGCAATTACCGGTAACACTTTATCCCAGAGCGCTCCCGGCAATCCATAGACAGTTTGCCGGGAGCGTTTCGGTCTGTACCAGCGCCTCAGGAATGAAGGCGCCCGGATGCCCGGAATAACAAGGAGGAGTATGGCGGAGAAACCGATTTTTACAGTTGGAGAGCGAATTGAACAGATGTGTATTACCTGCGGCGAAGAGCGCGGGCATATCGTGGCATCCGTAACCAAGAAAGGTCGCATCACGCGCGTCAGTTGCCCAGGTTGCGGATCGCGCGTTCCGTACAAGAGCAAGAGCGCCGACGGGGTGACCCGCACACGTACTGCCAAGGTGGGCGCGCCCTACGATCAAAAGCATACCTATCGCCGCGGACAAACGATGATGCACCCAACATTTGGCGCCGGAGAAGTGACGGCGATTATCGAGCCACGCAAGATTGACGTGCTGTTCGCCGATCGCATGCGGCGACTCGTTCACGCCAACGTTTGAGACAATCTGACTGCCTGGGTTCCGGCTTCGGGGATTGACACCTGCGCGCGAAGGCGCCGGCCTATCGGCCGAAAAATGATGGTGCACCCGGCACGACTCGAACGTGCGACCCCCTGATTCGTAGTCAGGTACTCTATCCAGCTGAGCTACGGGTGCGTGGACGGCAGTGTAAGGTTTCAAGTTTCAAGTTTCAAGTTTCGGAGTCTGAAGCTCTCAAGTAAATGGCCAGTGCTCGCCGGGAGCACCGGCCCTTTTTCTTTTGCTACTTCGAAATCTTGAACTCGAGGAGCCTAATCTTATCTTGCGTAATATCCCGGCTTGGTGCGCGCCACGAGTTCTGCGCGCGCGACTTCGATGCGGATCTCGCGCCACTTGCCATCGTGCGCGCCGGGGTTTTGGGGACGGTATGCGATCGTGTACAGCGAACGCATCTCGGCGGCAATTATCGGATATATCTTGGCCAGTTCGTCGAGCCGGCGCACCTCATGTAACTGACCGCCAGTGCGATTGGCCAGGAGTTCCAGGCGCGTACGCGCCGCCGTGTACATCGCAGTCATCAGAGAATCGGACAGCGGCAGACGCTTCGGATCACCTGAGGGAAGCGCCAACGGAAAAATCGCCACGCCCTGCCGATCGGCATCATTCAAAACAGAAATCAGTTGTGAGTTTACTTCTGGTTTGATCGCGGTGCTGACCTCGCTCTCGAGTGCTTTTTGTACGATCACGCGATCGGCATCCTTCTGTTTGGTGTCGACCCCATCCGTCAAGACCACAATCGCTTTTCGTCTTTTTCCCTCGCGCCCTAATTCATCCAGAGAGAATTTCAACGCATCATACAGCGGCGTCGAACCGGCGCCGGTGGCGAGAGTGATCGCGTAAGCTGTGCGCCGGCGATCGGTGCTGAAACCAAGCAGCGTCTTCACTCCCTTGCCGTTGAACTCCACCACCGCAACCCGATCGTCAGGGGCCAGCGCGTCAAGAAAGCGCAGGGCCGACTGTTGAATTTGCTGCCGAAAGTTTATGGTCGAGCCCGACATGTCCAGCATCATCACCAGGCTAAACGGGGATTCGGTTGGCTCGAACGTCGCGATCGGTCGCAGCACGCCATCTTCGTAAACCTTAAAATCATTGCGCGACAGCGTAGTAATTGCGCGACCCTGCCGGTCAACTACGCCGACGTTAAGCTGTACGAGGGCAGTATTGAATACGATTGTGTCGTCGGGTTGTTGCGCGGAAACTCCCACCGCAAAGACGATCAGCAGAGCAGCGCAGGACAGCATCGCTCGGAACAGTCGGGTGTGACCGAGATTTATGATGGTAAGAAATCGAATCATCGCGTTTTAAGTTATTTCCTTAGAGTACGCTGGGGTAGGCAGAGTATGCCTGCGGGGTGGGAAGGTTTGCAACCGGCGCAGCAAATTGTGGCACGCGCATCTGCCGCGTGAATCCGCGGGCTGGAAGCCCGAGCCACTCTTATCTTGCGCGCGTCGCTAATCCGAATATAATCGCCCCACTCTGGACACTGGGAGTCTCCCACGATGAATGTGGCGAACTACTGCGCTGAATGCGGAGCGCGCCTGAAGAGAAAAGGCTGGCGAGCATGGTTGAACGGCAGCCGCTGCGAAGACTGCGGCCGTCGATTGGGAAAGACGAGCTTTGGGCGCCCGCTGGCAGTCATCGCGATCATCGCAATCGCGGCGTTCGCGCTGGGGCGATATCTCCGGCCCGGAGCCCCGCCGCTCGTGATTGAGCGCGCGGCAAACTCACCGCTGTCGGACTTGCCGGTAAACCTGAATGACACCGTAAAGTTCGCAAGCCGAAATGCAGACTCGGGCGACATTCAGCAAGCGTCGGACGATCGTTCGGCGCGACAGAATGCAAACGCCGGATTCTCTGATGACGTGGTTTATCTCTGCGGCGCGCGCACACAGAAAGGCACACCGTGTCATCGCCGGGTCCACTTCGCCGGCGAGCGCTGTTATCAGCACAAAGGCAAGCCGGCGATCTTGCCGCCAGAGAAACTGATCGTGAAGGGTTGACGGTTGCGCCTGGAAATGAAAAGCCCGCGTGGAAATCCATTCACGCGGGCTTTCGGGTAATCAACAGATTAAGGGAAGCTCTGATCAAGCGGAAGCGTAAACTCTTTGGAGTGCGCTGACTTGTCAGCGCCTTGCTCGGTCGCGACTTGTCGCGACCACGTCCTGGTTGCATCGCTTCACTGAATGCGGCGTCAAGCCGCCGCAGTCCAAAACACTTATCTCGGCGTCTTTACCGGCGCCGGCGGCCGCGGCGGCAGCTTCAACGGATTCTTCAGCTTCGCCATGACTTCCGCAATTCCGCGTTCGAGTTGCGGATCGCGGCCGGCGATTTCTGATTTCGGATCGTTGTCCACCTCGATGTCCGGATCGACGCCGTACCCTTCGATGATCCACTCGCCTTTCTGATTCGCGAAGCCGAACTCGGGAACGTTGACGCCGCCGCCGTCAATGAGCGCGCCGCGGTTGGAAATGCCGACCACGCCGCCCCAGGAGCGTTTGCCGATCAAGGGACCAAGCCCGGCTTCACGGAACATGGCCGGGAAAATGTCGCCGTCCGAAGCCGAGTTGCCGTCGAGCAGAGCGACCATCGGTCCGATGAAGACAGCATCCGGATAAGTCGTGGCGCTATCCACGGTGCGCGAGTACCCCAGGGCCAGAAGCCTGCGCCGCAGTCTTTCGATCAGCATGCGCGAGACGTTGCCGCCGCCGTTCGCGCGCACGTCAACGATCAATCCTTCTTTGCGAATTTGCGGATAGTACCACTTGATGAATTCGCGAATGCCGTTGGCGCCCATGTCGGGGACGTGAATGTATCCGACCCGGCCGCCGGTAGCTTCCTCGACCTTCCTGCGATTCCGCGTAACCCAATCGAGATAGATCAGATTGCCTTCGTCCGTGATCGGCCGGTAGGAAACCGTGCGCGAGCCTTCCATCGTCGGCTTGCTGTTGACGGTGAGCGTAACCGGGTCGACCTTGTTGCGCAGCAAACGATACGGATCGTCGTTGCCCTTCAACTCTTCGCCGTCGATCGCCAGCACGTAGTCGCCGACGTTTACGTTGACGCCGAGCTCCCTGAGTGGTGAGCGATATAGATCTTCTTCGTTTTCGCCTTCGAAGATTTTCGAGATGCGATAGCGGCCCGATGCCTGGTCGAGTTCAAAACGAGCGCCGGGCAAACCCACGCGTGGTCGGGGCGGAGTTTGAAAGTCGCCACCTTCGATGTACGCGTGTTGCACGGTCAGCTCTGAAATCATTTCCGCGATGACGTAATTCAAATCAGAGCGATGCGCGACGTACTTCAGCAGCGGGCGATACTGTTCGCGCAGCGCCACCCAGTCATAGCCGTGCATGTTCGTTACGTAGAACCAGTCGCGATACCGTCGCCAGACTTCATTGAAAATTTGGTTCCACTCTTCGGCGGGCACCCGATCGACGACCAGTCCGGCCGTGGAAACCGGCTTGCGGCTCTTATCGCCCTGCGGAGTCGCATCATAAATGGCAAAGGCCGGACCGGTTCGCACCATTACCTTCGAACCGTCATGCGACATCGCATAGAAACCGACGTCGTCGGCGATGGTGGTTTCCTTGCGATCCTTGAACGCGAAGATGCGCAGCTGCGCAGGTCGATCGCCCTGGCGGCCGTAGTAGAACGCCGGCCCCACCGCATAAAGCAGGTGACCGGCCTTGGCGGCGAGACCGCCATAGTTGTCGGCTCCCAACGGAACGCGCGCGACACGCGTCGTGATGGCATTGAAATCGATCACCAGATCCGCGGGAGGCTTGGCCGCATTTTCGGGCTTCGCTTCCGTCGGCTTTGGTTGTTCAGCTGGTGCCCCTTCGCCTTCTTTCGGTTTTGGTTTATCGGCTTCTTTGCTGATAGTGACCTCGTCGCTCTCAGGCGGAAACGGATGCTTGACGTCTTTACGCAACGCCAGCGCGTAGATGTAACTGTCGCGATTCGTCGCATAGTTGAATTCGACGGTCGAAATCTGGGGCGCGAACTCGCGACTGCTGATGAAGTAGAGATAGTTACCCTGCGGATCCCATACAGGATTCCCAGAGTTGAAATTTTCATCGGACACGCGGTGCAACTTGTTCTCGGCGGCGCTCCAGATATAAACATGCGACACCCCACTTTCGGTGGCGGCCATGCTGAACGCGAGAAAGGCGCCGCGCGGCGACCAGGCATAATCGCGAATCTGACCACGCGGTGAATCGACGATCTCGATCATCTTGCGATCCGCGAGCGTGACGACATGAATCTTGCCGTCCTTATCGCCAAAGGCGATGCGTTTGCCGTCCGCTGACCACTCTGGTTGATAGCGCATCGCGCTGCCGCCGCTGGTAATTTGTTGTGGCGGCTTCGAGCCGTCCTGCGGCACCAGATAAAGTTCTTCTTCACCACTCAGGTCAGAGATGAAAGCGATCTGCGAGCCGTCAGGCGACCAGGCCGGCCACTTGTCGTGCGCGCCGGACGAGTGCGTGAGATTGCGCGTCGGGCCTTTTTCGATCGGCGCGGTAAAAATATCGCCGCGCGCGCAGAATAGCGCGCGCTCGCCTTTCGGGCTCAGGTCGTACGACTCGATGTTGTTCGCTACTGAGATGCGGCTGGGCCGGCGCGCCAGACCATCGTCCGGCACGTTGATCGAAATTGGTATCGCCTTTCCGGTTTTCGCATCGAGTACCTGCAACTCGCCATCCATTTCGTAAACGATGCGGCCTTCGTGGTCAGAACTCGGCCAGCGCACGTCCCATTGCTTGCTGCTGGTGACCTGCGCCGTCTTGCCGCTTGAAACGCCATAGGAGTAGAGATTGAAGTGCCCGTCGCGATCTGAATTGAAATAGATCGTATCGCCGATCCACATCGCGTCGCGCGCCGGGCGTGGCCCTTCCGTGATCCGCTTCGTTTCGCTGGTTTTCAAATCGAAGATGTACAAGACATTTGCCTGGCCGCCGCCATAGCGCTTTTCCGATCGGAAGTCGCGAAATTGCGGCGAGTAAACCATCCGGCTGCTGTCCGGTGAATAATCGCCCGAGCCGGCTTCCGGCATCGGCAAGGCTTCCGCCGGCCCGCCGTCCACCGAAACGCTGTAAAGGCGGGCAATCGGCAATGACCACGAATCGCGAAGCGAACGGAAAAAGATGCGCTTGCCGTCCTTGCTCCAACCGTCAACCTGATTGTCCCAGCCCCAGCGCGGCGCCAGAGGGCCCTTGGCGGGATAGAACGTAAGTTGTTTTGGCACGCCGCCGGTCGCGGGAATGACGTACACCTGTTCGTCGCCGTCGTATTGCCCGGTGAACGCGATCCAGTTTCCGTCAGGCGAGAATTTCGCAAACACTTCGATGCCCGGATGAGCGGTCAGGCGAGTCGCCGTGCCGCCCCTGGCCGGCGCCGTCCAGATGTCTCCGCCGTAAGTGAAGGCGACGCGATCGCCGTGAATGTCCGGGAAGCGCAACAGTTTTGTTTGCGCCGAAGTGTTGGCCGCGAGCAGCAACACCGCAAAGATGGCAGCCGGAATCAGGCGGGCAAAGATATTTTTTCTGAACAAGGGAATCCCTCCTCTAGTGGGACAGTCAAGAAACCTAACCGTTTGAAAGCCAGGCTGACACAACGAAGGCGAAAGAATGTAGTTGACAATACGCCCCACCACCGCGTGGGGTTTCAAAAAGTCGCGATGGAAAGCGATGGGAATAGAGACAGGGACATGCGTGGCGCAAACCAGCGCACATCCCTCTCGGTTAGGTGATTATTCTGTCGCGACGCTTACTCGCGCTAGGGCTTCTTTGTCGCGCTGGGCTTTGGCGGCGGCATCTTCATGTTGCTGTTGCTCGGCATCTTCATGTTTGAATTTGCGGGCGGAGCCACGTTCGCCGGCTTGGTCGTATTTGCCGGAGCCGTCGTGTTTGCCGGCTTGGTCATGTTCGCATTGGCATTCTCATTAGTTGCGGTGCTGCAACCAACGGCAAAGGCACCGAGAGCTAAGGTCGCTAACAGCGCGGCGATTTTCGACTTGGTCATGAAGCCTCCTCTTTTGGTCAGCGGTTACCGAGCACTCGAAAAAAACCGTTGCTCGATGATTTCGTAAAGCTCTGAAGTGTCTGCCCAAAATAGCAGGGCAATAGAGATGAGCCTTGGGCTTAATCTTGCGGAGCGGATATTAGATCAGTTCCGGGAAATCAGCAATAAAAAAGCGGCACCCGCCGGATTTACCACTTGATCGAGCCTTCTTTTGAGGTATCAATCTGGGCCAGCTCGTTCGAACTGTAAAAGAAACCCTTCATATTATCCATCAGAAAGCCCTGAGCCTCGGGATTGGTAAGGTCGAGGCCGTAGTGATTAATGATTCGGGTTTGGGCCTGCAGCCACTCAGCCCAGCAGGGCTGGCAAACCTCAGTTCCGATTTTCTGGCCGAGTTCCGTGGGCAACGGCGCGAAGCCAAGCGGCGCGCGCTTTTGCCCGCAACGGGCGCATTTGATTTCGTCTGGCATCAATTGGTTAACCTCGGCGCGGATTATAGCGCGTTTCCATTACTGCTGTGCTTCTGCAATCGCCCGAATGATGTCGTCGTCCCTGGGTCTGAACAATCCCAGCGGTCGCACATCGCGATATCTAATCACGCCACTGGGATCAATGACGAAGACTGAGCGCGCTACTTTACCGGGAATGATCGAACGCGCGCCATAAAGATCAGCGACCTGGCGATCGACATCTGCCAGCAAACGCAGCGGCAGATCGTAATGCTCGGCAAAATCGCGATGCGACTCTACCGTGTTGGTTGAGATGCCGACAACTTCCGCGCCGGTCGCGGCGTAATCCGACCAGCGGTCGCGCACCGAACACATCTGGCGCGTGCAGACCGGCGTCTCGTCTCCAGGATAGAAAAGCAACACCACAACCTGGCCAAGATGATCCGACAGACGCCACTCGCCGCCTGCGCCGTCTCGCAGGGTAAAGTTCGGCGCGGTCGCGCCTTCTTTCGGAGCGTTCCGGATCTCTGCTGTCACTTTAGGAACGCCGAGAGATCCGCCGCCGCGAACTGCGTCCTGATCTCTACCTCGTTCGCACGCGTCGTGATCTTCAGATTATCCAGCGCACTTTGCGCCAGATTCTTTTTCGCCGGCGCCATGCGCGCAATCAGGATTCCGCCCAGTTGTTTCAAGCCCGTCACCGTGTCGCTGAGATTCTTCGCGTCGGCGGCGGTTGCGGCGCGTGCTACCAGCAGCAGAGTAAAGTCCGTCTCGGTCATCCCAACCGATCCGTAAACCTGTCGGATTGAGTTCGCGTCTTTGGCAATCGCATCGTTGCCGACGTTCAGGTTTTTGAGCAACTCGGTCGTAGCGTTCCCGCCAAAACCAATCAAAGCGTTCGGATCTCGAGTCGCCAGTGCTACCAGGTCGGCACTCGCGCGCCCGCTCTTGCCCGCTTCGATCGCCGCGCGCACATTCGGCAGACTGCCGATGGCCAAAGTGTTTCGATCCAGCGCGCAAGCGGCCAGCTCGTTCACTTTCATGTTCCATAACCCGAGGAACTTGACCTGATCGCCGATATTGAAAACCGCGATCGTGGCGCCGTGATGACTCACTTCGCGATAGCGGCCTTTCGCCGCGCTGCGTCCGGCAGCAACCAACGCTCGCGCGTCGAACGTTCCGTGCGCGATGGCCACCGTCTCGATTTTCGTGATCGTCGGGGAAGGATAGGTGTAGCGCAGGCCCACCGCTACGCGATCAAACGTGCGCGGATCGATTCCGGTGCGGGCTTTGAATTTTTCTACTTCCGAATTGGCTTGAGCAAGCTTGGCCGGGTCGCCCGCAAATATGCGTGGCAGAGCTTCGTAGATCAGGCGATGCACGTCGATTACCGCGACCGCGTCCGATGCCGGCAGGAAACTCAGCACGTCGGCGGGCGGCGCAGGCCGCGACGGGTTTGCGCCGGAAGTCGAAACGAGATTAAGTAAAAGGAACGCCAGTGCCAGTGACGAAGTCAGAACTTTCTTGTTCACGATGCGAGACCTCTCTTCATATTGCCTTCAAGTATGCGCTGCTGCGATGCGTCTGCGGCGCCGCCTGGTTGGCCGGAGACCTAGTCTACACGCGCTCGACGAGCAAAGCGATGCCCATGCCGCCACTGATGCACAGAGTCGCCAGACCGCGTTTGGCCTCGCGCTTCTTCATCTCATGCAGCAACGTGGTCGTAATCCGCACCCCGGTGCAACCGATCGGATGACCCAACGCGATGGCGCCGCCGTTTACGTTCAATCGATCCTGATCGAATTGCAGATCGCGATGGCACGCGACGACCTGGGCCGCGAACGCTTCGTTGAGTTCGACCAGATCGATTTCCCAGAGCGGAAGCTCCTGTCTTTCGAGCAGCGCAAGCACAGCCGGCACGGGGCCGATACCCATGACCTCGGGCGGCACGCCGACTATTTCGTAATCAACCAATCGCGCCAGCGGCTCAGCCCCCGATTCTTTCAAAGCTGCTTCGCTCATCACCATGACCGCTGCCGCGCCGTCCGTGATGCCCGAGGAATTGCCGGCGGTTACGCTGCCATCTTGCGAAAACACCGGCGGTAGCTTGCGCAAGTCTTGTATAGTTGTGTGCGCGCGGATGTGTTCGTCGGTGGTGAACAGGGTTCCCTCTCCCTTTGGGAGAGGGTTAGGGTGAGGGCCTGCTGCGGTCGTAGCTTCGCCCCTCACCCCAGCCCTCTCCCAAAGGGAGAGGGGGTTCTGGAGTTCTAACGGCAGAATCTCTTCTTCAAAACGCCCGGCCGCAGCCGCTGCTGAGGCGCGCTGCTGCGAGCGCAAAGCATAGTCATCCTGCTCATCGCGTGAGATTTCGTAATGGCGCGCCAGCACCTCAGCGGTTTCGCCCATCACCAGGCCCGACAGTGGATCGTTGAAACCGTCGCGGTACATTCCGTCCACTAACTCAGCGTGACCCATAGAGGTACCCCAGCGCGCGCCTTCGGCAAAGTAAGGAACGCGCGACATGCTTTCCGTGCCGCCGGCGAGCACGATTTTCGCGCGGCCGAGCATGACTTGTTGCGCGGCCAGGATGATCGCGCGCAATCCCGAGCCGCAAGCCTGATTCACCGTGAACGCCGGCACGCGATCGGGTACGCCGGCGCCCGACGTTCGGGCCGCCGCCCGCTTGCCGCGCGCAACCCCAGATCGAATCATCGATTTGATCCGGCCGCACATGCGCGCGCCGCAGACTTTCCTTGGCGACTGCGGTGCCCAAATCCGCGGCGGTCCAACTCTGAAGCGATCCGCCAAAGCGTCCAATCGGAGTGCGCACCGCGCCTGCCAGATAAACGGGTTTCATTGATAAGAATCTTTACTTTTTTGAAAGCTTGTTCGGCTGTAGTCTCTTGCAACGAATGTCCGGCAATTTTGGAGTGCGCTGACTTGTCAGCGCTTTGGTCGGTCGCAACTTGTCGCGACTACGTCTCGGTTCGGAATTTCGAAGAATGCGGCGCCAAGCCGCCCGCAGACCAAAGCGGCGAGAAGTCGCCGCAGTCCAAGGAGTTGACCACTTAGTCCGAGTCTCCTGAAGTTTGTCGAACAACGCGATGTTAGCATAACGCCCTTTGACTCCCGCAAATGCTGCTTCAAATCAAAGATGTTGCGGCCGTGGCCAGCGCCGAACGCGCGATTCGCGAACTGCTTGGTGTCCATGCGGAATGGTTTTTCGTCCAGGACGGCGGCGCGCCTCTGGCTCTCGCAAACAGTGAGTTTGATTTTTCCATCGCGCATCGTCGGCTGATTTTTACGAGCTGGACTGAGACTGGTTCACGTACGTGGCGGATAACCGCGTGGGAGTGGAACGGCGAAAAGCTTGTGCTGGCAGCGAGCCGGCGGATGGGCGCCGACGTAGCGACGCTCGAACTGGTTCCGCGCGCCTCTGCCAAAGCGATCGTGGCCAGCATCGCCGCGGCGCGCCAGGCGCGCTGCGAAAAACTCGCGCAAGTCGCGAGCGCGTCCTTGTCAGGAGCAAAGATCGAGCGGGCAGTCTTAAGTCCTGGCCTGCGGCGCGATCAGCCCGGCCGTTACGCGCGTATCGTCTTGCGGCGGCTACACGAACGCCTTGCAGTTACGGCCACCGTCGCGCAGAGCGACGCGCGCAACGTCGATTCGCTGTTCTCATCCGCGCTGCTCTGGTTCAATCGCGTGCGCCAGAGCCCGAAGCGACCATTCATCGAAAGACTCTCGATGATCGTCGAGCGTCCGATCCTGGAAGCAGCGCGACAGAGACACGTGCTCCTGCGCGACGAGTTGCGACAGCGGATCGAACTGCACGAGATTGACGAGGAGTGGCAGAAACTCGAACCCGTTCGTCCAATCGAGAGGAAGCATCTTTGGCGCAGGCGTCTGGCGCGCTTTCCGACGGTGACGGAAGCCGAGACTACAGAACGCGCGCGGGAGATCATCGCCCACGCGCCGCACGCAACCGACGTCGTCGCTTCTCGTCACGGCCAGACGCTTCGGTATTACGGCTTGCCGTTTGCCCGCTTGCGGCGCGTGCTGGATCGCGATCGGGTCTGGTTCGGCATCGAAGGTTCGCGCCGTCGTTTGCTCGACGAATATTACCGGGAAGATTGGAAGAAACTGCTGCTCGATTTGGAAGAGCATCGCAACCCGAACGCGAGCGATCGACGGCATTGGCTTTATCGCGCGGCTGGCGAAGCCTGGTTGGAATCGATTCTCCGGCGCGATATTTCCAAACTCGATCCCGGTTTGATCGTTGCGCCGCTGCATGCGCAGTTTAGGACTTCGCACGGCGGCGCGATACGGGCAGGCGGCGCGCGGCCGATTGATTTGCTGGCGTTGCGCCACGATGGGCGGCTGGTGGTGATCGAATTGAAGGTCAACGAAGACCGCGAGCACGTCTTCCAGGGCGTCGATTACTGGCGGCGCGTCGAAGCGCATCGCCGCCGCGGCCACATCTCTGCGGCAAAGCTGTTTGGTGACCGCGAGATCAGCGATGAATCGCCGCTGGTTTACCTGGTTGCGCCCACGCTGCGATTTCACTCGTCGTTTGCGACACTGGCCAGGACCATCGCGCCTGATGTGGAGATTTATCGGTTTGACATCAACGAAGATTGGCGTAGGGGAGTGCGGGTGGTGCGGCGAGAGCGCGTCAACGCGTGAACTCTAGCAATGAAGTCGGTACCGGGAGCGATAGCGACCGGCCCTCAATCCACGCAACGGTCGGGATCGGCGGGGAGATAACCCGGTCGCTATCGCTCCCGGTACTGACTTCGTCTTCGTTATTGACTCGGTCGCCTATGTCGTCAACCTTCGATAAATTCCCGGCAGACGCTCCGGCAACGAAAGCACGTCGTCGATGATCGTGTAACCGACCTCGCCGTAGAGATCGCGCAGCTCGCTTTCAGATTCGCGATCGATGGTGATGCAGAAAGGCGTGATCCCCTGCGTCTTTGCCTGGCGCAAAGCCTCGCGCGTGTCTTCGCGAGCATAACGGGCATCGCCATAGTCGTGATCATAAGGTCGCCCGTCGGACAAAACGATCAGCAGACGCGTGCGGGCCTCCTGCTTTTCCAGCTTCGCCGTGGCATGACGGATCGCCGCGCCCAGACGCGTGTTGTTTTGATAAGTAATCCCGCCGATGCGCCGCATCACTTCGTCTGAATAGTGTTCGCCGAAATCCTTCAGCACATAGAATTTCACGTTGCGCCGGCCTTCGGAAGTGAAGCCGTTGATTGCATAGACATCACCCACGGCTTCCAGCGCTTCGCTCATCAGCACCAGACCTTCCTTTTCGATCTCGATGATCCGGCGGCCGGGATGCGTATAAGGTTGCAGCGGATGACGGCCGATGGTGCGCGCGGTCGAAGACGATTGATCCAGTAGAAACGAAACAGCGACATCGCGGCGGCGGCGCAGGCGTTTGGTGTAGATGCGCTCTGACTGTTGGCCGTCGGCGCGCCGATCGATGAAGAAGTCCACCACCGCGTTCAGATCATAGTCTTCGCCATCGATTTCGTTGGTGATGCGCGTCAGGTTTTCCGGCTTCATCAACTGAAACTGGTGGCGGATCGAAGAGACGACGCCTTTGTATCTTTCGCGGGTGTCGTCAACGAACGCGCGGTCGCCGCGTTTCACTTTCTTTTCGATAACGCGGCACCAGCCCACGCGATGATCCACCAGTTCGCGGTCCCACTCGTCATAATTGAATGCGACTTCACCGGCTGCCAAATCCTGCTCCGGCATTTCACCTTCGCTCCAGGCCTCGCTGCCTTCGAGTTCGTCGAATTCGCCTTCGGCGTCAGCGTTCCAGGCATTGAAGAGTTCGCGCGCGTCGCGCCGCTGAGGTTGCCGGTTCGCGTCGCGTAAGGCTTCCATTTGCTCGGCCAACTTGCTCGCGTCCTCCTGATCCAGCTCGTCCGGCACTTCCACCTGCTGCTCGGAATCTTCCTGCGCGATTGATTGAAACAACGAATAAACGCGGCTGGTGGCCATCAAAGTGTCCGCGACGGTGGCCAGCGGGTTCGATACGTAATCTAGAACGATCGTTTCGAGTTCGGAAACCACCTGGCGATAAAACTCGCGCGCGTCGTCGAGCGCGCCACCGAGCATCGTGATTTGAAACAGCAGCTCGAACGGCACCAGCGCAGCGGGCAAGCCGACAATCTCTGGCCGGCGACTGCGCAGATGTTCGCGAATCAGATCGAGATCGCGCGTCAGACCGCGATAGGTTTGCCGCAAACGCCGATCGATGCGGCCATTTTCCAGCGTGCCAAAGATTCTGCGCGCCAGCGCCGGAATCGGAAACAGTTTGACGACCTGACGATAGTCTAGATCGCTTTTTTCGGCTTCTTCTTTGCGGCTTTGCGCCTTTGCGTGAACCTTCTCCCCGCTAATGCTCGGACGCTTGCCGACATCGTCGAGGTCAAACGAAAACGCGTCGCGCGCATCCTGGTTTTGCGGATCGTAAAGCTCGCTCAGCGCCGTGTAAGCCGCGCGCAGATCGCCGGTGTCGCGCTCGTACGTGCCAAACTCGATCTGTCCCGCCGCGTGCGCCGCCAGCACTTTGTAGAGTCGAAAATCGAGTTCTTCATCGCCGAATTCCGAAACGACTGACGGCAAGTGAATCGTGCGGCCGTCGCCCAGGCGCGCTTCGACCGGCACGGCGGCGAGCGCCGCGATTTCGACTTCGCGCCCGGTGAGGCCCGCGACATAAAGGCGCAGCAGAAGCTGAATCGATTCCAGCGAGACTCCGGCGCCGCCGACGCGCAGAGCCTCGTTGCTGCTGCGAGTTTCCAGCGCGTAATAGCTGCGCCGCGCGCGCGTGTCTCCGGCAATCAAACCGGCTCGCGCCCAGCTTTCGAATTGTTCGATCGAAACTGTGTGCAGGGCTTTTGCGCTGGATCGCAAACAAGCCAGCGCTGCCTCTGAATCGACGAGAGCGACTTCGCGCGTCAACGCAATTACGCGGCGAGCGAGCCCAACAGCGCTTTCATGATCTTTGGTTGATGCGAGCGTTTGAAAGAACGCCGGACTGGTGCGGATAAAAGCGGCCAGGCCGGCATTGCCGTGGGACGCAACTGCCCAGAGCAAATCGATCCAATCGTCAAAGCATTCCGGCAGCGTCCGCAGAATTTCGCCGCCCGCGATCAGAAGATTGAGTGCGGCCGCGCCACCGCGTTCGAGAAAACTGGTCGCGCGCCGCATTAGCTTCAGGGCCGGGTCCGCGGCCAGTTTGTCGATCGCCTGGGGCAAAGCAACCCACGCATCCGCGGCGATGCCCCCGGCGCGTTCAGCAAACGCTGACGCGAGCGTGATTGCCGCGCGAGCTGTGATGAGGTCAGTACCACCTGCGTCAGCGGGTGGGTCGTAGGCATCGAGCTTGATTAATCGATCAACGACCACCGGCGTCGCATTCAAAAAATCCGCGCTGTGTTTCGCGGACCTCCGCGAAATCTCCGCCGCGATCTCATAAATCGATCGCAGGAGTTCGGGCTGACGTACCTGTCCCGCCAGCGCGGGCGCGTGGCGAAACGTTTCGGCCGCAGTCTTAGCCGACAGGGTCATCTGTCGCGAGCACACTTGAAAGACAAACGGCCTGGCCGCTTTTATCCGCACCAGTCCGGCGTTCTTTCAAACGCTCGCATCAACCAAAGATCATGAAAGCGCTGTTGGGCTCGCTCGCCGCGTAATTGCGTTGACGCGCGAAGTCGCTCTCGTCGATTC
>WNFD01005093.1_pt1 | contig 16837 bp, 12 predicted proteins | sample 5400491 | NCBI WGS metagenome assembly WNFD01 (sample SAMN13153343, study PRJNA577476) | soil metagenome | isolation source: 120 cm saprolite under Douglas fir tree site 2 hole 2 replicate 2 | place: USA:California | collected 2015-04-18 | reverse complement strand
CCACGTCGCTCTTGTGGACGACGTCGCGCGAGACCGCCTTGAGGACGACGGGAAAGCCGAGGCGAGCCGCCGCGACTGCCGCGGCGTCCGCGGTCGCCGCCGGCGTCTCGCGCGCGACTGCCACGCCGTACGCGCTGAGCAGCCGCTTGACCTCGCTGTCGGCGAGCGCGCCCCCCGGGAGGTCCCCCAGCGCACGCGCATCCGGCAGATTCGCGGGCCGCGCCGGCGCGGAGGCGGGCGCGGCACGGAGCTGGTCGTGCTCGGCGAGCAGTGCCAGCACGCGCAGCGCGTCCTCGACGCGGTCGAAGTAGACCTGCCCGATATCCCGCAACGCCTGCCTCGGCGCGTCCGCTGCTGCTCCGGGCGTCAGCGTGATCATCACCGGCTTGTCCGCGGCCTGGGCGACCTCGCCGATCATTTTCGTGCGGGCCGCGAAGGAGGGCATCGAGGTGAGGATCACGAGGCCGTAGGCCACGTCGGGGTCCTCGAGCAGGATCCGCGTGACGTCGCTCGAGATCTCGCCGCCTTCGGGCATCCGGCGCCCGCCGAGGTCGACCGGGTTGGCGGCCTGCAGCGGGAACAGGTGCTCGTCGAGCTTGGCGCGCGTTTCCGGCGAGAAAGCGGCGAGCCGCAGCCCGAGCTCGCTCACGCGGTCGGCGGCGATGCCGGCGGCGCCGCCCGAGCCCGAGAGAATGCCGACGCCTCCACGGCGTGGCCGCGGGTGCCGGACGAGGAAGTGCGCGGCGCGCACCATGTCATCGGGGTCGTGGGCGATCACCGCGCCCTCTTCACGGCAGACGGTCTCGAAGACCTCGAACGACCCGGCGAGGCTCGCCGTGTGCGAGCGCGCCGAGGCGACGCCCGCCTCGGTGCGCCCGGTCTTGACCACGAGCAGCGGCTTGCCGCAAAGCCGCGCGGCCCGCGCGCACCGCCGGAAGCGCTCGCCGTCCATCAGGCCCTCGACGTACACGCAGATGGCCTCGGTGCCCGCGTCCTCCACCAGGTACTCGACGAAGTCGCAGGTCTCGAGGTCGACCTGGTTGCCGAGCGAGACGCAGTGGCGGAAGCCGATGCCGTCGGTCGCGGCCCGGTCGAAGATCGAGACCATGAGCGCGCCGCTCTGGCTGACGAGGCCGATCGGCCCGTCGCGCAGCGTGTCGGTGTCGAGCACCACCGAGGAGCAGAGCGCCAGGTGATGGTGCGGGACGATCAGCCCCATGCAATTCGGCCCGACCAGGCGCATGCCGCTGCGACGCGCGATCTCGACGAGCGCGGCCTGCTTTTCCGATCCCTCCGCGCCCGCCTCCGCGAAGCCGGTGGAGATGATCACGCAGGCGCCCACGCCCGCCACGGCCGCCTCGCTCACACTCTGGACGAGCGCGTCGGCCCCCACCGCGAGGATCGCGACGTCGGGCGGCGCCGGCGCCTCGGCGATCGACGGGAACGCGGAGCGCCCGAGGACCTCGCTGCGCCGCGGGTTGATCGGGTAGATCTCGCCCGCGAAGCCGTGGCGGACCAGGAAGTGCATGATCCGCCCGCCGAACTTGTCCCGGCTGTCGGAGGCGCCGAAGACCGCGACGGAGCGCGGGTGCAGGAGGCGCTCGAGGTCCACGCGTGGCTCGGCGCGCGCGCCCAGGAGGTCCGCGGTGTGCAGGGTTGAAGTCGTGGCCTGGGCCCTCCGCGGCATAGCCATGAAAGAGTCAAAAAATAACCCCGCCCAAGGCCTTTCGGCATGTCGAGCGGGGAGGAAGTAGGCCCAAGGTTAGCAGAGTTGCCTTTGACGTCAAGAGCCGGGATGTCGGAAGCCCCTCTCCCTGACTATCTGGCTCAGGCGCCTCCGCTGACTAGCACCCGGACCGCGTCGTGCCAATGCCGCGAACTGGATACTCCTCGTCCGGTGATCCGGTTCTGTGGTACGGTCGGAGGCGTTTCACGACCGGCAGCGAATCGGAAAGGAGCATGCGATGACCGACCGACCCGATGTGGTGATCGACGGCGACGGGCATGTGATCGAAGTCAACGAAACCTATGAGCGGATCGATCCCAAGTACCGCGAGCGCCGCCCCGTGTACACGCAGGCGTCCAAGGGCTACATCGTCAGGCTCGTGGACGGCAAGGTCTGGGGGCCGGATACCGAGTGCGGATTCGTCGGCGTCAACGGCAACCTGGGTCCGCCGAAGGGCAAGGCCATCCACTATCGCCGGATGGGGACCTACAACCCGTGGGCGCGCCTCGCGGACATGGACCGCGACCAGCTCGACGTGGCCGTGATCTATCCCACCGACGAGCTGCCGCTGACCGTCACCCTCGACGCCGGCTTCGCCGCGGCTCGGGCGCAGGCGTACAACGACTGGCTGCACGATTACTGCGAGGTGAGTCCGCAGCGGCTCAAGGGCATCGGCCTGGTGGCGCTGCAAGACGTCGAAGGGGCGATCGAGGAGATGCACCGGGCGGTGAGCCGCTTGAGCATGGTCGGCATCCAGATCGGGTGCACCGTGCGGGAAGACACGCTGCTGAGCGACGCGCGGCTCACCCCGTTCTGGGCGGAAGCCGAGCGCTTGAACGTGCCGATCGCCGTTCACGGCCCGGCACTGCCGTCGCTGTTCCGGAGCTACTTCGACATGAACAGGCCGGACCACATGCTCGAAGCCTCGCACATGGCCCACACGTTCGCTCAGATGCTCGCCTGCTCCAACATCATCACGAGCGGCGTCCTGGAGCGGTTCCCCCGGCTGAAGATCGCGTTCCTGGAAGCGGGCGCGGGCTGGGTGCCTTACTGGATGCACCGCATGGACGAGTACAACGAGGTCGCGCCCGAGCGGTGGGCGCACATCTCGGCGAAGCCCAGCGAGTACATCAAGGGCGGGCGGGTGTTCTTCAGCTGCGAGCCCGGCGACGAGTTCATTCCGTTCTTCATCGACCACGTCGGGGAAGACGCGATGCTGTTCGCCTCGGACTATCTGCACTTCGACGCGCTCTTCGTCGGCGAGCCGGGGCACGACGGCCAGCCCTATCCCGGCACCGTCGCCACGCTGCTCGGGCGGAAAGACGTCCCGGACTCCGCCAAGCGCAAGATGCTGCTCGACAACAGCCTCCGCTTCTACGGCATGGACAAGTCGAAGCTCGGCCGGCGGGGCATGCCGGTCGCGCGGCCGGAACCCGAAGAAGCGCGCCGCGCCACCGTGCCGGGCACCGTCTCCGCGCGGTAGAAGCGGGACCCCGGCATGACCCTGCGCTAGATCCGCAGGGTCACGCCGGCGCGCTCCTCCTGAAGCGTCGACGCCTTCAGGCGGTCCTCGCCGCCCCATCCCCGATTCATCGCCTCGAGCAGCTCGAGCTCGGAGAGGGCGAGCAGGCGGGTGGGCACGCCGTGCTGCGTCGCGAGATCGCCGGCCAGGCGGAAGTCCTTGTAGGCGAGCGCGAGGGCGAACCGCGGGGCGAAGTCTCCGCGGAAGAGCGTGGCCGGCATCCGCTTCGTGAACGTCATGTTCCCGCTCACGATGCATCCCGCGCCGAAGGCCTCCACCAGGCGGGGGACGGAGACGCCCGCCTTGGCGCCGAGCGTCAGGCACTCCGCGAGCAGCAGGTCGATGCTCATCGCGAGGGCGTTGTGGACGATCTTGGTGATCGACCCTGCGCCCAGCGCTCCGACCCACACCACGCTCCTGGCAAACGAGTCGGAGTCGAGGACCGGCTTCACGCGTCGCAGGACGTCTTCCTCGCCCCCGACGAACAGGGTGAGCTGTCCCTCGAGCGCACCTTCGCGGCCGCCGTCGAGCGGCGCGTCGAGCAGGTGACATTGGCGCGCAGTCAGCGCGAGGCCGACCTCCCGCACGAGGGCCGGGGCGTTGGTCGTGTGGTCGATGACCACGGCTCCCGGCTGCACACCCTCGAGCACTCCCCCCGGCCCGCGCATGACCGCCTGCATCTCCGGGGGACCGGGCACGCAGGTGCAGACGACGTCGCACTGCGCGGCGACCTCCCGCGGCGAATCCGCCCACGTCGCGCCGCGCGCGAGCAGGGGAGCCGCCGCCTCCCGCCGGAGATCGTGGACCACCAACGAGAACCCCGCCCCCACCACGAAGCCCGCCATGGGCGCTCCCACGTTTCCCAATCCGATGAACCCGACCCGCATCGCGTCTTCCTCCTTTTCAGTCCGAGCCCGGCTTCTCCGGCAGCAAGCCCTCGGGGCGCCGGATCATCAACACGACCAGCACCACGCCGACGAGGATCTGCTGGGCGGCGGCGAGCCGCACGCCCGTCAGGAACGGGATCACGTCCTTCACGAATCGGCTGCCTTCGAGCAGTCCCAGGAGCACCGCCGAGCCGAGCAGCGCGCCGCGGTTGTTGCCGCTGCCGCCCAGGATGAGCGCGAGCCACACGAAGAGACTTTCCTGGGGCAGGAACATGTTCGGCTCGACGTACGCGAGATAGTGGGCGAAGAGGATACCCGCCAGCCCCGCGACGCCCGCGCCGAGAGCGAAGGCCTGGACCTTGAACCGGAACACCGGCTTGCCGGCAACTGCGGCGACGGTTTCGTCCTCGCGGATCGCGCGGAGCACGCGGCCGAACGGCGCGCGACGCAAGCGCTCGAGGGCAAAGTAGACGACGCCGAGGGCCGCCAGCACGAGGAAGAGATAGAAGAGATCGTAGTGACCGCTGAAGCGCGCATGGAGCGGGCGCGGGATCGCGGTCACACCGTTGGCGCCGCGGGTGAGCCAGGTCTCGTTCAAGAGGAAGAGCCGCAAGACCTCGCTGAAGCCGAGGGTCACGATGGCGAGGTAATCCTCCCTCAGGCGCAGGGCCACGATCGCCAATGCCGCCCCGGCGAGGGAGGCCAGCCCCACCGCCGCGGGCCACGCCGCGGCGAGCGGCGCGCCGCCGACGGCGAGCAGCGCGGAGGTGTAGGCGCCGATGGCGAAGAAGGCGACGACGCCGAGATTCACGAGTCCCGTCAGGCCCCACTGGACGTTCAGGCCGAGCGTCAGCAGCGCGCGGATCCCGACGAGGATCGCGATCGCGATCAGGTACGCGATCACGCGCGCGCGCCCGCGAGGCCGGTCGGGCGCACCAGCAGCACGACGAGGATGATCGCGAAGCCGATCGCGGTCTTGTAGGTGGGCGGGATCAGCATGGTCCCGGCCTCCTCCATGATGCCTACGATCAAGGCTCCGAAGAGCGCGCCGGGCGCCGAGCCGACGCCTCCCAGGATGGCCGCCGCGAAGACCGAGATGATGAGGCCCGCGCCCATCAAGGGATCGATGCTCGCGTCGAAGCCGAGGAAGACGCCGGCGCCCCCGGCGAGGGCGCCGCCGCCCAAGGTGGCCGCGGCGATCACGCGCTCGGTCGGGACGCCCTTGACGGCCGCGAGGAGCGGGTTGTCGGCGGTCGCGCGCATGGCGATGCCGAGGCGGCTCTTGAGGAGAAACGCCTGCGCGAGCGCCATGAGGACCACGGCGACGCCGAGGATGAGCATCTGATCGCGGCCGATCCGGAGCCCCGCCACGCTCATGGCGCGCGTCACCGGGACGTCGTAGCTCCGAAAGTCATTGCTCCAGACGAAGCGCACGACGTTCTCGAGGACGAAGGCGACGCCGATCGAGGCGATGGCCAGCGAAAATGGGCGGCGATCGCGCATCGGTCTGAAGGCGATGCGGTCGACGGCGAGCGCGACGGCGCCGGTCCCCGCCAGCGCGCCGAGCCAGGCGAGCGCCATCGGGGCGCGCAGGCCGCGGTTGAGCGCGAGGGCGACATAGGCGCCGACCGTGAGATAGGTGCTGACGGCGAAGTTCGGAAAGCGCAGGAGCCGCCAGAGGAGCGAGAAGGCGATGGCGGGGAGCGCGAGGATGCCGCCCGTCACGAGGCCGTTGAAGACGTACTGCGCGATAGGCGGCATCCCTCGCGAGCCGTCAGGGATTGATGATCATCACGGGCTCGGACTTACCCTTTCGCACCTGCTGGACGCTGAAGGGAGCCGAGAGAATGTCGCCGATCTGGTCGAAGTCGCACGAGCCGGAGGCGCCCTCGTAGTTGATCTTCTTGCCCTCGGCCAGGAGCTTCGCGCCATCCGCGAAGGAGTACACGACCGTGCCGGGCGGGTTCGAGACGGCTCGCAGGTTGTCCTTGATCACGGTCCCCGACACCTCGCCCTTGCCGGCGGCGAGCGCCAGCGCCACGAGCGACATCTGGTCCCACGCCTGCGGCGCGTACGGGCTCTGGTCCCCGCGCGGGACGGCGGCCGAGAACTCCTTGTAGGCCGGCGAGTCGAAGAGCGGCGCCCTGTCCATGCTCCAGATCCCCTCGGCCACGTCGCCGCCCGCGCCCTCGATGAACTTCGCGTTGATGGCGAAGGTCGGCCCGAGGATCGCGCCCTTGTAGCCGGCCTTGTAGAGGTCCTTGGCCATGACGACAGAGTCCGGGGTGTAGCCTTCGAGCATGATCAGATCCGGGTTCGTCGCGATCACGCGGGTGACCTCGCTGCGGTATGAGGGCTTCTTGTCCTCGTAGATGAAGTTGTCGGTGATGGTGACGCCGGCCGCTTTCAGTGCGCCCGTGAAGGCATCGCCGAAGGACACGGCGTATGGCGTCTGGAGAGCCACGTACGCGACGCGCTTCCACTCCTTTTTCGAGACGGCGAACTTGGCGTACATGCGCCCCTGCAGGTTCGTGTTCGGCTGCGTGCGCGCGATGTAGCCCTTGTGATCGCCTTGCGTCACGGCGTCGGCGCCCGACACGCCGATGAGGAAGACTTTGGCCTCGACGCAGAGCGGCTTGACCGCCAGCGTCACCGCGGAGGCCCAGGTGGAGACGATGGCCACCACCTTGTTGACGTCGATGAGCTTGCGCGCGGCGCGCACGCCGGCCTCGGCGTTCGTCTGATCATCCTCGTGAAAGAGGGCGACGGGCCGCCCGTTGATGCCGCCCGCCTTGTTGATGCGCTCCACCACCGCCACCACCGCCCGCTGCATGTCGGGACCGTACGAGCCGCCCGCGCCGGTGAGCGGACACAGGGTGCCGATGGGAATGGGCTCCTTCGATTGCGCCCGGAGGATCGCCGGCGCGCCGAGCACGAGTCCCGCCGTTCCCGAAGCCTTCAAGAGCTGCCGCCGCGTCAGCGTGGTCATGTCTGAGCCTCCCAGGTGATGTCAGCCGCCGAGATAGAGTCGCCGGATCTCCGGATCGTCGCGAAGTTCGCCGCCGGGCCCTTCCGCCCGGACCAGCCCCATCGCGAGCACGTACGCCCGGTGACACAGGGCGAGCGACTCGCGCGCGTTCTGCTCGACGAGCAGGATGCCGATCCCGCTCGCGTTGATCTCGCGCACGCGGTCGAACACGAGGCGCTGGAGGGCCGGCGCGAGCCCCGCCGAGGGCTCGTCGAGGAGCAGCAGGCGGGGCTCCACCATCAGCGCCATGGCCATGGCGAGCATCTGTCGCTCCCCGCCGGAGAGCGTCCCCGCGCGGGCGCGCCGGCGCTCGGCGAGGATTGGAAAGAGCTCGACGACCACGCCCGCCCGCGCGCGCAGGCTGGCGGGAGCCGTCCAGGCGCCGATCGTGAGATTCTCCCACACGCTGAGCGAGGCGAACACGTTCGCCTCCTGCGGCACGTAGCACAAGCCACTCGTCACGATGCGATGGGTGCCGGCGCCCGTGATGTCCGAGCCATGCAGCGCGATGCGGCCGGCGCGGGGACGCACGAGCCCGGCCAGCGCCTTCAGGAGCGTGGACTTCCCGGCTCCGTTCGGGCCGATGACGGCGACCAGCTCGCCCCGGTCCACGTGAAGCGAGAGGCCGCGAAGGATGTCGCTGTCGCCGTAGCCCGCAACGAGATCCCGCACCTCCAGAAGAGGGATCACCGGGCGGTTCCGAGATAGGCCTCGAGCACGCGTGGATCGTGCCGGACTTCCGCGAACGGACCCTCCGTGAGCTTGCGCCCCTGCGCCATCACGATCACCGGGTCGCACAGCTCGGTGACGAGGTCCATGTCGTGCTCGATCAGGAGGAACGTGCGCCCGGCCGCCCGGAGCGCGCGGATCGCCTCGACCAGCGAGAGCATGAGCGTCGGGTTCACGCCCGCGCCCGGCTCGTCGAGCAGGATGACGCGCGGGTCGCTCATCAGCGCGCGCGCCAGCTCGAGCAGCTTCTTCTGCCCGCCGGACAGCGTCTCCGCCCTCGCGGACGCCAGAGACCCGAGCTCCACGGACTCGAGGATCTCGCGCGCCCGCTCGCGCAGCCGGCGCTCGTGGCCGCGCACGCGCTCCGGCGTCGCGAACACGCGCGCAAGACTCTCGCCGGGCTGATCGTGGGCGTAGACGAGCATGTTTTCCAGCACGGTCATCCGTGCCAGCGGCCTCGGGATCTGGAACGTGCGCCCGACACCAAGCCGCGCGATGGCGTGGGACGGCAGCCCGTCGAGACGATCGGCGCCGAGACGGATCTGGCCGCGGTCGGCCCGCGTGAGGCCGCTGATCACGTTGAAGAGCGTCGTCTTGCCCGCGCCGTTCGGACCGATGAGACCCGTGATCGAGCCTTCGGCCACGGCGAGGGTGCAGCCGGCGAGGGCCTCGACGCCGCCGAAGCGCTTGGTGATGCCGGTGACGGTGAGCAGCTCGGCCGTGACAGGTCCTCCGTGGCGCTTGCGCCGGGATCGCGTCGTCTTCAGATGCCTCGATCGCCGCGTATCATATGTCAGACCCCGGACCCCCGCAACGCAGCAGAGAGGACGTGGTGGCCCTCATTGCTTGCGCTGAGCGTCCCGGATCGCCTGCCAGACGCGTTCGGACGTCGCCGGCATCTCGACGTGCTCGACACCCAGCTCGGCGAGCGCGTCGACGATCGCATTGACCACGGCGCCGAGCGCGGGCGTGGTCCCGCCTTCGCCGCCGCCGCGCAAGCCGAGTGGATGGGACGTTGAGGGCACCTCGCTGATCTCTGTCGTGAACGCGGGCAGCATGTCCGCGCGGGGGAGGGCGTACTCCATGAGCGTCGACGACAGCAGCTGGCCGGTCTCGTCGTACGCGCAGGCTTCCCACAGCGCCTGCCCCACGCCCTGCGCGATGCCGCCGTGCGTCTGGCCGTGGAGGATCATCGGATTGACGGCGCGGCCGCAGTCGTCCACGGTGGTGTAGCGCACCACCTCGACCAGGCCGGTCTCGGGATCGACCTCGACCTCGCACACCGCAGAGCCGTAGGGAAAGGACGGCACGGGCATGGTCTCATCGCTTGTCCCGTCGAGCGGTCCCCGGCACGCCTCTGGCGCGTCAGGGCGCAGCGCGGCCGCCGCCGCCTCGAACAAACCGACCGAGCGGTCGGTGCCTTTCACGCTGAACCGGCACGCCGAGAATGCGATGTCGACCTCCGCCGCCTCGAGCAGCCAGGCGGCGATCCGCTTGCCCTTCTCCACGATCTGATCCGAGGCCTTCGCCATGACCACCGCGGCAAGCCTGAGCGCGCGGGCGGAATGCGCGCCGCCCCCCACGACGGTGACGTCGGTATCACCCGTGACCAGATGGACGTCGGACAGCTCCACCCCGAGCCATTCGACGATGAGCTGCGCGAAGCTCGTCGCGTGCCCCTGGCCGGAGGAGAGCGTGCCGAGTACCACCTCGATCGATCCCTCGGGAGAAACCGTGATGTGCGCGCGCTCGCGCGGGAAGCCGGTGTTGAGCTCGATGTAGTTCGCGACGCCGATCCCCCGATACCGACCGCGCCGGCGCGCCTCCGCGCGGCGGGCCTCGAACCCCGCCCAGTCCGCGAGGGCGAGCGCTCGATCCTGCGCGGCGAGGTAGTCGCCGCTGTCGTAGAGCGTGCCGACGGCGTTTCGGTACGGCATGGCGCTCGCGGGCACGAGGTTCTTCCGCCGGAGCTCGACTCGATCGAATCCGTGCCGGCGTGCGGCGAGATCGATCAGGCGCTCCATGGCGAACATGATTTCGGGGCGTCCGGCGCTGCGGTACGGAGTGGTCGGTGACGTGTTTGTCACGACGGCGCGCCCAAGTATCGACACGGCCGGAACGCGGTAGACGGTGGCGGTGAGCGCCATGCCCTTGTTGAGCGGGTGGAACGAGACGGCGTGGGCGCCGACGTTGCTTGTGTTGACGCCGCGAAAGGCGAGGAAGTTGCCGTCGGTGTCGAGCGCGAGCTCGGCATGCACCGCGAGATCGCGGCCGTGGTAGTCGGCGAGGAACGCCTCGCGCCGTTCGCCTGTCCACTTCACGGGACGCTCGAGGCGCCGCGCCGCCCAGGCGACCAGCGCGAACTCGGGATAGCAGCTGTTGCGGGTCCCGAAATTTCCGCCGACGTCGCGCGCCGTCACGCGCACGGCGCTCTCCGGAACGCCGAGGGCCCCGGCCACCCCGGTCTGTGTGCGGCCGAGACCGCCCGCGCCCGCATGGATCGTGTAGCGGCCGCTCGTCGCGTTCCAGACGCCGACCGCCGCGCGCGGCTCCATCGTCACGCCGGTGACTCGTTGCACCCACGTGTCGAGCCGCACCACGTGGGCCGCGCGTGAGAACGCGACGTCCACGGCCGCAGGATCCCCGGCCCGCGACTCCACACACACGTTCGATGTGGTGCCGTCGTAGAGGATGGGCGCGCCGGGAGCGGCGGCGGCGAGGCTGGCCGTTACCGCGGGCAGCGGCGTCCATTCGACGCCGACGCGCTCGACGCCATCGCGCGCCGCGGCGGGTGTGTCGGCGACTACCATCGCCACCACTTCGCCCGCGAAGCGCACGCGGTCGGCCGGCATCGGCGGATGGGGCGCGACGAAGGACACGTCGCCGCCGCGGACCATCTCCTCGTGCGGGTTCCCCGGCATCGGGCTATGGGTGACCGGCTTCATGCCATCGGCGGCGGCGTCCTGGCCGGTGAGGACCGCGATCACGCCCGGAGTGGCGAGCGCGGCTTCGGTGTCGATGCCTCGGACGCGCGCGTGGGCGTGCGGAGACCGCACGAAGCACGCGTGGGCCTGGCCGGGCAGGTTGACGTCGTCGCTGTAGCAGCCGTCGCCCACGAGGAGGCGCGCGTCCTCCCTGCGCAGAATCGGCTTGCCGAATCCTTCGCGTGCGGTGCGGGTCCGAGACTGGAGGAAGGACACTCCGCGATGATCAGACGGTCGCGGCCTGAAACTCCAGGGTGTGACCGTCGGGATCATTGCACAGTATCTGGACACGCCCGCCTGGCTGCGTGTTCTCGATGTACTTGATCCCTTCGCGCTCCAGCGCGGCCTTCATCGCGTCGTAGTCGGCCACCTCGAAGCAGGTGTGACGTGCGCGAGGGCTGATCGGTGCTCCGGGTCCCGGCGGCTCCAGCTCTGACTGGATGATGTGGATCTGCGGAAAAATGCCCGGGGTGCCGAGCCAGTAGCCGCTTGTCTGGAACGCCGGGCGCTCCAGGACCTGAAACCCGAGGACACGGCAGTAAAAATCCTTCGACCGCTCGGCGTCGGCGGTCACGATGCCTTCGTGCTGCACGCGGACCACGTGGGTGCCCGTCACCGGTCGAATGTGCCGCTTCGATGTCTCCGTCGCCATGGCATGCCTCCTAAGCGTATCAGCTCGATCTCGCCCGCGATTATACGTGAGCACGAGCGTTGCCGCCTCTCCCCCTATCGGGGAGAGGGAGAGGAGTGGGCGCGGGCCCGTGTCTCATACCGGCGGTAGCAGTGCGCGGCGTTGTCCCAGAGGAGCTTCCGTCGCGCCGACTCGGGGATCGAGGTCCAGCCCAGGACGACCTCGACCGATTTGGGGAACCAGCTCTCCGAATGCGGATAGTCGGTCGCGAACATCAGGGTGTCCTCGCCGAGGGCCTCCAGAGCGTGGCGCAGCGACTGCTCGCCCTCGTGGAGCTGGATGCTCTGGAAATACTGCGGCCCGCGCACGTACTCGCTGGGCTTTCGCTTGAGGGGCGGGAGAGCGTGGCGGGACATCTCGGCCAGCTCGTCCAGGCGCGCCGCCCAGAAGGCCAGCCAGCCGTGCCCGCACTCGAGCGCGGTCAGGCGCAGCTCCGGATAGCGATCGAGCACGCCGGCGCCGATGAGGGCCGCCATGTTGCGCTGCGCGTTCCATACATGACCGGCGGCCCGCTGGAGAAAGACATTGTCCCAGGTGTCCCACATGCCGGGCGGGTAGGGGACCGTCATCGTGAAGGAGTGGATGACCACCGTGAGGTCATGGGCCTCGGCCGTCGCCCAGATCGGCTCCCACGCCGGATCGTCGAGCGACATCTCGGGGGGACAGATCGGGAAGATGCCGACCGGCCAGTCCTCCTTCCCGCAGCGCCGTATCTCAGCCACCGAGGCGGCGACATCGCGGGCCGAGACGAGGATGAGACTCGTCAGGCGCTCCGGATAGGGCGCGCAGTACTCGGCGAGGAACTGGTGATACGCCTGGTACACCGCCTGCTCGAGCGCCACGTCGTCGAGGCTGCAAAAGGCCGGCACACCGCCAGAGGGCAGGATCATGTTCACGTCGATGCCCTCGATGTCCATGTCCTTCACCCGCGCGTGCGGATCGAAGCTGACGCGGTCGGTGGGAAACGGGGGGCCCTGCCACCGCACGTCCCATGGCGTGCCGCCGTCCCGGGCACCGCGCGTCGCCGCGGCTGGGGGCTCGACTCGCTCCCGCGAGCCGAGGCGTCGATCGAGCGCGGGCCGCTTGCCGATTCGGTATCGCGACATCCCGGCCTTGGCCGGGGCGCGTCCGACCAGCGGCCCGAGCGCAGCGAGCTTGGCCCGATCGACCGCCGCCAGGTGCTGCTCGATCGGCTCGACAGGCTCGATGATGTGCGTGTCCGCGTCGAAGATGCGGTAGCCTCCGCGTGCCATCAGCGTGCCTCCTTTGAGTTGCCCCGCCTCATCCCTTGGTGATCACGTCGACGAGGGCGGGGCGGCCCTCGTCCTTGACCACGCGGAGCGCGCGGCGAAGGGCCGGTCCCACGGCCTCCGCGCTGTCGAGCGGTCCCTCGGCGTGGACGCCGAAGCCCTGCGCGATGCGCGCGAAGTCCGGCGCCGGATCGTCGATGCGGATCCCGACGATCTTGTTCTCGACGGGGCGGCCGCGCGTCTTGGCCACCGCCTCCTGGTGCTCCTCGTCGTTGCCGTACGTCCGGTTGTTGAACATGACGGTCAGGAACGGCAGCCGGTGGTGCGCGGCGGTGTAAAGGCCGCTCACGACGTAGAGCAGGTCGCCGTCGGCCTGGAGGTTGACGCAGAGCTTCCCTGAGCCGCGATGAGCGAGCGCCACCCCGAGCGCGGCCGGCAGCCCGTAGCCGAGGCCCGCGCCCCCGCTGCCTCCGCAGACCCGCTCGGGCTGCCAATCCCAGAGCCGCCGCGCCCAGCCCTTCCCGCTGCCGTTGGCGAGGATCCAGTCCTCGTCCTTGATGACCTGCCACACCTCGGCCGCGAGCACGGCAGGCGTCAGGGGCTTCGATGAGCGCTCGAGGCTCACCGCGGCTTGCCACTCGGCGTCGAGCGCGGCATGGCGCCGGGCGATGCGCTCCGCGCGGTTCCGGCGCTCCGCGGCGGCGCCCTCGTGCCGAAGCCGATCCTCGACGGCGGCGACGAGCATGGGCAGGGCGAGCGCGGCGTCGGCGGCGATCGGCAGGTCCACGGGGATCAGCGACTGGAACGTCTGCGCCCAGCTGCGGACGGCATAGTCATCGAGGGAGATCGAGATCACACGGGTGCTCTCGTTCAGCAGGCGTACCTCGCGCGTGCTTCGATCGACCTGACCCATCGCGCCGAGCAGGTTCGTGACGTCGAGCGCAAGGATGAGGTCGGCCTCGCGCACGACCTCGTCTCGCGCGCCGCTCATGTCCAGGGGATGACGGCCGGGGACGCTCGGTCGCCCCTGGTATTCGACGGCGAGGTCGACGAGCGGCGCCGCGAGCAGCTCGGCGAGACGGCAGAGGGGCACCGCTACTCCGGGCCGGCGCCCGAGGGATTCCACGACGATCACCGGATAGCGCGCCTCCGCGAGCCGGCGGGCCGCGTCTTCGATGGCGCGCGGGTCGGCGTGGGGGGGCGTCGCCGGCTGGAAGCGCCCGACGTCGGGCATCGGGATCGGACCTTCCAGCGCCTCTTCCTGAAGACCGGCGTCGAGACACAGGTAGACGGGGCCCTGCGGCTCCGTCCGGGCGAGCCGCCACGCACGCAGAAAGGCCTCGGGAATGGCGGCGACGCTCGCGGGCTGGTCGTCCAGCTTGACGTAGTCCCGCACCTGCGTCCCCTGCACGAGCGCGGTGTGAATCCAGTCGATCCAGGGCCGGCGTCGGGTCGTGTCCATGGGACCGGTGGCCCCGAGCACGAGGAGGGGGACCCGATCGCAGAAGGCGTTGAAGATGGCCATGCTCGCGTGCTGGAGGCCGACGATGTCGTGAACCACGGCCGCCATCGGCCGGCCCTTGGCCTTGGCATAGCCGTGGGCGAGGGCGACGGCGATCTCCTCGTGCGTGGTGAGCACGAGCTCGGGCCCCCGCGCGCCCCCGTAGTTCACCAGGGAGTCGTGGAGGCCGCGGAACGTCGCCCCCGGATTGAGGGCGACGTGCTCGACGCCGACCGCGCGCAGGAGCTCGACGACGAGATCCGACCCGTATCCTGCCGTGCCGCCGTCCTTCAGGTCCCGGACGGGCACAACGGTCAGCGTCTGGTCGGCGAGGCGGCGGCGTCGGCCCTCAGGAAGTCGGCCTCGGCGAAGCCGTACAGATGCGCTCCTCCCTCGAAGATCTGCGCGGCGATCTTGCGGGGAACGTTCTTGAGGAGATTGTCCGCCACGTGGGGGAAATTGGAGTCGAAGTGCGGATAGTCCGTCGAGATGCACATCCGGTCGGCGCCGATGAGGCCGGCGGTGGCCTCGATCTCCGGCTCGCTGCCCTCGACGGCGGCCCAGCAGTTGCGCCGGAAATACTCCCGAGGAGTCAGGGCCAGGTAGGGGGCGTGCGAATCACGGTACTGCGGGTAGTCCCACTCGATGCGCGACAGGAGTCCGGGCACCCAGGAATTCTGGGCTTCCAGGAAGCCCACCCGCAGCCTGGGGTGGAACTCGAACACGCCGCCGATGATCATGGCGATCATCGCCTGTTGCATCTCGATCCAGTGGCTGGCCACGTGCCGGTAGAAGCGGTTCTCGCCGTACAGGGGAATCATCCGCGAGTACACCGCGCTCACGCCCTCGTGAAAGCCCCAGGTCACGTCGAGCTCTTCGTGCACGCTGTAGAGCGGATCCCAAGAGTTCGAGTGCCAGTAGTGATCGTTGACCAGGTTCGGCCGGATGAACGATCCCACGGCACCAAGCTTCGCGCAGCGCACGAGCTCGCGGCACGCGAGGTGCACGTCGTGCACGGGCAACATGGCCACGAACTTCAAGCGGTCGGGGCTGTACTGGCAGAACTCGTGGATCCAGTTGTTGTACGCCTGGCAGAGGGCGAGGGAGAGCTGGGGATCCAGATTGTCGCGGGCGATGAGACTCAGGCCGCCCGTGGGATAGAGCACCGCGATGTCGACCCCCTCCTGCGCCATGCCCATCACCTGGGCCTCGGAGTTGTAGTCGCGCTCGACGGCGAAGTCCAGCCGGCCCGTGTCGGCCAGCCGCGATCCGGAGAGCGGCTGCGTGCTCTGCGTGGGGCCCCGACGGATGCGCTTCCGGTACTGCTGCAGGTCGGAGTCCGAGGTGGGGAGCCCGTCGATGAGCGTCAAGCCGGAGGGGCCGCGATACGGGCGGCCGTCCGCGCCCACCGGTACGCTGACGCGGTGCTTGAACGTCGGGTCCAGATACCGGTCGAAGAGATCGGGCGGCTCCATGATGTGCATGTCGGAGTCGACGAAGCGCAATCCGTCTTTCATATCACCCTCCTCGGTCGGCGGCCCTGTGGCGGTGCACGCCCGCTTCAGGACATGAGCGGGCCCAGTCGGCGGCGATTGTATCACCGCCTCACGTCCTCCGGCACGAGCCGTCAGTTGACGAACTTGGTGACCTGCGGCAGCACCGCTAGGCTCGTCGGGTCAGCCGCCTGCTCGGGGGCGCGCGACGTCGCCCCAGACGACGTAGCGCCGGTGCGTGCGTCGTTCTCGCCCTTCCTCGACCATCCGTTGCGCCTGAGCTGCCACGAGGTCGAGCAATGGATCGCTCTTCACGTTCACGAGGCCGTGCGCTCTGAACAGGGTTTCGATCTCGTCCCGGGGCCGGCCGCCGAGGAATGGGAGCTGGTCGCCGACCGCCGCGTACTCAACGCTCATGCGCGCACCCTCCCGCGACTCTGCCGAGGCGCCAACGTTGAACTGCCCGTCCACGACGACAAGGCGCCCTCCCGGTCGGAGGACCCGAATCCACTCGTCGATCGCTGCCTCCGGGTGCGGGAGCGTCCAGAGCAGATGACGGCTGATGACCAGGTCGAAGCGGCCGGGCGTGAACGGCAGCTGCTCGGCGTCGGCCTCCTCGAACCGAATCGAGACTCCGCGCGTCGCCGCTTTTCCCCGCGCCTCGGCGAGCATCGCGGGCGCGAAGTCGACGCCGGTAACCTGATGACCGCGGGCCGCCAGCTCGAAGCTGAGGAAGCCGGTGCCACAGCCCGCGTCGAGCGCGTCGAGCCCGGCTCGGCCCGCGAGGACAAGATCGAGGATGCGGTCCCAGGCGGCGCGCTCGGCGGGTGTGCGGATGCTGTGGCCGAAGTCCTCGTCGAAGTGCGGTGCGCGCCGATCCCAATGGGCGGCGACCTGTTGCTTGACTGCGCTGAACTTCATGCGCGGAAGGAGTCCGTCGCTACTTCCTGGCGTACTCGAACTTCGGCAATGCTTTGATCGCCTCCTTGGTCGCGCCGGGCAGGACGAACTTGCCATCCTGTTGCT
>WNFD01003540.1_pt1 | contig 16840 bp, 13 predicted proteins | sample 5400491 | NCBI WGS metagenome assembly WNFD01 (sample SAMN13153343, study PRJNA577476) | soil metagenome | isolation source: 120 cm saprolite under Douglas fir tree site 2 hole 2 replicate 2 | place: USA:California | collected 2015-04-18 | reverse complement strand
TAGTCGAGGTGCTTCTGCGCCACCAGCGTGAGGAACGGTGGGAAGCTCGAGGAAAGCGCCACCTCTTCGAAAACCGCCCGCGCCTGCGCAAACCGGCTCTTCGACCATCCGGCATCCCCGAGCCGCTCGCGAATTTTGGCCATCTCATCGTCGGCGATCTGGCGCACGAGGTCTGCGCTGACCGTCTGCCCATCGCTCAGCCGGGCCGAGTGCCGGGCCCACTGCCAGACCTGCGAGCGCGAAATCTCGGCGGTCGCGACGTCTTCCATCAAATTGTTGATGGCCGCCGCCCCCACGCCGCGCAGCCACGACTCGATGTACTGGATGCCTACGCTCACATTCATCCGCAGCCCAATCTCGGTGATCGTCCCGCCAGGGACGCGGACATCGAGGAGTTGGGGAGCGGCGACCGAAACCTCTGGCCGCTGGCGCTCCAGCTGGTTCGGTCGATCACCCAGCACCCGATCGAAGGCGTCTGTTGCGGTTGAGACCAGATCGGGATGGGCCACCCAGGTGCCGTCGAAGCCGTCACCGGCCTCGCGGTCCTTGTCCTCCTTGACCTTGGCCAGCGCCACCCGAGTTACCTCAGGGTCACGCCGGGAGGGAATGAAGGCCGCCATGCCGCCCATGGCGTGCGCGCCGCGCCGATGACACGTCTTCACCAGGAGCTCCGTGTAGGCGCGCATGAATGGGACCGTCATCGTCACCTGGACGCGGTCCGGCAGCACGAAATCGGGCCGGTTCCGGAACTTCTTGATGATGCTGAAGATGTAGTCCCAGCGCCCGGCGTTCAGGCCGCTCGAGTGGTCGCGCAGCTCGTACAGGATCGCCTCCATCTCGAACGCGGCCAGGACGGTTTCGATCAAGACCGTGGCCCGGATGGTGCCGCGTGGGAGACCGAGCGCGTCCTGCGCGAAATTGAAGACCTCGTTCCAGAGGCGCGCCTCGAGATGGCTCTCCAGCTTGGGGAGATAAAAGTAGGGCCCAGTCCCCTTGTTCAGCAAACGCTCCGCGTTGTGGAAGAAATAGAGGCCGAAATCGAGGAGGCTGCCGGACACCGGCTGGCCGCCCACCTCGACATGCCGCTCGTCCAGGTGCCACCCCCGCGGCCGGACCACGAGCGTGGCCACCCGGTCGGTCAGCCGGTATTCCTTGCCCTCCGGGCTGGTGAACCCGATGCGGCGTTCGATGGCGTCGATCAGGTTGACCTGCCCTTCCACCAGATTTGACCAGGTGGGCGCATTCGCATCCTCGAAGTCGGCCATGAACACGCGCGCCCCGGAATTCAGCGCGTTGATCAACATCTTGCGATCGGTCGGACCGGTGATCTCGACCCGCCGGTCCTGGAGGTCTTTGGGCGCCCTGGCCACCGTCCACTCCGAGTCGCGCCCGGCGCTCGGGGAGACGAACTGCGGCACTTCTCCGGCATCGAGCCGCTGCTGGCGTTGGTCGCGCAAGGCCAGCAGCTCCAGCCTGCGAGCACCGAACTCCCGCTGCAGTCGCGCCACGAATTCCAGTGCCCGCGGCGTGAGCACCTCCTCGGCGCGGTCCTGGATGGGGCCCTTGAGCGCAACCTCCGCCGTGGTGGCCATGGTCGCTCCCTACCTTGGCACTTGGAGGGTGGCGGTGGTACCGGTGGAGGGGTGGCTCTGGATCTGGATCCGCCCGCCATGGGCGGCCAGCACCTCGCGGACCAGGAACAGGCCGATGCCCAGGCCGACCAGGTGGCGGTTGGTGTCCGTCTCGATGGGGGTGAACCGCTGGAACAGCAAGGGCTGCAGACTCTCCTCGATGCCGAAGCCATCGTCCCGTACCGTGACCACGAAGGCATCCGGCAGCTCCACCAGCGCCACGTCAACCCGGCCGGGCGTCCCCCGGAAGCGGGCGGCATTGTCCAACACTTCGTGGAACGCGGTGCGAAGCCAGAACGCGTTGCCCCGGGCGGATGCCTCAGGGACGTTGAGCTCGATCTCGATCGCCAGATCCGGGTAGTGTCGCTCGGCTTCGGCCACCAGCTCCACCAGGAGCGCGGTCAGGTCCACCGGCTCATCCCGAGGGGCTGTGCGGATCTCATCCAGGCGTGCCACCTGGCCGAGGCCGGTGAGCAGGCGAGTGAGCTGCCGGCCCTTTTCGTAGATGCGCAGGCCGGCCAGCCGCTGGTGCTCTTCGGTGAGGCCACCCTGGGAGAGCAGGGACGCGTAGCCGTTGATGACCCCCAGCGGCGTGCGCAGCTCGTGGGAAGCCAGGTTGAGGAAGTCTGTCTTCACCTGGTTGATCTCGCGGAGCTCGTCCACCTCGACGTCGTGGCCCACCTCCACCAGGCCGGCCAGCACGTAGACCAGCCCGCTGCCGCGGAGCGGACGCAGGAACCAGCGCCACGTCCGGTCCCTATGTTGTAGGCGGCCCTCCAGGTGGCGGGCGGTGGCGGTGACCTCCCGGTAGTGAGTGGGATCGGCTAGCGGATGGTTCTCGGGCAGCACCTGGACGACGCGGCCGCCGAGCAAGGCCTCCGGGACCACCTCCAGGGCGCTGGCCATGGCCGGGTTGGCCGCCATGATCCGGAGGTCGAAAGGGTGGACCAGGGCGAGCCCGACGGGGATGGCCGCAATCAGGTCGGCGACCACCCGCGGGTCCTGCAATTCGATCTCGAGCGAGGCCTCGACCAGGCTGGGGCGCACGTCCCGCATTCTCTCCACCTACAACGGGCTATACCGAACATTCGGTACGACTTGAGTGTAGAGCCTCGGCTTAGCGGCGAGCGCGCCCGCTGCGGCGGTCACCGCGGACGATCAGGTGAGCCGCCGACTTCTTATAGATAAAGCCGCCGGCGATGGCGTCCTTGATCTGCGCCCAGAACGGCTCCCGGATCCAGCTCCGGTCCACGACAATCTCGATGCCCATCATGGTCAGCCACTCGCTGGTCAGGTTGGCGTGTGTGTCCGGGCGCTGGGCCTCGCGAACCAGTTCCAGGGTAAGGAGGGGCATCAGCCACTCGGTCGGGACCCGGACCTGGGCGCGCGGAGCCTCATCGGCCGGAACGTTATCAACGGCGGCCACACAAGGGAAACCGCGCCGACGGCCGCTTCTTGCTTACCCGATCGGCGCTGGACAGCGTTCGGTAACCGGTGTAGACTGGAAACCGGTTAGCGGAAGGAGTGGCCAACATGGAGGGAATGCCATGGGTGCGCTGGTCATGATCATCGTCGTGGGAGCTGGGTCGGTAGCGGTCTGCGTGCTGGCCGTCCGCATTGGCCGTCGCCCGGACCCGTCCCTGCAAGAGCTTCTGCCTCTCTATCGATTGTTCGGCTTGCCCCAGTCTGGCCAGCCCGCCGATTGGCCGGGCAGTCAGTTGCGGGCCAACCGCGACGAGGTGCGCAACATCGCGAACTACCGGATTGGTTCGCGGCACCGGGCTTGATGCGGCGAACGCTGCTGGCCGCTGCCCCCATCGCGGTGGCAGTCGGCGTTTTCGGCGTGTCCTTTGGCGTCCTCGCTCGGCAAGTGCAAATCCCCGGCTGGGCGGCCGTCCTGATGTCGGCCCTGGTGTTCGCCGGTTCGGCCCAGTTCGCGGCCGTCGCCATCCTGGCAGCGGGTGGGGGAGTGGTGGCGGCCATCCTGGCGGGCGCCCTGCTCAACCTTCGGTACCTCGCCGTGGGTGCCGCTGTGGCGCCGGTGCTTCCCGGCGGGCCGCTCCGGCGCGTGCTGCTCGGCCAGCTGGTGGTCGACGAAAGCTACGTTCTTGGTGTGGCCGCCGGTGAGGCTGGCCGACCCGATACCCGAACCGTCCTGACGACCGGAGCTCTCCTCTACGGGTGCTGGATTCTGGGGACCTTCGTGGGGGTCCTGCTCGGACCGCTCTTCGGCGATCCCAAGCGCCTCGGCCTGGACGCGGCCTTTCCGGCCCTGTTCGTGGCCCTCCTGTGGCCCATGCTGACCACCCGGCGCGCAATCCGGGCGGCGGTGGCTGGGGGGGCGGCGGGCCTGATCCTGGCACCCTTCACCCCGCCAGGCGTCCCGCTGGCCGTGGCGGCGGTTGTTGGTCTGCTGGTGTCGCAGTGACCTGGCTGCTGATCGGCGGATTAGCGCTGGCCACGTTTGCACTGCGCGGCACTGGGCCCATCCTGCCGCGGATTCCGGAGGCTCTCACCCAGCGCACCACTGGCCTGGCGCCGGCCCTGCTGGCCGCCCTGGTCATGACCCAGCTGGTGAGCGGCGGCTGGCATCTCGACGTCAAGGCGGCGGCGGCGGCCCTGGCCGCTGTGCTGGCCGCCCTGCGGGCGCCTCTGCTGGCCTCGGTCATCGCGGGCGCCGCGGTGGCGGCTGGGCTTCGCCTCCTCCTCCACGCCGCCTAAAGGAGCTGGAGGGCCAGCCCGGTCGCTTGACAGCCCGGGAGGGCTTCGGCATCATGTAGCGGACTTCTTGAGGCGATCGTCCTACCCTACGTCTGGCTACAGCCTCGGATCGCGTCGCACCCGCGAGTCGCGACGGTTGCTGGCGCCCCGGCGTCGGCACCCGCTGGCCAAGCTGCTGCTGGTGGTCGCGGGATTCCTCGTTCTCGGCACCAGCGCCCTGGCGTCGACCGGCACTCATAAGACCGGGCGTGCCCTCACGCCGGCGGTCGCCGCCAGACCGAGCTCCAAGGCGAGAACCGCGGTGCCGGGGACCAGCCCCAGGGCAATTCCCAAAACGCCAGCGGTCAAGCCGCACCCCTTTTCGGGGAGCTGGCTGGCCGCCCATCCTTTCACCGGAGGGCCGGTCATCAACGGCCAGCACGCCATCGTGGTCGACGTCGAAGCCGGGCAAATCCTGTACGCGCTGGACCCGCATGCCCGCGTGGCGGACGCCTCGCTGACCAAGATGATGACCGCCATGGTCGCGCTGGACCTGGCGGCGCCCGACCAGGTGCTCACCGTGCCGGCGGCCGCCACCCAGGTGATCCCGGACCACATGGGCCTGTCGGCGGGCGAGCAGCTCACTGTGCGCGAGCTGCTGGATGGGATGCTGCTGGACTCCGGCAACGACGCCGCCGAGACGCTGGCGCAGACGCTGGTGCCGCGCGACCAGTTCCTGGATCGGATGAACCGCAAGGCGCAGGCGATGCACCTCCGCGATACCCACTTCATGAACCCGAGCGGTCTGGACGAGCCGAACCACTACAGCTCCGCCTACGACCTGGCCGTGATCACCGCCACGCTGCTGCTCGACTATCCCGACTTGCGCAGCATCGTGGGTACCCGGCAGGTCACCCTGGCCGCCACCTCGACCCACAAATGGTTCAAGCCGACCAGTCTCAACCGGCTGCTCTCAACCTATCCGGGCGCCATCGGCGTCAAGCCCGGCTACACCGACAACGCCGGGTACTGCCTGGCGGCGGCTGCCACTCGGGGTGGGCATACCGTCATCGTCGTAGTGCTGGGGAGCACCCAGCATTTCAGCGATGCGACCACGCTGCTCGACTTCGCCTTCCGGCACCTGGTTTCGTAGACTCACACGCGTGGAGCACCTCCTGCAGCTCGCCGTCCCCTGGTGGGAGCTCATCGTGCGAGCCATCGCGATCTATGTCGCCTTCCTGATCGGGCTGCGGCTCTTCGGCAAACGGGAGGTGGGCCAGTTCACCATGTTCGACCTGGTGCTGATCCTGCTGGTGGCCAACGCCCTCCAGCCGGCCATCACCGGGCCGGACAGCTCGGTGCTGGGCGGGGTGATCATCATCGCCACGCTGCTCCTCTTCAACCGTGGCCTGGCCTGGGTCCGGAATCGCATCCCGGTCGTCGACCGCCTGGTCTCGGGTCAGCCAACCGTGCTGGGCCGGAATGGGGAATGGTTCCCGAAGGCCCTGCAGGAGGAGGGCCTCAGTGTCCAGGACGTCGAAATGGCCCTCCGGGAGCACGGGGTGGACAAGGTGAGCGAGGTGCGGGAGTGCGTCCTGGAGGAGGACGGCAGTATCAGCGTGGTGCCCAAGGTGGGCACCGGCCTGCACCGGCGCCGGCGCGTGCGAATTGTCCGCTCTCGCTAAGAAAGCATGCCGTAGCGCGACCGTCGCGGAAGGGCCTGGAAGGCGGGGCCCTTTGGTGTTCTCCTGGTAGCCCGATTCGCGCCGATGTGGGACTTTGTCCCACCCGCACGGGTCACCCGCCTGTTGATGGTATCATCGCACCCCTAAAAGGCACCATTGTAATCATGGGACATTGACATAGAGAGAATGTCCCTCTAGTCTGAGGCCACAGGCACTGCTGCCAGGCCTGAGTAGTCGCTGAGATTCGTCCTTGGATAACTTAGGGGATCGAGTCGTCGAAGTAGGAAACCGAATTGGCGAGGTTGCGGTCAGGCCGCCAGCGGTCGGCGCTGAGTCGCGCCTGGAGTCGGTCGCGGCCAGCGAAAACCCGTCACCGTACGCCGCCCCCCTTCTGGGCGCTCTGGAGGAAACGGCCGCCGACCTGGGCTGGGTCGGGTGGGCGGACAGCGTCGCCAGCGCTGTGCTGGTGCGATCAGATGGCTGTCCCGTCGACCCGGCCGGCATCGGGGAGTTCCCGCGGCCGCCGGAGGAGCCGTTCGTTCTAGGGGAGGAGTCTGCCGGCCATGATTGGGCGCTATGGTGCCGGTCTCGGGGGATCCTCTCCTGCGTCGTCGTCCCACTGCTGGCCGGCGGCCGGCCGGTAGGGACGGCCGGACTCGCCAGCAGCGCCAGGGGGACGCTGGGTGCCGATGACCTGCGTCGCCTGCGGCTGGTCTCGTATCTCTTGAGCGCGTTGCGGGACTACGAGGGCCGTCTGGCCGGCCTGCAAGGGCTGTTCGACGAGATCAACCGGGCCCTCGACCGGGCGCTCGCCCTCGACCGGGCGATGCGGATCCCACCGACCTACCGCGGCCTGGCGCGGGCGGTCGGCGCTTCGCTCGATGCCACGTACTGCCAGATCGCGGTCCGGGACAGCACCGATTGTCTGATCATTGCCGGCTCCGGTGGACGGCGGCAGCCGCGGCGGCGCACGGCGGGCGCGAGCTGGCCCCTGGCGCAATTGCGGCACTGCGCGGAGGCGATCCGGGAGAACAAGGGTGTGGTGGTCCACTACAACCACTCGGACCGGCTGGATGAGGCCGAGCGGGTCGCCTTCCTGTCGCCGGCGACTCGATCGGTGATCATCCTGCCGTTCGTTGCCGGAGCCCGCACCCAGGGCGTGCTCCTCGTGGGTGAGGAGCGCGAGTCGCGCTGCCCGGCCCGGGGCCCGGAACGCGTCGCCGTCCTGGAGCTGGTTGCCCGCCGGCTGGGCGACATCCTCGCGATGTCCCGAGCGTTGGAGCGGGAACGGCTGGCTGTTCGCCGGCGGGAACGGAAGTTCGCCATCGAGCGGCAGCGGCTGGCCCGCGAGGTCCACGACGAGGTGGGACAGGGCCTGACCGCGCTCCTGGTGCGGCTGCGCACCCTGAAGGCGTACGAGCCGGCCATCCTAGACGAGCTGCAGGGCCTGGAACGAATGGCCCAGGAGGCGATGAACGGCGCCCGGGCGGTGGCCTATGGCATCCGCCAGCTGGGCTCCCATGGCGATCCGCTGGAGGAGGCGCACCGCTTTGCCGATACGGTGCTGCGGGCCGCCCAGTGCCGGCTGTCCTGGCTGGAAGAGCGGACGGACGCCCGGGTGCCGATACGGGTCGCGCGCGAGATCGCCCGCGTCATCAACGAATCGGTGACCAATATTGTTCGCCATGCGCGGGCGGATGCGGTCCGCATCCACCTGACCTACCCTCCCGGCCGGATCCGGGTCGTCATTCACGATGATGGGATTGGATTCTCATCGGACCAAGCGACCGTGACCAAAGATGGTCGGGGGCTTGGCCTGCTGGGCAACACCGAGCGGCTGACCCGAATTGGCGGCATCTTCGACGTGTGCAGCTCTCCTGAGGGAGGCACGTCGGTTCTGGTTGAGGCCCCACTTGCCGGGGGGATGAGGTTGCGGCCGTGACCGCTCCGCCCCTCTCAGCTACGGTCCTGGGCGACGCCGGAGCGGCGCCGGTGGCGAGCCTGGCGATCGTGGCAGAAGGTCAGCTGTCCGTTTCCGCGCTGGAAGCACTGATCCTGCGCGACCCGACCTATCGCGTAATCACGCGGGTCCGCGGGACCGCCGAGGTGCGAGACGCATTAGCCACCTTCATGCCGGCGGTACTGGTCGTGGAGAGCCAGTGGCCAGCCTGGCAGGCCGCCCTCGAGCCGGCGCGGTGGTCGGGCCACACGCTCCTCCTGCTCGACCCGGCAGACGAGCCCGCCCAATTCGTCCGGGCGGCCCGCGCCCAGGCCGACGGATATCTCTCCAGGGGGGCGTCTCGAGACGGCTTCGCGACGGCCATTCGTTGCTTGCGGGAGAGCGGCGGCTACCTGGATCCCGTGCTGGCCGGGCCGCTCCACCGAGCCTCGGCCGGCCCGCTCGGTCCCGGGCTCAGCCCGCGGGAGCGCGACATCCTGGTGGGCGTGGCGGCCGGCCGGAGCAGCAAAGAAATCGCCCGGCAGCATGCCATCGCGCCCAAGACCGTCTGCAATCACGTCAACAACATCTGCCAGAAGCTGAAGCTGCGGCACCGCGGACAGCTGGTGCTCTACGCCGCCCAGCACGGCCTCACGACTCTCTAGGTCGAATCAGGCTCGATCCCGACAAGGGCCACGTGCGCGTGGCCCTTTCATTCCTGTTGCGGCCTTGCCCTAGAAGGCGGTCACGGTGACGCCGGCGCTCGTGGCGTTGATCGCGTTATCAACGGTGTCGGCGACCGTAATGTACTGGGTGCCGGCGCTGACCAGGGTGACGGAGAAGGCGTGGGTGCCGGCATCGGCGGCGGTGAAGGTGTAGTCGGCTGGGAGGGTGGCGAGAACATCGCTGCAGCTGAAATGCACGGTTCCGCGGTAGCTGGTTGCGACATTGCCGCTCTGGTCCCTGAGGGTGACGGTCACCGGGAACGCCTGGTTGGCCTTCGCCGTGCTGGGAGTCGTGATGCTGACCTGCCTGGCCGCGGCGGTGACGTTCAGGCTGGCGGTCGCCGTCTTGCCCGAATTGGTGCCAGTCACCGTGTGGCCGCCCGACATGGAGGCGGTGCAGGTGGCGCCGGTGCAGGAGCCGTCGGGCGCGATGCTGAAGCTGGTACCGGCCGTGACATCGCCCAGGCTGTTGCCATACTGGTCAGCGCCCGTAGCGGTGTAGGTCTGACCGCCCCCAGTCGGGATGCTGGCCGAGCTGGGACTCAAGGCCAGGCTGGCCAGTGGCCCGGCGCTGGTGGTTACGGTCTGGCTGCCGGTGATGCTGCGAACCGCGGTGTCGGTGGCGGTGACGGTTTGCGACCCGGCCGTCCTCAGGATCACGCCGGCGGGGAAGCTGTGAACCCCGTTGTCGGCCGCCACGAAGGTGTAGTTGGCGGGCAGGGTCGCCTGGCTGTCGCTACTCGTGAAGGTCACCGTCCCCGTGTATCTCGGAACCACGGCGCCGGCACTATCTCTGGCGGTGACGGTCACCGTCTGGGCCGTGCCCACGGCGGCATTGGCCAGTCCGGTCACGCTCAGGCTGGCAGCCGGGGTGACGTTCACGCCCTGGTTGCCCGTGACGCTAGCGGTCTTCGTGTCCGTCGCGGTGATGGTCTGGGTGCCTGACGTCTTCAGCGTTACCGGGAACGCATGCGTTCCGCCATCGGCGCTGGTAAAGGTGTAGTCCGCCGGCAGCACCGCCGCCGGGTCCGTGCTGGTGAAGTGGACCGTGCCGGCATAGCTGGCGACCGGGTTGCCCTGCGAATTTACCGCGGTCACGCTCGTGGTGAATGCCTGTCCGGCCGTCGCGCTTGCGGGCGCGGTGACCTTGAGGCTCTGGACCACCGGCGCCCCATTGACAAAGGCATCCAGGACGTTCGCGGTGATTCGCTGGACGCGTGCGTCGACGTGGCTGACCGTATCCCAGGGCATGGTATCGAGCCCCCAACCCCATTCGATCGACCCGGCGGCGAAAACCCACGCACCGCTGGCGGCCTGATAGATCGACGCGTTGGCATAGTCCGCCAGGCCGCCGTCGGCGGTGTAGGGCGAGCGGGAGAGCAACACCTGGTTAGCTGGGGGTTGCGGGTAATTGGCGAACAAGCGGTCCATCTCGTAGCCGACGATGCTCGGGATGGAATCGCCGTCCCTCAATCCCGTACCGGCATAGACCCAGTGGGAGCTGTTGGTCACGACATAGGGGACGGCCGTGTTCCAGGCGATGGACGAGGTGTACTGCACGCCCTCCAGCGTCTGTTCCGGTCGGTTCACCGGCGCACTGCGGAAGTTCACTGTGGTGGTCGGCCCCTGGACGGGGTCAATGGTGGCGTCCTTGTAGCACACCACGACCCGATTGGCCGTACCCGACGCCGACGACTCGAACCGGATCTGCCAGAACGCCGCATCGGCGCCGAAGAACCCCAGGTTGACGCCGCGGTCGCGGGCAGCCTGGGCGGCATCGAACATCTCCTTGGACCAGTACTCGTCGTGGGCCACGGAGAAGAACGCCTTGTGGTTCAGAAGTTCCGCCCCATTGGCATGAGTATCAACATCCGTGGTGTAGGTCACGTCGTACCCGTTGCGCTCCAGCCAGCGCAGGAAGTAGGCCTCGTACCACCAGAACTGCCCATCCCCTTCGCCCGAGTAGGGGCGATCGAACGAGACCTTGACGGCCTGCGGCCCGCCCGAGACCGTGTTGGCCCCCTTGCTGTTGAATCCGTAGAGGCTCTTGCCCGTGAGCCCATCGTCGGGATAGTTGTTGTAGGCCTGGTAGGTGGTGACGCTCTGCTGGTAGAGGTAGGGAGCCGGCCGGCCGTCTTTGACGACGAAGATGATGTAGTTCTGCCAGCCCTGGGAATTCGTCATCAGAATGGTGTACGCGCCGCTCGTCCAGTCCGCAGGGATGGTGAGGGTGTAACTGGGCTGCCAGTTGCAGCTGAGCAGGCCGGTGGTTGTGTCTGCCGGCCCGCAGGGCTCCTGCGTCGGACTGAGTGGCATATCGACATGGAGCCGAAAGCGGGCGCCGGTCCCGTTGTACCAGCCGATGCGATAGAAGTCCATGGCATAGCTCTGTGGCGGATTGACCGAGATGTAGAAGGTGATGGGCTGGCCCTGGCTAACGCTCGTCAGACTCGCATAGCCCTTGATCTGTCCGAGCATGTCATTGGCCAGCGTGTTCTGGCCATGGAGCCAGGCGGTGGTGCCCGGTTGCTGGTTCTCGGTGACGATGGGATTGCTGGCTGCGAGCGCCGGGGTAGCGCGGCTAGCGGTGGTCGAGACGACCAGACCGAGGAAGATTGCCGGAATGAGAACGGTCGCACTTCGAACCCGCAGACCCATGCTCGCATCCACCTCTGTGAAAGATTGACGCGACCATTTGCCGCGTCTTTGATTTCGAGTCTATGTACGCGAGGCCCGAATGGAGAATAGACAGGTCCGCCAGCGCTGAGGCAGCCGCCAGTCAGGAATCCATGGCAGTCCCGGACGCGCAGGACTTATGTCCCAAACCGACCGACCCTATTCAGCTGAGGTGAATTGCAGGAGGGCCACCACCGGCGTGGCCCTCCTGCGTCTAGAACTCTCTACATCAAGGTGACGTTGACCGTCTTGGTATCGCTCAGGCTACCATTCCCCGTGTCGGCCGCCATGATGGTCTGGTTGCCAATCGTTGCCAGCGCTGCCGTGAAGGTATGCGTTGCGCCATCCGCGGCGGTGAAGGTGTAGTCGGGTGGCATGTCGCCCAAGGTCTGGGCGAGCAGGTCACTGGTCGAGAAGTGGACGGTTCCACGATAGCCGGTGGCGAGGTTTCCGTACTGATCCTGGAGCGCCACGGTCACGTTGAACGCGTGGTTGGTCGGGGCCGAGCTCGGAGCGGTCAGGGTGAGCTTGGTGGCTGCGCCGGCAATCACGTTCAGGCTGGCGGTCGCGGTCTTGCCCGAGTTGCTGCCGCTCACGGTGTGGGCGCCGGCCACGGTGGCCGTGCAGGTGGCGCCCGCGCAGGAGCCGTTGGGTCCGATGCTGAAGGACGTGCTGGCCGTCACATCGCCCAGACTATTGCCGTACTGATCCGAGCCACTGGCCGTGTAGCCCTGGCCGCCACCCGCGGTGACGGTGGCTGAGGTGGGCGAGATCGCCAGCTGGGTGAGCGGCCCGGGGGTCACCGTCAGGCTGGCGGTCGCCGTTGTGCCCGCGTTGGTGCCGGTCACCGTATGGGCGCCGGCCGTGGTAGCGGTGCAAGATGCGGCGGTGCAGGAGCCGTTGGGCGCAATGCTGAAGGACGTGCTGGCCGTCAGGTCGCCCAGGCTGTTGCCGTACTGGTCAGCGGCGGTGGCGGTATAGCCCTGGCTGCCGCCGGCGGTCACCGTGGCCGATGCAGGACTCAATGCCAGACTGGCAAGGGGACCGGCGGAGATGGTCACGCTCTGGTTACCCGTGACACTTGACGTCCCTGTGTCAGTTGCCGTCACGGTTTGGGTCCCCGCCGTCTTGAGAGTGACGCCTCCCACGAAGGTGTGGGCGCCGTTGTCGGCCGGCACGAAGGTGTAGTTGGCCGGCAGGCTCGCCCCGGCGTCGCTGCTGGTAAAGGCGACCGTTCCTGAATAGCCCGTCACCACACTGCCAGTTGAATCTCGCGCGGTCACCGTCACCGTCTGGGCGGTACCCGCGGTGGCGTTGGTCAGACCGGTGACGCTCAAGCTGGCGGCAGCGACCGACGGGGTGATGCTCACGGCCTGACTCGAAGTCAGGGCCGCGTTCGCGGTGTCCGTCACGGTCAGCGTCTGGGTGCCGGCTGTTCGCAGGGTCACGCCACCGGGGAAGCCGTGCACGCCGCCGTCCGCCGGCACAAAGGCGTAGTTGGCGGGCAGGCTGGCGGCGGAGTCGCTACTGGTAAAGGCCACTGTCCCGCCGTAGCCGGTCGCCAGGTTGCCATAAGCATCTTTGGCGGTGACCGTGGCGCTCTGGGCCGTCCCGGCGGTCGCGCTCGTGAGCCCGCTGAGAGTCAGGCTGGCAGCGGCGGCCGGCCCGACGGTCACCGTCGCGCTACCGGTGATGGCGCCTGTCTTGGTGTCGGTCGCGGTGATGGTCTGCGTGCCGGCCGTCTTTAACGCCACACCCTGGAACTGGTGCGTGCCGTTGTCCCCTCCCGTTCCAGTCGTAAAGGTGTAGTCAGCCGGCAGCACGGCTGCGGGATCACTACTGCTGAAGTGGAGGGTTCCGGTGTACGTGGTGGCCGGGTTGCCCTGGGCATTGACGGCCGCCACGGTCGTAGTGAACGCTTGTCCGGCCGTCGCGCTGGAGGGTGCCGTGACCTTGAGGGCCTGGGCCACCGGCGCGCCGTTCAGGAACGCGCCCAGAATGTTGGTTGTCGTTTGCTGGATCCGCGCATCGGCCACGTTGTGGCCGAGCCCGTTGTCCAGCCCCCAACTCCACTCGATCGTCCCAGCCGCAAACACCCAGGCGCCGCTGGGCGCCTGGTAGACGGATGAGTTGGCGTAGTCCGGCTGGCCGCTGTTCACGTCGGTGTAGGGCGAGTGCGAAAGCAGGACCTGGTTCCCGGTCGGTGGCGGCGGATAGGGCGGGTTGGGAAACAGCCGGTCCATCTCGTATCCGACGATTCCTGGCACGGAATCTCCGTCATGGAATCCTGTCCCGGCATACACCCAGTGAGAACTGTTGCTAACGACGTAGGGCACGGCGCTGGCAAACGCCAGGTTGCCCGTGAACTGGACTCCTTCGAGCGTCTGCTCCGGCATGTTCACCGGCGCGTTGCGGAAGTTCGTCGTCGTCGTGGGACCCTGAATTGGGTCCTTGGTGGCGTCCTTGTAGCAGACCACCACTCGATCGGCCACTCCCGTAGACGACGACTCGAACCGGATCTGCCAGTAAGCCGCATTGGCGGTGAAGAAGCCCAGGTTCACCCCCGCGTCGCGGGCCGCGGCCGCGGCGTTGAACATCGGCATTGACCAGTACTCATCGTGAGCCACCGAGAGGAATGCCTTGTGGTTGCGGAGCTCGGCGCCATTCAGGTCCGTATCCACATCGGTCGAGTAGGTGATGTCGTAGCCATTGCGCTCCGCCCAGTGGACAAAATAGACCTCAAACCAGAAGAACTGGCCGGAGCCCATCGACGTGTACGGTCGATCGAACGAAACTTTCACGGCGCGGGGGCCCCCAGAGACCGTATTGGCCCCTTTACTGTTGAAGTCGTACAGACTTTTGCCGGTGAGCCCGTCGTCGGGATAGTTGTTGTAGGCTTCGAAGGTTGTGAAGGCAGACTGGTAGAGAAAGGCTGCCGGCCGGCCGTCCTTGACGACGAAGATCACATAGTTCTGAAATCCCGCGGCATTGGTCAGCAGCGCCACGTACACCCCACTGGTCCAGGATGTGTCTGGAGTCAGGGTGAAGCTCTTGGTCCACTTGCAGGCGAGCAGACCGGTGGTCGGGTCGGTGGGCCCGCAACCTGCCTGTGGCGCTCCCTGCAGCCCTGGCACATGCAGGACCTGACGGCCACCGACCCCACCGTACCACCCGATCCGGAACACGTCGATCGTGTACGTCTGCGGCGGATTGACCGTGACGAACAGGTCGATGGGCTGGCCCTGCAGGACACTGGTCGCCGAGGCATAGCCTTTGATTTGCCCATTGACGTCGTCGGCTTGCAGCGACCCGATAAGCCAGGCGCCGGTACCCGGTTGCTGGTTCTCGGTCACGATCGGGTTGGTGGCTGCGACCGCCTGAGAGGTCACCTGCATGGTGCCCGAGGCAGCGAGACCGGCCAGCAACAACGCCGGGATGAGGAATTTCGCGCCGAACACTCTCGCACCCATTTCTCACATACCTCGAAGTCGGTGGCCGTGCCGCGGGCCCGTGCCGCGTCCTGATCTGAGTGTGATCGGCACGGTACTAGGCTGAGAATGAGACAGGTTTCCATCCTGCTCCGCGCAGTCCCGGCAGGCGTTAGCCACAGGGCTGGCGCCGCGTATTGGAGTCCCGGTGGCGGGGGACAAACGCACCATCGCGGAAGACCCGCCAGTTCGGTACGGTCGAGGTAATGGCCAGCATGACCGCGCGGCCGACCCGGCAGCCTGGCCTGCGCCAGCACGTCTCGGCCGACGACCACGTCGCGTTTGTCGACCTGCGAGCCCAGACCCGGGCCCTTCAACCCGCCCTCACGGCGGCCATGGAGGCGGTACTCCGCCGGGGGGACTTTGTCCTCGGTGAGGACGTGTCGGGCTTCGAGCGTGAGTTCGCCGCTTACTGCGGGGTGGACCAGGCGGTCGGCGTGGACTCCGGCCTGTCGGCGCTCGAGCTGGCCCTTCGCGCCGCCGGGATCGGGCGCGGTGACGAAGTCATTACCCAGGCCAACACGTTCATCGCGACAGTCAGCGCCATCCTGGCTGTGGGGGCGCGGCCGGTGCTTGCCGACTGCGATCCACAGGGAGCGGTGGACCCGGCCGCCGTGGCCGCCTGCATCTCACCGCTCACCGCGGCCATCATCCCGGTCCACCTGTTCGGCCGCATCGGGGACATGGAGGCCATCCTGTCCCTGGCATCTGGCAGTGATCGAGGACGCCTGTCAGGCGCACGGTGCCGTGTGGCGAGGGAAGCGAGCGGGAAGCTTCGGGCTGGCCGCGGCCTTCAGCTTCTACCCGGCCAAGAACCTGGGCGCCTTCGGTGACGGCGGCATGCTGGCGACCAGCTCGCCGGATCTCGCCGACAAAGCCCGGTTGCTCCGGAACTACGGACAGCGAACCAAGTATGAGCATGAGGCAACGCCGCTCAACCATCGCCTGGACACGCTGCAGGCCGCGGTTCTCCGGGTGAAGCTGCCGCACCTCGACCGGTGGAACGACCGCCGCCGCCAGCTGGCCGATCGCTATCGGGACCGCCTCGCCGATGCGCCCGTCGAAACGCCGCCAGCAGACGAAGGTCGACGCCACGTCTACCACCTGTTCGTCATCGGCGTGGATGGTCGCGATGCGCTGCGTGCCACGCTAACGTCAGCCGGCATCGAGACCGGCATCCACTATCCGATCCCGCTTCACCGCCAGCCCGTGCTGGCGTCTCTCGGCTATGGCGAAGGCCGCTTTCCGGAGACCGAGCGACTCGCCGCCCGCAGCCTGTCACTGGCCATGTATCCGGAGCTCCCGCTGGATCACCTCGAGGACGTGACGGCGTCGATCCGGCACTGGCTCCATGGCTGAGGCGACTGCGTTGGGCAAGGAGCTGGCAGCGTGATGGAAGGCCCTCACAACGCAGACGTCGTCATTACCGCGACCTATAACGAAGCCGAAAACCTTCCCACCCTGGCGCCGCAGGTGCTGGCGCACGGCGTCTTCGACCTGTTGGTCGTGGATGACAACTCCCCGGACGGGACCGGACAGGTTGCCGACGACCTGGGTCATCACTTCCCCGGAAGGATCAGGGTCCTGCACCGTCCCCAAAAGCAGGGTCTCGGACCGGCCCTGCTTGCCGGATACGAGCGAGCGCTGGCCGCGGGCTACGAGCACATTTACCAGATGGATGCCGACCTGTCGCATGACCCGAGCCTGCTCCCGCAGCTCCGCCAGGCGCTGGAGCGAGCCGACGCGGTCATCGCGTCTCGTTACGTCAGGGGCGGGCGCACGGTGGGCTTCTCCAAGCGGCGCCACCTGCTGAGCCGGCTGGGGTCAGCCTATGCCGGGCTGCTTCTCGGTCTCGAAGTACACGACCTGACCGGCGGGTACAAGGGTTTCCGCCGCCAGGCGCTGCTGGCCCTGCATCCGGAAAGCATCCGGTCCAGTGGGTACGCCTTCCAGATCGAGGTGACCTACCTGCTCACCCGTGGAGGCTTCCGCGTCG
>WNFD01003043.1_pt1 | contig 16840 bp, 16 predicted proteins | sample 5400491 | NCBI WGS metagenome assembly WNFD01 (sample SAMN13153343, study PRJNA577476) | soil metagenome | isolation source: 120 cm saprolite under Douglas fir tree site 2 hole 2 replicate 2 | place: USA:California | collected 2015-04-18 | reverse complement strand
TCGGCCTCCAGCGCGACTCGCCGTCAGCGGGGAGGAACGCTCAGGTCGGAAGTTCTTTCCGGCCTCATCCAGGGCGTCAGCCGGACAACGGCCCGGCGGTTCTGCGCCCAGCACGCGTCGACCGGCTCGTGGCACATCGGGCGCTGGCTGCCATAGGGGACGACAACCAGGCGGTCGGCCTCGACGCCACGGATCACCAGATATGCGCGTATCGCGTGCGCTCGGTGCTCGGCGAGCGCCTGATTCAGCTGGGAATCCCCCTGCTAATCCGAGTGCCCCTCGACCAGCCCCCGGGCCTGCTCATTCGCAACCAGCCACGCGGCCGCCGCCTCAAGGTCACGGCGGCCAGCCGGGCCGAGCTCGGCCCGGCCCGTGTCGAAATAGACCACGACGTCGCCGGGGCGCGCGCCGTCTCTCGGCGCCGCCGTGATCGGCTCGCCGGCGCCCGCCATCGTCAAGAGCCGCTCGACCAGCCCGGCATAGGAGGACGCACGCAAGACCCGGGCGAACTGGGCCCGGTAATTCTCGACGAGGCTGACCCCGTCGATCACGATGTCGTGCACCCGCCACTCCTGGTCCGGTCTCGTCATCAGGTAGTCGATCCGCACGTCGCTGCCGTCCTTGGCCTGGACTCTCGTCCTGACGGTCGCGGTGCGCTGGCCGGTGATGTCCTCCGCGATCACGTCGATGGCCGGCGGCCGATCCCGGGGCAGCCGGGCCCGCACCATGTCGATGTAGGCGCGCTCGAGCACCGCGGTGAATACCCGTGAGAACTCCTCCCGCTCCGGCCCGGTGCGCTGGTCCCACGCGGCGCCCAGGGCACTGCGGGCCGCTCGCCGGCCATCGAACAGCGCGTGGGCTAGTCCGCGGACGTCGTCCCGCGCCCGATCCGGATCCGTGTCCTCGCTGAGGATCGCCGTCGCTCGGCGGAAGAACTCCTCGATCTGGACGCGGGCTGAAGACTCGGCGCTCGAGATCCCCGAGCACAGCATCACGGCGAGCATCGCGCCGACCACGTGACGGTAGCCCATGCCCTTGGCCCTCCGGACCGAGCCGCTGAGGCCCTTCTGGTGTGGTGGTGTGGCCGTCCGGATGCCAGTGGCATGACCCAGGACGGTCGGAGCGGGCGCGAGCGGCCGGGGGGTCGATCCCTCAAGACCTCCCGCGGCCGGCCGCGCCCGAGGAGGGCACTGGCGCTCGCCTCGCGCGCGGTGCCCGACGTGGACGCTACTTGTTGAACGGCTCCTTCACGACCACCTTGACCCCGGCGATGACGCCGGTGGCGGCCTTTCGGACCTGGTCCACCGCCTCCCGGCTGATCTCCCCCGCGCCTGTGAGGGCACCCCGGGCGGCCGCCGACGCGGCTTCCTCCGCGCCGAGGCCGACGTGCTTGGCACCCGCGATGGCCCCTTCCACCGCATTCCGGGCCACCGCCCCGATGTCACCCCCAACGTCGCTGGTGCTCCTGACGAGGACGCGCGCGCTCGTGCTCACCGTGTCCACCGCCTCGGCTCCGACTTCCTTCGTGCCTTTGAGGACCCCGATGACGCCGCCTTTGGCGGTGGCGCCCAGGTCCCCTCCAACCTGGGCGGTGCCCGTGATGGCGCCGCGGAGCACGTCGGAAACCGTTGAGGTCAGGGCGGTCCCGACGGCGCCGGTGCCCTTGATGGTCGTCACCAGCGTGCCGCTCACGGTGTCGACGACGGTGTTCATGATCTCGCCGGTGCCCTTGATCGAGCCGACGACCTGGTCCTTCACCGACTCCATGATCCCTTTGTGCGTGGTCATCTGGGACCTCCTTCCGGGCGACGCATGCGTCGTCGACGCCGGACGTTTGGTCAGGCCAGTGGTCCGGAAGACTCGTGCGTTCACACGCGTTGCCGGCAGGAGACCTCCTTGCTCCTGAAAGCGCTCACGGCGCCCTCAAGTGATCGGCGTGAGGCGGGCCTCAAGAGTGACCACGTCGACGAATTACTCTGAAAAGACGTCCTGGTGCTGCATTCAGCGGCTAGCATCCTCGCTTCGAACGTGACGAACAGGCCCGCAAGGGCGGCACGAGGACCCCTCTCATCTTGGTTCTCCCGCCGGATCAACAGACCACGAGCCGGCGATCAACGCCTCCAGAGGGAATCGGTCCACGTTGCCAGTACCAGCTTCCACATACGCGATACCGCCGGCCTTGACGTTCTGTCCTGAGGCCGGCTGGAGATCGGCCCCCTTTCTGCGCCGATAACGTTCGTGGTCTCCTTCAATGTGCGTGACTCCAATGTGCGCCCGCCAACCGACTCGCAACAAACGGGCATCCTGATGCTCGCGCCAGTCCTGAGAGGCGTCAAGTGGCCAGATGTGCCACGACGCCGTGCGCGAGCCTACAAGATAGATGGGGGGCACAGCAGCATCCGGCGCGGCCCATACCGGGCGCTGCATCCGGGGACTGAGCTGTAAGTCCCTGCTTCCTGGACATATTCGATCTGCGGGTCATTGCTCCAAAGGTCAGACTCTCGTGTCGCCGAAAACACACGGCGCGAGCCGGGGAGCACCGCCGCTCATCCGTGGCATGGGTATGCGCATCAGCCAGTCAAAACCCGGCCGATTGGCAAGCCCTGCAGCCGCAACGCGGGGGCGGAGCCCTTGGGTGTCGCGACCGGGATCACTTGCCCCGTCAGTGGTTCGCTTCAACGTAGGCCCATGCACTCTCACCGAAACCCACGGCCAATAGTTGGTGTTACGTTTCTTCCCTGCGGCCAGCCGGTCCGGAGCTCCCGGTGGATCGGCTTGGGACACCCGAACTCGGCGCGCGACCGCCGGAGATACCGCTGGTAGCCGGATACGGTACTCGCGACACGCGGCCCATTCTGTCCCGCCAGCCCTAGCTCGCACAAGCCGGGGTCGTCCGGCCCGACGACGACGGCCTAGCGACGGAACGCCGGTAGCACCTCGCGGCCGAACAGACGCAGCGAGCGCAAAGCCTCGCGGTGGCTCATGTCGCCGAAGTTCATGTTCATGAGCAGTAGGTTCACGCCGACGGACTCCAGCGCCTCGATCTGCCGGATGCAGCGCTCCGGGCTGCCGATCACCAGCCGCTCCCACGCCTCGTCGAGCGAGGGCTCGTGCTCGACTGGATCGGAGGACACGACCCCGCCACGCACGCTCTCGCTACCGAAGTGCAGGTGGTGCCACGTGCGGTGCGTCTTCGTCACGTGGGGCAGCGCCTCGCGGGCGGCGGCGTCTGTCTCCGCGACGTAGGCGATGCGCAGCACGCCGAGGTCGCTGGCCGCTTCGGTCTTGCCCGCCTCCTTCAGGGTGCTGCGGTAGAGCTCGACCTTCTCGGCCACGCGGTCGAGCGGGTCGCGGAAGACGGTGCTGAGGACTCGGTGGCCGTGGCCGATGGCGTAGGTAAAGGACTCGGGATTCAGGGCGGCGATCCAGATCGGCGGGTGCGGCTGCTGCAGCGGCCGCGGCAACACCGTGGTGGCCGGGAACCGGTAGAAGCGCCCGGTGTGGGCCACGTCGTCCTCCTTCCACGCCCGCAGGATGATCTCGAGCGACTCCTGCGTGCGTGCCCGCCCCTCGTCGAACGGGATGCCGTAGCGCGCGAACTCGTACGGATAGGCGCCACGGCCCACGCCGATGTCGAGGCGGCCGCCGGTGAGCACATCCGCCACCGCGATCTCGCCGGCCAGCCGCAGCGGATGATAGAACGGGAGCACCAGCACCCCGGTGCCGAAGCGCACGCGTCGCGTCTGGCTGGCCGCCTTGATGGCGAACATCAGCGGCTGGGGGCACGCGCTGTAGCTGACGAAGTGATGCTCGGCCAGCCACACGATCTCCAGGCCCTGCTCCTCGGCGTAGGCGACCTCCTCCAGGAGGTCGCCGTACATCGCGTCGAAGGCGCGGCCCGGGCCCGACCACTCGAACAGCAGGAACAGTCCGAATCTCATGCTAGGTCGCCAGGAACTTCTTCCACTGCTCGAGCAGCGGCACCTCGTTGTCCATCCACCATTCTGGATTGCGCAACAGCACCGACGGCATGTCGTAGTTCACGACCTCGCGCTTGGCCTTGGCGTCGAGCTGAGCCCACGCGGCCCGGTTGGTGGGGCCGTGCGGGTAGATCACGGGCCGCTCGGCCTGCGGCTTGGCCTGCGAGGCGAAGGCGATGAACTTCATGGCCGCGTCCTTGCGCTTCGAGATCTTGGACACCGCGTAGAACGTCTGGTCGAGAATGGCCTGGTTCACCTCGACCGCCAGAGGCTTGCCCTCGCGGGCCAGCACCACCACACGCGCGCCCCAGCCGTAGCCGAGCTGCACCTCCTCGTCGGCGAAGAACTGCGCGAACTGCGCGCCAGACTGCCACCACGTCATCTGGGGCTTGATGTCGGCGAGCTTCGAGAAGGCGAGCTTGGTGTCGATGGGATAAACCTTGGCCAGCGGCACCCCGGCCGCCATCACGGCGGCCTCGAAGTTGTCGCGCGGCGTCCAGCCCGGCCCGGTGCGACGCCCGGGGAAGCGCTTGAGGTCCCACAGCTCGGCCCACGTCTTCGGGTGGCTGCCGGTCGGAAACCGCTTGGTGTTGTACGTGATGTCGACCGCGTACACCTCGAAGGCAATGCCGTACGGGTGGACGGCGGGCGCGTACATGTCGGCGGCCTTCACGACACCGGCGTCGATCTTCTCGTACAGGCCGTCGGCGGCGCCCCGCCAGAGCCAGGCGCTGCCCGGCTGGATGATGTCCCACTCCGCATTGTTGCTCTGGACCTGCGCCTTCAGCATGGCGAGCTGGTTGGTGGCACTCACCTGCTTGATCTGGATACCGGTGGCGGCGGTGAATGGGTCGTAGACGGCCTTCTTGAGCGACTCCTCGTGCGCGCCACCCCACCCCACGACCACGAGCTCCTCGGCGGCCGCCGCCCCGCGCGGCCGGGCGAACGTCCCGGCCGCACCCAGCACCGCGCCGGTGGTCTTCAGAAACTCTCGCCTCGACACGGACGTGCCCATGGACGCCTCCTCCTGTGGGGCTCAGGCCCCTCCGGTGATTCGTTCGGTGCGACGGCGCAGCCAGGCCGAGGCCAGCAGCGCCAGGGTCGTCACGGCGATGAGCTGGCTTGACACCGCCGCCACCACCGGGTTCAGCTCGTACCGGATACCGTCGAACATCAGCTTCGGCAACGTCGGGTTCGACCCCGACACGAACATGGCGACCACGATCTCGTCGAACGAGATCAGGAACGCGAAGATAGCGCCGCTGGCGATCCCGGGCCAGAGCAGCGGAAGCATCACGGTGGTGAACGTGCGCAGCGGGCCGGCCCCCAGACTGCGCGCCGCGCGCTCCAGCGAGCGATCGAGCTTGTAGAGCACGGCGCTGACGTTGAGCACCACGAACGGCAGCGCCAGCACGGTGTGCGCCAGCACCAGCCCCACCGCGCTCCCGATGAGCCGCCACCGCGCGTACACATTGTAGAGCCCGATCGAGAGGACGATCGTCGGCGCCACGATCGGCGAGACGATCAGCGCGCGCAGCGCGCTCTTGCCGGGCACGGCCAGGCGCACCAGCGCGATGGACGCCAGGGTTCCGAGGGTGGTGGCCAGCACGGTCACCATCACCCCGATCTGGAGGCTGCGCACGGTCGCGTTCCACCAGGCCGCGCTCGACCAGTACGCCTCGTACCAGCGCACGGACAGCGTGCGCGGCGGGAACTCCAGGAAGCGGCCCCCGCTGAACGACATCGCGATCACCAGCAGGCTCGGCGCGGCCAGGAACGCCATCACCAGGCCGGTGACGACCCAGACGAGCGGCGACGTGCGCTCGCCCATCAGGCCCACACCCGGTCCAGCCCGACCAGGCGGTCGAAGCCGACCACCAGGGCCGCGGTCAGCACCAGCAGCACCATGGCCGCAGCCGAGGCCAGGCTCCAGTCCAGCAGGTCGACGACCTGGGTCTCGATCACCATCGCCAGCGTGATCACGCGCGAGCCACCGAGGAGAGCGGGCGTGATGAAGAAACCGAGCCCCTGGACAAAGACGAGCAGCGCCGCGGTGGCCATGCCCGGCATGCTCAGCGGCAGCGTCAGCGAGTAGAAGCGCCGCCACGGTCCCGCCCCCATGCTCTGTGCGGCGCGGGACAGCCGCGGATCGATGCTCCGCAGCGAGGCGTACAGCGGCAGGATGGCGAACGGCAGCAGCACCTGCGCCATGCCGATGACCACACCGGTCTCGTTGTACATGAGTCGCAGGGGCTCGTCGATCACGCGCAGCCAGCGCAGGACGTTGTTCAGCACCCCGTTCGCCTGGAGCAGCACCATCCACGCGTACGTCCGCACCAGGATGCTGGTCCACAGCGGCAGCAGCACGAATACCATGAGCACGCGGAACCACGCCGGCCCCACGCGGGTCATCACGTACGCGACCGGGTAAGCGGCGAGCAGGCAGACGAGCGTCACCACCACGCTGATCCGCGTCGTGCGGAGCAGCACGTCGATGTAGACCGAGCTCTCGGCCAGGCGGCGATACGCCTCGAGCCCGGCGCCGCCGGGCCCACCGCCCCCCACACTCAACACGAACAGACGGCCGAGCGGATAGAGATAGACGGCCACGAGCAGCAGCAGCGCGGGGCCCACGAGCAGACCGGCCTGACGCCATGTCGAGCGGGCGCTCATCCGAATACCCGCCAGTCATCGGGGCGCGACCTCACGAACACCTCCTGGCCGGGTCCGAAGATCGTCTCCTGCCCACGATAGGGCCGGCTCACGTTCACGACCAGACCGGATCCAAGCTCCACGTCGTACCGCACGAGCTCGCCCCGGAAGGTCGCTCCGCGGACTCGCCCGCGCCAGCAGTTGACGCCGCCCGCAATCGTGGCCAGATCGAGACGCTCGGGCCGGAGGGTGAGCCGCACCCGCTTGCCGGCCGACGGCCGCGCGGCCGTCGTCACCGTGACCTCGATGCCATCCGCGATCTCGACCCGGACCACGCCCGTTTCCGCCCCGGCCACGACGCCGTCGAGCGTGTTGACGCCGCCGAGGAAGCCGGCCACGAAGTCCGTGGCCGGGTGCTCGTAGAGCGCCAGCGGCGAGCCGATCTGCACCACGTCTCCGACGTTCATGATCGCGATCCGGTCGGAGAGCGCCAGGGCCTCCTGTTGATCGTGCGTCACATAGAGCGTGGTCACCCCGAGCGTCCGCTGCAGATCCTTCAGCTCGCTCTGCATCTCCTCGCGCAGCTTCTTGTCGAGCGCCCCCAGCGGCTCGTCCATGAGGAGGAGCGACGGCCGGTACACGAGCGCGCGCGCCACCGCCACCCGCTGCTGTTGCCCGCCCGAGAGCTGGCGAGGATAGCGCCCGGCGAAGCCGGACATGCGGACGGCGTCCAGCACCCGGGCCACGCGCTCGGCGACCTCGGTCGAGGGCACCCGTCGTGTTCGCAGCGGGTACGCCACGTTGTCGAATACGCTCATGTGCGGAAACAGAGCGTAGCTCTGGAATACCATGCCGATGTCCCGCTTCTCGGGTGGGCGCGCGACGACCGAGGCGCCGCGGATCCGGATCTCCCCCGAGGTCGGCGCCTCGAAGCCGGCGATCAGCATGAGCGTCGTCGTCTTGCCGGAGCCGCTGGGACCCAGCAGCGTGACGAACTCACCCTCGAAGACGTCGAGCGAGACGTTGTTGACCGCGATAGCTCGACCGTAGTGCTTCGAGACCGCGCGCAACGTCACGAGTGGCTCGCTCATGGGCGGCGTCAGCCTAGCCCGGCGCCCGGCCGGGCGCAACGGCCGGACGCCCGCGCCGCGGCGGAGTGCCGAGCTTTCTCGGGGTCGGCCTCACGTGTCGTCCAGAAACGCGCGCACCTCGCGCACGACCTCCGCCGTCGCCTCGATCAACAGGCTATGGCGATACCGTGGCAGGATCACGAGGCGTGAGCGCGCGATGCGCTCGTGAATGGCCCTCGCCATCGTCGGGGTCGAGCCGGTGTCGTGCTCGCCGGTCATCACCAGCGTCGGACAGCTGATCTTGCCGAGCTCGTCGACGGGGTCGGACTCGGCGAATACCCGATACGCCGCGGCATAGCCCACGGGGTCGTTGGCCAGCACCCGCTGGATCTGTCGCTCCACGATCTCCGGGTTACCGGCACGGAATTCGGGCGTGAACCATCGCTCGATCGCGGCCCCGACGGTCATGCTCGCGCCACCCCGTCCGAGCTCGTCGGCGCGCTTCACCACCGCGGCTCGCTGCTCGGGCGTTCGACCCGCCACCGCGCTCACGATCCCGAGCGCCCGCACGCGCTCCGGATGTCGCACCGTGAACGCGGGCGCGATCATGCCGCCGAACGAGAAGCCGACGAGCGTCGTCCGATCGACCGATTGCGCGTCGAGCAGTGCGGCGAGGTCGGCGACATAGTCGCCGAGGGAGTACGGCCCCCGCGGCTTGCCGGACTTCCCGTGGCCCCGCAGGTCGTAACGGAGCAGCGTGAAGTCGTCGCGCAGCGCGGCCACGACGCTGTCCCAGGCCTGAAGGTACGAGCCGACCCCGTGAAGCAGCGTCACGTGACGGCCGCACCCCTCGACCTCGAAGTTGATCGCGACGCCGTCGCGGGACGTGATCATCACGCCGGAGCCGGTGTCGTCGCGAAGTGCGGCATCACCTGGCGCCCGAAGAGCTCGAGGGAGCGCATCGCGACGTCGTGCGGCAAGCCGAAGCTCGCGCCGTAACAGTAGTGATCGACGCCGAGCCGCTCGTAGTGTCGGATGCGCTCCATCACGTGATCGGGGGTGCCGAACATCAGGTTGTCGCGCAAGACCTCGGGAGTCAGCGGCGGGGCGGCGCCGTCGGAAGCCGTCGGATCCATCGGGGTCGCGAAGCCGTTCACCACCCCCGCCGCGTTGTAGAAGAGCCCGTTGAAGACGCGCACGTCCTCCACCGCGGTCTCCGCCGGGAGACGCCAGTCCCTCGCGTCCTCGTACACGCAGGTCCGGCGCAGCACCATGAAGGGCGGACGGCGTGCTCCGGGATGGTCGGCGAGGGCCTTCGCGAGCCGCCCGGCCAGATTCTCGACCTCGCGGTCCGGCTTGCTCAGCGGCGTCGCCATGACCCCGAGACCATGCCGCACCGTCCAGTCGTACGTGTCGGGGTCGCGGGCCGCCACCCACAGTGGCGGGTGGGGCCGCTGCAGGGGCTTGGGAACCGAGGTCGCCCGGGGGAACTTCCAGATGGTGCCATCGTGCGCGTAGTCCCCCTCCCACAGCTTCTGCACCGCCGGAATCAGCTCTCGGAGATGGGCGCCCCCGAGCTCCTGAGGCATTCCCCCGGCCATCCGGCCGAACTCGTACTGGTAGGCCCCACGCCCGAACCCGACCTCGAGGCGGCCGTTCGTGAGGATGTCGGTGAGCGCGATCTCCCCGGCCGCGCGCAACGGATTCCAGTACGGCGCGGTGATCACCGCGGTGCCGAGACGTATCCTTCGCGCGTGCTCGGCCCAGTGCATGATGAGCAGGAGCGGGTTCGGGGCGATCGTGTACTCGATCGAGTGATGCTCGGCGGCCCACGCGACGTCGAAGCCGAGCGCCTCAGCTGCGACGACCATCTCGAGCGCCTCCGCGACCACCCGCTCCATCGGAACGTCCGGGCGCCGGCGCGTCATGTTGACCGCGATCGAGAACTTCACGAGCTCCCTCTCATACCATGACGCCCTTCAACCCCAGGCGCGGGTTGAGCGCGATGTTGAGCCCATCGCCCAGCGCGTTCAGGAGCACGACGAGGGTGAAGATGGCCGCGCCCGGGAATGTCGGCACCCACCACGCGGTGGTCGCGCTCTCCAGGCCGTTCGTCAGCATCTGGCCGAGGCTGACCACGTTGGGATCGCCCACCCCGAGAAAGCTCAGCGAGGCCTCGGTCAGGATGCCGTAGGAGCCGAGCAGCGCCACTATGGCGATGACGGGCGGCAGCGTGTTCGGCAACAGCTCGCGGAAGATGATGCGCCGGTCGGGCGCGCCGAGGGCGCGCGCGCTCACCACGAAGGCTTCCTCGCGCAGTGAGAGCACCTCCGCGCGCACGATGCGGGAGATCTGGGGCCAGGCGGTGACCCCGAGGAGCAACACGACGCTTCCGAGCCCGCCGCCGAAGATGAACGCCACCAGGAGCACGAGGAAGAACGTCGGGATGATCAGCAGACCGTCCGCGAGCCGCATGATCGTGTGCTCGACCCATCCTCCGTAGAATCCCGCGAGCAGTCCGAGGACGATCCCGATCGTGGTCGCGGTCGCGGCCACCGCGATCCCCACCAAGAGCGACGTGCTGACCCCGTGCAGCAGGCGCACGAGCACGTCGCGGCCGAGGTAGTCGGTGCCGAGGGGATGGCGGGTCGACGGCGGCGCCAGGGCATCGGCCGACAGCCCGTGCGGATCGGTCGCGAAGAATCTGGCCGTGACCGGCACCACCGCCGTGATCGCCGCCAGCATCACCAGCGCCACCACCGCCTGGCGTTGGCGCCGGAAGACCCGCCAGAACCGGGCGCTGCCCCGGACGGTGGCGAGGTCAGCCATACCGGATCCTCGGATCGAGCACGCCGTAGGCCAGGTCGATGAGAAGGTTGGTGAGGACGACCGAGGTGCCGATCACGATGAAGACCGCGATGACGACGGGATAGTCGTGCTGCAGGATCGCGTTGAAGGTGAGCCGGCCCATGCCGGGCCACGCGAAGACCACCTCGGTCATCACCGCCCCCGCGAACATGGTGCCGAGATACAGACCCAGCATGGTGAGGACGGGGCGCGACGCGTTGCGGAGCGCGTGATGGTAGAAGACCCGACCTTCCGAGAGGCCCTTCATGCGCGCCGTCGTGAGGTACGGCTTGCGTGACTCCTCCAGCATCGAGGCCCGCGTGAGCCGGGCGAACGCGGCCAGGTACCACCAGGTGAGCACGCAGATCGGCAGCAGCATGTGCAGGCCGACGTCGAGCGCGTGGGCGAGGCCTCGGGCCGAGGTTCCGAGCGTCGTCATGCCCTGGGTCGGCAGCCAGCGGAGGGTGCTGGCGAAGACGATGATCAGCAGGATGCCCAGCCAGAAGGGTGGCGTGGAGTACCCGATCATCGAGAGCGAGCCGATGGCGTAGTCCCACACCGAATTCACGCGGCGGGCGGTGGAGACGCCGAGCAGCACGCCGACCAGGGCGGCCAGGAGGATACTCGGCCCCATGAGCAAGAGGGTGTTGGGGGCGATGCGCCTCAGCATGGCGCTGACCGGCTCGTGATTGAGCTTGGAGTAGCCGAGATCGCCGCGGGCCACGTTCCGCACGTACGCGAGGTATTGCTCCCACGCCGGCCGGTCCAGTCCCCACTGCCGCCGGATCTCGTCGAGCGTCTCCGCGCTCACGGACTGGGCCCCGTAGAGATACAGCACCGGATCTCCGGGGGCCATCTGGATGATGGCGAAGCAGAGGCTGACCACCACGAGGACCAGCACCGCGCTCTGCACGAGCCGCCATCCCACGTAGCCCCAGAGCGACATCTCGGGTCGCCGCTCCGCCCTACGAAGACCCCGGCAGCGCGACGACGTCGAAGCGCCGCCGCCGAGGAGACTCCTCCAGCGGGTAGCGCGCGATGAGGGCTCCGATGGCGGGGTCGTGGGGCGCCGTCAACGCCGCCTCGGATTCCCACTCGAGATAGCTGACGTAGGTTCGCTCGGCTCCGTGCTCGCGGTGCAGGCGGCAGCTCCGGCAGCCGGGCTCCCGGAGAATCAAGGTCAGGACCTGACCGAACAGCGCCTCGAACTCTCGCTCGGCGCCGGGCTGGACGTGAAATTCATTGATGACGATCAGCATTCGGCTCCCCCTCAGCTCCGCTCGACCGCCACCCGCCCCCCGCACATGACCAGCTTGATGCGCCCCTGATCCTCGAGCACGGTGATGTCGTCCAGCGGGTTGCCGTCCACCACGAGCAGGTCGGCCTGCTTGCCCGGCTCGAGCGTGCCCAGATCGTCTCCACGCCCGAGCGCCAGCGCGGCATTCCTGGTCGCGGCCACGAGGCTCTCCATGGGCGTGAGCCCGGCCTCGACCATCAGGGTCAGCTCGTAGGCGTTCTTGCCGAAGTACTCGCGCAGGCCGCGGCCGGTGTCGGTGCCCATGGCGATCACCACGCCGGCCTCGTGGGCCATCTTGAAGCTGGTGGTGCCCGCGGCCTGGGCGGCCTCGAACTTCCTCATGACGTGGGGGGGCGAGCCCGACTTGCGACGGTGGCTGATCGCCCGCTCGGACCGCGCGGCCAGGGTGGGCACCAGCGTCCCGCCCTGCTTGGCCAGGAGCTCGATGGCCTCGTCGTCCATGTAGATGCCGTGCTCGATGGTGTCCACTCCCGCCCGGACCGCCCGCTTGACGCTCTCGGCGGAATGGGCGTGACTGGCCACCCGCTTGCCGTACGCGTGCGATTCATCGACCAGGACGGCCAGCTCCTCGTCGGTCCAGTTGCGCCACCAGATCTCCTCGCCGTGCCCGCCCGCTCCCCCGGACGTGGAGGTCTTGATCAGGTCCACGCCGTCACGGACCATCCGCCGGATCACCTTGCGCACCTCCCAGGGGCTGTCGGCCAGGTACGCGGGGTCTCGAACCCAGTTCCTGGGCAGAAATACGTCGCGGTGGCCGGCCGTCTGGCTGACCCAGCCCCCGGCCACGATGCGCGGGCCCGGCACCAATCCGAGCTGGATGGCGTCGCGCAGCGCCAGCACCTCGGGGTTGCCCGGGTTCATGAAGCTGGAGACATCGCGAATGGTCGTGAACCCCGCCTCCAGGAGCAGCCGGACGTTGCGGGTCGCCCACAGCGTCAGCATCTGGGTCGTGCTCTGGAGCATGCCGAACAGGATATGCGGCTCGCGCGGGTCGGTCACGCCGTTGACGAGGTGGACGTGCAGGTCCATGAGGCCGGGTAGCACCGTCCGGTCCCGCGCATCGATGACCGTGGCCTCGGGCGACGGCGGGCTGACGATCCCGGGCTCGATGCGCTCGACCAGATCGTTGGCCAGATGCAGGGTCACGTTCTGCTGGACCGGCCCGCCCGTCCCGTCGATGAGCCGTCCACAGCGGATCAGGACTTGCTTTGCCACGACGCTCCTCCGAATTTGGGCATCACCTCACGGGCAAAGAGCTTGAGAGACCGGACCGCGACGTCGTGAGGGAGGCCAAAGCTCGCGTTGTAGTTGAAGACGTCCACTCCGACGGCCTCGTACTGGCGCAGCTTGGCCACGACCTCGTCCGGAGTGCCGAACATCATGTTGGCGCGCATGGCCTCGGGTCGGTAATCACCGCGCGCATCGCTGGCCGCCAGGTCGATGGGCTGCGGAAATCCGTTGATCACCGGGCTCTTGTTCTGGAACAGTCCCATGAAGATCCGCACCCCTTCCCGCATGGCGTCGACCGGGACCCGCCAGTCCGCCGGGTCCTCGTACACGCAAGTCATCCGCGAGGTCGAGAAGCGAGGACGTGGCTTGCCAGGATGGTGGGCCATCGCCGTCTTCATCTTTCCCACCAGGTTTTCGACCTCGCCGAATGGGAGCCGATGAGCCGTGGTCATCAGATTCAGCCCGTGCCCTACCGCCCAGTCAAAGGTGTCCGGGTCTCGGGCGGCAACCCAGATCGGTGGGCGCGGGCGCTGGATGGGCTTGGGCGTGGCGGTGGCCTGCGGGAAGCTCCAGTGCTGGCCGTGATGCTCGTAGTCGCCGGCCCACAGCCCGAGCACGGCATCCAGGGTCTCACGCAGGTGCTCACCGCCGCGCTCCTGCGGCAGGCCCCCGAGCATGCGGTCGAACTCGTACTGGAATGCCCCGCGGGCCAGCCCGAGCTCGAGCCGGCCACCGGTGAGCAAGTCGGCCATGCCGGCCTCACCGGCCAGGCGGATCGGGTGCCAGTAGGGCACCACCACGACCGCGGTCCCCAGCCGGATGCGCCGGGTATGGCCGGCCCAGTGGACCAGCTGCATGAGGGGGTTGGGGCCGATGTAGTACTCGTGGCCATGGTGCTCGACCGCCCAGGCGATCTCGAATCCGGCCTCCTCGGCCAGGGTCAGGAGCTCGAGCAGATGCTCCGAGGCCTCCACCATCGATTGGTCCGGAGACTGTCGCTCCATGTGGAGGGCGATGCTGAATTTCACGGGTCACCTCCGGGCGTCCGCGCGGGATCCCCGCGCGGAATGGTCAGCGATTCAGCCAGACCGTCTCGACCGACTGCATCGTGCCGGTCAGCGACTCGGCGCTGCGCAAGCCCTCCACCGCGCGGTACCAGAGATCCACTCCCACCGCGTTGTAGAGCGGGATCATCGGCGCCTGATCGTAGACGATCCGCTGGACCTGCTGGTACATCGCCTTGCGCTTCTCCTGGTTCGCGGTGGCGCGGGCCGACTCGATCAGCTCGGTGGCCTGCGCGTTGTCCCACTGCGCGAAGTTGGAGCCCCCCGGCTTGAGGTTGCGGGCGCTCAGGTAGTCCAAGATGATCGAGGGATCGACCTGTCGCGAGACGAAGACGCTCCAGAGACAGGCGGCGGTGTCTCGCTCTTGGCGGATGCGGCCGATGTAGGTGCTCCAGGTGTAGGCCTTGATGCTCGCGTCGATCCCGACCTGCGCGAGCATCGCCTTCAAGGCTTCCGAGAGCTTCACGCGAAACCCCTCGGTGGCGAGAATGGTGACCGTGAATCGGTTCGCGCCCTTCTTCGGGAATCCCGCCTCGTCGAGCAGCCGGTTGGCCTTGGCCACGTTGTACTCGGACTTGATCGAGGCATCGTGCGCCCACCGGAGCGCGGGGAGATCGCCGACGCTCGAGTCCTGCACGCGGCCGAAGCCCTGCAGGAGCGCGCGGATGATCAGCTCCTTGTTGAGCGCGAAGCCGATCGCCTGCCGCACCTTGACGTTGTCGAACGGAGGCTGGGCGCAGTTCATGAAGACGTTCTGGTTGAAGTTCTGCGGGAACTCGGTGGTCACCATGTTGGCGGGCTTGGCTTGGACGAGCTGCCGGACCTGCGCGTAGGGCAGTCCCCCCGGGATGCCTTGCGAGAACACCGCGTCCAGCTCGCCGTTCTTGAAGGACTCGATACCGGTGGCGGCGTCGGCCACGACCTTGAAGATCACCCGGTCGACGTACGGGCGGCCCTTGCGGAAATAGCTCGGGTTGGCGTCGAACGAGAGGAAATCCGACCGCTGCCACTCCTTGAGAATGAAGGGTCCGGTCCCGACGGGCTTCGTCAGATTCGGGTTCTTCTGGGGATCGGTGCCGGCCCAGAGATGCTTCGGCAAGATTCCGAGCTGGGAGAGGCCCGGCATCATGAGGACATTCGGCCCGTTGAACCGGAAGACCGCGGTGTACTTGTTCGGCGTCTCGACGGTCTTGAGATTCGGCACGTACCCCGCGAGCGGCGATCCCATCTTGGGATCGAGGATCGACTCGAAGGTGAACTTCACGTCCTCCGCGGTCAGCTCCCTCCCGTCGTGGAACATGACCCCGGGCTGGAGCTGGAAGGTCACCGTGTCGGCCTCCGGCGAGACCGTCCAGCTGCGAGCCACGCCGGGCACCAGCTCGCCGCTCGGGCCGTAGTCGGTGAGGCCGTTGTAGACCATGCGCATGACTTCCGGCCAGTTGTTGCCCTCGAGCACGGGGTTGAATCCCACCGCGGGCTCGCTCTGCAGGACCTTGAACGTCCCCCCGCGCTTTGGATCGGCGCCGCGCGCCGCGCGTGTCGCGAGGGGCGAGACGACACTGCCCGCGACGGCGGTCATGGCCGCCCCGCGGAGGAAAGCTCGGCGGGTCATCGACAATGGCGAGGGTAGCGCGGGCCGATGGTTGCTCATGTGAGACTCCTCACTCCGGTCGACGTCTCCGCGACCGGCGGACGTGGGTGATGCCGAGGAGGTGAACGCCATCGTCTAGCGGCGATTTTTACCTGGGCTTAATTTTCGTAAGTGAGGCGAATTCTAGGGGCGGGCCACCCTCGGTGTCAAGGTGCCCGACACTTGACACGCTCTCCGCGCCGATGGCATCGTAAACAGTCCTCGCCGTCGGCAAAGGAGCGATTTGGATGCGGAGCCTCAGATTCTGCCTGTCGTGCATTCTCGCGTGCGCCGTCGTCACGACGGCGCTGCGCTGGACACCGTGAGCGACATCGGCACGCGGCTCCGGGCCCACCGCCGGGCGGCCAACATCACGCTGCGCCAGGTGGCGGAGAAGAGCGGCCTGACGGCCGCCTACCTCTCACAGGTCGAAACCGGGCGAACGACGCCCTCGATCGCGTCCGCCAAGCGGATCGCGGCGGCGTATGGACTGTCGCTCGTCGGACTTCTCGCGGAGGACGACGACCGCGGGGACAGTATCGTCCAGCGCCGAGAGGAGCGGCGCCTGCTGATATCGGCCCGGAGCGGCGCGATCAAGGAGCTACTGGTGCATCGGCAGGGGGGCAAGCTGCTCGAGCCACTCTACGTCGTCATTCCGCCCGGGAAGGGATCGGATGGCCAGTACGACCACGCGGGTGAGGAGTTCGGCTTCGTGCTGTCCGGAACGCTGGAGCTCAGCGTCGAGGACAAGGTCCATCGGATCCGAAAAGGCGACGCCTTCTACCTCAAGTCCACGCGACGACATGGCTTCCGGAATCCCAATCGGAGATCCCGGACGATCGTACTGTGGGTCATCACTCCGCCCTCGTTCTGACTACCGCTTCGAGCGCGCGACGACGCCACGATCCAAACGTTCGACCTGCTTCATCGCGTCTTCGTGCGGCAGTTGGCCTGGTTCCACGCGTGGTTCCAACGTAGCTGGTTGCGCGCCGACGCAGCGGCGCGGAGCATCGGAGATTGTGTTGGATTGTCGGGGTTCGTGTCGTGTT
>WNFD01004742.1_pt1 | contig 16845 bp, 16 predicted proteins | sample 5400491 | NCBI WGS metagenome assembly WNFD01 (sample SAMN13153343, study PRJNA577476) | soil metagenome | isolation source: 120 cm saprolite under Douglas fir tree site 2 hole 2 replicate 2 | place: USA:California | collected 2015-04-18 | reverse complement strand
GGGCGCGTTGCCGTGGTGGACGAAAAACACATGGACGCCATCACCGCGCTTTCCGCCAGCGGCCCGGCCTTCGTCTTTGTCATTCTGGAATCGCTCGCCGAAGCCGGCGTGAAGTGCGGACTGCCGCGCGACCTCGCCACCACCCTCTCCGCCCAGACGCTCTTCGGCGCGGCCCAGCTTGCTCTGAAAACCGGACATCACCCCGCCCTGTTGAAAGACGCGGTCACCACCCCCGCCGGATGCACCATCGACGGCCTCATCGAGCTGGAACAGGGCGGCCTGCGCGTAACGCTGATCAACGCGGTGATCAAGACGGCCGCGAGGGCGAGAGAACTGATGACGAGCTAGATTTCGGCAGTTGGCACCTGGCATTTGGTAATTGGATAATTTTGAAATTTGGTAATTGTGGCAGGGCCGAGTCTTTGGCAATTACCCAATTACCAACTTACTCAATTACCCAATTACTTAATTCTTTTACTGGCCACCCGGCATAAGCCCCACCCGGTCCACACCGGCATTATGGGCCATGTCGATCACCTGGGCGACCGGTTCAAATTCGATTTCCGGATCGCCTTTGACAAACGCAATCCGCTCCGCGCGGGAAGAAAAAATCTCGCGGAGCCGCGGTTCAAGCCTTTGCCATGAGACCACTTCCTCATTGATCTTCAGCTCCGGACGCTCGCCTGTTGCTTTACCGACCTGGATCACGATGGTCTGCGGCGGAGGCGTAGTTTTCGTGTCTTCAGATTTCTGCGGAATATCAACCTTCTCCTGCCACTGATGGGGCGTTTCAATAAGCATGAAGATCACCAGAAGGACCAGCAGTACATCGATCATGGGCGTTACATTCATTTCAGAAGAAATACCGGACCGCGAGCCGGAGGTCATTGCCATTTTTGTATGCTCCTTAACTGCTTGGACACCCTGTAAGCAAGAGAGTTCCTGCGCGTCTGGGATGAAGCGATGGATTTGCGCTTTCAAAAGATTTTCAGGGACAAGAGTACAGGGGAATGGGACAGTCGGGTTTTCGCCGCTCTGCAATCTCAATTTCCGCGTTTAATTAAACCCCTTGTCATCCTGAACGAAGCGCGAACGCATGTGAGCGCGCAGTGAAGGATCCCTGAGAGTTCCGGGAATACGTTGCTGTGTAGGGATAAATTTTTTGGGAGAACCTGCGGATGTGCTGATTGTATCGGGCGTCCTCGGGGTCCTTCACTGCGCGCTCACATGCGTTCGCGCTTAGGATGACAAAGGGGGGGGTGGGATAACGCGGGGCTATGAAATAGCGCAATCCGTCGCAGCCTCATAAATAAGACCCGCGACAGGGACCTCCGAGACATCCGCACTCTCTGCTGTCACCGCCGTGACTTCTCCGACAATCAAAATCGCGGGCGCCGGCACCGGCGCATGAGCGTGCAACTGTCCCAGCCGCAGACGATAGACTTTTTGATCGCCGCGTCCGGCTTTCGATACCAGGGCGCAGGGCGTGTCCGCATCGAGCCCCGAGCGCAGCAATTCGCGCGCGGTCGCGCTGTAATCCGGGCCCGGCATGTAAACGGCATAGGTCGCCTGCTCCGGGCGCGGCATGAGCGAGTCATCCTGCGCGCCATCGCGTCGGTGGCCCGTCAGGACGACCAGAGCCGACGCCAGTCGCCGGTCGGTCAACGTGGCATGAGCCGCTGCCGCGGCCGCGGTGGCGGCGGTTACTCCGGGAACGATCTCAAACGGAACTTCGGCTTCGCGCAGCGCATCCAGTTCTTCGCCAAGCCTTCCAAAGACCGCCGGGTCGCCCGACTTCAGACGCACCACCGGCCTTCCGCGCCGGGCGTGGACGACCATCAGCCGGTTGATCTGTTCCTGGCTTGAGCCATGGCGCCCGCAACGTTTGCCTACATTGATGAGTTCGGCCGTCGGCGAAACGAGATCGAGAATCTCCTGCGGGACGAGATCGTCATGCAGGACCGCGCCGGCCCTGGCCAGCAGGGCCGCCGCTTTCAGGGTAAGCAGGTCGGCCGCCCCCGGCCCGGCGCCGACAATGTAGACTGTTCCGGTCATTGGAGTCATGAAAAGCGTTTAGGCGCTCTTTCTTTCCTGAGCACGCTCTCCGCTGATCAGGTTATGCACGGCATCCACCAGGCGATGCGTTAGCTGGTCGACGTTGCCGATCATGTTCAGCCCTTCGCGCTGATGGTCCTTCAGTACCTCTCTGATCGTGGCGGAGAGTTCCGATTGCGTGAATTCGATGCTCATAGTTTCTGCCTCCATATTTCATTGCGGGTCAAAGCTTTGGTGGCCTGCACTCGGCCAGCAGATGCAGCAGCTCTTTGGTCTGTTCGTTGCGCGGAAGAGCCTTGCGCATCACGGTTCGCATTCGGCCCAGCCAGCCGATCCACGGCTCATACTCCGGTCCGAATTCCTGTTCCAGCTTCCGGCGAATACGCTGTGCAAGTGCCGGACTGTGGCCGCCGGTGGATACAGCAATCTGCAGCTCGCCCCGGCGGACGACTGCGGCGGCATAGAAGTCGCAGTTCGTTGGATCGTCCACCGAGTTGCAAAGGATGCCCGCCTCCCGGCACTCTTCATAGATTTTTCGGTTGACAGCATCCGAATCGGTGCAGGTAATCACCAGAAAATAATCGCGCACCGCGCCTTTCCCATACTCCGCGGCGATGTAATTCACTCGAGATTCCCGCGCCCACCCTGCAATCCGGGGCGTGATGCGCGGCGCAATCACCGTCACGTCGGTCGCCGAACGCAGCACCGCTTCCAGCTTCTCTTCCGCGACCCTTCCGCCACCCACGATCAGCACTCGGCGGTCGTGCAGCTTCAGAAAGATCGGAAACAGGACCGCCGGCTTTGGATCGACCGCCGGCTCACGCTTCAAGTTCATGAGAAGGCCTCCCCGGCGAAGGATCGCGCAATGCCGCCTCCTGCTCTCTGCCCGCGAGCCAGGCGCGCAGTTCCTCCTCGGAGTGACGCGCGAAGAACCGCCGCAGGTTTTCGCCGGGCGCTCGTTGTATCAGATACTGGCGCAGCAGCCTTTCGATCGCTTCCGGCGTTTCATCGGCCGCGCAGCGAAACCCGACCGGCCGCGCAAAGGCCGCGGTGTCGCCCACGCTGCCGCCCAGGCAGAAGTAGTATGCGTCGGTCATCGCTCCGCCGACTTTGATCTTCTTGCCTTCCAGCCCGATATCGGCCAGCCGGTGCTGCCCGCAGCTGTTGGGGCATCCGGTGACGTTGATGCGCAGCTGCTGATCGAAGCCCGGCAGGCGCTCATCCAGCTCTTCCACCAGCCAGCGGGTGTAGGCCTTGGTCTCGGTGATGGCCAGCTTGCAGAACTCCGAGCCGGTGCAGGCCACAGCGCCGCGCCAGAAATTGGACGCCTCAACATGCAGCCCCGCCGCTTCCAGGGCCTGAGCCACGGCCCCGGTCCTGGAATTCGGAATGTTGATGATCACCAGGTTCTGCGTATTGGTGGTGCGCAACTCGCCGTTACCGTACCGATCGGCAAGGTTCGCGGCCACTCTCATCTGCTCCGGCGTGAGTCTGCCGCGAAGCACCGACGCGCCCACATACGACAGGCCCGCCTGCTTCTGAGGATGGACGCCCGCATGATCGCGAAAAACGTCCGCTGGCGCCCGTTCCGTCGCCGCCGGTTCGAGAGCGAAGCCCAGCCGCTGTTCGAGCTTTTGCTGGAACGATTCGGCCGTCCATCCATGCCGCAGGAACAGATATTTCAGTCGCGCCCGTTCGCGGTTCTCGCGCAGGCAGTCGGCTTCGCGGAAGATCTCCGTCACCGCCTTCAGCACAGGAAGCACCTGCTCCCATCGCACAAACCCGTTGAGCTTCACCGCCAGATGCGGCTCGGTTGAAAGCCCTCCGCCGATGCGGATTGAAAAACCTTTTTCTCCGTCACGCACCGCCGGCGTAAAGGCAATATCGTTGATCTCCGGATACGAACACCAGTCCGGGCATCCGCTGATGCTGATCTTGTACTTGCGCGGCAGGTTATAAAACTCCGGGTTCCCCACCAGCATTTGTTCCGCCTGCAACGCCAGCGGTGAAGCATCGACGATCTCATGCGCGTCGATCCCCGCCAGCGGACACCCCGTGATATTCCGCGTGACATCGCCGCAGGTCGATTGCGAAGTCAGCCCGTTGCTGAACAGCGTCTCCATCACATCGGGCAGGTCCTCGGTCCTGATCCAGTGCAGTTGGATATTCTGGCGAACGGTGATGTCGGCGATGCCGCGCGCGTATTTTTCCGTCAGCCCGGCAACGGCCCGCAACTGCGATGCACGAAGGAAACCGTTCCCCAGGCGGATTCTGAGCATGAAATAAGGCGCAGCCTTCCCTTCACCGCCGGAGCCGCCCAGCGCCCCCGCTCCATCCCCCTGGGTGTAAATGCCCCACCAGCGGAAGTAAGTCTTCAGCCAGGCTTCCGGCACGGCGGAAAACCCGCCCGGCGCGAAGGCGCGCACCTCGGCCAGCGATTCCCAGGGGTTCTTTTCCTGCTTCAACCGCTCGGCTCGCTGCGCTTTGGTCTCCGTCGGAGCTTGTGTCTCGATACTCATCTTGTGTCCCTTCATGGACTTGCGTCCGCCCTAAAAGGAAAAGGCCCATCGCCGGATTGGCGATAGGCCTGATTCCTAAAAATAAGTGCGGATTAGGTAACAGGAAGCTTCGCCAGAGACACGTGTACGTCGCAACAACACATACACAACGCGGTCTGGCAAATCACCTGCATACTCTGACCTTAATATCCGGGAGAGAATCTGTCAAGGCGGGGAGGAAGGAAGATAAATGGCAGGCACGAAAGTTTTCAGGCAACCCCCGGTATGGCTTGAGTCATGAATTCGACTAGCGTAAGCTTGACTTATGGATAACTGGATTATTTCCGATCCGGAGCATCTCGGAGGCAGCCCGCGCGTCCGCGGCACCCGCATTTCCGTGGCCCTGATCCTTGAATCGCTCGCTGCAGGCATGACCATCAGCCAGATTGCCGATGCATATCCAAGCGTTACCGAGGAATCGGTGCGCGGAGTTCTTGCCGAACTTGCCCACAGGAAAGATCTGCAACCGGCGTGAAAATCCTGCTGGATGAGAATCTGCCGCGGAAACTCGTTGCCGCATTGCGCGAGGAAGGTCACGAGGTGGAATCGGTTCACACTTTGCGGCTACAGGGGTTGGAGAACGGAAAGCTATACGAGTTCGCGAGAGAGAATTTTGACCTCTGTTTTACGCGCGATGCCGGGTTCGCTAACAACGTACGCCAGGGCTTGCCACCTCTGCGCTTCAAACTCTTGAGAGTAACCGTTCAGCAAAGACCGCAGGATGAATTCGTCGCGGATTTTATTTCATTTTTTCGAGGCAGTAATTGGTCCCAATTTCATCATGGTGATGAGTGGCCATAATTGAGACTCTCCCGCAAACAGCAATGGCAGCGCGAAAACCTTCATCGCGCCGCCACTATAAACCTGCGAAAAATCTCCGGATCGTCCGCCGGTTTTAACCGGCGTGATAATAGACCCGTTCAAAGTTGTATTCGTCGATGACCGCCGCCACCGCTCTTTTGCCCTTCTCTTCGCGGCACCTGACCACACGGCCGGTGCAGTTCACCAGCACGTCGGTCTCCGCGCCCAGCACGGCCGCCGGAAGCACGATACGGAAGCGAATCACCGTATCGATGGCCAGTTCGGCGTTCATATGAAACAGCACGCCTCCGGCTGAGATGTCGGCGGTCTCGGCGAAATAGTCGTGCGCATCATCCGTCCGGATGGTAATGGGAAGCTTGAGTGGAAATCGTACGGAACTTCTTAAATCGATCACCCGTCACCTCTGTCATGCTTTATACACCCGCTTCCATGCGGGTCAAACATTACTTTGGTTTGAGAGCGTACACAGCGGGACAGGGGCCAAAGACGCACAAAATACCCGCTAAAATCTGGTTACTTCGGTGAAGTTGAACCCCTTTACTTTCATCGCCGGAACGACCATATCGAAAGATTCTTCGCCGACGGCGCGCACCGGATGGCCCATGGCCTCCACCGAATTCAGCGTCTCAATCAGGCTCTGATTGAAGCGAAAATTCCGGATACCCCCCGCCTGCTTTCCGTTTTCAATCAGAAATGTGCCGTCGCGCGTCATGCCCGTCAGTGTCTTCGCATACGGATCGACTTCGCGGATATACCAAAGCCGCGTAATCAGGATGCCGCGCTCCGTTCCGGCAATCATCTCTTCGACCGTCTGCCCGCGCCCGTGATTGAGGAAGACTATATTCACCGGGGCCTCGCCCACTTCATTGGGCAGCGGAAATCCGTGCCCGGTGGTGGCCACTGCACCGACTTTTTCCGCATACTCCGAGACCAGGATTTGCTTCGCGGTGCTGCGCGCATACACCAGATTTTTGATGACACCGTTTTCGACCAGGGAAACCCTGCGGCGCGCAACCCCCTCGCCGTCATAGGGCACACCCGACTGCAAACGATGAAAAACATCGTCGACGATGGAGATGTTTTCGCCGAACAGCCGCGTGCCCACCCGGTTGTTGAGAAACGATCGCTGATCGAGGATGGCGAGGCCCGAAAAATCGTAGAACATGAAGCCCGTCAAATCGAGGGCCGCGGAAGGCTCAAGCACCACGGTGTATCGGCCCGGAGGCAGTTCCCGGGGCGCATGAGAATCCCTGGCTTTCTTCGCGGCGATTTCCGCCAGTCGCGCATGATCGACCGCCTTCACATCGGGCGAGTTGAACTTCTGCCAGCCCGAGGAGTCGCCCGCCAGCATGGTGATGGAAACCTCGGCCGAGGTCTGCCGGTGAAATGCGCTCAGGCCCCGGGAATTCACGATCCCCCCCCATATCCGTGCGCTGGAATAAATTCCGGCCGTAACCAGGCTGTTCTTTTTGGCCGCCGCCACAATCTCCGCCACCGCCGCCGAGCGGTCATCCGGAGTAATCGCCGCGGTCTGGTCGAACCAGCGCTGCGGCGCAGGGCCGGCGGCTTTTGCCTCCGCCTCCGTCAGGCGCGCCTCTTCGGGAGAGGCCATCGGCAGCCGGTCCGGATCGGGCTCCTGCACCTTCGCAATGCTCTCCGCCGACCGCACCGCCCTCAAAAGACTCTCGTCGTCAAAGCGGTTGGTCGTGGCCCGCGCCGTCTTGCCGTCAAACGCCACCCGAATCGACGCCGACTCGCTTAGCTCGGCGACATTCTGGTGAATCGTGTTGTTGGCAAATCTCGTGAGCGCGTAGTCGATGGATGAAAAATGAACCTCGACCTCATCCACGGTCGAGAACTTCCTGATGCGGTCGAATATGTCGTGCGATTTTTCCTGAGTGAGCATTGATCCTCGAAAACAGCAATTAGCAATTAGCAAATGGCAATTAGCAAAACCCGGTTTGTCGCGCAATTTGCCAAACCTTCACCTCGCAGGACGATCGGAGGCGACTTTGCGGGTCAGCGCGACCAGCATCTTTTTTAATTCGATGACTTTTCCCTGAAGGGATTCATAGTTCTCCTTTGGGATATATTCCAAATCCCTGGCGAGGAGGAAATGATATTCGAGTTCATTCGCCGAGCCGCAGGCAATCTGCAGAAAACGATGCAGCTCCGAATTGCCGATTCTTCCGCAGCCCTCGGCGATATTGGCCGGAATCGATGAACTGCAACGCCGGATCTGAGAAGTCAACCCAAATAACTCGTGCTTCGGAAAGGCAGCGGTTGCTTTGTAAGCGGTCAAGGTCATTTGATGCGCTTTTTCCCAAACTCGCAATTCACGAAAGTCTTTCAAAAGCCCTCCGTATCGAATCCAACGATTTGACAGCCGATTATTTTCCTTAGCGAAGTGAATGCGAGGCTCCGCGAAGCCCCAGGTTTTGCTAATTACCAATTGCTAATTGCCATTTGCTTATTTTCCTTTATACGCAGTTCCAACCATCACATCCCTGAACCTCGCGGGAGCCGCTCCGTGTCCCGTTCCCATGGTCTGCATGGGCTGGCCCTTGCCGCAGTTGGGTGTGCCCCAGAGCGTCCACTGATCGCGGGAGCAGATGGCGTCCATGGAGTTCCAGAACTCGGTGGTAATGCCTGAATACGAAGGGTTCTTCAGCATCCGGCCCAGCCTGCCGCCTTTGATCTCCCATCCGATCTCGCAGCCGAACTGAAAGTTGTAGCGCTTGTCGTCGATGGACCACGAGCGGTTGGTCTCCATGTAAACGCCATCGTCGGTTCCGGCCAGCAGGTGATCGAAAGTCAGCGGCTTTTCGCCCGGCAGAATGCTGATATTGGTCATGCGAATCAGCGGAATGCGGTTCCAGCTTTCGGCCCGCATGGTGCCGTTCGAGCGGTTCTCGCCGATGGTATGCGCGGTTTCGCGCGAGGAGATGTATCCGGTGAACAGTCCGTTGGTGATGATGGGCGTGCATTGTCCCCGAACGCCTTCGTCGTCATAGGCGTAGGTGCCCAGGCCCGGACCGTGCGGCTCGGTGGCATCGGCGACCACGTTGACGATATCGCTGCCGTAGCGGAGCGAGCGCAGCTTTTCCAGCGTAAGGAACGACGTCCCGGCAAAGTTGGCTTCCATGCCCAGCACCCGATCCAGCTCAATCGGATGTCCGATCGATTCATGAATCTGCAATCCGAGTTGCGACGATCCCAGCACCAGCGACATCTTTCCCTGAGGACACTGCGCGGCCTGATGGAGGGCCACCGCCTGTTCGCCGATGCGGCGGGCATTTGCCAGCAGGTCGAGTTCATCCACCAGTTCGTAACCCTTGTTCTGATGCTGACCGCCAAAAGAGTTGGGGAACGACCGTTTCTGAATCTCCGTCCCCTGAAACGAAAGCGCGGAAAATCCCGCGCCGGTTATGACCCGCGTCTGATGGATGTCCGAGCCTTCGGTGCTGTAGAACCACTGTTCGTACCGGCCGAAATGCAGATTGCTCTCGGCCATGGTCACGCCCTTCACCGTCAGCAGCTCATGGTCGATGCGGGTCAGCAGGTCGAGGTTCTCGTCAATCGAAGTTGTGAAGGGATCGATCTTGCAGGGGCTCGCCCACTCGATCTTCGCCGCCGGTTCCGGCGCCAGCCGTATCGGCTGTTCTTTGACCCGGGCCGAGGCGCGGGCAATCTGAACGGCCTGGTCCGCCATGCGGTCCACTGACTCGCGGGTGAGATCGTCGGTGGAAGCGAAGCCCCAGGAATCGTCCACCAGCACGCGGATTCCGATTCCCAGCGATTCGCCGCTGCCGGCGTTGCCGACCTTGCCGTTTCTGGTGGTAAGATCGCGCACGCGATGATCGACAATTCTTGTGTCCGCATACTGCGCGCCGCGCAGATTCACGGTATTCAGGGCCTGTTCGGCAATCTGCTTCATGCTCATGACAGTGAAAATCATATCTTAAATTTCGTTGTGCCCGGGGTTACACTCGGAACATGTCCCGAAAGGCGGAACCTATCAAGATCGTCAACCTCGAAGACGGAATGCCCACCGTCGAACAGGCCCGCCTTCGGCTGCAATTTGAATTGCAATCCTCCCGCCGCGCGGGCTACAAGGCCGTCAAGCTGATCCATGGCTACGGTTCCTCCGGAGCGGGCGGGGCACTGCGCCTCGAACTGCAGAAAGATCTCCGCAAGGCCGCGCGGGATGGAACCATCCGCGCCTGCATTCCCGGAGAGAACTGGCGCGTCTCGGATGAAACTGCGTGGGAGTTGCTCAAACGCTTCCCTGAATGGAAGAAGGATTCGGACCTGGGCAGGAACAATCAGGGGGTGTCGGTGGTGGTTCTGTGAGCCCTGGACTACGCTGGTTCCGTGACCGTACGCGGAAAACATGTAAACCAGCCCGCATTCCTTGCTAATATCGACCTTCGATAAAGTCTTCTGCTTCCTTATCCGTCATTGGCCGCGCCCATCCGGAATCGAGGATTTTTATCCTGCCTTTAAGGGTGCCCAACTTTCTCTTCGACTTCCGGGCTTGCGGAACCGGGCTAAGCATTGCAACCGGTTTGCCACAGCGCGAGATCGTCACGCTTTCTCCGCGCTCGACGGCCCTCAACAATTCCGGCAGGTTCGATTTGGCATAGGACACCGTAACTTTCATGCCTATATATTCCGCCAAAGTGGCGCTTACGCGCCAGCGGACAGGCTGCGGAAAAATGCAGGCGCAACCGTAGAAGCGGGCAGTTTCAGCCGCCCGCTTGGAAACAATCCGTTTCCGGGCTTCAGCCCAATGTCACTTACTTTTGCGGCGGATGCGAATTGGCTTTAAAGCCCGATCCATTTTGCCCTTGAGCGGCACAACTGAAGAGCTTGCGGAAAAATGCCCGGACAACTGTAGAAGAGGGCGGCTTCAGCCGCCCGGTGAACGCGAATATTCTCCCGGCTTCAGCCGCGGTTTGACTTCCCACTGCTTCGACGTGCATGGAGGATCATCAGTTCTTTCAGATTCAGCAGTTTGCGTTTCCTTCATAAATTCCGACGACCCGAAGGATCAATCCGCGGCTGAAGCCGGAAAGATGATCGTTCTCATCGGGCGGCTGAAGCCGCCCTCTTCTACGGTTGTCCGAACATTTTTCAGCGGTCTGTTTAGCCCCTGAAGCCGAAGAGTTTCCGAAGGTGCAGCCCATGGAGGCATTGCGTCACGAATAACAGGTCTCTGCGCCACGGGATATACTGGATGGCGACCGGATTCGCCCGCTTGATCCAGGCATAAAATCCGATCAGGAGAGCCTTTCCATGAAATCCGTTTTCGCGCTCGCGGCGATGTGCCTCGTCCTGTCAGCCTTTACCCCGCAACAGCCCCGGGAAGATTCAGGGCTTCCGGAATTGCACAGGATCAGAACGGCAACACTCTCGCCCAGCTACAGCTGCCGTTCGGAGGAAGAGTTCCAAAAAGGCTACGAGAACACCGCTCTGTTTCTCTCCAAATATTCGCTGCGGCGCAACAGTCCCGAACTGCTCTTCAACGGCGCCTGCAAAACCTGGGACTACCTGCAGGGGCACGGTCTCGACGTGATCGCCGATCTCGGAGATGTTCCCATCGAAGAACTGCGCCCCGACCATGTTTTCAACGTTAAGCGCGTCCATGAGCGCGCGAACTATACCCGGTTCAGCAGCATCGCGGATCCCGTGGTCGGGCATACCTATGCCGAGCTGATCAGTCAGGGCGACATCCATGGATTTTTATATTTTAGAATTACCGCTTATGTGCCCAGCCAAAAAGTGGAATTGAAGTATGTGGTCGAGCAGTATGAACTGTTCCGGCAGACCGAGGCCTCCCCGGGGTTCGACTGGAATTCCACCGGACATGAATGATTGGCAGGATGTGCGCGCGCCGGGGTGGCTTCCCGATTACTTCGGCGAAAATGCAAAAATCGAAGGATCGGCATCCACCCGGGGTCCGCTCCCGGCGGCGGCTGCCTCCACGCGGTTTCGGCCCAGCTTCTTCGCCTGGTAGAGCGCCTGGTCCGCGCTATTGAGCAGTTCTTCAATCTTCATTCCCGGAAGCAACTGGCATACTCCCACACTCATCGTCACTGAAAACTGCGCGGCTCCGGATGCAAAGACACCCCCTGCGATACGCTGGCGCAGGCGTTCGCCGACTTCCACGCCGCACCTGCTGTCGCAACCCGGCAGCACGATCAGGAACTCTTCGCCGCCGTAACGGCCGACCGAATCGTATTTTCGCAGAGCGCCCGGCATCTGTTCCGCCGTCCAGCGCAGCACGTCGTCGCCGACCATGTGTCCCCAGGTATCGTTGACGCGCTTGAAATTGTCCAGGTCCGCCATGCAGACGGTGATGGGCTCGGCGGTGCGCGCGGCCCGATTCAGCTCTCGATTCAGAATCTCCATGATTCCGCGGCGGTTGGGCAGTTGCGTCACCAGATCGTGAGTAGCCTGGAACTGCAGCGCTTCCTGCGCCTTGATCAGCTCTTCATGGGTCCGGATGATCCGCTCGCCGGCCCGCAGGCGGGCACGCAGCTCGAACTCCCTGAACGGCTTGCACAGATAATCGTCGGCGCCCACTTCGAAACCGTGCGCGACGTCCTCTTCTTCGACCCTTGAGCTGAGCAGAATAATGTAAGTGTAATCCTGCTGCTTGTTGCGTACCGCCTGGCACAGTTCGGGGCCGCTCAGGCCGGGCATCATGCTGTCGAGCAGCAGAAGGTGGGGCGCGTCCTCTTCGTTCAGAATGGCCATGGCTTCGTCTCCATCGCCCGCGAGCACCACATCGTAATGCCAGTTCGACAGCAGACCTTTCAGTATCTCGCGATACATCACCGAATCATCCGCAACCAGGACCTTCACTCGAGCTCCTTACCGCTTTCTGAAAATCCTCTTAAGTTTAATCCGAAGCGGTCGATTCGTCCTTCAGTACGAAGGTAACTGGCCGGAAGAGTAACAAGTGAATTCGATGCCGGGCAAAGGCAAAAACAGGTGTGTTTCCGCGCCGCAAACCCCTTCCGGAAGTGATTGTTGCAGAAGAGAGATCAGGGAGGCACTTTGAGTACCATCGTACTCTTCCCCGTCGGTTAGAATCCGCTGATATTGGCTATCAGCCCCAGGAGGGCATGGGATGTTGAAGGAGAAGGAACTGTTTCACACGACGGCCAGGCCGGGCGGGGCGCTGATTCTCGCCCTGCTGTTTACCGTTTCTTTGTCCGGCTTCGGTGCCGCTCAGGAAACCGCTGCCCCGATCGACGCCGAGACAGCAAAGGCCCTGCTGCAGCGCGTGAAGGACCTTGAGTCCGAAGTGAACACTCTGCGGAGCCAGATGCAGATTCTAATGGCAAAGAGCGGGCCCGAAAAGCCCGGCGGCGAGAAGCCCGCGGTTGAAGCTGCAGTCGCCGCCACCCCGCCGACCGCTAAACCGCCGGTCGATACATCTTCGCCGATGCCCATGCCCGGACGTTCCGCCGATAACGGAAGCTCTCCGCGATTGCGACTGCGCGGCTACGGAGACGTGAGTTGGAACGCCAAAGATCAGAAAGGGGCGACCAATTCTTTCACCCTGGGACAGTTCAACCTCTTTATTACCTCGCGCCTGACCGACAAAGCCAGCTTCCTTTCTGAAACGGTCATCGAAGCCGATCCTGGCACCAACGATTTCGGCATCGATCTGGAGCGCTTCGAACTGATCTATGCCGTGAACGATCGCCTGAACCTTCAGTTCGGGCGCTATCACACGGAGTTCGGCTACTACAACAATGCCTATCATCACAGCGCTCTCATGCAGACCACCCTGGGAAGGCCATTTCTGTTTCAGTTCGAGGATTCCGGCGGCATTCTTCCCATTCACAGCGTCGGCATGAGCGCCACGGGGATTGTCTCGACCAGACTCGCTCTGCACTATGTGGCCGATATCGGCAATGGCCGTAACCCGCGTGCCGACGTCAATCCGGTGCAAAATGTAACGGACGACAATAACGGCAAGGCGTTCAACCTGGGTTTCTTCGTGAAGCCCGACTGGCTGCGGGGACTGTCATACCGATTTCACCAGCAGTATTCCCGGGTTCTATTCCCAGATATCGAGGCGGTTCGGCAACTATCGCCCTTATTTCCGGTATGAATATCTCAATGTTCCCGACAGGGACCCGCTTTTCTCGGAGGTGAGGCTGTTGCACGGACCTAAGGTCGGCTTGCGCTACGACCTGAATGAGTTCGCGGCATTCAAGATCGAATACGGACGGGATATGCGTCGTCAGCTCGCGCCGGCCAATACTCTGGGAACACAACTGTCGTTCGCCTTCTAAATGGACCACAGGATGAGAATTGCGGGATACATTTTCGCCGTGGTCATTGGCGCCTGCGCCTGTCTGGGCCAGTCCCAGTCCGGAGCCCAGTCGGGGAACGTCCAGAAGGACTCCGGCGATATCGCGGTTGTGGTCAACCCGGTGAACCCCGACAACGATGTGACACTGGCGCATTTGCGACGGCTTCTTCTGGGCGACCGAAGATTCTGGGCGGGCAACGTCAGGGTCAAACTGGCGCTGCGGGAACGCGGCGCCCACGAACGCGACCGGTTACTGACCGTACTGCTCGATATGGACAACAGGGCCTTTGACGAGCACTGGCGGGCCAAGGTCTTCCGCGGAGAAGCGGCGGAAGAGCCGCTGACCCTGACTTCGCGGGAGATGGTCATCGAATATGTGAGGGGCACGCCGGGTGCGCTGGCGTTCATGGCGGAAAAAGATGTGCCTTCGCATCTGAAAGTTTTGCGTGTTGAAGGCAAACTGCCGGGAGAGCACGGCTATGCCGTCAGATAACCGCGGCCGGGAAAATCCGAAAGAGCAGGCATGGCAATGGCGATGAAAAGAAATTCGAAGCGACTGCGCGGCAAACTGCTGTTCATTGTCATGCTTACGTGCGGATCGGCGCTGGTGCTTGCCTGCGCGACTTTCTCCATTCATGAAATCGACGAGGTCCGGCAGGGTAAGCTGGGTGAAATGACGCTGGCCGCCGGCCTGATCGGCGCCAACAGCACGGCGGCCCTTTCCTTTCGGGACGCGCAGGCGGCGGCGGAGACGCTGGGGACGCTCAAGACCGACCACCATGTCATCGCCGCGCGAATCTATGACGCCCAGGGCGCGCCGTTTGCGACGTGGCTGCGGGCCGGCGCCCATGAGTTCGATGTTCCCGCGCTTGCGGAGCCCGACACGCGCAGTTTCGCGGATGGCTTACTGCACTTTTCCACGGGTATTTACCAGGACGGCAGACGGGTCGGATCGGTTTATCTGGTCCGCGATCTCGATGAGTTGCATTCCGGAATCCGGCGCTATGCGTTCATCGCCGGCGGAGTGCTTCTGGCATCGATGTTGTTCGCCTTCCTGCTGGCATCGAGGCTGCAGCGCAGTATTTCCGATCCGATTCTGGTGCTGGCCCGGCGGGCGGGCTCCATTCGCGAAGGCGCGGATTACGCTCTGGGCGATGTTCAGGGCGGTTACCAGGAAATCGGCCTTCTCATTGAAAGCTTCAACGGGATGCTGGGCACCATCAAGCGGCGCGACACCGAGCTGTTGCACCATCGCGAACACCTGGAAGATGAAGTGGCCGCGCGGACCCGCGAACTGCTCACGCTCAACGCCCAGTTGGAAACCGCGAAGGGGGCCGCCGAAAACGCCGACCGGGCCAAGGGCGAGTTTCTCGCCAACATGAGCCACGAAATCCGCACCCCCATGAACGGCATTCTCGGCATGACCGTGCTGGCCCTGGAAACGCCGCTTTCTCCCACGCAAAAGAATTATCTATCCATCGTGAAATCCTCCGCCGATGGCCTGCTCGGGCTGCTCAACGACATTCTGGATTTCTCAAAAATCGAAGCGGGAAAATTCCACCTCGACTCCCTGCCCTTTCTGTTGCATGAGACCGTCGCCGCGGCCGTGAAGGGCCTCTCCGCCAATGCCCACGCGAAGGGCCTGGAACTGGCCTTCGAGGTGGCGCCCGAGGTTCCCGACCTGCTGATCGGCGATCCGGGCCGGCTGCGCCAGGTGCTCACCAACCTGATCGGCAACGCCATCAAGTTCACCAGCCGCGGCGAAGTGCTGCTGACCGTCACCAGGGAACCGTCTCAGGAAAGCGGCATTGCGCTTACCCTGGGCTTTGCCGTCAAAGACAGCGGAATCGGAATTCCGCCGGAAAAACTTCTCAGCATCTTTGAAGCTTTCGAACAGGCCGACACCTCCACCACCCGGCAATATGGCGGCACCGGCCTGGGGCTTACCATCTCAAAACGGCTGGTGGATATGATGCACGGCCGCATTTGGGTGGAAAGTACGCCCGGCGACGGAAGCACGTTTCACTTCGTCGCCGAATTCGGTGTTGCCGCGGGAAGTCCGGGAAAAAATCCGCCGGAAGCTCCCGAAAAACTGCGCGGCACATTCGTTCTGGTGGTGGATGACAACGCCACCAGCCTCCGCATTCTCCGCGACATGCTGACGCGATGGGGTATGGAAGTGGCGGCGGCGGAAAGCGGACCGGCGGCCCTGGCAATTCTTCACCAGGCGGCGCGCAACGGAATCAATTTCCCGCTGATCATTGCCGACGGCCGGATGCCGGGGATGGATGGGTTTGCCCTGACCGAGAACATCCGGGCAGCGCGCGAGATCAACGCGGGCCGGATCATGATACTGACATCGGCCGACCAGACCAATGAGCCCGGACGCTGCCAGGAACTGGAGATATCGGAATACATTCTCAAACCGGTGGCTCCCGCGGAATTGCTGCCGGTGCTGCTCACCATGCTGGATGAAAGCTGCAGCCATGCCATCGCTCAGCCCCGGCCTCTGACGACTTCGGCCAGGGCCGGTCGCTCTCTCAGGATTCTGCTGGCCGAAGACAATGTATTCAACCAGAAGGTCGCGGTCGGAATGCTGGAAATGTCGGGCCACACTGTGACGGTGGCCAACAATGGACAGGAAGCGGTGGAAGCCTGCGTGAAGCAGCGTTTCGATCTGGTGCTGATGGATATCCAGATGCCGGAAATGGATGGGGTCGAGGCCACCGGGCTGATCCGCATGCACCAGCGCGAAACCGCAGTGCGAGTTCCCATCATTGCCATGACTGCCCACGCCATGGCCGGCGACCGGGAAAAATATATAGCGGCGGGAATGGACGACTATATTTCCAAGCCCATCAACCGCGATGACCTCGAAGCGCTGATCGCGCGCAACGTCGCAGGCGCGGGCGGGAACGGCGGCCCCGTTGTCAGTTCCGCTCCCGGAGAAACATCGCCTCAAAAAAGCATCGACAAGCAGGGCATGCTGCAGCGCTTCGGCGGAAACCAGGATTTGTTGCGTACCGCAACCAACATCTTTCCGGAAGAGGCGGCCAAGGTGCTTGCGGCCCTCGA
>WNFD01008091.1_pt1 | contig 16851 bp, 15 predicted proteins | sample 5400491 | NCBI WGS metagenome assembly WNFD01 (sample SAMN13153343, study PRJNA577476) | soil metagenome | isolation source: 120 cm saprolite under Douglas fir tree site 2 hole 2 replicate 2 | place: USA:California | collected 2015-04-18 | reverse complement strand
ATTTGTGCGCGCGCCTCGCGGAAGCCGGTTTTCTGCATTTAGCCGGAGAGAATTACCACTGGACCCACGAAGCCTATCCCGCCGATACCATCAGCCTGCGCTCCGTAACCAGCGACAATTTCGTGATCATCGATCTCACCGGCGCGCCCAACGTCATCGGCGAAATCAATTTCCCTAGCGCTCTGGTGTTCCTCACGAAAAAGCCATCTACATTCACGGCGGCCAGCAATTTCACGTCGAGCATCTGGACTTCAAGGAACGCAAAGCCTACGTCAAGCAAGTCGACGTCGACTACTACACCGACGCGGTTCGTTACACCCAAGTCCGCGTCCTCGATATCGTCGCAACCTCACCCAGCGCTGCCTCAGCTTCCTCTGTAGTGGCGCAGCATGCTGGGCCACTACAGGCAAGAGCGCCAATTTCTGATAAGCCTGTCATCCTGAGCGAAGCGACCGAGGGTTCCGACCTTGTCGGAAAGGATCTCAACTTAAGCGACGGCAACAATCGATCAGCACCCTCTTCGTCCTTTACTTCCTTAACCTCCTCTACCTCCTGTACCTCCTCTTTCTCCCACGGCGACGTCCTCGTCCGCTCGCAAGTGGTCGGCTTTAAGAAAATCAAATTTTTTACCAACGAAAACATCGGCGCGGGCAACCTTGAACTCCCCGAAAACGAAATGCACACTACTTCCTACTGGATCACCCTTGAACGCCCTCTTCTCGAATCCCTTCCTTTCACCATCAGCGAGCGCCAGAGCGGCATGTTCGGCCTTCTCCACGCCCTCGAATCCGTGGCCACTCTTCTCCTCATGTGCGACCGCCGTGATCTCGGCACCGCCATCGGTGAACGCCCTCCCGCCGCCGAATCGCCAGATTCGAACGGTGTCATCCTGAGCGAAGCGAAGGATCTCAATTCATCGCTTTCGACCATGCGTCAGTTCGAAACAGACTCCTCTCCAACTCGCTTACAGGCCAAAGAATTCTTCGAACCAGATCTCTACCTGTTCGACGCCTACCCCGGCGGCATCGGCTTCTCCGAACCTCTCTTTCGAACCCACCATCTCCTCGTGCAAAAAACGCGCGAACTCATCGCCGCGTGCACTTGCGACAACGGCTGCCCCTCTTGCGTAGGCCCCGCCAGCGATCTCGCCCCGCGCGTGAAGGAAGCCGCCCTCGCCATCCTCGATAGGCTGTGCGCCTGATGTCAGCCGCTGCCGATAGGTTCTCCCGCCTCGCCGCGCTAAAGCCCACGCGTCCACTTCCGCTGCGCCGGGCTGCAATTCGAACGCCCGGCGAAGACGACACTCTCGGCCGCCTTCTTGGCGCTGGGGTTGCCACCAATCATTTCGGCGAACATCTCGCCGTTCGAAACTGGTTCTCCACTCCCGAGTTCACCGATCCCTCATCCACCGCGCTGGAATTACTTTCGCGTACCCGCGATGAACCGCTCGCGCGAAAAACGCGCGCCGTGCTCGACGATCCAGCGAAATGGCTTTTCCTCGATACGGAAACGACCGGGCTTGCAGGAGGCACGGGAACCTACGCCTTTCTGGTCGGAGTGGCGTGGTGGGATGCGGGCGGATTGCAGGTCGAGCAATTCTTTATGCGCGATTTCACGGAAGAATATTCCGTGCTTCAGGAGTTGTCCGCGCGCGTCGCCGAGCGCCCGGTGCTCTTCACCTTCAACGGAAAATCGTTCGATTGGCCGCTGCTCGAAAGTCGTTTCATCATGACGCGCTCCATCGCCGCGCCGAAGCTCGCGGCGCACCTGGATTTGCTGCATCCCGCGCGCGCGCTATGGAAGCTGCGCCTCGGATCGGTGCGGCTCGTGGAACTCGAACGTCACGTCCTCGATGTGCCGCGCCTCGGCTGGCGGCGCGACGACGATGTTTCTTCCGCGCTTATTCCGCAATTTTATTTCGACTATCTGCGAGGCGGGCCCGCGGAGCCGCTCGCCGGCGTGGTGCGCCACAATCAAATGGATTTGCGCGGGCTCGCCGCGCTCTTCTGTAAAATGAACGCGCTGCTTTCCGCGGCGCCCGGCGCTACAAACGAAATCGAAAGTCTCGATCTCTTCGGGCTATCGCGATTCCTTCAGCGCCGCGGCGATTCCGAGCGCGCGCATTCCGCGTGTTCGCAGGCTCTGGATGCGGGACTGCCGGCCGAATTCCGACCCAAGGCCCGCCGCGATCTCGCGTTGATGGCCAAGCGCCGCGGCGAACATTCGCGAGCGGCGGAAATCTGGCAGGAAATCGTTGGCGATCCCCAGGACGGCGTGTACGCCTGCGAACAACTGGCCATCCATTACGAGCGCAACGAGAAAGACTTTTTTCGCGCGGCGGAATTTGCGCAACTGGCGCTGGCAAAACTCAGGCGCCAGCGCAGCTCTTCGGCGGGTAGTTCGCGTGGTCCATATCTCGCGGCCCGATGCGCCCGCCTCGAGCAAAAGTTTTTGCATCGCCTCGCCCGCCTTCAGCAACGAAGTAAGGCACAGGACGAAGCGGTGAAACCGCTGGCGTTGCACCGCTCACAGAGTGCGTGAGCGATGCCGAGCTCGTTTCACGCTTGTTGAAAAGGCCTTCGCTCCGCTCTTCCAGCGGCGCAAAGATCATCGCGGTTTTCGCAGGGACTGGGCCGGGTTTTTCGGGCGGCTGCGGCGCCATCGGCCAGCCAAGGGCTTTGGTGAAGCCGTCGAAGATTTGGCGTATCGCGCCTTCCATGGTCACGCACTCTTCTCCCAAACAATCCAGGAACACGCCGCCATCGGGAGTGTCAAAGGAAAAGAAGTTCGGACGACGAAGCAGGTTCGTGCGTTCCGCATATTTCTTTTCGAGCGCTTCGGAATACTGACCGAAGAAACGCGCCGCGTGTACTTCGCTATCCAGGTGCAGGCGCGTCAGCAGGATGAGCTTTTTCGTTTGTTTGTGCTCGAAAACGAGGTAGCGGTCGCCGTCCCACGCTGCCGCCAAAGTCTTGGCGCGGTCGGCGTCAAGAAATTGCTTGAAGACTTCCTTCCAGCCGAATTCGCCCATGATGTTTTCGTCCAGCTTCGACCAATTGTCGCCGAGCAGTTTTTCCAGCCGCGGAAGAGCAACGTTTGCGGGAGTTTTGCCCGTCCGATAGAGCGCGGGGTGGAGAATTTGCTGCGTGGAAACCGGCGGCTTCTGGAACACGCCGGAAAGCGCGCTCCAGCCGGAATTTCTCATGACCGCCGCCGAAAAATTCAGCCCGCCGATATAGGGAAAGATCAGCGCGTCCTTGAGGAACGGCGGAGCATCCTTGAGCGTCGGAGTGCTGCCAAGATCGCCAATCAGCATCCCGGGGTCGAAATCCGGCAAATCCTTAAGCGAGCGCCCCGTCCCGAGCATCAGGTAATCGACCATGGCGGCCATGGCGCTGCCTTCCAGCACCGCGTCGCGCGCGAGTTCGGCGTCTTCATTGGGCCGGGCCGCTCTGACCCACGCCTCGATTTGGAAATGCTGGTCCTGGAGCGCGTGAGTCAATTCATGGGCCATGACCATGCGCTGATCCGCCAGCGGACTCCAATCCGCGATATAAAATTCACGATTCTTCGGATCGTAAAGACCCTCAACCTGCTCCGTGAGCACGTTCACCATGAAGGTATCGAGATCGAATCCCTTGGGAAGCAGGCCGAAGGCTTCGGCGCTGCGCTCGTCGGCGTAGCGTTCTGCGGGATTCTTTTCTTCGTTCATCTGCTTGATGACGTAGGCGCGGATTTCTTCGCGGGAACGCAGGGATTTTTTCAGCGGCGTGAGCAGCTTTAGCCCGGTAATTTGGCTCATCTGGCCGACGACTTCATCGGCAGCAGCGATGAAGTCGGCATCCGTGCCGACCTTGGAATCCCCGGCAGGCGGAGCGACCGCCGCCTGCTGCGCGTGGACGGCGGCGCCGCCAAACAAGAGCCCGAGGCTCAAAAGGAGGGCGCGCAGCCGGAAGAGTGTTGGTTTTGAGTGAGAGGTCATATCGTTTTCAGGATAGCAGAATCCCGATGAGGCGGGAGAGGTTGAACTAACGGTGGCTGCGGTCATGAGTTCTTCTCTTTGTGAGATGGACCAAAATGGGAATTGTTGGTACACACCCCGGCAGTTTTCGTAAGAGTGACAAACAAAGGAGTTGCGGGATACGGAACTTGGAAGAGTGTACGGAAAACCGGAGGCGGGAATCGTTGGAAGATTTAAACGTTGAAAGTTGGAAGCTAGGATAGCTGCCTGCCCCCCCATGTTTCTATAAAGGATTGAGGCGCTAGGGTTTAGAGGGTGGGGGTCGGCAAAAGAATTAAGAGTAAAGGAGTTACAGGTGGTTAAGGAAGTGAAGGGGAACGGCAAAGCTCGTTTGAACGGGGACCATGTGAGGTGCGGGGCAGGTGCGGTCTATAATTCACGACCCATGGTAGCATGGAACAGTTAGTTTGTCAAATAATTTATTATATAGTACCCGATTCGAACGGTTTTGACACCGTAAGTGGAAGAAAAGAAAGAAGTAGCGAGAAAGCAAACTAGAAACTAGAATCTAGAAAAAGAGGCCGAGTTAAGTTCCTAGAAACAAAGAGGCTAACGACAGGTCTTCAGGGATCGAGGCGCGGCCATCCCCAGGGCAAGCTCCGAGAGAAGAAAGACCGGAGCGAAGAAGGCCTTCCGTTAGCCGAGCTTTGGTATGATGTAGCAAGGCGGTGCTCTGGGCTGCCAATCTAAGTGAAGGACAGGCCCGATGATCTTCCATGTTTCGCTTGAAAAAGCAGAAGACGGCTGGATTGTGGCGCAGTGCCCAGCGCTGCCCGGGTGTGTGTCGCAAGGACGGGACGAGCAAGAAGCGTTGGAGAACATCAAGGAAGCGATTACCGCGTGGTTGTGGGCGGAGGATCAAAAGGCAGTGAAGGCGCTTGGGTCCAATGGCACACCGGTAGTCGTAGCTGTTTGACGGATGTTGACGCGAGAGCGAATGGGTCGGCTCGGCAACATTTCCGGCAAGGACGCAACGAAGGCCTTCGGCAAAGCAGGCTGGCAGGTTATGGGGCAAGTGGGAAGTCACGTGGTGAGACAAAGTCTGGAATGCGTGCGAATCTCTCAATCCCACAGCACAAAGAGCTTTCAACGGGAACGCTGCGAGCCTTGATCCGGGCAGCGGGGATGACGGTTGAAGAATTTTTGGCGCTTCTGTGAACTGTTCTGTGCACGCTAACTGCGAGAGTCGCAGATGGCGGAGTTTCGGAGCCGGAGTCAAATCGATAAAAGGAAAGAGGCTAGCGAAAGGCAGCACCATCCTTGCAAACCTCTCAAGAATGGGCCACCCAAGAGTATCCGACTAAGGGGTGGCCACTTGCCGCTCCTCTAGGTAAGAGGGTTAAGCACCAACGCCCAATACCAAAGAATCTAATTCCTGTTCAGACGGAACCTTATGATTGTTGACGCAGTAGAGGAGCACCTTTCGCAAGTAGTCTTCCGTTCTTGAGACCGTCTGGTCATTCACGGTCGATTTTGATCCGTGAACGAATTTGGATCGTTCGTTGTAAGAATCCCTGAGGAATTCAAACGTTTGCTTTCTGCTAGATGCGTCGCTCACTAGATGCGCGGTGCGAAGAGAAGCCCTATAGCTGAGCTCGGTTGCTTTGTCCGGAGTCATCAACGCTTCCAAACCAATCCAATAGTCGACTAATCTGTCCCCGCTGGGAGGTTTTACGTAAACTCCCATTAGCCGGTCCATCGCAAGCTTAAATCTGCGATCATTTGCAACTTGTGGAAGGTTTGCCAGTATGTTCGGTATTTGAGATAAGCTGTGTTCTCGAAAATCGTACTGATCGCCATGAAGATAGTACTGACCCGAATAGCCCATCGTCCAAGCTGTTGATTTGCCAGCCACGTCGTCCACTTCATGTTTCATGAAACTGAAACCGACCGCGCCCGCACGAAGCAGTCTGAGACCGATGAGAGTGTCGTCCAGACGCTTTTGGTATAGTCCGCTCGGGGTCATGTCGTGCCCGAAGACACGCGGCTGCTCGAAAGCAGCTTCCAATTTGAATCGAATAGGCAATAGTCTCTGCAAATACGGGGAACCAACGAAGAGTGTTGCCGCGCTGCAATGGTCCTGCAGTTCGTCGTCTATGAACTCTCGCAAGTACACTCCGTCTTGAATCTCAACATTGACCATTTCTGCTGTGAAATTCAGGAGCGGCGCAATCACGCGACTCTTGGTGGTTTGCGATGACATGTATTCGTCAAACCGATTCAGGACCAAGGCCATAGCGGGCGCGGCGAGTTGTCCAGCGTCCAGCTTCAGAAGAATCTCGTTGATCACCGGTATTACATAGCGGAGGGAAATATGTTCGGAATCGCCTCCGTCAGCAATTAGGAAGGCCTTCCGCAGATTCCCGTCCGCATTAACTTTTTGCTGAATGCTGGCGAAGACTGGCAAATTCTCAAGGCGCGCTAGGTCAATTGCCATAAACAGGTCGTAGTCCTTGCGGGTCTCTGACTTGGTCGGAATCTGCGCTATCTTGTCGCGGGCGATGCGAACCACCTCGGTCGCCAACGATTCCAGATCCGATCGGATTGGTTCTAGGACGCCCACCGTCTGCCGCTCCAGTTTGCGAGACTAAGTTACCACGGCCAGAACCGCGCCTCGAAAATAAAGGCCCGCTGCCAACGAAAAGGAAGGGTAGCGAAAGCCACGGCGGTACGAAGACAACCGACTAGTGAATGTCGCCAGCCTAAGGACCGGCCAAAGCTACTGGAACATTGGGGAGTTGAAGCACGTATATCCCAGTGTGTTGCCTATCCCCAACGAAAAGGGAGTCCTCGATGAAAAGGGTCTTTGCAGTGTCACGAATGGCGTTGGTCTTACCTCTGCTGGCGTTATTTGCTGGGCGCGCGGAGGCACAAGCTGGTGCGCGGGTGGAGGCGCAGGCGGTGCCGGCGCTGGAAAACATTAAGTCGCAGGAGGAATTGGATAAGGCCATCGCGTCGCTGGATGCGGCGCTTTTTGATTCCTATAACCGATGCGATCTGGAGAAGTTCAGCAGCTTCTTCGTCGACGACGTGGAGTTCTATCACGATCAGGGCGGCGTGACGCTGGGCAGAGACAAATTGACCGACAGCATCAAGAAGAATATTTGCGGCAAAGTGACTCGAGAGCTGGTTCCGGGGACGCTGCAGGTGCATTACATGAAGGGGTATGGCGCGGTGGAGATGGGTGTGCACCGCTTCCATCACCCGGGGCACGAAGACACGGAGGGAGTCGGCGAAGGGAAGTTCATCCATTTGTGGCAGTACAAAGATGGCGCATGGAAGATTACGCGGGTGATCAGTTACGACCACCATGCGGCGGGGAAATAGGGGATAGGAAGAAAAGCAGATCCCTCGCTCCGCTCGGGATGACAGGCGAGAGGCGGTGGGCGCCGCAGAGCGAGCGGCTGCATGGCGACATAAAGTCGCCTCTACAAGGGACTGCGCGGAGGACAGACAGGAATGGCTGTCCCACCCGCCCAATGTGCCGTTCGCGACATCGTGGTCAACTGCTTTCACTTTTGGGCGGTGGCAATCAAGTCCAGCAAGCCATTGACGATGGCTGTTTCGGCGCAACCCGGTTTCAAGCGTGATCCGAGCACCTGGAACGTTTGCGCCCCGAACGCCGTGTCGTTGGGAATGTAGCCGGAGTTTGCTGCGCCATTCGCCAGTGTCACCATGAAGGTATTCGCCATCGGAGACTCGCGCTTGAGGCGCTGGGCGATCGGGCTGTATATCTCAGCGTCTACAGAAGTCAGTGCGATATTGGCAATGCGTAGCACGCCCAGACGAATGTTCACGGGGTCTCCCTCTTCGTAGGTCCCGGGCGTTCCTTCGCGGGCGTTATCGGTGCGCTTGCGGCCGGGGCAGGTCACGGTTTTCTGAGCAGCGACAATGCCTGGGTTAGTGTCTAATTTTTTGATGTTGCTCATAACGCGAATCACTTCCTCACCCAGCAATATCCCTTCGCTGTCCATTACGCGCTCCAGGACATCCTCGACTTTCGGGTCGACCGGGCCGGCCTTGACTTTTCCATCGCGGATGGGGGCCTCGACCGCTTCGCGCGTCATAACATATCCGGTGATGGGCGCGCCGCCCTGCGAGGCCATGGCGTTGGTTCCGGCACGGAGATAAAGCGGATTCTGGTCGCCACTCGCCCCTTGCACGAAGACAGCAACCGTCTTGTCGTCAAAGGCCTGTTCGACGTACCGGGAAGTCGCTCCCGCGAAATCAGCGCTGGTGATTCCCGCAAGGAAGCCGTTTACAGGATGCATGGCATAGTCCATGTACACGGCAATCGGTTGGCCGGAAGGCGCAAGGAATTCGACGACGGCCACGGTTTTGTCCGAAGGCCCGTCCAGGTTCGGCGCCTGCGTCCACAAATGGGTGTCGCTATCGACGGCGTCACGATTCACGTTCAGATAGGACTTTCCGGTACCGAATCCAACGCGCGCCGGTTGAAGGTTCGCTTTGGCTTGCCGCACGGCATCCAGAATCTGACCAACGAGCGGCGGTGGCGGTGCATTGGGATCCGGTCTTAGACCACGCATGCCTGGAAAACCGCCGGGTCCCCAGCCGCTATGCGTATGCGTAGCAGACATCACAATGTTTTCCACTGGGCAATGCAATTCAGCGGCGATCTGTTTCGAGGCAGCCTGCCAAATTGTTTCGGAAAGCCCTCCCTGGTCCGCGGCGACCAAGGCGGCGCGCACCGAGCCGTTATCGAGCACGATGGCGCGCACGTAAAGCTTTTCGTGCGCATACTTGCCGGATGGCCGGTGGGCGGGGTCCGCCGGAGGAGTAATGTCCACGCGCGCCGCCCCGACGCGCAATGTCCCCTGCGCGCGAATGGCCGGCCCCGAACACAACGAACACACCAGCACAACCAGCAGCTCCAGCGCTCTCCTCTTGCCCATTTTTCGTGGTCCTCCGTTCTGACGAATACACACACTCTACGGCGCAAACTCGCGGACTTCGCCTTTCCATTGAGCACAGATCGCCAGAGATGCTTAGTAGACGTCCAGGCGTGCGTGCCGGTTTCAATAGAGTGACGAGTCGGGGCTGCAAGAGTGTAGAATTTTGCCGGAACCTTTTGTGTGGGCGGAAGGAAATATGGCTATGACCTCGAAAAATTCAAAGCAAAATTTGATTTGGGGCGCGGTGGCGCTGGGGGTCTTCCTGCTGGGCGCGAATTTCGCGGCGGCTCAGACGCCTTCGCCGGCGCTGCTGGTGCTGGAGAAAAGCGACAATATGATGGCGATTGTTGATCCGGCGAGCCTGCAGATTGTGGCACGCGTTCCCGCGGGGCCTGATCCGCATGAAATCGTGACGTCGGCGGATGGCAAGCTTGCCTACATTTCAAACTACGGCGGCAACGACAGCGCGCTAAACACTATTTCGGTGATCGACCTGGTGACGCGGAAGGCATTGCCTGCGATTAATCTCGGGGCGCTGCGCTCCACGCACGGATTGGCGTTCGCTGGCGGGAAACTTTATTTCACCGCGGAAACGAACAAGGTAATTGGGCGCTACGATCCTGCGACGCAAAGCGTGGATTGGGTTCTAGGCACGGGGCAGGACCGGACGCACATGGTGCTAGTCAGCGAAAATCTCGAGCGAATCTTCACTTCCAATGTCAGCTCGGGCACGATCAGCATCATCGAGCACAATTCCGTGGCGGCTGGTGGATTCGGTCCTCCGCCGGGGAATACTTTTGTAACCGCAGGGGCTCCATCACCGGGCGCGCTGCGGAAGACTTGGCGGGTGACGAACGTTGCGGCTGGGCGCGGAACGGAAGGCTTTGACGTGTCGCCGGACGGCAAGGAGATTTGGGCGGCAAGCGCGCAAGACGCAACGGTAACCATCATCGATGTCACCAGCAAACGCGTGACGCAGACTCTTCCTATAGCGGTGCGGGGCGCGAACCGGCTGAAGTTCACGCCGGATGGCACACAGGTGTTGATCTCCGGACTGGGCGGCGGCGCGGGCAGCAATCTGGTGGTGCTGGAGGCGGCGACGCGGAAAGAGGTTAAGAAGTTCGATCTCGGAGGCGGTGCGGCGGGGATCTTGATGGTGCCCGATGGTTCGCGCGCGTACGTGGCGGTCAGTGGGAAGGATAAGGTCGCAGTTGTGGATTTGAAGAGTTTGGAAGTAAGCGGATATGTGTCCACGGGGAAGCAGCCGGATGGTTTGGCCTGGATGCAGGGAAAGAAGTAAAGGATAGGAAAGGCGTTTGGCGCGGGGAATGGTGCGTTAAGCCCTGCAAAACAAAGAGAGAATCAAAAAGAGAAGGGCGTCCGACACGCGGGCGGCATTCAATTGCGAAGGAAAAAAGAGGGACGGGCTGAAGCCCGCCCCTACACAAACCCAGCAACAAACCGCAAGAGCAAAAGCTGAAGGATTATTCGTGGGAGCCGGAATCGCCGCCGCTGCCTTCGCCGCCTGAGGGACCGGAATGGCCTCCTCCGCCAGCGGCAGCTCTTTGCTGCTTTTCGCGGGCTTCGCGGATGAGCGCTTTGCGCGAGAGGCGGACCTTGTTGCCCTCGATGGAGAGAACCTTCACGAGAACCTGGTCGCCGAGCTTGAGTTCGTCGCGAACGTCGCGGATGCGATGCTCGGAGATTTCGCTGATGTGCAGAAGGCCGTCGGTGCCGGGGAAAAGCTCGACGAAAGCGCCGAACTCCGCGAGGCGAACGACTTTGCCGAGATAGGTCTTGCCGATTTCGGCGCTGGCAGTAACGTCGCGGACCATCGCCAGAGCGGCATCGCCGCCGGCTCCGCTGGTGGAGAAGATGTGCACGGTGCCGTCTTCGAGAACGTCGATCTTGACGCCGGTGGCTTCGATGATGGAGCGGATTTTCTTGCCGCCCGGACCGATGAGGTCGCGAATCTTGTCCTGAGGGATCTTCAACTTGAAGAGGCGCGGAGCGTAGGCGGAAATCTGCGGGCGTCCCGCGCTCAGGGTTTTTTCCATGGTGTCGAGAATTTCAAGACGGGCTTTCTTGGCCTGTGCGAGCGCTTCGCGCATCATCTGGATGCTGATCCCGAGGACCTTGATGTCCATTTGCAAAGCGGTGATGCCGTTGCGCGTGCCCGCGACCTTGAAGTCCATGTCGCCGTAGTGGTCTTCGGCGCCGGCGATGTCCGTGAGGATCGAATACTTGTGATCCTCGCCAACGACGAGGCCCATGGCGATGCCCGCGCAGGGCGACTTGAGGGGCACGCCGGCGTCCATAAGGGCGAGCGAAGCGCCGCAGACGGTGGCCATCGAAGAAGAACCATTGGACTCGAGAATGTCGGAAACGAGGCGCATGGCGTAGGGAAACTCTTCTTCGGCAGGAAGCAGATTCGCAAGCGCGCGCTCGGCCAGCGCACCGTGGCCGATTTCGCGGCGGCCGGGGCCGCGAAGGAATTTCACTTCGCCGACGCTGAATGGCGGGAAATTGTAGTGCAGCATGAAGCGCTTGAACTGATCCTGCGCGAAGAGCAGGTCGAGCCGCTGCATGTCTTCCTTGGTGCCGAGCGTGAGAGTGGCAAGCGCCTGAGTTTCGCCGCGCGTAAATAACGCCGAGCCGTGAACACGGGGGAGCAAGCCGACTTCACAAGTGATTTGGCGGATCTTGTCGAAGGGGCGGCCATCGGGACGGCGGCGCTTGTTGAGAACGTCGTCACGGAAGAGGTCCTCGCGGAGGCGTTCAAAGGCACGCTTGGTTAGCGTACGCTTCTCGTCCATCTCCTTCTTGGGCTCTTCGGGGATGGTCTTGATGATCTCGTCTTTGAGAGCATCAATGAGGTGGTAGCTTTCTTTTTTCGGATGCTTTTCAGTGTTCACGGCATCGTGGAGCCGGTCGCCATACTTTTTCTGGAGGTCTTTGTAGATGGCTTGATCGAAGGGCAGCGGCGGGACAACGACCTTTTTCGGCTTGAGCTGTGCGTGAAGTTCCTTGATGGCCGCGACGATTTTCTTGATTTGCGCGTGGCCGAATTCGAGGGCGTCCGCAACGGCCTCTTCGGAAACTTCCAGCGCGCCGGATTCCACCATGACGATGGCTTCTTCGGTGCCTGCGATGATGATGTTCATCAAGCTTTTTTTCTGGTCGGCGACAGTGGGATTGATTACCAACTGGCCGTCCAGGAGGCCTACGCGGACGCAGGCAATGGGCTTCTCGAAGGGGAGGTCCGAGCAATACGCGGCGGCAGAAGCGCTGGTGACGGCGATGACGTCGGGATCATTCTCGCTGTCCGCGGAAAGCACCAAGGACACGATCTGAGTTTCGTTGCGCCAGGATTCGGGGAAGAGCGGACGCATGGGGCGGTCAATCAAGCGGGAGGTGAGCACTTCTTTTTCGGAGGGGCGGCCTTCGCGTTTGAAAAAGCCACCAGGAATTTTTCCAGCGGAGTAAGTATTTTCGCGGTAGTCCACGGTGAGAGGCAGAAAGTCGCGGTCGTTCATCTGCGACGCCATGCAAGCGGTGGTCAAGACGATGGTGTCGCCGTAACGGGCGGTGATGGCGCCGTTGGCCTGCTTGGCAATTTTTCCTGTTTCGAGAATAAGGGGGCGACCGCCGACTTCAACGGTGACCTGGCGGGGGGCGGGTGTAACTGTGTTTTCAGACATGAGCAATCATTTCCTTTGGCTCGGCATCCGAGCGGAGCATTTTCGGGCACGTACGCGGAACGAACGGGCCCTAAGTTTACGTTGGCCGCAAAGCGGCAATCGATGAGGAAGAGCAAGAGACGGGAATCAGTGTGCCGCTAGCAAACCTGCGGCGGATTACACCACGAGAAATTCCGGCGCTACTTCAGCCGGAAGCCTGAAGACAGACTCCGCGTGGAATGTGTCACTTCGTAAGAACGCAGTGGATACCGCCCTGATTCCAATAAAGGGATAGGACGATTACTTGCGCAGGCTGAGCCGATCAACAATCTCGCGGTACCGATCCGGGTCGCGGCGGTTGAGATAATCCAGCAAACGGCGTCGCTTATTAACCATCATGATCAATCCGCGGCGCGATGCATGGTCTTTCACGTGGGACTTGAGATGCGAAGTCAGATAGTTGATCCGCTCGCTTAGAAGCGCGATTTGCACCTCTGGAGAGCCTGTGTCTTTGACGTGAGTCCGGAATTGTTCGATCAACGCTGCTTTCGGTGCGCTCAAGTGCCCTTCTCCGTCGTCCCCTGAATTTTTCCTCTTCTCATCGACCCATTCAGGCTAACACAAAGGCAACAAAGGTGTAAAGGAAAGTCAAAAGAAGTAGAGTTTTCGATTTGCGGGGCTTTCTTCGCGGAGGGGAGTGCGTCTATTGGGGTTAGGCGGATTCGATGTTGCGCTGAGGGGACAAATCCGATTCAATACTGAGGTATGGCAAAGGGGGGAAGAAAAATGAGGAAAGAATTTGCAGTTTTGGCAGTGGCTGGTCTGAGCCTGGGACTGATGGCGGTGCTGGGGTCGGCGCAGGCGGACAAGAGCAAGCGCCCGAGTCCGCCGGCCCAGGCGACGTTCAGCTTTGGCGAGGGCAAGACGATAACGGTGGACTATTCGAGCCCTCGGGTAAAAGGCCGCAAGATATTTGGTGAACATGAACCGTATGGCAAAGTCTGGCGCGCGGGAGCCAATGAAGCCACAACTTTTGTTACCACGGCTGACCTGATGGTCGGCGGCACACACGTGCCAGCGGGCAGTTACACGATTTTCGCGATTCCCAACAAAGACAAGTGGACGTTGATTATCAGCAAGAAAACGGGCGAATGGGGTACCGATTACCCAGGCCCATCGGAAGATCTGGCACGAATCGACATGAAGGCCTCGACGCTGCCTTCGACGGTCGAGAATTTCGCGATCGCATTTGACAAGACCGACAGGGGCTGCACGATGCGAATGGATTGGGAAACCACGCGAGCATCTGTCGAAATAGGAAAGATGTAGCATTATTTGGAGAAGTATTTGGTTGTTAGTTTTAAGTCTTAGTCGGAGAACCGCGAATTCGAGTCGGTTGCATTGTCTCTTCCAACGAGTGCGTTTCCTGTGTGGGATCAGGCAAGGCTGCAAAGGCGAATCGAGAGAAAAGAGGCGCGTCGGCCAATTGGGTGGCGCGCCTCTTTTGTTTAGTTCCGTGGTGCGTTCTTGAAACGTTCAGGACTGCTGCAAGCGGGCGGTGCCGCGGTCGACGAGCATGACGGCGCCGATGACCATGACCGTGGAAAGGATGACGTTGAGAGTGACGGCTTCGCCGGCGAAGAACCACCCAAGAAAGACGGCAACGATGGGATTGACGTAGGTATGCGTGGCGACGAGGGTGGGAGAGTAGTGCTCGAGGAGCCAATTGTAGGCCGTGAACGCCACGACCGAGCCGAAGAGAATGAGGTAAGCCAGCGCGAGCCACGAGCGGTGCGACACTGTCCCAAGAGAGAATCGCCGGTATTCGCCCGCGATGGTGCCGGCAAGAAGCAACTGGATAGAACCTGCCAATAACGAGAGCGCCGATAGTAGAAGAGGGTGGCCGGAAAGATGAGAACGCCTGGAATACACAATCCCCACAGACCAGCCAAACGCGCCCAGCAAGACAGCCAGCGAACCGATGAAAACACCTGGGCCTGACGTTAGCGCGCTCCTCCCCATGAGCAGGCCGACCCCTCCGAATCCCAGAAAAATTCCCGCTAGAAGCGTCCCGTTCAAGCGCCATTGCCGAGCGGCGATGGAGGTAAGCAGAAAAACCCAAAGCGGTTCGCTGGCAATGATTAGCGAGGCAAGGCCGGACGGCACTTTTTGCTCCGCCCAATGAAGCGTGCCGTGGCCGATGAGAAAAAAGAATATCCCGATGATAATGCTGGCGCGAACTTGCGCCCAGGTCGGCCGAAGACGTTTTGCCAGGCACCAGGCGAGGAGAATCGTGCCGGCGGTCAAGTGGCGAAGCCCCGCAGTGTAGAGCGGAGGAATGGTTTCCACGGCATAGCGAATCGCGAGGTACGTGGAGCCCCAGATGAGGTAGATGGAAAGAAAGGCAAGAACAACCGTGACGCGATGAGTACGGGCGAGGGACGGCGTGGAAACTGACGCCGGCGCCTCTTCGATGATGGTGGGAGCCTGGTTTGCCCTCATGCTGTGTTCACTAAGAAAAGTAACCTGCACGAACGATGCGATCTAGAACCAAAATGGATTTTATGTGCTCAGAGTTTGGGGAAAAGCGGGCGGCAGGAACGAGCGTCCTGCCGTTAGCTCTTCGGGGTGCGGACGAGCGCGAGAAACTCGTCACGAGTTTGCTTGTTGTGACGGAACGCGCCGAGCATGGCGCTCGTCACTGCCGAACCATGTTGCTTTTCGACGCCGCGCATCTGCATGCAGAGATGGCGGGCTTCGATGATCACGCCGACGCCCTGAGGCGCGATCTTTTCCTCGATGGAGTGCGCGACCTGGCTGGTCAGACGCTCCTGAATCTGTAGGCGCCGCGCGAAGGTGTTCACCAGACGGGCGATCTTGCTGAGTCCCAGAACTCGCTTGTCCGGGAGATAGGCCACATGGGCCTTGCCGAAAAACGGCAGCAAGTGGTGTTCGCAAAGGCTGAAGAACTCGATGTCCTTGACGATGACCATCTCGTCGTAAGCCACGCTGAACGTGGCGCCGTTCAATACATGATCCAGGTTCTGGTGGTACCCACTGGTCAGGAATTTGAGGGCCTTCTCGAAGCGTTCCGGCGTTTTTCGCAGGCCCTCGCGATTGGGGTCCTCGCCGATGAGCTTGATGATCTCGCGCACGTGACAAGCGATCTTGCGCGCATCGATTTCCTTGCGATCCTGGTCGTTCAGCAGGATTTCTTCCATTGGCTTGGTCACGGCCGGTTTCCCTCCAGATTGTTCCCCACGTATTCGAAGCTGTTGTTTCCCGTCTCTTGGACGCGGATGCGTTCGAGCTTCGCATTGGGGAAAGTTTTGAGACGTTCAAAGATCTCGATGCACAAATTCTCGGTAGTGGGCACTTGGCCGCGAAACGCGGGAATATCTTCGTTGAGAGACTTGTGATCGAATTCCGCGAGCACCTGGCGCTCGACGAAGGCGTCCAGATCGGCAAGATTCGCGATCATGCCGGTGGCCGGGTCAACGTCTCCCGATAAGCTGACTTCCAGAACGTAATTGTGGCCGTGGCCATAAGGATTGTTGCATTTCCCAAAAACACGGCTATTCTCTTCTTCGCTTAAATGCGGGCTGTGCAACCGGTGAGAAGCCGCGAATCGGTATCGGCGGCCAAGTTCGAGCTTGAGCGCGTTGCTCATGGCTTCCCCGCCGCGCTGGCGCCGTTGCGGTAGCAATCGGCGAAGAGGTCGGGTGACTCGTATAGCCGTACGCGATGCAACCGGCCTTGCGTGATTCTCGGCTCCAGCAATTGCCAAATCACGCGCGCAATGTTTTCACAGGTCGGAATCTGTCCCGACAGTTCAGCGACCTCGTAATTGAGATGACGATGATCCATGCGCTGCATCACTTCACGTTCGAGAATCTCTTTTAGTTCCTTCAGGTCCAGGACCATGCCGGTGACCGGATCGGGCTCGCCCGCAACGGTCACTTCAAGAGTGTAATTGTGTCCGTGGCCATGCGGATTGTTACACTTTCCAAAGATGCGACGGTTCTCTTCGACCGAAAGATTCGGGTTGTGGTAGAGGTGCGAGGCGGCAAACTCGATTTTTCGCGTGAGAAGAACCATGGTGTTCGCTTATTTTACCGATTCGGGAGCTCCAACGGAGTACTCCCGGCCCTTCCATTCGATTCTTCCATGGATATGGCTCCGGTAGGACGCCCAGAGCACCGCCACATACAACGCCATGCCAGGCACATAATAAAAG
>WNFD01005755.1_pt1 | contig 16853 bp, 18 predicted proteins | sample 5400491 | NCBI WGS metagenome assembly WNFD01 (sample SAMN13153343, study PRJNA577476) | soil metagenome | isolation source: 120 cm saprolite under Douglas fir tree site 2 hole 2 replicate 2 | place: USA:California | collected 2015-04-18 | reverse complement strand
CGCCAGCAGGTGATGACGGACCCGCATTCCCCTTCGCAATTCCGTGCGGATACCGTCCGGAACATCGACTCCTGGTACTCGGCCTTCGAAGTCCAACCCGGAGAGAAACTCTACCTTTCCCCGGCGGAGCGCGTGCGGATCTGGTAAGGAATCTGCGGATGTTTTGCGTCTCGTCCTACGGCCGGCTTTCACAAGGGCTACGACATCAAGGGCTGCGGCGGGGCAGATACAATCCACTCACTCATGGGACGCTGTCTTCCACAGTCCAAGCATGCTGTCACAGCGAATTGGGTTGCGCAGTTTGGACAGATCGCTTGCGTTTGGAACGTATCGAATCGTTTCCTGCACTGCCCGCACATCCAAAAGTTCCCGACAGGCGGCGCTGCAGTGCACGATGGACAGGTAAATCCGTCGCGTCGAGGAGATTCCAGAATACGCGACAACGCTTGCGCCTGTCGCAGTCCTCTCCAGCAACTCGTCAGGACGAACACCGACAAGACTCCAAACCAGACGGATTGCATTCGCAAAGCGAGAATAATAAACCTAGCCACGCCGACAAAACCGATGATCGTGGTCACCATCAAACTGCGGGCCCGTCCCACCGCAAACCAGAGCAGGGACCGAAGAATCTGACCGCCGTCCAGTGGATAGATCGGCAGCAGATTGAAAATCAGCAAGACTAGGTTAATGAGCCAGACCGAACGTAGCAACGCGTGGGCATTGGGCATCGTCTCCGCCCACCCCAGCGAACGGTTCAGCGTGCTAAGCACCGACAAGACTATTAGGAGCGCGACGTTCACCAGCGGCCCCGCCGCGATGCTCCAAAGCATGGCGCCTGGCCGTGGCGGCGGGTTCACATACGCCACTCCTCCGAGAGGCCAGAGCACAATCTGATTCGCTGTTCCTCCGACCTGTCGGCAGGCCAGCGCGTGGCCATACTCATGAAGCAGCACTATGACAAAAAGCGCGAGATACTCCAGCACGTTCCAACTTAGAGAGGCATAGCTCTTTGCTCGGTCACTGATTTCAAACGCTGCCACTAGGAACCAGGACCAATGCAAGAGCAAGTCAACCCCCGCAAGACGGAACAGACGAAACGATCCTTGGCGAAGGCTTGCCATGTGAGAGACTTATACCACAGCGCTATCATGTAACAAGATTATTGGCGGGTGCTCGGCATGATATGGGTGAGGGATTTAGTCCCGCTCGTCAGATTGAACCTGAACGCCTTCGCGGTCGATCCGCAGCGGCAGCAGAGTTCCGCCGGCTGCCGTAACGGCAGCTTCAACGTCTGCACGCGCTTCTGGTTCTATCACCAATGTGAGGCAACCGCCGCCGCCAGCGCCGCAGACTTTGCCGCCGAGCGCTCCGTGCCGCCGGGCGGAGGAAATGATGCGGTCAATCACCGGCGTGGAAATCGTTCGGAGATTCCGCCGGCGGAATTCCCACTCCTCGCGGACCAAGCGTCCAACTTCGGTCCACTGGTTGCGTTCGAGTGCGGCACGTACTTGCCGCGCGACTACCGCGATTTTTTCGAGGTTTTGGGCGACGCGGCGGTCGCCATTAATGTGCCGCATGAAGACTTCCCAGTTGTTGATTCCGGATTGCCGCGGCTTGCCCGTATAACAAAGCACCAGGCGGCGTTCCAGCTCATCCAGATCGCAGCCAAGCGCCTCGCGCCGTTCGCCCCCCGGTGCGAGGACGATGGTGGCGGCGCCTCCAAATGCCGGAGGGTAATGGTCCTGCGTGCCCGTCGGCACGCGGATGACGATCGCCTCGACGTCCCGGCTGATGTGAATCCAGTCTTCGCGGCGGAGGCCCGCTCCTGTCAGACGATCGAGCGCCGCGCAAATCGCCACGGCCATGGCGGACGAGCCGCCGATCCCCGCACCAGCGGGAGCTTCGGAATCGGTAGTGAGTGTGAAACCGCCCGATGGGCGAAACACGCGGACGAGGTGTGCCAGCAAAGGCAGCCTATAGCGCCGCGCGCGGGATAACGCTTCGAGCGAAGGAAACGATTCTCTGCGCTTCGTATCGCGAGAGGCCAGAACAATGCGCTTTGATTTTTCTGACGTACTCTCGATGACGCAGGACGCGTACCGAGTGATCGCGCAGTTTACGGTTACCGCCCCCTCGTGAAACAGGTACAGCGGCCAGATGTCCAGCGTTCCTCCAGCCAGATCGATTCGCGTAGGGGCCCTCGACTCGATTCTCACTTTGACTTGCTCCCTTTCTCCCGCTAGCCTTCTACTTCTCGCGGATTCAACACCCCACGCCTGACTCCGGGTGCCGGACACCGCGCGAATGATATCAGATGACGCCGCATCCTCGACGCGAAACGCGGAGCCGTGATTCCGTACTTGCACGATTCATGCTGGGCTTCGATGGCGACACTCCGTCCGCGGAACTCGCCGGCTATCTCGAACGCGGCCTCGCAGGCGTAGTCCTCTACAAGCGCAATTTCCGCACCGTGGAGCGCCTCCGCGAACTCACCGCGGAGATTCGCCGCGCCGCCGGACGCCCCGTGCTGATCGGCATCGATCAGGAAGGCGGCACGCGTTTTGCGCTACAGGAACCATTCACTGCGTGGCCGTCGGCGGCAGAACTCGGCCAGGTAGGTGATCTCGGATTGGTGGAGCAAGTGGCGCGGGCGATGGCGGTGGAACTGCGCGCCGCCGGATGCAACCTCAATTTTGCGCCGATGCTGGATCTGAATGTAAATCCGGAAAGCCCCGTCACGAAGGACAGAAGCTTTGGAGCCGATCCGCAGCTCGTTGCGAAGATGGGCGTCGCGTTTGATCGCGGGCTGCGCGCGGGCCGCGTGCTTTCCTGCGCAAAGCATTTCCCCGGCCACGGCGACACGCTAGTTGACCCGCATCACGACTTGCCCGTATTTGCAGGGACAATGGAGCGGCTTGAGTCCGCCGAATTGGTTCCTTTTGCCGCAGCCGTTGCGGCTGGCGTGCCGCTGGTCATGACCGCGCACATTCTGTTGCCGCGGATTGATGCGGACCGCCCCGCTTCACTTTCGCGGAAGATGCTCGACGGCGTGTTGCGCCGCCGAATGGGATTCAGCGGCGTGATTCTCGCCGACGACCTTGGCATGGGCGCGATTGCGCGGCGGTATGGTCCAGCTGAAGCAGCTGTTGAGACGATTCGTGCTGGCACGGACATCGCCATGTTGTGCCATGACTGGCCATCCGTAGCGCCGGCCGTTGCCGCGGTCAGGCAGGCTCACGAAGCTGGGGGACTTGATGCGGCTGAATGCTTGATGCTGCGGAATGGCGCGCGTCGCTCGAACGAATCGAACGCGCCTGCACCCTGGCGGAATCGCCGGCGCCTCAGCCGACTCTTGAGATCCTGGCATTCGAGGAGTTTCGCGCGCTGGCAGCAGCAATCCGTGCGCGTTTGAGGTAGTTTCTCCGTGTCCTCTGTGCTCTCTGTGTTAAGGATTTTTCCGAAAAGATTTAACACAGAGGTCACAAAGATCACAGAGGAAGAATTAATTCGCGGCTTTGCGTGCTAGCCCGGCAGGCGCGGGCGCCGATTTTTTCTCGGCTTCGACTTTTTCATGCGCAAGCTGAGGTTCGAAGCACCGGCGGCAGCGCGGCTCGTACATTCCCGCTGCGCCGACAACGATCAGGTCGTCAGAAGCCACCAGGCGCTGCGTGTGCACGGCCGGGTTGCCGCATTGCACGCAGATGGCAAGCAGCTTTGTAATTTCTTCCGCGACAGCCAGAAGGCGCGGCATGGGATCGAACGGGCGGCCGAGGTAATCGGTGTCGAGCCCGGTGACGATCACGCGCTTGCCGGCGTCGGCCATGCGCATGCAAATGTCGACCAACCCCTCGCCGAGGAATTGTCCTTCATCGATGCCCACGACTTCGGTGCGCGCTTGCACTTTCTCGAACACGTCCGCCGCGTTTTTCGCGACCTCAGAGGCAAGCTCGAATCCGGAGTGCGAGACGATGTCGCTGTGCGCGTAGCGCTGGTCGATGACGGGCTTGAAAATTTGCACGCGCTGGCGCGCGATTTCGGCGCGCTTCAGCCGCCGAATCAGTTCTTCGCTCTTCCCTGAAAACATGGGACCCACAATGACTTCGATCCAGCCCATGTTTCCCTTCACAATGTCCACGTTCTCTCCCCTCACGTCGCAGAGTAGCACACATCATTGTGAAAATACCGGCGCGCTACTCACTAGAATAAACCGGAGCATTGAAAAATCTCGCGAACGCGGCGATTGCAGCGGTCCGAAATGCATCCTGCCGCGTCATCTTGTTCCTTGTCAGGACGCCCCAAGCTCCTTGCGCGTTCCGAACCCCGTGTTCTCCGGTCAGGGCATCCACGGCCGCGCTCAGTTCCATGCCGCCCTCCAGCACTTCGGCGGCGAGGGCATCCGGCATTTCGACTCCTCCGGAACGGCCGAACGCCCCTACACCTGAACCGTCGAGGACGTACGCCCAGCTTTCGCGTCCATTTTCAGGGACGACGTCGAGACCCCCCTCCAGGCCCACGAAGTAACTCCACGGCTCGTTGCGCTCGTGCCCAAGCTCACGCAGAGCTTCAGCGCGGTTGCGCGCCCCGGCCATGGATTCGGCGCGCGAAACGGGCGTGTGCCCCACACCACTCTGCACCTCTACTCCCACGACCTCAAACACCGCAGCCGAATCGAGCAAAGAGCCGACGGCAGCGATCGCTTCCCTCACGCCGTCGAGCTTCGGGGCGCGCAGACTCCCCACCGCGATGTGAATCATCTTCACCTGAGGAAAGTATACGAGACCTCAGAAAAGCACAAAGGGAAGCTTTAATTTATTTAATATTTCCGAGGGGAAATCCCGGTAGCCGTAGTCCACGAGCAGGAATGCAAGTGATCTGAGGTCGTATGCATCAGTGTCCATCTGTGTTCATCTGGGGTTTCAAGAGTCTTGCACCCGCCACAGCGGCGCCTGTTTTTCCTTGCCATAGCGTTCGAGCAGGAATTTCTTCAGTTCATCGACGTTGGAAAAGACGCGGTCGGCGCATGCCAGCATCCATCCGCTGACTTGCTCGATGCCGGCATCCGTCGTCAGGTACACGGGAATGCCCTGGCGGTAGGCAAATGTAAGCTCGGAGGAAGTTCCTCCACCAGCCGCCGCGGCGCCATCCCCGGTCAAATAACAAATGACGTAGTCAGCCTTGTTTTCGATGATGTCGAGGTCGTAATGGATGATCTTGCGCACGACGCGGCGAAAGCGCTCGACATCGGTCCGTTTCCATTCGCGGAAATGCGCGGCCTCTTCGTTGGTCAGGCTTTTCTTCTCATCTTCGGCGGGATCGTAGACGCGGTGTCCGAGTTCATTGTGAAGAAACGGCGTAAGCTTGCGGCGCCACATTTTGCCGCCGTCCGCCGCGAACTCAATCGGACCGCACAAATATGCCAGCATGAGGATCAGTAAGGACCGTTACATGAAGGAATGGAGCGGTCGATGGGACTCGAACCCACGCCTGGACCTTGGCAAGGTCCCGTACTACCCCTATACTACGACCGCCCCGGAACAGGAAAACTTTATCACGTCATCCTTGCGGCGACAAGATTGTATCGACGTAGAAAAGAATAGCACGCAACCCGCATTCAGAAACAGGACCATTGGGTTCCTCACTCTGTACCCCATGAAGCCCTGCGCTGTATGGTTTAGCTTACTTGAAGCACGCGCGCTGTCTTAACGACGGGCGACTTCCTCTGCCGTTCAGCAAATTTGGTAGCTTTGACGCGGTCAGTATAAACACGGGCAAACCTCTCTCCGTCCTTGTAAAAAACCGTAACCTGCCAGTGTTTATGCTTGCGCCGTCTATCCTTCCCTAGCTTGGTGCGTTTTCTTTTTTTCAATGTGTTTCCCCGGGCCATACTATCTCAGTTGAAATGGGCCCGCACAAGTACCGTTTCGAGCAATACTTTTCAAGGAAAGGGAAACCCGCAAGAAGTCACTTCCGCAAGGCAGGAGATCCCCACAAGGCTACCGGCAGCCTCGCCCCACCAGCCGGCCTAGACACCGGACCAGGTTCACACTCTGCGCGCCCTGTGCGTTCCCAGCGCGGTGCAGCGTCAAACTCAATCCGTAACTGTTGTCGTCTTTGGGTGTATTCAGACCGGCGTGCCCCATCGGCGTGGAAGACAAAGCGAGAAGACTTCCGCTGCCCGGCAGCCCCCGCAAAATATTTTCCATGGGGGTCACATTGCCAAAGCCCCCAAGACGGATACGGCCACCAAACAACGAACCAATCGTCATGCGATATTGCTGACCGAAGGCCGTCTCCGAAAATTCGACCGCGTTTTCAATCGTAGAATTGTGTTGGTCATGATGATAGCCGCCGGAAGGCCTCCAAACCATGGTGTTCCGAACTGAAACAGGTGCCACCCCAATCGTTGCGACCGGTCTTGCAACTGGCATCACCGCCGCGGGCACAGGTCTTGCCGGCATCGAAACAGAAGGCGAAAACCTGACGATTTGCGAAGGTATCAGACTCTGGGCAGGCACAGAAGATGAACAAGCCCCCATCGTGGCCAATGTCCAGGCAAACACTCGCAACCGTTTGAAGAGGCCCGTTTTGCCTGCCGCAATCATGAATCAAGGCTATTCCGACGCCAGAGTCATGCCTACTCATCGAAGGGCCAGTTCTAGGACAGGTCCGAAGGTGGGACCCAACGTTTTGCGAATGGAAACCATCCATATAATGGATTTCATATTCTCGATACGCCAACATCTAATGGCTTATAGAGGGGCAGCATCACTTGGGAATGCAGACAGGCAAGGGACTGCAATGGATGGTGAAATGGCCGACGATCGAAACTTCTTGATGCTCGGCAACGTAGTACTAGTAACGGAATGAATGAGGGGATGGTCAAGTGGTGAAAGCGAGGAATGGGACCTATGGTGCTCCAAATGAATGAACGAACGAGGATCGAGGACCCTCGTAAGTACGGCGCTGATGTCGTGAACGACCTTCGCAGCTTCCTAACCGTGGGTGGATTTGCTCAAAGCGATCCGCGCCGCGCGAATTTTTATGAGCTTGAAAATGGCGGCCACAGCTTTTATATCCACATTTCACCAATCACTGGCGAAGTAACGCTGCTGGCAAGGTGGTTAAGCAGCCCCAAAGAAGCTTGTACGTCTGAAGCCCACCTCGTTGCATAGGACCGGCGTTGTGTTGAGTCTTCCCTGCTCAACCGCCTGACGGGCCGCCGCTCACGATAGCCACGGTTTTCATCCCTTGGGGATTACGCCCTTCAAAATGAATACTTGAGCGAAAGCTGCAATTGCCGCGGGTTGAACATCGTCCGCGGGGAGCCGAAACCTGGATTTGCGGGATCCGCAACGCCATCCTTGTAGTGGTTAGGAGCCGAGCCGATGAAGACGGGGGCGCCATAGACGGAGGTTACCTCGTTCACGTTCGCCCGATTGAGCGCATTGAAGATATCGAAGGCAACCTCGACTTTTTGTTGTTCATGCACTTTGATGAATTGGGTCACCCTGAGATCCCACGTTGCCAATTTGTCGCCCCAAAACGCATTTCGTGTGGAGAGCCCTACGCGATCTGTCACCGGGTTCGTATCCCCATTGCCATCGGCGCCAAAGAACATCGTGAAAGGGCGCGCGGACTGAACCGTAATGATGCTGCTGAATTCCGAGTTTCTGAAAAACGTCTTCTTGGGGCCGTCCGCGACAAAATTGGCTACCAACCGGTGCCGAATGTCCTGGTTTGAGTTGGCGCGTTCGCCAGCACGATCGTAGAGATTCTGAGGAGTGCTGACAAAGGTGGTGAAGGTGCCGTCATCGAGCGTCTTCGAAAATGTGTAATTCGCGTTCAGCCGGAGGTAGTTCCCTGCACGCTCCGTAACCGAGAGAGTCACGCCGTGATAGACGCTGTTGCCACTGTCGTCCAAATAGTAGAGCAGGCCAGCGGGATAGAGGGGCCCACTGAATGCGGGCTTAACGCCTTGTAAGCCCGGGAGTGCAATGGTGTTATCGGGAGCAACCGGAAGGACGCCAGCGTTTTTCTTCGCAAGAAAAGCATCATATGCGGAAGGGCATTGATAGGGACCGCTGCTGATGCCAGCGGAGGGGCAAACGTTCAGGTTCTCTGGCCGGACCTGTTTGTGCGCGGCCACGAAGAGATATCCGACATTGACCGCGAGCCCCTTTCCGATCTCACGGTCAATCTCCAGGCTGGCCTGCTCCGAGTAGGGGATGCGGCTGTTATGGTCCAGGCCGGTGCCGCCCACAGTACTCGGTAGCGCGAGACTGTTTGGCTCATACGTGCCCTTTGTCAGCAAGTTCTTGGCTACGACGGAAGGATCAGGATGGCCAGGAAAGCCGAACGGCAATTGGTTCAGAGCCCAAGTAGCGGTGTCGGAGCCAATGCGGCCGGGCGGAACATTTGCTCCAGGAAGAGGCGTCGGACGCTGCGGGAAGGTTACGAACGCGAAAGTGAGATTGAAACGATCGTCGAACATCCCAAAGCCTGCACGGACCACAGTTTTCTTGTTTATGGAATAGGCGAGTCCGAGTCTAGGTTGAAAACCCCGGTAGTCGGGATTGATTTGGCGCGATAAGCCCTTCTCGAAGTCATACCGCAGGCCATAGTTCAGCGTCAGCTTAGGAGTGACCCTCCACTGATCCTGCGCAAAGAATCCGTAGTAGCTGTGGTTGAATTGCACAAAGAAATCCTTCGCCAAGTCAGGGAAAGTCGAGTTGTAGTAACTCTTTGCCCAAACCGATGGAATGCAACCTGTTGAGGAACAGAGAACCGGCGGCGATGGGAGGCTTGAAGCGGGCGCAGTCCCGATCGGAGCGCCCCAAAAAACGATCGGCACACCATGGAGCACTTCGGTCGGAATCGGATAAGCAGGAGTAGAACCCAGCGGCCCACACGGCCCGAAAGCGTGACCGTTGAATGCCGTAAGCAGCGGGGGGTTCCCAGCAGTACCCGCGTCGGCTACAAAGTTTGCGAAGTCTTGCAGGCAGTTGAGCCCCGGCACGATGATTCGCATGGGGTTGAAGCCGGGCCAGATCACGAAATTGTCGATGTAGTTGAAATCGACGCCGAATTTGGCGAAGTGCGGTCCTTTGACCCAAGCCACCGAGTCCGAAGCCTGCATGCGGCTCTCGTATGTCGCGTCGAAGGTTCCGAAGTTGTGACCGAACAGAAGAGTGTTAGGAATGTCCAGGTTGGGCTCACCCGTGGTCCCAGGGAATGTATTGTGCCGCCGCGCGTATTGAACGAGGGCGGAGTTTACGAGAGTAGAACCCAACTGCGTGGTGAGACTGGCGACGGCGGACTGGTCGCGAATGAAGGCGTTGTGCCCGCTGCTGGGTGCGCCAAGGCCGCCTCCATCCAACGTGTCGCCCACCAGCAGATTCAACTCGCGCGCATCAAAAATGTTGTAGCGAACCGACAAGCGATTGTTCTTGTTGATTTCATGATCCAATTTGACGATCCCGTTGTCGGTATCCCGGGTCTTCAGGACGGAATTGAGACCTGCGATGCCCAATATGCCGCCTTCCGGCGCAATTCCCACATACGCCTTCGCGGCATCGAATGCATCGATGTTTTGCACCAGAACGCTGGGGTACGTGGGGGACTCGCCGCGCCGCTGGCCTTCATAATTCATGAAGAAGAACGTGCGGTCTTTCTTGATTGGGCCGCCCAGAGTTCCGCCGAACTGGTTTTGCCGCAGCGTATTTGGTTGCGGCGCCGGCAGCAGGAGAGACCGGGCGTTGACGGCATTGTTTTGCAGGTAGTCGTAAACGGATCCGTGGAGATTATTGGTCCCGGACTTCGTGATGATGTTGACGATCCCGCCGAGCGCCCGGCCGTATTCCGATCCGAAACTATTGTTCACCACCCGGAATTCACTGACGGCTTCCTGTGAAGGCGTGGCCCGCTGCGATCCGGTCGCCGTATTGACGGTGTCCGCGCCGTCCACGGTGACGGCGTTGCTCAAATCCCGCATCCCGCCAAAGGAGATTCGCGTCGTTTCAAACTCTGTAAACGTGGATTGCAGACTGGTCCGCCCCGTAGCAACTCCGGGAGTCAAGAGCGCAAAATCCGTGAAAAGCCGGCCGCTGATGGGCAGTGATTGAATCTGGTTCGTGTCAATCACCTGGCTGACTTCGGTCCGAGTGGGTTCGATGACTGGCGCTTCGTTGCTCACGACGACGCTGGACCCAACCGACGCCACTTTCAGGGTGACGTCGATCGTCGCGGTTTGGCCGACCCTCAAAGCGATTCCGGTCTGCGTGTATTTCGCGAAGCCCGAATATTCAATGGTCAGTTCGAATTGGCCGGGGGTGATGTTGGGCACCAGATAGAATCCGCTATCGGTGGATGTAGCCGTGTAGGCCTGATTCGTGTTCACATCGCGCAAGGTTATGGTGGCTTTGCCCACGGAGCCGCCACTCTCGTCCCGGACGGTGCCGTTCAGCTGAGCCAGCGTGCTGCCGACCTGGGCTCTCGCTGTCCGGGCCGGACCCAACACCATCCAGTAGGCAAGAAATAGGAAGAGACACTTGAGAACCCGCCGGGGGAACCGTTCGGAAATTGGGCTGGCGTTCAGACCTAGGAACATGGCGAACCTCCGTGTTTGTAAACACCAGGAAATCGACGCATTGAGTGCCTGCTGGACGGCCCTCGCGAGAAGCCCTCGCATTTCCTTGTAATTATTCTGATAATTTATAGGCACAGGCAGTTAAATCTCACCCTGCTCGCGTAACCGCGATGTGTAGTGGTCGGATTATGTCGCAGCCCGGCCGTCTTTCTTTTCCCACAGCGAACGCAACGCTTATTCTGCAGGGAACTAACAGGCGAGAGCTGGCAAGCCCTTCACCTTCGCTAAGATGGAGTTGGCAGCGATGATCTAGCAGATTGCGAACGGCGTGGGCAAGGCGCGGCGGGCGATCAGGAGTACGATGAAATCTGGCCTGCCCGCAATTTCAAGAACCGCGTTGCCGCACCCAGCTTCTTTGTTGCAGGCCCTTGCGGAGAAACGCAGCCCAACTGCGTCTCCATCCGGAAAAAACGCGGGGAAACATTGAATTCGTCCTTGAAAGCCTTGCTAAAGTGCGCGGGATTGTTGAATCCCCAGGAATACGCAATATCGGTGATCGAGCTTTGCGAACGAGCAGGATTGCGAAGATCTTCCCGGCACCGGTTAAGCCTCATTCGCAGAATCGACTCGGAAACAGATGTGGCTTCGGGCTGAAAAACCTTGTGCACGTACCGCTTGGTGCAATTCATGGCCCCCGCGATTCGATCGATGGAGAGCTCGGGGTCACGCAGGTGGGTTCCTATGTAAGCCTTAATCCGGTCCCGCCAGACCTCCCGGAGCGATACCTGATTCTGCACTTCGGACGCATCGAGCATGGTCAACCGGATCAGATGGGAAATGGCTCCGGCGATCTCCCATTCCGCCTCGGGAGTAATGATCGGGATTTCGTCGAAGGCAGAAATCATGAACTGGTACGCCAGCCTTCCCATCCCGACTCGCCCGGCAAACTTCCGAACCATAAGGTCCTCGAGGTGAAGCCGCTGCGTGGAAATATTGTCGCGAGGAACCAACAAAATCAGCATCTCGGTGTCTTGCGGGACCGTGACGGTATAGGGCTGCGTCGTGTCGTAGATGCTCCATTCGTCCGGCGACAGGACGACTTTGCGGCCTTTCTGTTCGAAGCAGCTCGATCCTCGCAGCTGCAGAGCAACTTTCAAGAATCCATCGTTATCCCGCCTGGCATAATTCGGCGTCCGCACAACACGATGACGGCTCCCCGTGAGCTTCGCGATCCTGACGTCACCGATCGTGGCATATTCAATTTTTCCCCAGAACGAAGCGTCCGTCTGGGTCTCGGAGCGAAGCCTTCCGCACAATTGCCACAAACTGTCTTGCCAAAGCCCGAGTTTCTCGCCTGGCCGAACGTCGTGGGTCGAAATCACTCCCAGTGCACTCATAAGCGCACCTCCGTACACCGAATGCCCCTCATGCGATCCGAATCGAGTGGGCTCATCATAATGAAGAAACCACATCGGAGTCCAGTCGCAAAGATATTCGGGTTCAGTATTCTTCCGTGACTTTTTTCTTGTACGGACTTTGGGAGGATTTGGGCGAGTGACGGCCGCGGTAGTCGTCCAACTCTTCGTCGGTGATCTGGAAATGAGTATTCGCGGGATGATTGGCGTCCGCGGCGAGTTCCCGGCGAAGCCGAAGGGAACAGATGTCGGGCGCGTCCTGGAACCGCGCGCGCCGGCAATTGAACGCCGCATTGGCAATCGTCAGCGTAAACTCGCGGGCTTCGCTCTTGGACTCGCGCACGCTAAATCGGTACTCGCGAACGAGAGGACTGACTTCATAGCCCACAAACTGAACGATGAGGCTATCGCTCATCGAGCGGCTACAGTTTTAGGTTCGGCGGCGGCGAGAGCGGGTGCGAGGATGGCGACCGTGACCTTCTTCTTGCGCTTGGAGCGCGAACGCTTGGGAGGAGTGCCTTCGGCGGGCTCGACAACCATGATGCTGGTGACGAACTTTTTTGGGCCGTGCAGGTCAAAATCAATCGAGGTACGCTCGGCATCCGAGTCGGTGACGACTCCCAGGCCGTATTGAAAGTGCTTGATGTAGAGACCTTCCGCGAGGGCTTTCAAAATATTGCCTCCTTCTGACTGTCAAGCACAGAGAAAAATGGGGCGACACGGCGGTCGCCGTCTCGCCCCGATTCCTTACAGGCTGGTGACGTTCGCTGCCTGCAGACCCTTGGGGCCGGAGGTCACTTCGAACTCAACCGCTTGGCCTTCGTTCAGCGACTTGTATCCCTCAGCTTGAATCGCGGAGAAATGGACAAAAATGTCCTCGCCGGACTGGCGCTGGATGAACCCGAATCCCTTGCTGGCATTGAACCACTTTACTGTTCCTTGTTCTTTCACGGTATTTCCTTTTCACTTTTTAAGCTATTTGGTGCTTCTCGACCGCCTCCAGCCGTACAACAAAAAAAAGGCAGCAAGTGTTACTTGCAGCCCCTTTAATCGAATCTAAAGGTGTTACAAGAGCAACAAACGCAACTGCACCTTATCATGAATTCGCTCTTGCGCCTAATGAATTCGGCAGCGGTCCGTGAACTGTCGTGAAACGCAAGATCTCGACTCTTCTACCCCTGGGAGCCGCGGTCTACGAGGTTGGCTTCGATTCTTTTTGCAAATCTAGTATCTCATGCAGTTTGCGAAGTAGCGCCTCCCGCGTGAATGGCTTCTGGAGTACCATAGCTTCGGAATCAAGAAGCCCGGGATGAGTAAAGCCTGTGTAACCGGACATGTAGAGGACCCTCATCTCCGGCCTCTTTCGAACCAAATACTGGGCCAACGCGCGCCCTTTCATTCCTGGCATCACCACATCTGTCAGCAGAAGGTGGATAGGACCGCTTCGCTGAAGAGCAATTTCCATGGCCCGGTCAGGGTGTTCCGCTACAAGTACCGTGTAGCCGGCGTCTGCCAACAAAGTACGCGTCAACCCTCGGAGTGCCTTCTCGTCTTCGACGAGCAATATGGTTTCCGTGCCGCTCAAGGATGCAGGTAGCCCGGCGGCTGGTTTCGCTGCGCGGACCGTGTCCCTGGTCTGTGGCAAGTAAATCTTGAAGGTCGAGCCTTGCCCAGGTTCGCTATAGACCCAGATATGGCCACCGCTCTGCCTGACAACTCCATAGACGGTGGACAGACCCAACCCAGTGCCCTTGCCAAGTTCCTTGGTCGTAAAGAACGGCTCGAAAATGCGGGCCTTGGTCTTAGCATCCATCCCTTCGCCCGTATCAGAGACTGCCAGCAGTACGTATGGGCCTGGCGGCTGCGGGCGATGCCGGCTAGCGTAGTCCTCGTCCAAATCGACGTTGGCCGTTTCGATCGTCAGCTTTCCACCGTGCGGCATCGCATCCCGGGCGTTCACGGCCAAGTTGATGATGACCTGCTCGATTTGGCCTTGATCCGCCTTGACGCGTTCCAATGCCGGGTCTAACGCTGTGGCCAAATCGATATGCTCGCCAATCAGGCGGCGAAGCATCGTCTCCACTTCGCATACAACAGAATTGAGGTCCAAAACTCTGGGCGCGAGCACTTGCTGGCGGCTGAAGGCCAAGAGTTGGCGAGTCAGGGAGGCCGCTCTTTCACCGGCCTTCCTGATTTCCCTTGCGTTCTTGCGCAAAGGGTCGCCCTGAGCTAGGCGTTCCTCCAAATCCTCGGTGTAACCGATGATGACTCCAAGCAGATTATTGAAGTCATGAGCGATTCCACCCGAGAGTTGGCCAATGGCTTCCATCTTCTGCGCTTGGCGGAGTTGTTTCTCCAGAAGTTCCTGAACCGCAACTCGTTCCTCCTCTCGCCGGCGATACGCTTGGCCCCGCGCCTGTAGTGTGGTAAAGATCGCGAGAATCGAAAGGCCGAATGCTCCTAGGAGTCCCGCTTGTAACAGGGTACTCCATGCCTGCATTCGTATGATCCTGTTCGGAACGGAGGACACGACCTTCCACGCATAGGATGGAACCGGCGATTGTGAGGACATCTCGTTCATCACCTTGTCGTAGACAAACCGGTCCGCGGCTGCAATTGGGGAAAGCGTACCGAAGGCGTAGAATCCATTCTCGTCGTAGAATTTCCCGGCTTCCGCAGCAACTATCTTCTTCCAAGCGCCGGGAGAGGATCGTGCGAATGTTCGGTTTTTCTTCTGTTCATCCATGAACCCCCACTCGTCTTGGGGGTTCGGGCCTTTCAACCAATATCCGTTGGCATTAAGAAGGATGATTTCCCCGACCGAACCGCCGGTTTCCGCCTTGATCTTGTCGAGGATTTTTTGCCCTTCATAACTGAAGATCAGGACGCCGCGCTTGTATCCCTCCTGGTCAAACACGGGCGTGGAAAACAGGACCATGGGATGGGGCGGCTGCTCGACCCTTCCTTCGTTCACATTCAACTCGAACGGCGAGACAAAGACTTCTTGGCGATCCAGAGTAAGTGTCCGAACAAAATATGTCCGCTCCGAGACGTCCCGAAGTTCATCCATAGGGACCACAACCGGTGCGCCGTGGTTGTAGTTCACCCGAGCTATCTCTACCCCTTTGTCGTTCAACATCTGAATCTCAAAGTAGTCGGTCTTCCTCCGGCACCACCGAAGCAGCTCGAGTTCCATGGCAGTGCGTTCGGCCTGGCTCGGATGCGCCAGATAGGCCGAGAGTTGGGGGTTTTCGGAAAGAATGAGCAGATCAGCCACCGCAGGCTCAAAACCGGCGCTAACTCTCTCAACTATGAGGCGAATGATTTCCGTTTCGTTGGCCTCCATCTTCACACGCCAGAAATTCATCCGCGTAAAATAGACCGAATAGCAGGCCACCGCTAGCAGCCCTAACAGGACCCAGGAAACCGCCCCGACACTTGAGATCAGTTCGCCAGGCCGTAGCCGGTTTTGTTGTGCTTTTTCATCCATTTTCAGTGCTGGCCGTTTTTCCACCACCAGGATCCCACATCAGCATCGCGGCTTTCGAGCATTTCGACCGCGTTGGCGAGTGACTCAAACAGGGAACGGGAGTCACGGAACCATCCCGGCCTGAAGTCACTTGATGGCGGTTATTCGGCGTCCGCAACTCTCTTCATCTCTCGGAAATTTCGAAGGTTACCTTGACCGCGCCATCTGTTGCCACAGTGACTCGCTTCTCCCACGTCTTCGGTTCGGAGAAGATAGGTCGGCGGACTTCTTGGTGCGCGTCAACGTCCATCACAGACTCTTCGCGGACGATCGTCCAGCCTTCATGCCAGGCTACAATTTCGTAATCGCCCGGCGGAACGCCGCTAATCTTGAAGTCGCCCTGATCCCCGGTCACCGCATAGTAAGGATGTTCCACAACCAGCACTTCCGCATTCATCCACACGTGACCGGCGTCGCACTTCAGGTCCGCCACCCCAGACTTGCGCATCGTGCGCTTGACCTCCTGGTCCTGAAGGGGAAACGGTAGATTGTAGAGGGCGGCGCCCGTCATGTGGATATTGTGGAGAATCGGATCGCTGCTCTTCATTTTCAATTCCGCACTCTGCGGAACCAGTAGGATATGGGGTTCGTAGCGGCAATTCTTCTGATTCAGCGACGCGCGCATCACGGGCAGGTCCATCGCCTTTCCCATGGTCACGTTCTTCAGGTACACGACCGTGTTCTCGACACCTCCGCCGGGACCAATGATCAACCGTTCCAGGTCACGTGTCTTTCCTCCGCCGGGGTCGCAGACGCCGGAATTCTTGGTGATAGGCAGCAACTCCGGCTTCACCGGTGCCCCGGCCCACTTCACAGTCCCGCTAATGGTGCCGCCATTCGTCACCCTGATCACATGATAGGTTGACTGCGCCGCAGCATCACCCGCAGTAAGAATAATGAGTGTAGCTAAGATGACCTCGCAACGCCGATGAGACCTTTTCACGCGTTTCACCCATCCTGCAACTACATCGCTGGGCCTCCTGCCGCAATCTCCGACTCAACTTTCGATCCTGGCGCAAGACCTTATAGCCACGCCCCTTTCGCGTCAACTTCAAACCAAGTTGTCTGGATGCCACAGAGGGGAACCCCCGGTTTTCGGGAAGGTCCTATTCCGTCCAGGGCGGCAGCGGCTCAAACGCGCTGTACGAGCGCTTCGTGCAACGCATGCTGTTGTTCGAGATTAAGTTTGACGCCCCGTTTGGTGACGTAAAACACGTCGCTGGCGCTTCCTCCCTCCGTGTCAATCAGGCCCACCTCAATGTTGCATCCGAGTTCGGCAAACGTCGAACTCATATCATAAAGAAGTCCGGGGCGATCGAGGGCG
>WNFD01004572.1_pt1 | contig 16855 bp, 14 predicted proteins | sample 5400491 | NCBI WGS metagenome assembly WNFD01 (sample SAMN13153343, study PRJNA577476) | soil metagenome | isolation source: 120 cm saprolite under Douglas fir tree site 2 hole 2 replicate 2 | place: USA:California | collected 2015-04-18 | reverse complement strand
ATGGCCTGGGAGCGGCTGGCCCTGATGTATGCCATTCTGGTCCCGCCAGTGTTGGTGTTGGTGTTTGTGGGCATCATGGTGTTCGAATCGAACTACACGCTTTTCACTCGGATTATATTTTTTGGGGCGGGGACCTAGTTAGCGAGCGCGATCACGCCGAACACAAAATCGATCGCGGCTTCAGAAGACCAGCTAAATCCAGCGTCGGCGTCGATGCCACTCTGGCGCCGGGTTTCTGACCGACATCGCAAGTCCCCCCAGATTACGCTTTCTATGGCCCATCCTCGTGGGTCCAGGGAAAGAGAACGGCTAGGAAATCTGCGGCATAGCGCCGTTCCGGTCAGGGCCAGCGGTCCTGTCGCGGGCTCAGGTCCGGTTCCACGACCTTGCGGTAGAGATGCCAAGTCGAATGGGCGAGCACAGGCAACACCAGCGCGAGCCCAACGAAGAACGCCAACGAACCGATCACCAGGGTGACGGCGACGAAGAGCCCCCAGGCCGCCATCATCAGCGGATTGCGAAGAACCGCTCTGACCGACGTGTGCATCGCGACCATCGCGCCGACATCCCGATCCAGCAGCAGCGGGAAGGAAACGACGCTGATCGTCAGTACCAAGACAGCGAACAGAAAGCCGATGCCGTTTCCGGCGATGATGAGGATCCAGCCTTCGGAGGTGGTTAAGATGTCGCTGAGGAACTGCCCGATCGATTCCGGCGACCCATAGCCGAACAGCGACTGGTAGAGCCACTGTGCGGTCATGAGCCAGATCAGGAACACGATCATCAAGACCATTCCGAGAGCGGTGATGCCGTCGAGGGAACGGCATCGCAGCACTCCGAAGGCGTGCTTCCACGAAACATCGACACCTTTTTCGCGCTGCCGGCTCAGTTCGTAGAGGCCGATGGCCGCGAAGGGGCCGATCAGCGCGAAGCCCGCCGCGAGCGGGAAGAGGAGCGGCATCACGTCGTAGCCAAATGTCATGCAGGCCAGAAACAGGCCGAAAATGGGATAGATGATGGCGAGGAAAATGACGTGGGTCGGCATCACCCAGAAGTCGTCGACGCCTTTCGCTGCCGCGTCCTTCAGATCCGCAAACCCGATCTTCCGGATGATTGGATAAGTCGGGCTCTCGCCCGCACCGGTGAGGACATGGAGATTTAGGATAGCGAGCCTCCCTCAGCCGTTCTTCGAACGGTCGCCAGACTCGAGGTGGCGCTATTTATGTTGCCGCTTCCGGCGCCGGCCACGCGGGAGCCGCGACCTGTTGAGCGCAGTGTAGCGCGGCGGCCGGGGATTGTCTTCGCAATATTGGGACGCTTTTCGATACGCCGCCGCCGTGCATGAGCCGAGAGGGGCGGGGGCTGGAGCCGGGCCTTCAACAACCCGAAGAATGTTGGAATGCCTCTCCTCCGTCATCCTCCTCCGCCCGATCGGCTATGAAATTCGCCGGAAATCGTGTATTTCGTCGCTGAAAAGCTGTCAAAGTTGTTTGAGCTGCCGGCACCAGCAATATGGTTCGTGGCCCCTTCACGTCGCGCTTCGGCGTTGTCGGCTCGCGGCACTTCGAGACGCATGGTCCACGCCCGCACAAGGTGCTCGGCTCAGGTCTTATTAGTTTTCGAGAGAGTCTCAGAGTCAAAGCTAAGAGTAACGGGTCAAGCAGAATAAGGATCATGCAGAATGATGAAGAGGGTTTCGATTGCGATTGTCGCGCTCGCGTCCTCGGCGGGAGCGGCCGTTGCTGGAGATATCGCCGCGGGAGAAAAAACGTTCAAGAAATGTATAGCCTGCCATAACATAGGCGAAGGCGCCAGACCCTCGATCGGTCCAATCCAAAACGGCCTGAAAGGACGCAAGTCAGGCACGGTGCCAGGCTACAATTACTCGGATGCGAACAAAAATTCCGGGATCGTCTGGGACGAAGCGACCTTCAAGGAATACATCAAAGATCCCAAGGCGAAGATTCCGGGCACTAAAATGGTGTTTCCGGGGATTAAGGACGAGAAGGAGGCCGAAGATTTGTGGAGCTTCCTCGAGCAGTTCGGACCGGACGGCAAGAAGATGAAATGAGCAATTCAGCTTTCGTTGCTCAAAAATCCGTTTGGTCTCGGACTCGGTTGGCAGGTGAAGATCGGGAATGTCCCGATCGATGTTGAAATAGGAGGGCAGGCGTTGCCCTGTGGGTACCAAAAAGTCAGACTCTGCAATATTGGTGATGAAGACCTGTGTGTATCGAAAACTTCACCCGTATTGATCTGGTGAGAGAATCTCTTAACGTCGGGCCACGATGGTCGCGCTGATATTCCTGTTCTTGAACTGGGTTGCCTCGCATGCCAAGAGTTCACTTAGCCCACAATTCGAAACCTCCCAAATCGGTCCGGGAAGCACCGCACTCGAAATTTGTCTGCAGTCTTTATATTGGAAAAATCGGCCACACGTACCTTTCGATCCCGTTCAATATCGGCCGGTGGTCCCGAGTTGGTGACCATTTTCGTCACCAGATCGTTCGCCTGGTGTTCGCCGGGAGATCCCTCCTACCGAGCAAGACGCTATTACGATGCGGATGCCTTTCACATTTGATGATGGCGCAAAGGGAAACGTACAAGGTGAAATTGACCGAGCTACAGGCAGAGTTAGTTTGCAGACGCAGCTAGCCAACTCTTTTAGTCTTCAAGCGCTACCGTAAAATGAGGGGTTCGATCTTTGATGTAGGTGGCATGCTCATGGACGGGAAAACATATTTTCTGGTGGCCGGGATAATCTTCACCTTGGTGGCGCTGTTTCATCTGCTGCGAGTTTTTGAGGACTGGCCAGTCATGATCGCGGACTGGTCAGCGCCAAAATGGGTTAGCTGGATTGCCCTCATTGTCGCGGGTGGCCTAGCTATTTTCGGGTTTCGGTTCACAGCGAACGATGAAGACTGAAAACCATCCACCTCGAGAACCTGTGGCTACCGAAAACCCCATCCGAGATAGGATTGGTGCGAAGAGATGAGATTTTCCGGCCGCCGCTTGTCAGAGCTCGCCCCGGGTGCGTGGTGTTGAATTGAACGGCAATCAACTTGGGCGTTCGCGGTCGAAACCCAAAACCCACGTGAAAATCCCTGTTCCTTGAAAAATTTTCCCTGATACGCGTTTGAAAATTCCCTGTTCCTTTGCGTAGGGAATTTGGTTGCAAACCATTGAACTGATGCGCCTATTGGGCGTCAAAATCGCAGCAAAACGTCACAATCCGCAAAATTCCCTGTTATTTTCCCTGTTATCAGGGAATTTGGGGTGGGAGACGGGTTCGATCCAGGCTGCATCCACCACCACGCAGTGCATCCGGCCGGGCGGGGACAGTCGATGGTAACTGCATATGTGAACGGTCAAGTGATCGATGGACGCGGCAAAGCTTATAAGGGCTATGTCATCGTCGATGGCGAGAAGATCGCCGAGGTTGGGCAGGGCAGTCCGCCTTCGTTGGGAGAGTCCGTCGCTCGGCAGGATTTGACATCGAAGTCCATTCTTCCGGGACTCATCGATTGTCACGTGCATTTGCGCAGCGATGGCCAGGCCGATCCGCGCGCCCAGCAGGCGAGCGACACTGATGCGGTTGCATTGTTGCGGTCCGCGCGCAACGCCCGCCGCACCTTGGAGTGCGGTGTCACAACGATCCGCGATTGCGGCTCGCGCGGCGGCATCGATTTCGCCTTGCGGACCGCATCGCAGCAGGCTCTGTGCCCGACGCCGCGCCTTGTGCTCAGCGGTCTGATCGTCTGCATGACCGGGGGACACGGCTGGCAGCTTGGTCACGAGGCTGATGGACCTGACGCGGTGCGCCGCGCGGCGCGAACGCAGATCAAGCTGGGCGCCGACAACGTGAAGCTGATCGCCAGCGGTGGCATCTTGAGCCCCGGCAGCGAGATTGGCGCGCCGCAATTCACCGTGGAAGAAATGCGTGCGGCCGTCGAGGAGGCCCATGCGGCTGGAAAGATCTGCTGCGCGCACGCCCATGGCGCGACCGCGATCAAGAACGCCGTCAAGGCCGGCGTTAATTCCGTGGAGCATGGCTATCTCCTCGACGACGAAGGCATCCAGCTCATGCTCGAACGCGGCACGTATCTGGTCGCGACCTCGGCCGCCGTCCGCAACGTCGTCAAGCATGGCACGGGCGCCGGCGTTCGCCCAGATGTGGTTCGCAAGGCTCAGTCCGCCATCGACCACCACATCGCCAGTTTCAAGCGCGCCCACAAGGCCGGCGTGAAGCTTGCAATGGGAACCGATACAGGCGTGCCATATACCCAGCATGGCAACAATCTCGACGAGGTCGTTTATTTGGTCGAGATGGGGCTTACTCCGCTCGAGGCGTTTTCGGTGACGACGATCGAAGCGGCAAAGCTCCTGAAAATGGACGATCGGATCGGGAGCCTCGAGGCCGGCAAGCTCGCCGACTTTGTGGTGATCGACGGCGATCCGCTTGCCGATATCGGCATTCTTCAGGACAAGAGCCGCATTCTCACGGTCGCGATCGGCGGCCAGACAATGGTGGAACGGGAAGCGGCCAATAGGTGATCGGGCAAGCGGATGGAAAAAGCCGATAAAATTTGGATGGACGGCACGATCGTCGATTGGAACGACGCGCATGTCCATCTCGTGAGCAATACACTGCAATATGGCTTCGGCGTTTTCGAAGGCATCCGTTGCTACAAAACGCAATCCGGTCCCGCGGTCTTCCGGCTGAAGGAGCATCTAGTGCGGCTGCACCGCTCGGCCAAAATTCTCGGTTTTGAGATTCCGTACAGCGTCGAGCAGCTGACCGAAGCGACCCGGCAGACGATCCGCGAGAATAAGTTCGAGCAATGTTACATTCGCCCGATCGCCTACATCGGCTATGGCGGCATGGGTCTTGCTTACGACGAATGCAAGATCAACGTTTCTATCGCGGTCTGGCAGTGGGGCGAGTATGTCGGACATGGCACGTTGGAAAAAGGCAGCCGCGCCAAGGTTTCAAGCTACGTTCGCGCGCACATCAACACGAACATGTCGAAGGCCAAGGCCTGCGGCAATTACATGCTATTCCAGATGGCGCGGACGGAGGCCAAGCGCGACGGCTATGACGAGGCGATCCTTCTCGATGTCAACGGTCACGTGGCCGAAGGATCCGTAGAGCACATCTTCCTCGTCCGCGACGGCGCTCTCGTGACGCCGCCGCTCACCCACCTGCTCGATGGCATCACCCGCGATGCCGTCATCCGCCTGGCGCGGGCGAGAGACATCGAGGTGCGCGAGGAGCTGTTTTCCCGAGACTATATGTTGACCTCCGACGAGGCGTTTTTTGCCGGCACCGGCGCCGAAGTGACGCCGCTCGTGGAGGTGGACAATCGCAAGATCGGCGACGGCCAGCGCGGGCCGCTGACCGCGGCGATTCAGAAGGACTTTTTCGACACGGTCTATGGACGTACCAACAGCTGGGCTGAATGGCGGACTCCAGTATGAGACGGGTAGGGAATTAGACGATGGCACCGATGCCGCCCGACGAATATCCGAATCGGATCGGGCGCGCCCGCGCGTTGATGCGCGAGCACGGCATGGATGGCCTGATCGTCACGGATGCCATGCATTACTCCTATTATACCGGCCACAAGGTCGCCTCCTGGATGCGGTCGCGGCCCTCGGTGTTCGTGCTGCCACTCGACGGCGAGCCGGCGCTGATCACCTGGTCGGGGCCCGGGATGTTCGCCCGGCTCTACAAGCAGCCGTTCCCGTCGTGGGTCGAGGATCGCCGCATCTATCCGGAGGTGCCGTTCAACAGAGAGCCGCGCGTTGATTGGGGCGTCGCAGATATCATTAAAGAGCGAGGGCTGGATTCCGGCGCGCTTGGCATCGAGCTCGGGCGCGAAACCTGGCTCGGCATCGCGGTGGTCGACTTCGAGCTGCTAAAGGAGCAGTTGCCGAAGGCGCGTTTTGTCGATTCCGGTCCCGTCGTGTGGGGCTGCCGCCTGATCAAATCGGAGTGGGAAATCGATTGCATGCGCCAAGCCTGCGAAATCGGCGGTGTAGCCTGGCATCGGGCCTTCCAGGATTTGCGTCCCGGCATTGCCGTGTCGGCGGTCCAGAAAAACGTGTTGCGGTATTATATCGAAGGCGGCGCGGACCTTAACTCCGAACCCCCGATGGTGCTCGGCGCGACCGGCCCCAATCGCACGTTCCAGAAGGGCGACGTGCTCTATATCGACGGCGGCTGCAACTGCTCCAGCTACAAGATGGACTTCGCCCGCCGTGCCGTTTTCGGTCGGCCTTCGGCACGCCAGCAATCCGAGCACGATGGCATGTGGGGTATTCTCAATGAGATCATCGAACGCATGAAGCCCGGCGTTTCGATGCGCGAGCTCTTCGAATATTCCCAGAGCCGCCTCGCGCAACATCCTGAGTGGCGAAACTATTCGGATCATCCATCCAAGCGCATCGGGCATGGTATCGGACTTGAAAACGAGCCCCCGTCGATCTCTGCAACCGACGATACGATCCTCGAAGCCCGCATGACGCTGACGCCCGAACCAAAAATCGAAAGCGTGGACGGCCTGCTCAATCCGGAGGAACAAGTCGTTATCCGTCCGTCGGGCTGCGAGATCCTTTCAGCCGGATCGGATTGGAAGCTCCACATCGTCGCCTGACCGGAACAAGGTCGATGAATATCAGGCTGCTCAGCGAACAAAACATCCGCTCGGTCGCCCCGACGCTGTCGGAAATCGTGGCGCTAGTCGAACAGGCCTATCGCCTTGATGCTGAGGGCAAGGTCGAGGTTCCCACCAAGATCGGCGTGCATCCGGAGCGCGCCAACGCCTTTCTTCATGCCATGCCGGCATGGGTGGGCGGAGCGTGTGCGCTCGGGATGAAATGGGTCTCCTATTTTCCGGGCAATTTCGATCGCGGATTGCCGGATTCGACGGGCATCATCATCCTTAACGATCCGGACCACGGCCTGCCGTGCTGCATCATGGAGGGAATGTACGTTACGTTTCTCCGCACCGCCGGTTGCGCCGCTGTTGCGGCGAAGTATCTCGCGCCTCGGCCGCCGAAAACGCTTGGCCTGATCGGCTGCGGCGGCCTCGGCCTGTGGTCGCTGCGCGTCATGAGCACGACTTTTCCTTCGATCGAGCAAGTATACGTGTCGTCGCGCACGAGCCGCTCGCGCGAGGAGTTCTGCGCGAAGATGACGCAGGAGGGAAATTGGACAATTACACCAGTTGACGATCCGTCGGAGGCGGTCCGAAATATCGACATCGTGGTTACGTCTATTCCGCCAGGAGACGTCAAGCCGGTGACGGGCGAGGCCCTCGCACCGGGCACGCTACTCATTCCGCTCGACTTGGTGAACTCCTGGCAAGACAACGTTCTCCTCTCGGCCGATCGGGTGGCGGCCGACAACCCCGACAATTTTGCCGCTCAAGTGAAAGCCAAGCGGGCAACGGCGTTTCCGGCGCTCAGGCCGGCTGTGAGGATTCAGGATCTTGTCGCAGGGAAATCGGCGCGGGCTTCAGCCTCTGATCGAACCGTTGTCGCGGTGTGTGGGATAGCCAGCACCGATGTCGTGGTCGGCTGGGAAATCTACCGCCGCGCCCGCGCTGCGAATGTCGGGCTTGAATTCGATATGCAAGGATGAACGGTCACAACGAGAGGTATGAACATGTGCCGCAATTCGACCAAGGCTCTTGCGATCGGCCTCGTGTCGGCATTTTGCGCAGTTCCGTCACTGGCTGCGGCCGCTGAAACAGTCCTCAAGGCCATCACCTATGCGCCGCTGTCGAAGGTCGAAGACAGCATGGTGATTTTCAGAAGGTGGGTGGACAAGGTTAATACTGTGGGCAAAGGCGAGATTCGCGTCGAGCTGCTGGGCGGCCCGGAGGTCTTTCCTGTCAGCGACCAGATCAACGCTCTAAGCAAAGGGCTGGTCGACGCCGTCATGACTTTCTCGGTGCACACGCCGATCGTTCCGGAGATCGACACATCCGGCCTGTCCGACATCACGCCGACCGAAGAGCGCAACAACGGCTATCTGGATCTGCTCGACAAGGCTCACGAGAAGATCAATGTGAAGGTCGTCGGTCGGACTGCAACGCAGTCCGGCTTCTATATCTTCTCCAAGCAGCCGATCCGGACGCTTGCCGACTTCAAGAACGTCAAGATCCGATCCCACTCGGGATACGATCCATTGTTCAAGAAGGTCGGGGCGATTCCGATCGGAATGAACATCTCCGAAATCTATGGCGCGCTTGAGCGGGGCATCGTCGGCGCCGCGCCTTATCCGATCTTCGTCCATGACATGGGCTTGCAGGAAGTCACAAAGTTCGCCCTCGCCGACGCCTTCTGGCCGTCGCATACGACTTTCATTTATATCAACTTGAAGAAGTTCAACAGCCTGACGCCGAAGCAACAGGCGATTTTGGTCAACGCCCAGATCGAGAATGAAAAGGATATGGCTGCCATCGATGCCGATCTGATCGCGACAGAGCGCGGCAAGCTCGAGACGGCTGGCATGACGTTTACACACCTATCGCCGGACGAGGCCAAGAAGTGGCATGACATGGCGAATGAATCCCGCTTCGATGCTCTGAGCAGCAAGGTGAGTCCCGAGCAGATGAGTAAGATCAAATCGTTGATTGTCCGCAACTGACGCGGCCGCTTGAAGCGTCGCTAGAGGGGGGTAAACCATGAGCCTTCCCGAGGCGGCCGGCCGGGCCTTCGACCGGCTGCTCAACGCTTGCGCCTGGATCGGCTGCGCACTGCTAGGCTTCCAAGTCGTCAGCGTTTCCGTCGAGATCATCTGCCGCTATTTCTTCGACATCTCGTTCAGTGTCATCACTCCGCTCAACGAGTGGAGCCTTGTCTATCTGACGTTCCTCGGGGCGGCATGGCTGCAACGCGAAGGCGGACACACAAGCGACGACTCCATTGTGGCGTTGCTGCCGCCATGGGTGGACTGGGCAGCGCAGAGATTGGGTTGGGTTCTGGCGATCGTGACCTGCGGGCTCTTGAGCTGGTACGGCGCGCTCGCGACCTGGGACAATTATTCGAAGCATACCTATGACTTTTTCAAACTGCCCAATGTCCCGATTTTCTACGTTTACCTGATTATCCCCGTCGGCAGCTTGCTTTGGCTGATCCAGCTTCTTCGCAAGCAAAGCAGGCCCGGATCCGCTTCCGCCGAAAAGACAGACGACAGAGGCGGGGATATCTGAGAGCAGGTCATGGAGTGGTACACTGCGTTCTCATTGTTGATGGCAAGTTTTTTCGTACTCGTGCTGCTCGGCCTTCCCGTCGTTTTCGCCTTCTTCGGCACCAACGTCATTTTCCTCGGCTATTTCATGGGAGCGGCGGGCTTCGAGCTGTTGATCGATAGCGTCTACGGCAGCTTGTCGGTCTTCGTTCTGCTGCCGATCACGATGTTCATCCTGCAGGGCGAAATCCTGTTTCGCACGGGCCTGGTCACCAAGATGATCGACGCCCTTGACAGTTGGCTGGGCTCGGTGCCCGGCCGCCTGGCGATCCTGGCCGTTGGGTCTGGCACCATCCTGGCTTCGCTGTCGGGCGCCAGCATCGGCACCACCGCAATGCTGACGCGAACTTTGGCGCCGGCCATGCAGCAGCGGGGCTACAGCAAAAAGATGAGCGTCGGGCCTCTGCTCGGGAGCGGCGGCCTCGCGGTGATGATGCCACACAGTGCCCTTGGCGTTATTCTCGCGGTGATCGCCAGTGTGTCCGTCGGCAAATTGCTGATCGCCATCATCATTCCGGGGTTTGTGCTGGCGCTCTGCTACGTGATCTACATTGTCGGCGTGTGCACCATCGATCCGAGCGAGGCGCCGAAATACACCGCGAAAAAACTCCCGCTGAACGAGCGTTTGGTTCTTACGTCAAAATATGTCGTCCCGCTCACCGTGCTCATTGTCGTGATGATCGCGGTCATCTTTTTCGGTGTTGCGACGCCGACCGAGGCCGCCTCGCTAGGCACTTTCGCTTCCTTTGCGTTGGCGGCCATCTACGGCCGACTAACATGGGCAGCCACGCGCGAGGCGATGCTCTCGACACTTAAGATTTCGGTGATGGTCCTGGCGATTCTCGCCGCCTCTCAAGCCTTCACCCAATTGCTGGCCTACACCGGCTCGGCACAAAAGCTCGTTGTCGCGGCGGGCACTCTGCCGATTCCACCGATCTGGGTCATTGTGCTGATGCATTTCGTTACGCTGCTGCTCGGTGGTCCGATCGGCGGCATTCCGCTGATCATGATGACAATTCCGATATTCATTCCGGTGGTGAAGGCGCTCGGCTACGATCCAATTTGGTTTTGCACGGCGATGCTCCTGAACGTCGAGCTGGCCCAGATCACGCCGCCGTTCGGCATTCTGCTCTATGTTGTGCGCGGGATCATGCCGAGCACTTCGATGGGAGAAATCACTCGCGCTGCCGTTCCGATCATCGTCATCCAGTTGATCGTCATGGCCTTGCTGATCGTGATTCCGAGCCTGTCGCTGTGGCTCCCCAGTTATATGAACAGATGACAGGGAGATAACCTTCTATGGAGGCGAAGCCGGATACGGTCGTTTATTCAAACGGCAGAATAGTCGATGGCCGGCGTCACATCCTGAACGGCCATCTGATCACTCAAGGCGCCGCGATTATCGCGGTCGGATCCGGAGAGCCCAAACGCGCTGTGTCGCCCGGCAGTGTTCGCCACGTCGATCTGGCTGGTCGGACCCTCTTGCCCGGCTTTATCGACTGCCACGTCCACTTCACCATGAACGCCGACGCCGCGCCGACGCCCATCGTTTCACCGGTCGATCAGATGGTGGCCCTCATACGCGCCTCCATCAACGCGCTCAACACGCTGCACGGGGGAGTGACGACCGTACGGGATTGCGGCGCACCGCATTCCATCGACTTTGCGCTCCGCCGCGCCGCGGAAGAGGGGCTGTGCGTTACGCCTCGCCTCCTTCTGAGCGGCCGTGCATTGTGCATGACGGGTGGGCACGGCTGGCATCTGATCGGCCGAGAGGTTGATGGCGCCGACCAGGTGAGGCGCGCCGCGCGCGAGGAGCTCAAGGCCGGGGCCGATAACATCAAGCTCATTGCGAGCGGGGGCATCCTGACCCGCGGCACTGACATCGGCAATCCGCAGTTCACCGTGGCGGAGATGCAGGCCGCGGTCGAGGAAGCCCACGCTGCCGGAAAAATTGCCAACGCGCATGCTCATGGCGCGGAGGGAATCAAGCGGGCGGCCACGGCCGGCGTCGACTCGATCGAGCATTGCTATTTCATAGACCCAGAAGGCATCGACATGATGCTCGCGCGGAACACCGTTCTGGTTGCGACGTCCGCGGCCGTCCGCAATGTTGTGTCTTACGGCGTTACCGCAGGTATTCCTCCGCATATCGCCGAGAAAGCAGGGTCTGCAATCCATGCTCATGTTTTTGGATTCAAGGCAGCCCATAAAGCCGGCGTCCGCTTGGCGATGGGTACCGACTCCGGGGTGCCGTTCACCCGCCACGGCAACAATCTCGACGAGCTCCAGTATCTTGTGGAGATGGGGCTGTCCCCACAAGAGGCAATTCGGGTGGCGACCTTGGATAGCGCGCGATTGCTGAAGTTGGACGACCGCATTGGATCGCTAGATGAAGGCAAGAACGCAGACCTCGTCGTCGTCGATGGCAATCCCATCGATGACGTGGCGGTGTTGCGGGTGCAAGACAAGATTCGTCGCGTTGTTCTCAATGGGCAGACAGTGCTGGACCGTGATGCGAGCCGGTACTTGGTCGGCGCGGGATTTTCGTCTGCACGATCGTCTTCGACTGCGCGGCGGTGATCGGCCGCTGCTGGCGGACAATCCGTCCTTCGTGCAGAATGCGGAGCAATGGCGGACGACAATGGACTAGGTTGGGAGGAGGGTAATGCAGAATGGTCCGATGACAGGATTCGTTGCCGCAGTTTTTGCGCTCGTGGCCGCCGGCGGCGCACCAGCTCAGCAAGCCGGTAACTCGTGGAAGCCAGATGGAAATGTCGAATTCGTTGTCGGCGCGGGCGCGGGCGGTGAAAATGATCGAATTGCCAGGGCAATTCAGCACGTCCTAACCAATGGGCGTCAGGTCGACTCCATGACGGTGCTTAATAAGCCAGGCGCCGCACAGACTATCGCGATCGGCTATCTCGCGGGTAAGAAAGGCGACGCGAACGAGATCGGGCTTGCCTCGGGCAGCTTCATCAATGCGGTTGCCCGCAACGGATCGACCTTGCACAAGAACATAACGCCACTGATGAAGTTGTTCGATGCCTATCAATGTTACTTCACGAGAGCGGATTCATCCATCAAGAACATGATCGATGTGCGCGATCGGCTCCAAGCCGATCCGGACTCCGTGACATTTGCATTCCCCGTTGGCCTCGGCAGCCCGCTTCATGTTTCTGCAGTCAATGTTGCCAAGGCAGCCGGCGTGGCGCCAAACAAATTAATTGCGGTGGTATACAATTCGGGCTCGGATGTTTCCGCGCAGGTCGCGGGCGGACATGTGGATGTTGGTATCACCAGCATTGGAAGTGCGATGCCGCTCATTCAGGCCGGAAAGCTTCGCATGCTCGGAATTGCATCGCCCGAGAGGATTGACGGCGCGTTGGCAAACTATCCCACGTTGCGTGAGCAAGGTCTGGAGGTCGTCGCCGCCAATTCCTACACCGTGCTGGTACCGAACGGACTCACCCCTGAGCAGATCTCATTCTGGACCCGCGCGCTAGACACGGTCCTTGTGGACCCACAATTCAAGCTTGATCTTGACCGCAATTTTTGGGTGCCTCAGCCCATTCGATACCCTGGCTCCGTAAAGTGGTTCCAGGATGATTACGATGATAACAGAGCAATCCTCAAGGAACTTGGACTTGCCCAATAATCCCGACGATGCCCCAGCGCGGAGCAGGCGCAGAACCTGTCGGGGGGTCGGGACGCTCTAGGGTCCTCGATCACAGGACTTCGCAAGCGCATAAAATGCGGAGATCGGTAAATGAACGGCGCCAGAACGTTGTTCGACAAAATATGGTCTGAGCATGTGATTGTGGTGTCTCCACAAGGGGAGGATCTCCTTTACGTCGACTTCAATTTAATCAATGAAGGGCAATCCTTTCTGGCATTTGATCAGCTTCGGATCGAGGGGCGTATGCCGCGCCGCCCCCAACAACATCTAGCTGTAACGGACCATTACCTGCCAACCATTAATCGGTCTCTCGGCTCGGCCGGCATCTCGAATTCCGAAATTCGACGTGTTGTCGAAATGCTCGACGAGAATGCAACCGACTTCGCGCTGCCGCACATAGGCATGCATCATCGCGATCAAGGCATCGCGCATGTCATCGCGCCGGAACTGGGCCTTGCTCAGCCCGGTATGCTGATCACTTGCAATGACTCCCACACCGCTACGAATGGCGCCTGTGGTGCACTTGCCATCCCCATCGGCGGCTCCAGTCAACTCCGACACGTTTTAGCCACGCAGACGGTTTGGTTGAAAAAGCCGAAGACCATGCGGATTTCGATCGAGGGAACATTGCCGGCGGCAGTCGCCGCAAAGGATGTGATTCTCTCGATCATCAACGACATTGGCGTTGGCGGAGCTACCGGGTATGCCGTTGAAGCGGGAGCCCGCATCGGCATGATTGGGCCGGACGATGTAACCTATGAATATCTTGCGGGCCGGGTGAACGCCCCGACGGGGTCTGATTGGACGCGAGCACTTTCGCATTGGGTTACGTTGCCCACCGACGCTGGCGCGGTCTTTGATCGAGAGCTTCGCTTCGATGCCGCCCGTCTTGCACCTATGGTGAGCTGGGGCACGAGCCCCGAAGATTGCTCACCAGTTGACGGCGCTGTTCCTGATCCCTCGAGCATCGCCAATGATGATCGAAGAAGGCATGTGCAGCGAGCTCTGGATTACATGCGGCTGAGCCCTTCCACTCCTCTGGAGACGATTTCGATAGACCGCGTCTTTATCGGCTCTTGCACAAATAGTCGCATCGAGGACCTTCGTGCCGCTGCTCGGCTGCTAAAAGGGAGACACACGGCGGTGCCGGGAATGGTGTCCCCTGGTTCGAGCTCGGTGAAGCGGCAAGCAGAATCTGAAGGACTTGATAAGATCTTTTGTGAAGCTGGCCTTGAGTGGCGAGACTCCGGATGCTCGATGTGCAACGGCTCGAACGGCGAGTTGGTCGCCCCTGGCGAGCGCTGCGCATCCACCACCAACCGGAACTTCGAGGGGCGCCAAGGGCGTGGTGCGCTCACCCATATCATGAGCCCCTCCATGGTCGCCGCTGCGGCTATTTGCGGGCGGATCACCGATGTTCGCCGGCTCCTATGATTGATGTCGGCGTTGTCCTCCACTCATTTTACCAGCGCGATATGTGAGGCTGAATGCTCGCGTTCACGGTCCTGACTGCTCTCGCAGCTCCTTTGGAGATCGCGAAAATCGACACGGGAATGATTCTGCCCGGCCGCTTCATGCGCCGCCATCGGCGGCCTGGGCACGACTATTCGGAAGCCTTCCTGCACGACCTTCGGTTCGACGAGAAAGGGCGCCCGCTCCGTGAGTTCTCCTTGAACATGCCGGCCTATCGTGATGCCAAGATCCTTGTGACCGATAGCGATTTTGGATGCGGCTCCTCCCGAGAGGGTGCGGTATATGCGGTGATGGACTATGGGCTTCGGGCGCTGGTCGGGCCCAGCTTCGGCGAAATCTTCCACGTGAACTGTCTGCAAAACGGCATCCTGGTGGTTGTCCTTGCAGAGGCGGTCATCCACGATATCTGGCGGCAACTGAATCAGAGACCAGGTGCCGAGATGACCATCGATCTGCCCAATCAGGTTCTGACCGCTCCGGATCGAACCACCCACACTTTTGAAATCAGTCCCTTGCGCAAGGAGAGGCTCGTGCGTGGTATCGATGATATCGAGGTGACGCTTGAGTACAGAGATGCGATCGAGCACTTCGAAGCCCAGCGCCGTGCAACGATTCCGTGGCTCCCTACCGCGCGCCGCGAATAGCTTCGGAGGTAGTGCCTTAGGTCGGCGGGTTCGGCTGATGTTCCTGTCGTCGCTGCGTTGGATGTCCCCGGCTCGACCCAGAACAATTCAGCTTTGGCCCAAGGAATAGCCGGCCTCGCTGCGGCAGGCTGAGCGTGCAGTAAACCGAGCGTCAGGTCGTCAAGGGGGGAAAAACATGCGAACACTATGTTTGGGCATCGCCGCCATATCTACATTCCTATTTGTCAGCTGCCCGGCAAACCGCGCCAATGCGATCACGCTCGGTGGTCCGTCGGCCATCCGGACCGCACTCGCAGACATCGCTGTTACTTACCCGGCCCACTGCCGTCCCGGGCGGGGGCATCACCGATATTACCCCTACGATGGGTGCGCCCAAGGGTACGTCAGTCCGTCATATTATCACTACCGCCGCAGCAGATCGTCAGACTCGGCCAAACACAACAACATATCCCACGACAACATATCCCACGACAACATATCCAAGTCGGGCTCAATGGGAGGGCGCGGTGGCGGGCACAAATAAGAGCTACATCATGAGTAGCAGTTGAGGCGCGCCCGAACTGGTCGCCGCATACAAAAAGGCGGCCGTCGTGAACGTTCATTTCACGTGGGCTGCGTGTCGACCCTTTAGTACAAATTCCAGCGTTCAGGCCGGTAAATCGTTTGCTTCGGCGCGATCGGCGCAGCGGAATCGCTCTCAGGATTCGGGGGAGCCGCCCACGTCGTGATCGCCAGGATGGTCACCGCTATCGCAAGAACCATCCCGAAGACGAATGCGAACCTGTCTGGTTTTGGTGCCATGTCTTCCTCCTGGTGCCAGACCGATGTGCTTTGGCGGATCTAGAGGTGGAACGGGGAGAGATATGTGACGCCCGTCACAGTTCGGTCGTATAGGAAGAAGCTATAGCGCGCGCATCGACAGTATCGCCGGAGCCGATTTGAGGCCGACCGGCGCTTTTGGGGCCAAGCGGACATTTGCGAGGGATTGCTTAGGGAGGACCATCATGGGTGCCGATTTCTCAAGGGTGCGCTTCAACCCCCTGCTCGATTATGCAGGCGTCGAGCTCCAGCAAGGGCGCGTGCCGCTCGATTCCGACGCCAACGAGCAGGTGGCGATTGCCGACCGCCGATTGCGCGCACTCGCCAGCGATGCGCTTGGCCGCGCGACAGTATCGTCCACCACACCCGAGGCCTTTAAGATCACGGTTGCAGCGGGCGCCCTGCTGATCGGCAAAGGCCGCCTTTACGTCGACGGGCTGCTCGCCGAGAACCACGGCGCTACGTCTACTGATCGGGCTAAGCGCGCTTTCGACGATCTGCTAGGCGAGACCAGTTTCGCCGAGCCGGTCCGGTATGACACCCAGCCGTACCTGCCCAATGCTCCCGCGCTGCCCGGGGCGGGACGCCATTTGGTTTATCTTGACGTGTGGGACCGCGAAATCACGCATCTCGAACAACCTGATCTTGTCGACCCCGCGGTTGGCGTGGATGCAACCTCGCGCGTTCAGAGGGTCTGGCAAGTACGCGCGCTCGCAGACGAGGCCAGCGCGGGGATCACCTGCGGGTCGCCCGATGCCGACGTGCCGGGCTGGAGCGCGATCATCGCGCCATCCACCGGTGTGCTCAGCACCGGCACTTCGGGCGGCTATCGCGGGCTCGAGAACCAGCTCTACCGCGTGGAAATCCATGATGCCGGCCAGCCCGGCGCCGGCGCCACGTTTAAGTGGTCGCGCAACAACGCCAGCATAGGCAGTCGCGTCGCCAGCGTGATCTCAGAAACTGAGCTCGAGCTTCAGACCC
>WNFD01008697.1_pt1 | contig 16860 bp, 19 predicted proteins | sample 5400491 | NCBI WGS metagenome assembly WNFD01 (sample SAMN13153343, study PRJNA577476) | soil metagenome | isolation source: 120 cm saprolite under Douglas fir tree site 2 hole 2 replicate 2 | place: USA:California | collected 2015-04-18 | reverse complement strand
GTTCGCGTGGGATCGAAACTACGACGCGTCTATGACGCAGCGAAGACGCCCTTGGAGCGAGTGGTAGCCTGTGCGCAGGCTAGGAAGGAGCAGGTGGCAGAACTAAAAAAACTCCGCCAGTGTTTGGATCCGTTTCAACCGGGGAAGGTGATTGATCAGAAGCTGGAACGCATTTACGACATGGCGAATCGGCGGCTCAGCCCGAAAGCGACCCAGGAAAGCCGCGCTGCGCACACGCAGGAAAAAACACAACGTAGCCGGCGAAACGGCTGTGGAAAAGCCGCTCCCACAGCCGCGACGACGGCGGGTCTTCGGTTACATTTCCAATGTCTCGACGGTCGGTCCCAAGGTTACATTTTTAAATGGCTTGACACGGCTCCCGCAACCATGGACGCACACTGCCGAAATGCAGTGGCGTTCTCCTCTTACAGAGGCTTCCGTTCCCTTGTTCAGCCACAGTGATATTCAACATCTCTTCGACGTCCGCGTGCCGACCATAGCTGCCTTATCTCATCTTGCTGGGGCACCGTTATGAGACCCCCAATCTGGCGCAGAGCTTCTCGTAGGAAATCAACTGAGTATCGGGAACCATCTAGAGAGAGAAACCTGCTGATCGACTGCGACGAAATCACTCTTACATGTGCCCGACAACATGTCCAGCGGCGAGATCGGCTTCAGACTGCGACCCGTTGTCCCTGGGGTGTCCAGTGGACATAAGTTGCATAAAATGTGTAAGCTATCATATGTAAAACTTATCATATTCTCCAAGGGAAGGTCATTTTGCTAGCTCGCCTGTACCGAGAGTTCTTTCGGGCGCTCGCCAATCCGACGCGGTTTGCCATCGTGCAATTGTTGCGTGCGGAGCCCCACAACGTCGGCCAAATCGGGGAAAAGCTTGGGCTTGAGCAGAGCCGCGTGTCCCATAACCTGGCCTGCCTCTTGAATTGTGGTTTTGTGGAGTGGGAGTGGAATAGCAAGAACAAGGTGTACCGGCTTAACCCCGATTTGCGGCCCATTTTAACGGGAATCGAGAAGCACCTTCATCGCTATGCTCCCGCGCTTGAGACATGTGGCGTGTTGAGCGTTGAATACAGCGTTGTCCGGCTGCAGCCTGAGCCTTCCCGCCGTTCTCGTCGTGCGAAGCGCGTGCCATCACCATCGGGAGTTTCAAAATGAAAGATAGAGCGTTCGTTGGAGCGTCGCTGTTGGCAGCTATTGCAGCCAGCTTGTGTTGCATTCTGCCTCTTGTCTTTGCCCTTGGGGGCTTTGCGATTGTCGGAACCTCAGCCTTCTTCGAGTCTCTGCGCCCTTACTTTCTGGTAGGGACTTTTGCACTGCTGGGCGCAGGTTTCTACCTGGCATATCGAAAGCCTAAGCATGCCTGCGAACCGGGATCAGCGTGCGCCCGTCCGCGGGTCAATCGCTTGGGGCGCATCGGGTTGTGGATCGCAACAGCACTCGTGGTCGCTTTCGCGGCGTTCCCGTATTACTCCGGGGCGGTGGCCAATTTCCTCTTGTCAGATAGCAATGTCACGGCCTCGCCCGCACAGTGGGCGAACGCCCTGCAGCACGTCAGCTTTACTGTCCGCGGAATGTACTGCCAGGCCTGTGCCAAGAGTGTTAAGACCAAGTTGATGAACCTGTCCGGCGTTTGGAAGGCCAGCGTTTCATATGAGACAAGCCAGGTCGAAGTGGCGTACGACGCCGACACAGTGACTGTGGAGCAGTTGGAGAAAGCCATCCAGGACGCAGGATACCAGGCACAAAAAATGTGAACTCAGTGTCTCAAAGAGGAGAAGCGCCTATGAAATCGTTAAAGCTATTGGCGATTCCGCTGCTGTTCGCCGCTTCGGCGATTGCGAAAGACTCAACTGTCCAAATCAAGGTATCAGGAATGACCTGTGGGGCGTGCGCCGTCAGCGTGAAAAGAGGTCTGGAGAAGACCAAGGGAGTGAAGAGCGCTGATGTCAGCGCGGAGAAGGGGCTCGCTACTGTGTCTTATGACGACAGCCAAATAAGCGAACAGCAACTCCGTGAGGCCATCAACAAGACCCGCTTCAAAGCCGAGCCAGCCCAGGAGAAGAAGTAAATGCCTGAAAGTTGCTGTTCGACCGCGAAGGACGGGGCGTGCTCCCTTCCGCCGAGCAAGCCAGAGGTCTGTCCCTCTTGTGGAAAGAAAGGCAAGCCTGTGGCGGTGCTGACGGTCAAGAGCTTGGTTCGAGATCATACGCGCGTGCCAGCATTGGTGTCCTACTCCTTTTGTCGGACGGCTGACTGCGAGGTTGTTTACTTCTCCGATCCAGCCGTGTTTAAGAGACCAGATTTGAAGGTACAAGTGGGAATCAAGGAGGCGGAGGATCCAGTTCCGCTCTGCTATTGCTTCGACTACAGCCGAGAAGACGTGCGCCGGGGCATCGAGTCAACGGGCAGCACGCCGATTTTGGATGCGATCAAAGCGGAAGTGCAAGGCAATTTTTGCGCCTGCGAGGTCAAGAACCCCAGCGGAGCCTGCTGCCTTGGCGACATCACCCGCGCCATTCAGGAAGCGGAGAAACGTGCGGCCGAGACGCTTCCCGCGGCTCGTTGAGCTACTTAAACTCGGCCCATCGGCTCGGATCAGATCAAGTCCGAGGGAGACGTCAAGTCGTGAGAAAGAAGTTCGATCTCGTCGTAATCGGTACAGGTTCGGCCGCCTCGACCGTCGCCCACGAGTGCCGTTCCGCTGGTTGGAATGTCGCCATTATTGATTCCCTGCCTTTAGGAGGAACCTGCGCCCTGCGCGGATGTGATCCAAAGAAGGTGCTGGTAGGCGCAGCCGAAGTCGTCGATTCGGTTCAAAGAATGAACGGGCGAGGCGTCCGCGCTGAGAGCGCTCGAATCGCATGGTCAGAGTTGATGGGGTTCAAACGGTCCTTCACTGACCCGGTGCCGAAAAGCACCGAACGGAGCTTTGCCAACGCGGGTATTGCCACGTTTCACGGGCGGGCGCGTTTCGTGGACTCTACAGTCGTCGAGGTTGGCGAGGACGAACTGGAAGGTCGTCACGTGGCCATTGCGACTGGGGCGATGCCGCGAAGGTTGGGTATTCAGGGAGAGCAGTACATCACGAAGAGTGATCAGTTCCTAGAGCTGCCAACCTTACCTCGACGCATCGTTTTCATCGGGGGCGGGTACATCTCCTTCGAATTCGCTCACGTTGCCGTACGGGCAGGGGCCCAGGTCACGATTCTGCACAGGGGCCAGCGCCCACTGGAGGGATTCGATCCTGATCTTGTTAATCAACTGGTGGCCAGGACAAAAAACCTCGGGGTAAGAGTCGAGGTCGGCATGGAAGTCGCGGCGGTCGAAAAATCCGATGGCAAATTGTCGGTGAATGCTTCAACTGGGGGCACACAAGAGACGGTTGAGGCGGACATGGTAGTTCACGGCGCCGGTCGCGTTCCTGCGATTGATGATTTGAATCTCGCCGCTGCAGGTGTGCAGGCGGAAGAACGCGGCGTCAGAGTCAACGAGTATCTGCAAAGCATTTCAAATCCGGCCGTCTACGCCGCTGGTGATGCCGCTGCGAGTGGATTGCCACCGCTTACACCTGTGGCTGCTTACGAAGGCCGAATTGTGGCTTCGAACCTCTTGAAGGGCAATCATAGAAAGGTCGAGCACCTGGCGGTGCCTACCATCGTCTTTACTATTCCTCTCCTCGCAGCCGTAGGCCTTCTAGAACACGCTGCGCGACAGAAAGGCTTGGGATTCCGAATCACCCACGAAGATACGTCAGGTTGGTACTCCTCCCGGAGAGTAGGGGAAGAATGCTCAGGTTTCAAGGTCCTGGTGCAACACGGAAGCGACCGTGTCCTCGGTGCTCATGTCATCGGACCGCACGCAGATGAGTTGATAAATATATTCGCACTAGCGATGCAGGCCGACATTCCCGCCAGCCGGTTAAAACACTCGCTTTTCGGTTATCCCACTCTGGGTTCTGACGTGAAGTACATGCTTTGACGGCGGTTGAGCTACAGTTGAGGTGCGCAATGGCTGATTGCTGTACAACTACTGGCAACCGGAATGACTTGACCGCAAAAAAGGCGGCTTGGCTGCTCTGGTACATTCCAGCGGCCGTAGTCTTACTAGGTTCGTTCTGGGCTCGGGGACGACCTTGGCTTTGGATACCGGCTTTCCTTGTCATGGGCGGAGGCTGCCTAGCCAATGCCAAGGGATGCGGACGACTGCACTGTTACTTTACCGGTCCGCTCTACATTCTCGCCGCCCTGTACGTTGCGCTTTCTACCTTAGGACTCGTTCGGTTAAATCCAGGCTTGTTCTTGCTGATCGTGTTTGGAGCTTCATGCGTAGCGGTGTGTCTAGAAATGCCGTTCGGTCGGTACAGGCGAAAGGAAGGTTCTGGGTAAGCCACCTCAACGTGCATTGCTGCGCACCTCCCGTGTGGGGAAACAATTTCCACACACGGTCAGCAACTATTCTTGTAACCCGGGCGATCTGTCCAACAGTCGCGCCACCACTTGCGGGTCAGCGGTCGGCAGATTGCAGATGTAGTTCTCGCAGATGTAGGCAGTGGCGTGCCCCTGCTTTCGTGTCACAGTCGCCAGAGAAGGCACCCAGTGTGCTAACTGCTTTTGCCCTTCAGCTCCATCCGCGAGCAGAAGCACCCGATTAGGGATGTAACGCTGCCATACCAGGCGAAGGAGCGCGCGCGTATCCTCGGCGCCACGCATGCCCGCAATGACGATTTGTCTTGGCTTCGCCAAGCTTAGGTTCAATGCCGACATCATGTAGGGCATAGCTTCCGGCCTCTGATCAAGGCCCGGCCCAAAGGCCGCCAACGTTTTGTCTGCCTTGTCCTTGTAGCTTTGTTGATCGGTAATCTGCCAGAGGCGCAGCAGATTCATCGCGGCCACAGAATTTGGGGAAGGTTCAACACCGTCGTACGCTTCCCGCGTGCGCAGCAGGATCGAGCGGTCCTGGCCGCTGGTGGTGAAAAACCCGCCCTGCTTCTGATCCCAAAACAAACGCTCCTGCGTCCCGTGAAGCCGGACTGCCCACGAAAGGAGCCGCACGTCGAATGACGCCTCATAAAGATCGAGAAGGCCCTGATTGAGAAACGCGTAGTCGTCCAGATAACCATCGATGTCTGCGCTTCCCGCGCGATAGCGGCGCTTCAGCTTGCCGGAGTGCGGCTGATAAGCATGAACCTGCAGAAACGACTTGGCCCGATTGGCAGCTTCGAGATACTTCGGTTCCTCCAGGACTTGGCTGGCTATGGCCAAGGCGGAAATCATCAGGCCATTCCAGGAAGTGATGATCTTTGTGTCTACCGGCGGCGGTGGCCGCCGAGAGCGCCGGGCGAACAGCTTTTTCTTTGCTTCGTTTAGTATCTGGTTTGTCTGGGCTTGGGTCGTTCCAAATTTCTTCGCTGTGTCCGCTAGAGAGTGACTTTCGTACAACACATTCTTTCCTTTCAGCCAACCCTCTATATCCTGTCTTGATGGAACGTTTCCGCCGGCTTCCACCCCGTAACGAAAATCGAAGACGGTAGCCATTTCTCTGCCCAACAATTGTTCAATCTCGGCGGAGGTCCACGCATAAAAAGCACCTTCACCATGTTCGGCCTTATCTTTTTGGATCGGGCTGTCCGCATCCAATGCCGAATAGAAACCCCCTTCGGGCCTGCGCATCTCGCGCAGGGTAAAGTCGAGAATGTCGCGTGTCACATTAGCGTAGAACAGGTCTCTCGTTGCCTGGTAAGCTTCGGTGTAAAGCATGGCAAGTTGGGCTTGGTCGTAAAGCATCTTTTCGAAGTGCGGCACACGCCATTGACCATCAGTGGAATAGCGGTGGAAACCACCGCCGATCTGGTCATGAACTCCGCCTACGGCCATGGCGCGCAGATTGTTCAGCACCATCTCCAGCGCGTCTTTCTTTCCGGTTCGCGACCAGTACCGGAGCAGGTAGTCCGGGACAACCGGCCGAGCGAACCTCGGGACTTCGCCAAAGCCCCCGTTCGCACCGTCGTAGGATAGGCGGATCTGTTCGTAAGTCTTGTCCAGCACGCCCGCCTGCAACGGGCTGCCTCCACCGCCCACTCCGCTGTTGACTGCCCGTTGCAACTTCTCCGTGATGCCCTCCGCGGAGCGCATAGTCTGTTCACGCTGCTTGCTCCACAACTCAGCGATTCGCGGCAGCAGAGTGCGGAGGCCGGTGGCGCCATACTTATCCTCCGGCGGGAAGTACGTTCCGCCGAAGAACGGTTTCAGATCGGGCGTCAGGAAGACGTTCATGGGCCACCCACCACTCCCGGTGGTTGCCTCGACGAAGCTCATGTACTCGTTATCAATATCAGGGCGTTCTTCGCGGTCCACTTTGATGGAAACGAACCAGCGATTGAGGAGCTCGGCAATCGCAGGATTCGAATATGACTCGCGCTCCATAACGTGGCACCAATGGCAGGTGTAATAGCCGACAGACAGAAAGATCGGCTTGTTCTCGCGTTTGGCCTTGGCGAAGGCCTCTTCTCCCCACGGGTACCAGTCGACGGGGTTGTGGGCGTGCAAGAGCAGGTAAGGACTCTTTTCGTGGATCAGGCGGTTGGTGTATTGGCGGTGGCTCTTGGCATCAGCCGATGGGGCGGCAGCAGGTTTATTCCCTCGTCTAGTCGAGTCTTGGTCGCTTGGAATTCCGGCACCTCCACGAACGGCCACAGCCACAAGCACTCCGCAGAGTAAAAGCGATGCAATGGTTTTCAACGAAAGCCCAAGCAAAACGGATAGTCTTCCCGGGAGAGTTTTTGCAGTCGACGTTTTCGCCGCGATCGTCATAGTATTTCGTAGCTATCAACCTCAATGGGACTCGCTCTCCGGAAGCAGCGGCCGTGGATGCACCGTTCGCCCAAGCAGCTTTGAATTGTGAATGAGTTCCTCTGATGCCTCTCCATCGAGGATCTGCCAGATCTTGCCGTCCCGCGTCTGCAAAGAACCGTGGTGACCTCTCGTGGGACACATCGCGTGATACCCGTATTGGGTAGCTTCCGGCGACAACTCACCATCGACGTATAGATCCAATATTACAGCTTGGACCTCACGGGAGATCGTGTGGCTCTTTCTGGTCGCTGGTGTAGTTGCGTTGCTGGTGAAGGCGATGCCCACCAAGGCACAAGCGGTGGTGGTCAATCCGGCTCTTTGGCTGTTCGCTCCGCCGACCGTCGCAGGGGATAGCAGCCTACTCGGAATTTTTCTCTACTTCGCCAAAGCTGGAATGTTTGTGTTTGGCAGCGGGCTGGCGGTAGTGCCGTTCCTCTACGGCGGGGTGGTCCAGGAGCATCACTGGCTGACCGACCGCCAATTCGTCGATGCGGTCGCGGTAGCGATGATCACGCCCGGCCCGGTGGTGATTACCATTGCTTCATTGGCTATCTTGTGGCCGGCCCCGCAGGCGCAATGCTTGCAGCGCTGGGGATTTTCTTCCCGGTCTATTTGATTGTGGTGTTGCTTGCGCCGTCCTACAAGCGGTGGGCCAAGAATCCTCAGTTGAATGCGTTCGTCCGTGGCGTAACCGCTGCCGCGACGGGGGCCATCGCGGGGGCCGTAATCGTGCTCGCGCGGCGCTCGATCTACGATGTGTCCACGGTGATTATCGTGCTCGTAGCTCTACTGATGCTGATGCGCTGGAAGGTGCCAGAACCGCTTTTGATAGCTTGCGCGGCGGTGGCGGGATTCTTGTTGCGCAGAGCCTGAAAGTATTGCTGTTGCAGCGGGCAAACCGATAAGCAAAAATGCGCAACTGGTGAATGGACGCTTATGTACGTTTCTGCGGCGGATCCGTGCTGGCAAATTGTCCAAAGAAATAAACGGCGCAAACGGCAACAAGACCGAGAAAAACCAAGAAGAGAGCCAAGGGAAGAGCGGCCATTAGGCCTTCTGAGGTCAGCTGGACCCACAGGAAAACGGGTACGGTGTTCGGGTGATAGGCCATCACCAGCGTGGCGCCAAATTCTCCCAGGGTGCGGACCCACGCCAGCATCACGCCGGCCATGATACCCGGCCAGGCCAAGGGGAGTGAGACTTTTCGGAACGTCCGCCATTGATTGGCGCCAAGTACCGCCGAAGCTTTCTCTAACCGTTCGTCGACGCGTCCAAACGCCGATATGGACGCGATGACAACATAGGGTGCAGCCACAAACACCTGCGCCAATACAATTCCTGCGAGGCTGTTCACGAGCGACAGACCGTGCTTCTCAAACAGGGCGCCCACAAGCCCGTAGGGCCCGTACACAAGCAAAAGTAATACCCCTCCCACCAGCGGCGGGAGTGCCATAGGGACGAATACCAAGCTGATAAGGAATTGTCTGCCCTTGAATCCCGGCCTTGCCAGAAGGTAGCCCAGAGGAACGCCGAACAAGGTCATCACGCTCACTGAGATGAAAGAAGTGAGTAGCGATACTTCGATAGCGCGGATCGTTCTGGAATTGGCAAAAGACGAAGCCGTCTCCTGCCAACCCACACGGAATATCAAGTAAATCAACGGAACGACGAGGTAGGCAAGGAGCAGGCCACCAAGGACTCTGAAAATAATTGGCGCCAACTCGCGTCGTTCACTCACGGGGCAAACGCACCTTCGATCAGCGGCCGAATATCGGACGGAACTTTGGTCTTGTCACCGTTGACAAGAATGGCGGACGGCAGCAGGCCGCACTGCTCAATCAAGTTCCGGTCCTTGCCGACCAGGAGAAACCGTACAAAGGCATCGGCGCCAGGCACGTTCTTTGCTGTGTGAGGAATCGTGACGGTGAACACAATGGGCGACGCTGTGATGGTTACGCCTTTGTCGGTCGTGAATTTCTGCTCCTTGTACAGCGCCGCGAGCGAAGGATCGCTCTGATTGATTTCCTTCGGAAGTTCAATGAAAGGCACTTTATGAGCGACGACTTCGTGACGATAAAAGAAACCGGCATCGATCTGCCCCGATTCCATTCTGATCAATAATTCCTGCTCCGGGTAAATCTGTGTCGGATTCGTAGGATCACCCAGCACGGCGCTCAGGTCGTTCTTGTGATAGAAGCTTTCTGCGAGATGAAATAAAAAGAGCGTGCGATAACCTTTGGGGTCGAGGTTGGGGTCGGTGCGCCCGATTTTCAGTCCGGGCGTTTTCAACGCTTCATACCACGGAAGCTTACCGGCTTGGACCTGTTCAAAAAGCGACTTGAACTTGCTGTTCGGGTTGTATCCAAGAACCATGGCGCTGGAGGCAAAGGTCACGTACCAGTCAGTCAGCTTCTTCGCCGGAGTCATCAAAACCTTATCGTTGACGGCCGCATCGGCGCTGATGAACACGTCAGGCGAGCGCAGTCCGTCAGAGATCATCTTGGCTGCCCCTAGGGAACCCTGTCCTTCTCCCTGATAAATCAGGCCCGAGCTTTTCTCGAACTCAGGCCCGACGGTCTTTTCGAGAACCGCTCCAAGTGAGCCGGCGTACAGCACTTGCACCGTACCGCTTGGTTTAGATTGCGTCGCATCTTGTGCCCACAAGCCCACGACTGAGGACCAGAACAATACAAGAACAGCTAACAGGATTCTCATGATCTACCTACGATTCAGGCAATTGTATGTGAAGCAAGCCGCAGATGGTTCGAGACCAGCCCCTCGCTACAGCAGCGAAGCAGTCTTTACCTCCGAAACGTCCAGCGCAATTTGATGGCAACGACATCGCTTTGCGGCACGATGCTTGTCTCGTTAGGGTTCAGGACCAATCGCTGCCAGCCCCGGTTCCAGACGATGAACAGGTCATTGCCCGGTTTGATCGTCCAGCGCAATCGTGTATTTGTGACGACCTTCTGTGATTCGGTGTCGTATTGAATGGAGCTGCTCAGTACCAGATTGGGGCTCCAGGCGTAGGCACCTTGCAGTTGCCATAGACGTTGGACGAAGTTGCCTTGGGGAAGGCGCCCGAAATCATTTTTCGATGTCGGCTTCCAGTTGCATTCTGCCTCTTGGAGACGTCCACTTCACATAATTTTGCCATTGCGTTAAGTGCCCATCATAGAAAGAGCCGAACCAAGTGGTATTTCCAAACTGTAGTGGGCGATGACTGCTGGTCTGCGCTTCGAGGCGGTAACGCGTGAACTGGTACGAGCCTGGAGGTATGCCTACTCCGGGAGCGATGGCAAAGGGTGCCAGCAGGATCTCGCCGTGCGGGTTCCAGTTGAACTCAAAGCGATCGCCGGTCTCGAACCGGACATTGATTGGTGCCATGAAATATTCCCAGGATTCGAGTACTCCTTGCGGGTCTGTATAGCGGACGTATTCGTTTTCAAAGAACTCCTGGCGAATCCAACGGAACGGACCGCTCTTGGAAGGGCGGGGTTGATAGGCGCAGAAAGCATCGGTGCGACGTGTCCCAGGGCGAGGCAGAAATCCAAGCAGAGGTTCCAGCGCGTCGCCAAACTGGTTCACACTAGCGTTGCAATCAAACAGGTCGTTCGGATAGTTGGTGCTGAGTCCCCATCCGACCCTGCTGCCGGGCCCAACGTCACCTTGAGTGGGCGATGCGTCTACTGGCGGCTATCGGCATGTGCTACGCGATTACGCTGAGCCAGGCGCCATGACTCGGATCGTCTGAACTTGCGGATTTCGTCGAAATCAAATTCTGCAATCAGGACCTGTTCCTGCTCGCCGCCAACCGCAACGACTGGACTTTGAGATTTGCCATTCTGCCAAGTCACGCAACTATACGCGCGCGAATTGCCGTTGTTCAGCGGCTGGGGATAATTCGCCATCGCCACCCCGATTAAGTTTTCGCACGCCCGAGTTAGCAGCCCGGCACTTCGAACCTCATCCCAATCGCAAGCGTTGGGCACGACGATCAGTTCCGCGCCGTTCAGCATGAGCTGAGTCGCCGGTTCAGGGAACTCTCTATCGGCGCAAATCATCGCGCCGACCCGGACCTCGCCTTCTGCACCGGTAAGCGTACACACCGCAAATGAGTCACCGGGACTGCATTCACATCGCAACCAGCGCCGTTTTCACGGTCTGGAGGGAAATTACAGATGCAGACTTTGGAGTAGTTCAGCACCACGTCGCCCCTAGTGTTTATGATCGACACACTGTTGCGCGGCTTGGGATGGGAAACCTCCAAGTAGGTGATTGCAATGTTCGTCTTGAGATCGCGAGCTAGATCGGCGAAACGCCGAAAGAAGGTGTTGTCTTGATCAATCGCCGATGCAGTCCAGAGCCGCTCCTCCGTTCCGTCGACAAGAAGAGCCTGGGCAGAGCCGATGTTCCAAAGTTCCGGGAACACCACCAGATCGGCACCGAGTGCCTTTGCATCGCGGCCATACTGAAGGCCCTTCGCCAGGTTTCTGCTCTGATCGTTACCGTACGGGGCGATCTGGAGAAGAGCGACCTTGAATCTCATAGCTCCTGCGGGTTCTGACTTTACCTGATAGCGCGAGGCAAAACACCACGTCGGAGTAGTGTACAGCGGATGATTGTTGCTAAATCGCAATTTCACTCACTGACAGATCAATGTGGTTTGAGCATGGAACGACGTGGGTTTGCGCGACGTCGTAGCCTGGTCAAACGTAGCCAGGTTGACAAAAACTACTTTGCGATGTAAAGTCGGTTACGATCCGTAGGAGGTGAACATGTCATACGGGCACGGTTCAGCCTTTGGGTGGCCGCTTTGGGGTGCCCTCCTTTTGATGATTCCCATCGCTTTCGTCGTCGGTGCCCTCACCGGGCACACGCCTACTTGGGGCTTCCTTCAGAATCCGGTCGTGCTGCTCGGTTCACTTGGTGTGGCAGCGCTCGGTAACCTGTGGTCCTTGGTTCATGCGGAAGTCCTAAAAGGTAAGCCGTCGACCTTGCGTATCGACATCGCAGCAAACCTGCTCAGCATCATCGTTCTCGCCGTTGCAGGTTTGCTCGGAGCCCTTCTCATTGGATACGCATTCGTCGAAAATTTCACGCGGAGATAGGCTTATGAAGGCCAAGCGTGCTGTCGCTGCCGCGCAACTGCTGCTCATGTTCCCGGCCATCCTCTTCATGGGCGCGCTCGTCGCGCGGCAGGTGTCGCCACTGCAACACGAACCGGCGCATACCGCTGGCCGGATCGTAATGTGGTACGCGGCGAGAATGTGGACACTCTGGGCCCTGCTCGTCACCCTACCACTTGCCGTGCTGGTTACCGGCTGCGTCACGCTGCTGCGGAGTTGGAGCAACGTCCCTGAACTGCACCGGACGCGGCAAGGGCTCGCCGCCATGTATGCTGATCGGCCAATGCTATGCGTTGCTATGATGACGTTGACGGCCGGAGTCGTTCTCGCAATTGTCGCCATGCATATGGCCGCTAATTGATGACTCCGGTTGTTGACGTAATTTCGCTCGTTGACGGGTTATGAGCGTTATGGCCTTGTTTGCACGCATCGATCCGGTCACTCTTGTTGCCGTCTTTGAGTAGCGCGTTCTTCCGCGGATTACACACCACCAGTTCGTCAACGTGGGGCTTGAGCAGATCGTACAGCCAGGCAGCCCAAGTTCCTTCTTCGAAGGTCACCGACAAAGTTCCGCGTAGTCCCGCAACAAACTCCAGAATGGTTGCTGCTTTCGTTTCCAGGATGGATTCCATGATCAACTTGCCCATAGAATCCATGACTGCGACGGAAATGGTTGCTTGATGGACGTCGAGCCCAATATACTTTTCGCTGTTCACGAGGGTGCTCCTTTCGTAGGTGATGATGCTTGTGCGCTCATAACCTACTCCAAAAGGGGCGCCCTTTTATAATGCGTTCTCAACAGTTACGTGAGAAAACCGTGCCGTTTGGATGTGGCGCGGTGTCTAGTTCAGTAGGTGTAAATTGTGGTCTGGTGCCATGAATAAAAGATCAGCCAGACGCCAGGCGCGCTTTCTCGTTCCATTTCGCGACGTTCACGCCCTTCACCATGAGCCACAGGCAAAGTGACAATTCTCCCATTAGGGCAAGCACCAGAATGAGGAAGATCGTCCCTGCGTATGCGGGCGCGAGGATGAGCGTGAAGCTATTCGCCAGATAACTCAGACCGGCAATCGCCATCAAAACGCCAAGAGTCCTGGGGAAATAACCCGACCTGAAAAGCAAATATCCATACACCAGACATGCAAAGCCAAAAAATACCAGGTCAATGCCAAAGCCGTAGTCATGCAACTTGAGAGAAATTTTCACTAGAGCGTGCAGCTGATGCGGTTCAAATGCCTTCAGGTAATCTGCGTTCCCCGAAAGGAACAATGCCGCAAAAAGACATAGCTTGCTGACGGCTTCAATAGGGAATTCGACTATGTTAAAAAACACCGCAAGCAAAGCAAGGTTTTTGTTCACCGGCCTGAGCAATACATACAAGATCAGCGTTAGCGCGACAGCACACACAAGCAATATCAGCTCGCCGGCAATACTGATGCGCCACAGCGACTCAGAGGCCGTAATATTATTGGCTGTGGCCGTAACATCTCCTGACACCACGAGTTTGTCTCTCACGAAAAACTCACTGCAGAAACCGATGGCTATGATGATCAGATACAGCACGCCACCGATTCGTGCGTAAACTTGCGGCGAAGTTTCTGCGATCCGTTCCTTCATTACATCTGTACTCATACTCGCCTCCGATGATCAGCGCGAGATCGTTCGTCCAGTTGACACTCTCAGAGGCTACAAGAATCGGAGCCCGAAAGCCCACTTTTCTGTCTGGGGTGAGCGGTGTGAGCAAGGGCTCTCGTAACCAATTATCGTAGACAGGTCATTTCAGCAAATGGGCGTTCAGCCTCGCGGGCGGCCAGATCCTGGGTAGTCGACGACTCGGAAACTGGCACCGGTCGGTAGTTGGCGTAATATCGCGATAGCGCAATCGAAGGGTGACGCGACAAATGGGCAGTTTCATAACAGTGATTGGAGCAATTCTCGCGGCGTTCGGATTTCTTGTCATGCGGAATCCTATGCGACTCGCCATGCTTGCTCCGGGAGCACGCGGATATTATCAGCGAATGGTGTTGGATACATCCTCTCGAAACCAACTGAGGATATTGGGTGTATTGGTTTGTACCTTTGGTCTCTGCATAGGCACCGCAGCTTCAGGCGGATTGCTCAAGTCCCACGTACTGCAATCAATTTCTGAGGGATTCCTCGTTCTGTTGTGGTTGGTGTTTATCTCTGCTTGGGTGGGTGGTCTGATTCTTGTGATTGTGCAGCTTCTACGAGGCCACGGCTTTGGTGATTGGTTTCAGATGTGGCGCACAGGGGCAGTGCTCGGAGAAGTCAATGTCTCTCCGCCTGTGACCCCTAAGATGCAACGCGAGGCAATACTATTCACAATCATTTTTGGAGCGTTGGTTTGCATCACGATAATCGCGGCTCTTGTGTCACGACGGTAACTGATGAAAAATCGCGATAGCGCTCACCAGGGGTTCTGAGCGAAATCGCCTGATTTCGCCAGCTAGGGTAGCTGCCAGTCAAATGCATAGATCTCGAAGGTAAGGTACTGATATCGCGCACCGCCAAGGGCGTATCATCCGGAGTCAAACCGGTCCAGCTGCCCCAGCTTTGTGAAGTCGGACGTTTCACATCTTTCAGGCTGGCAACGCGCTCCACTTTGCGGTTCTTGACCTGTACTCGGTAAAAAGCGGGTTCTCCCTGGTCCGTGGAACTGAAGTAAACGTAGTTACCATCTCGAGACCAGACAGGAATATGGGCAGTCATTTTCGTCAGCTCAGTTTTTTTGTCAGCCTTCAAATCAAGCAATAAGACTTGCCTGGTTTCGGATAGCGTGGCGACGAAATTGCCATCGGGCGACAGGCTCAGAAATCGAGTGCCCTCAGAGTTGTTCACCGTCTTGACCTCCCTCGTTTTCAGGTCGAGCCGGTAGATGGCAGTCGGAGAGCCGCCGGGTTCCCAGAGGTTTCCAAAAAACAGCGCATTGCCGTCTGGCGACCAATTGGGAAAAAGCTCCTCGCGCCCGCCCTTCGACATTTCCTCGATTGTCCCGCCATCGGCTGGAACGGTGTAAATATGCATGGGCTTACCTGGCACCCCTGCCGCAAATGCAATCTGTTTCCCGTTGGGCGACCATTGGGGCGAAAGCACATCCATGGGAGGAAAGCTGAGTTGAAGCCGTTCACTGCCGTCGGTTCGGCTGCGCCACAGAGTCCCGTCCGGATAGCTTGCATATGCAACCCACTGTCCATCTTTAGTGAAACTCAAGTGGATGGCGGACACCCCTGACAGAAAAGGATTGAACTGATGCGAGGTTGCATCGTATCGCACCAGTTCGCCCAGAGGAGCTCCCCCAATCGCAAAAAGCTTCTTCCCATCGCGACTGGGCACAGAACCATTCATCAATGTCGGACCAGTGGTCAGCTGTGTCGGTTCCAGATTGCGCCTGCGAAAGAATCCCGTCTTTTCCTCAAGAACGTACAAATTAATTGCTGTCCGTTCACGTCCAGATGTAAATACAAAGTACTTCCCGTCAGGGGTCCAGTTACCACAGCACTCAGCGGGCGGATCGCTCCATCCTGGAATGAGGGGTCGAAAGTGTGTGCCGTCCGACGCGACTTCCCAAAGCTCCTGGGAGCCTGTTTTCAGGTCGTCCAGGGGCAACCGTAATACCTTGCCGTCAGGCGACCAGCGAGGCCACTCAGCTGGACCCGATAAACTCACCAGCCGACGCGAGCCGCTTCCGTCGTGTTTCGCAACATAAAGCTCGTTGGCACGCGCATAGACGATCTGTTCTCCGTCGGGCGACCAGTTGGCATCGTGTGCAACAATGTCACCGAGACGACGAGGCAAACCGGGAGGCAGCGCAAGGGCATAGAGAGGCCCTTCTTCCGAAGTTCCCATGCTGCTTCCAATCAGCAACTCGGAACCATTCGGCGAGATGTCAGTCAGACCGGTGTCATTCAAGTGGGAAGGTACAGGTACAGGTTCGCCCCCCGCCGCGGAAACTTCTGCAACTGTCCAACCGGCTTTTTGGGGCGTGATGAAATAGAGCCGCGTACCATCGGTCACTAACGGCGGGAATTTCCGCTCCCGATTCTTCGTCAACTGGGAGAAGTTGGTCACTTTCGGTGCCGGCAAAGGTGACCTTAGCCAAAGTGCGAGGGCTACAATCGCCAGAGTGGCGGGCACGCCGAGCACAGCGGCCCACCGCAGGTGCGGATGCCCGGCCCATGCCTTCGACTGGGTCACACCGGCGAACTTGCGCGAGTCCGTGTCTCTCTTCAGCCGCTGCAGGTCGGTGCGAATCTCGGAGGCATGCTGGTAACGCAAAGTCCGATCTTTCTCAAGGCTCTTGTTAATGATCCGTTCCAGTTCAAGCGGCAGATTGGGATTCAGGCGTGCCGGTGAGGTTGGCGTTCCATCCAGAATCGCTTTGAAGATCACTCCTGAGCTTTCCCCGCGAAACGGCAGCGTGCCCGTACACATCTCGTACAGCACCGCTCCAAAAGAGAACAGGTCACTCCGCGCCTCCAATTCTTTTACCCGCACTTGCTCCGGCGACATATAAGCCACGGTGCCGAGCGCGCTGCCGGGACTGGTGAGATGTTCCTCGGATTCTACGGTCGGGGCGCTCAGGGCCACGCGCTCGGGCTTCAGCGACACTTTGGCGAGCCCGAAGTCGAGAATCTTTGCCTGCTGTCGTTTCGTGACGAAGAGGTTCGCGGGCTTGATGTCCCGATGGATGATTCCTTTCGAATGAGCGGCATCGAGCGCGTCGGCAATTTGGACGCCCAGATCGAGCACCGCTTCGACCTCCATCGGCTTGCCGGCGATCACATGCCGGAGCGTGTGCCCCTCCAGCAGTTCCATGGCGATGAAGGTTCGTACACCGG
>WNFD01015439.1_pt1 | contig 16861 bp, 12 predicted proteins | sample 5400491 | NCBI WGS metagenome assembly WNFD01 (sample SAMN13153343, study PRJNA577476) | soil metagenome | isolation source: 120 cm saprolite under Douglas fir tree site 2 hole 2 replicate 2 | place: USA:California | collected 2015-04-18 | reverse complement strand
GCTCAACGGAAACCAAGCGAAGCCACCCGTCCCGTCGTGGTGCTGTCTTCGCAGTCGCTCGATGACTTGAAACAAAAGCTCCAGCCTGACAACAAAACCGCAGAGTTGATTGATAGCGCGGGCATGCAATTGCGCGTCGCCGTCCAACACGAAAAGAATAAGACGGGCGCGGCCGCCGAATTGCACGACGCGTCGGACGATGTTTACTACGTCATGGATGGGTCGGCGACGCTGGTGCTGGGCGGCAAGCTGGACGCCCCAAAAGAAACCGAACCGGGAGAATGGCGTAGCCCGCGGATCATCGACGGTAAGACATTCGAGATCACCAAAGGCGACCTCGTCATCGTGCCGCGCGGCACGCCGCATCAGCGCAGCACCGCGAACAAAGACTTCACCATGATCCTGATCAAGATCTATGCTGAGCCTCTGAAAAAGAAAGCTTGAATGGGCTACAAGCCTTTAGAACTAACCGGCAAGACGGCCGTGGTGATCGGCGGCACTTCGGGAATTGGTCGCGCGATCGCGCACGGTCTGGCCGAGGCCGGTGCGGACGTGGTGCCGACATCACGGCGCGCCGAACAGGTTGCCGCGGCCGCAAATGAGATCGAGGCGCGAGGCCGGCAAACCCTGCGATTGACTTCGGACGTTGCCGATCGCTCATCTTTGCAAGAGGTCCTGGAGAAAAGTATCGCGGCCTTCGGAAAGGTGGACATTCTAGTCAATTCTGCCGGACGAACTAAACGCGCTCCGACTCTCGAGTTTCCTGAGGAAGATTGGAGTGAGATTTTTGAGACGAACTTGACGGGCACGCTGCGGGCCTGTCAGGTCTTCGGTCGTCACATGCTCGAGCGTGGTTATGGTCGGATAATCAATATCGCGTCACTCTCGACCTTCGTCGCGCTCTTCGAAGTCGCCGCCTACTCGGCCAGCAAAGCAGCCGTGGCCTCGCTCACAAAATCTTTGGCGATTGAGTGGGCGGCGCGCGGCGTCTGCGTGAACGCGATCGCGCCCGGCGTTTTTCGCACCGCATTGAACCAGAAACTGCTGGATGAAACCGAGCGGGGCCGTGAGTTTTTGCTGCGGACGCCGATGAAACGATTTGGACGAGTCGAAGAACTGGCCGGCGCGGCCGTGTTTCTGGCGTCGGAGGCGGCGAGTTTTGTTACCGGTGAGATCCTCGTGGTAGACGGCGGATTTCTTGCCAGCGGTGTTAACCAGTAGCTTGGAGTGCAGCGGCAAGCCGCCGCACTCCAAAACGACTGTCATGGACAAAATCAGGGAATCAGTAGAAGCAACGGCCTTACCCAAATCAGAATCCGAAGTTGCGCCGCCTCAGTCTGCGGGTGCGAGTGTAATTGGCGCAGCGGATGCTGCGTTAGGAATAAAGTCTCGCGTTGGCAACTTCCGCTGGACAATTTGCGGGCTGCTTTTCTTCGCAGCGACCATCAACTATCTCGATCGGCAAGTCATAGCCACGCTCAAAGACACTTTGCAGACCGCTCATGTTTGGGACGAAATTGGTTATAGCTGGGTCGTCTTCGCCTTCCAAACCGCCTATGCGATCGGTCTGTTGGTTGCCGGTCGCGCGATGGATTGGCTCGGCACCCGCAAGGGGTTTTCACTGTCAGTCTTGCTTTGGAGTCTGGCCGCGATGGGCCACGCACTAGTGAGCACGGTTGTGGGTTTCAGCGTGGCGCGATTCGCGCTGGGCCTTGGCGAAGCCGGCAATTTTCCAGCTTGCATCAAGACGGTTGCTGAATGGTTTCCGCGAAAAGAGCGCGCGCTGGCGACCGGCATCTTCAACGCGGGCACCAACGTCGGAGTGCTGGTTGCTGCCGTAACTGTGCCATGGCTCACGCTATCGTATGGGTGGCGATGGACATTCGTGGTCACGGGACTGACGGGATTCATGTGGCTGATTCTGTGGCTGTCGGTTTACCGACGGCCGGAAGAACATCCGCGTTTGTCCGCGGCGGAACTTAAATACATTCGCAGCGATCCTCCCGAATCAGAGGCAAAAGTTCCCTGGCGCCGTCTGCTTCCATACAGACAAACATGGGCCTTCGCGATCGGAAAGTTCATGACGGATCCGATCTGGTGGATATATCTGTTTTGGCTTCCCGACTTTTTAAAGAAGAGTTATGGCGTCGACTTGAAGAGCATCGGCCTGCCGTTAATCATCGTATATTTGATGGCTGATGTCGGAAGCGTCGCGGGCGGTTGGTTATCTGGTTCGTTGATCAAGCGTGGGGTCAGCACAAACCGGGCACGCAAGACGGCGATGTTAATCTGTGCTTTAGCAGTCGTGCCGGTAGTGTTTGCCGCGAAAGCTTCGAACGTCTGGGTCGCAGTGTTGTTGATTGGATTGGCGGCAGCAGCGCATCAGGGATGGTCAGCCAACATCTTCACCACGACCTCTGATATGTTTCCGCGTCAGGCCATCGGCTCGGTGGTTGGCATCGGCGGAATGGCCGGTGCGGTTGGCGGCATGCTCATCTCAAAGATAGTCGGTTACATTCTACAATCGACCGGAAGCTACGTACCTATCTTCATGATCGCCGGCAGCGCGTATCTGCTGGCGCTCGCCATAATCCAACTTCTCGTTCCGAAACTCGAGCCCGCGCGCCTCGAATAATAGACATTTCACAGCCCAGATGAACCCAACACTATCGATCAAACCAAAAGAGAATTGTCGCTGGGACCTGGTGAGCCTCGGCGAGGTGATGTTGCGTCTCGATCCGGGCGATGGCCGGATTTCTACCGCGCGGACTTTCCGGGTGTGGGAAGGCGGCGGCGAATACAACGTGGCCCGCGGATTGAAGCGTTGCTTTGGAATGGACACTGCGATCGTGACTGCGCTGGCTGATAACCCGGTCGGCCGGCTGGTGCAGGACTTAATTTACCAGGGCGGCGTGGATCAATCACACATTCGCTGGATCGAATTCGACGGCGTTGGCCGGATCGCGCGCAACGGTTTGAACTTTACCGAGCGTGGCTTCGGTGTGCGCCCGGCGCTAGGCTGCTCGGATCGCGGGCACACCGCCGTTTCACAAATGAAGCCGGGCGATGTTGATTGGGAAAAGATTTTTAGCAGCGAAGGCGCGCGCTGGTTTCATACCGGCGGGATATTCTGCGCTCTATCAGAAACTACGCCGCTGGTCGCCAGGGAAGCGATGCAAGCGGCAAAGCAACACGGAGCGATTGTCTCGTATGACCTTAACTATCGTGACTCTCTATGGAAATCGATCGGCGGCAGAGCGCGCGCTCAGGAAGTGAATCGCGAACTCGCTCCGCTGGTCGACGTCATGCTGGGCAATGAAGAAGATTTCACTGCCTGTCTTGGCTTTGAGGTAGAAGGACTGGACGAGGATCATTCGAAGCTCGAGGTGGAGAACTTTCATCGCATGATCGAAAGTGCGCGGCAACATTTTCCGAATTTCAAGGTGGTGGCAACCACGCTCAGAAATGCGAAGACCGCAACCGTGAATGACTGGGGCGCCATTTGTTATGCGGACGGTGAGTTTTACCGGGCGTCCACGCGCGAGAACCTGGAGATCTTTGATCGCATCGGTGGCGGCGACTCGTTTGCTTCAGGATTGATTTACGGTTTCCTGACTGATAAAGGTCCACAGTACGCGGTTGATTGTGGTGCGGCTCATGGCGCGCTGGCGATGACGACGCCGGGTGATACCACGATGGCGACGCTCGCCGACGTGGAAAAGCTCATGAAGGGTGGCACGGCGCGCGTGGCAAGATGAACATGTTTTCCCCTCTCCCGTTGGAGAGGGGCAGGGGTGAGGGCTTAGGTGGCGTATCGCTAAACCCTCACCCTAACCCCCTCCCATAGGGAGAGGGAACCAGGATGAACAAAACCGACGTCATTCAAAGGATTAAAGACATCGGCGTCATACCCGTTGTGCGCGCGTCGTCCGAAGAGGAAGCCATTTCGGTCGTTGACGCGATCAAGGCGGGCGGGCTGCCAATCCTCGAGATCACCATGACCGTGCCGCGGGCAGTGCAAGTCATCGAAACTTTATCAGCTCGCTATGGCAACGAGGCGATTGTCGGCGCGGGAACAGTGCTCGATCCCGAAAGCGCGCGTGCGTGTATTCTTGCGGGAGCCCAGTTCATCGTCAGCCCGGCGCTGAATCTCGAGACAATCGCCTGTTGTCGCGAGCTCGACGTGGCAGTTATGCCCGGCGCGCTCACGCCGACTGAGATTGTCCTGGCGTGGAATGCGGGCGCGGATCTGGTCAAAGTTTTTCCGGCAGGCGCGATGGGCGGAGCGAGCTATATCAAATCGCTCAAGGCTCCGCTGCCGCAGATCGAATTGATTCCGACCGGCGGTGTGACGCTCGCAAACGCGGCTGACTTTATTAAAGCCGGCGCGGCGGCGGTGGGAGTGGGAACGGATCTGGTGGATATGACTGCGATTCGCTTAGGCCAGCCTGAAAAGATCACACATGCGGCGCGAGCTTTTATCGAAGCGGTGCGCAAGGCCCGGATGAGGTCGGTACCGGGAGCGGTAGCGACCGGGTCGTGATTGATTGCAAGAATCGAGACGCCAGGATTATTACCCGGTCGCATCCGCCATCCCACGCGGGCTGCCCGCGCGGTGACCCCGGTCCGCTCCCGGTACTGACTGCATAACGGAGGGAAAAAACGATAATGACGGCAATTCAAGAAGCAGAGTTGGAGCGAACGCCAAATACCGCACTCAACGGCGCGCAGCATCTGAACTGGTCCACGATTCCCGTCGAACGTCCGGCCGAAGGGATCGAGCGGCAGATGTTTGTCGGCGAAAAATTGATGATCTGCCGGTTTCGGTTCGCGCCTTTTCTGGTCACGCCCGAACACTCGCACCCACACGAACAGATGTCTTTGGTCGTCAGTGGCCGCGTCCGTTTTTTTATCGAAGGTGAGGAGCACATCGCTAGTCCTGGCGATGTCCTGCACTTTCCTTCGAACCGTATTCACGGCGCCACGATGATGGAAGACGAAGTTGTGCTAATCGATATTTTCACTCCCTTACGTGAAGACTTTCTGGGCAAAGTTTAGAGTTCAGCCTTTAGGCTGCAAGATCAGAGCAAGCTGAAGCTTGAACTCTGAACTCAACAATTATCAAGTAACGAGGGAAGCAGTGATTCTCGATCAGTTCAAGCTCGAAGGAAAAGCCGCCCTCGTGACCGGAGCGTCGGCGGGTCTCGGCCAGGCGATCGCCATAGCTCTCGCTGAAGCCGGCGCCGATGTGGTTTGTCATGGAAATACCCGCCCACCTGAGGCAACGCTGGAGGCGATCTCGCGCGTCGGCAAACAAGGGTTCGCGGTTGCCGGCGATCTGGCGGAAAAAGAGACGCCGGGCGCTCTGATCGAAGCGACCATTAAGACCTTCGGCCGTATCGATATCCTAATCAATAACGCGGGCACAATTCGGCGCGCTCCCGCCGTCGATTATTCCGAGGAAGATTGGCATACCGTCATCGAGGTGAATCTGTCGGCCGTCTTTCGCTTGTCGCAGCTCGCTGGGCGCCGGATGCTCGAGCAGGGCGGCGGAAAAATTGTCAACATCGCTTCGCTGCTTTCTTTCCAGGGCGGCATCACCGTCCCTGCCTACGCCGCTTCCAAGGGCGGCGTTGCCCAGCTGACCAAAGCATTGGCAAATGAGTGGGCCGGGAGGGGAATCAACGTAAACGCGATCGCGCCGGGTTACATGCGCACGGACAACACGAAGGCTTTGCAGCAGGACGAGACGCGTAATCGACAGATACTCGAGCGCATTCCGGCTGCTCGTTGGGGCGAGCCTGCGGACCTCGCGGGCGCGGCCGTCTTTCTCGCTTCATCCGCGAGCGACTACGTAAACGGACACGTCCTCGTCGTTGACGGAGGCTGGATGGGCCGATGAATCGGCGGTTTGAAGTCCTTTTGTTTTGATGGCAGCACCGGATCCACGAAATCAGACGAAGCGTCACGAAACACGAGCCTTTGTTCGTGCGGTTTGTGACTTCGTGGATCGTGCTTTTCGCCTTAGCCAAAGGATGGTGGCCTCATTAACCGTCCTGTTGGTGCTTGCTCTGTTGCTGGTGTTAACTACTCCCATCTATTCCGCAGCACAAATTCAACCAGCTATTTCCCGGAGCGTTAGATCGGCAGAACTGGATACGGAGGTAAAAGAGTTTCTCAGCAAAGAACTCGCGCTGCATCTCGCCGATATCAAGTCCTACGACCCGCCGCCTGACAAAGTGCTGGGCGGCGGCGCCACCGGCGAATACACCTGGGGCACTTTCATGAACGCGCTGGGCGCCTATGCCGCGCTTTCGAAGAACCAGAGGCTGGCCGATCGTGAACTAGCGCGTGAGGTCGGAAGGATCGGCTTGCTTGAATATCGTCTCGGCGGCACTCGTTTTTCGCAGCTCTATGGAGTTTCGGCGTTGAGGTTTTTCGGGCGAGACTTGAATTCGAATCCGGTCTGGCAGGGGCTGAACGAAGAAGAGCGGCAGGCCTGGCGAAAGTTTTTGGATGTTTCAGCTTTTTACGATCCGAAGACACGGCAGGTCATCAATCTGCCGGAGAATTATCTCGGCGTGGCCGCGCGAATCGCGGCTGTCAGCTATCAACTCGGTCTGTTGAAAGATCGTGCTCTGCTCGAGAGCGTGATCGGGCGCGCTGCTCGCCCCTTTAATAATGGCGGGATTTTTTCCGACGACGCGCCGCCGACGGGCAGATTCGATCGCTACTCAAACGAGTACGCGCGTTTTGTTTGGGAAGCCGCCGCAGCCGCCGGCCGACCGGACATTCTCGAAGTCGTGCGGCCATCGCTGACAGAGCAGATGCGCCTTTGGTGGGACCTGATTTTGCCGGACGGCTATGGCTACGCGTGGGGCCGCAGCATGGGCGTAGTCAGTTATGAAGACACGATGGAGATCGTCGGCTTTCTCGCGCGCCATCCAGAGTTTCGTCCGGCGCCGCTCGCACAATTGGCCGGCGCGTACTACCAGGCCTGGCGTTCGCTGCGACACGATTACAACGATAAGACGCATATGCTTTCGGTGTTCGCGTTTGGACGCGGGAATTATGCTTACATTAATCGCGAACGCGAATGGCAGCAGACCACAAGCTTTCTGGGCAAGGCCGCATTGGCGCATACGCTGTTCATGGAAGCGGTCAACCGCGAAAACGTAAGGGAGTTTTCGCCGGAGATAGTTCGGTCCGATCTCACGCGATTCGAATTCTTTCGTCGGGGCGACCGCCCGGCGGGCGTTAGCCGGGCATCGCTGATTACCTGCCCGCGCCGCATGGATTGCCGGGCTTTGCGAATCCTGTCGAACAGGTTTACCCGTCGCTCGTGCCATTTCTCGAACTCGTTGACGGACGAGTGTTGGTAGCGGGCGACTGCGCCGATGAAGTTTATCCGGGTGCTGACGGAAAATCGTTGCGGGCAATCTGGCGACGTTGGGCGGTTATCGGCAGCAAAGCCGGCCAACTCGCCGATCCGCACATCACCGCTGAGGTCACGTGGCGTTTAGAAGGAAAGACACTCAAGCGCGACGAAACTTTGAAATCAACTGAAGCAGTAACCTTGAAGCGTTGGTGGATCGCGGTGCCAACCACCGCGGCAACTGGTCAAGTGGAGTTCAAGCAAGGACAGCGTTGGGATCGAATGAACCTCGGTGAGGCTACTCTTTCAATCGCCGCCGCCGCAGATTGGCCATTGATGATTTCAGTGAAAGCAACGGGCGATGGCCCACTTGGCCGGGGCGCGCGCGGTCCACTCCCGCTGCATCTGATTTACGAATCCCACGATCTGGAATTGAAGCCGGATAAGCCAGCGCACTGGCGTCTTACTCTAAGGATGGAGTAAACCGCGCAAATTTAATTTACCTGGTTCACCTGAGCCGGGGTCGAGCAGCCCGGAGGGCTGCAAGACAGTAGCCGGTGGTCGCAGACCACCGGAACTCGATCCATTTGATCGTCAGCACCCTGAAAGGGTGCGAGACGTTATGGTCTCGCGAAGACAAGAGCTGGCACCCCTTCAGGGTGCGAACCGATTAATCCGCTTCCGGAGGTCTTCGCTTCGCTCCGACCTCCGGCTACTTTCTAACAACCCTCCGGGTTGCAAGTACGTCTGCTTCATCTCTAATCGAGAAACAATGTGATTTGGCTTAGGCGAGCGATGTATTTTTATTGTCTTAGTCTAGTTTGAAGCAACGAGGTAGAGGTCCCGTCCGGCGCGTTCTACTACCAGAGTATCCGGATCGTTTTCATAATCCTCGCGTCGAAACTTTCTGTGATCCATGAACCCAAGGTGCACGCGCCGGCAAGTCTCTTCATCCAGCGCTGAGGCCATCGTAATGCGATAGCGCGGAACGACGCGACCTGAATCGTCCCTCTGTCCGGCGTACGAGACATGGGCCAGATGAGCAGCCACCGCCAGGTTATTCTGCAATTCGGTTGAAAGCGCAACCATCTCGCGCACGCGATCGAGAGGCGCGTATCCGTACTTTTCGATCAGGCGGCCGTGCGTCTCGGAAATCGATCGCAGATGCGGCGCATAGATGATCAATTCGCCGCCGGCCTCGATGATTCCGCCCAGCTTGTAACTCGCCTTGCCGCCGACCCAGAGCTCGTCGTAATGCTCGTCAAGCAACGCCACGACTCTCTGGTACTTTCGGCCGGTGTACTTGATGTGGACCTCGCGGCTTACTTCCGCGGCCCGCCGGAAAGCTCCGCGAAAATCGCCGGCAAACAACGCGTGGGTCCGAAGCCGATTGTCCTCTTCGCGCGTAATGACTGAGTTCAGAGTGATGATTTGCGCGGCAACAAAATCAGCCGCGGCTTCGATCATGTGCCGAGTCGGAGTCTCGACGCGGCCGATCACGTTTTCGATGCCCGCGAGTGCGCCCAGCCAGTGCGTCGCATGGGTAAGATCGGGACCAGCAACGCCGGGGAAGAGATATTTCGCGCCGCCGGCAAAACCCGCCACCTCGTGCGGAACGGTGGCGCTGAAAATCAAGACCGTATCGTAAACTCCGGGTCCCAGCCGGCGATTGAGATTAACCGGGACTGCCTTGGTGATCAGTCCGCCGGTTAATTCCGTAACGCGCGCCGCGCTCAATTCGCCGATGGTCACGAGTTCTTCCGGAACATTCCACTGGTGATCGTAGACGTGGCCGAGTCCGGGCACAGAGTTTTCATTTGCGCCAATCTTCGATCGCTTCTCCTCGTCGGTCATCGGCACGTGCGTGCCCTGAGCAACCAGCGCGTCGAACTGGGAGATTTGTCGCCCTTGTAATATTTCGGCGGCGATCGGAAATAAAATGTCTGTGTTATCGTCGCGGGTCTTGTCGGGAATGATCGACAGCACCCGCGCGCCGGGCGCGACGCGTAACAGCGACTGTTCGAGAATCGCGCGCAGGTCGGTTCGCGAAAGGTCCCCTTCAGGTGAACCTGTTCCCACGAACGCCGGCGCTGGTGTGCTGCTCATGAATTAAGAAGTTTCGAGCCCAAAATGCTCTCTGATAACCGCGACTATTTTACCAGGCGGCGCCGAGATATCGATCCGCAAAGAATTAGCCGGCTCCTCCAGAGTGTCGAATTGGCTATCGAGTAAAACCGGGTTCATATAATGGCCGCTGCGGTTGCTGAGTCGCTGCTTAATTAAATCGGAACTACCTTGCAGATACACCAGCTGCACGCGTTCATCGATCGTCAGAACGCTGCGATAGCCTTCTTTCAGCGCTGAGCACGAAAGCACCGCTCTCTCGTTTCTTTCAAGGCAACTCGTGATCACTCCGCGCAAACGTAATAGCCATGGTTCCCGATCAGCATCATTCAGCGGTAAGCCGCGTTTCATTCTTTCAATATTCGCGGCGGGATGAAAATCGTCCGCGTCGAAATGCTTCCAGCCAATGTCGTTAGCGAGTAAGCGTCCCACGGTGGTCTTACCGGATCCCGACACCCCCATTAGAATTAGAATGGTCGGCTGACTTTGCAAGCTTTGTATTGTCTCGCAAACAGCATCCCTGCGGAAAGGTGAGCGAGGGGATATTGGACTCTCATTGGACGCGCGGATACGTAGGTTTGGGTTTTCTTCGACTCACAGTTGGTTGGAGTGGTGAGCAAAACATGACCTTCCTAAATGTCTTTCTACAGGTGAGAGGACTGAGAGCGCCTGGTCAACAGATCATTGGTCTCACCTCAGCACGATTCTGATCGCTGCCAAGGTAAATCTCCTGGAAGCGATCAGATCGCACCTGATTAAGTTTCAATTGTGCGGCACCATGACAGACACGGTTTGATTCGACGTGTTGCCGTGGCTATCGGTTGCAGTGATGGTGATCATGTAGATGCGCCCGCTGCCCCGGCCCGATCGTTCGGCGCGCAGCCGCACGCGATGCGCATCAAGAATTTCCCAGTCCGTCGCGGAGTTGCCGTCGCCCGGGCCATTGACTGGCTCATTGCTGGAAATGCTGAGCGCTGTGTTAACTACCGCACAGTTGTCAGTCGCTGTATAGCTGACTGTGACATCCACCATCTGGTGATTGGGAGGCCACAACGTAGGCTTATCAACGCTCGCACCGGTAATCACAGGCGGCGTGTCGTCAATCACTGTGACGTTCTGTGTGGCGGAGGCCGTGTTACCGGACCCATCGGTCGCGCTATGGGTAATGATGGTTGTCCCGACCGGAAAGAAGTTGCCCGCAGGGACGCCGCTGCGCGTGGTCGTGACCGAGCAGTTATCGCTCGCCGTCGCCGTTCCTAAAACGGTATCGCTGACGAATGCTCCGCACGAGTCTGGACCAGTAGCGACGGTAACTGCCGGTGGCGCAATAATCGCGGGTGGCGTCTGGTCAACCACTGTGACTATCGCAATCGCCGAGTTTGTAACGCCGCGATTATCTGTCGCGATGAGTCTGACAGTGTGCGGGCCCAAGCCGAATGGCCCTGCCGGATCGAGCGAGAGGGCCAGGGGTAACAGTTGGCAGCGTGCGCGTGCTCATGTAAAGGTCCAGCCCCCCGGATCCGCCCAGACGGTCGGAAGCGAAGAAGAGCGTCGTACCGTCAGATGAGAGAGACGCATTTTGCTCGGCGGACGCTGTGTTAATTGTGCTCCCCAGATTTACCGGAGTTGACCAGGCATCAGCGGTACTCCCTCGCGTTGCGACCCACAGGTCGAGGGCTGGGCCAGTGGAACCAGCGCGGTTCGATTGAAAGAATATTTCTAACCCGTCATGCCGGATCCAGGGGTCGCTCTCATTCAGCGGGCTGCTCAGTTCCGTCACCCGCGTGGCCGATCCGAATGAGCCGTCGGCCAAATAGATGTCATTACCACCCAGGCCTGGGCGGCCGCTCGCGAAGTAGAGTTGACGAGTTCCCCGAACGTCGTCCTCGAAGTAGTACGGACCCTGATCGTCGAAGGTAGAGTTGACTCCCGGCCCAAGGTTGACGGCCGGCTGCCAGTCGAAATCATCGTGCGGGTTGTTGCGCTGTGAGACCCAGATGTCTATTCCGCCCTGACCCCCCGGACGCTTACTTTGAAAGAACAGGAAGCGCCCGTCGCGTGAAAAGGCCGCGTTCCCTTCATCGAACGTGGTGTTGAGAGCCGGCCCCAGGTTCACTGACGGACCCCAGGGATCATAAACGCTAGCGCGCTGCGAGACGTACATGTCAAAACCGCCGAGACCCCCGGGACGGTTAGAAGTGAAGTACAGGCTCAGGCCATCGGGCGAGATCGCCGGTTGTTGTTCGCTGGCCGTTGAGTTAATGGCCGAGCCGAGGTTGACGGGCGACGACCAAATTGCGGGCGGCGGAACGTTGACCGACGGTTTGACAGCCGTGAATGCTGCTGGGCCTGGCCCAAGGATCGCCGGCCCCACTAAAACGAGCAGGGCCAGGATCAGACTGACGTGATGTAGGCCGTGTTTCTTTAGATTTGTTGTTCGACGCATTTGATTTCTCCTTCTTTGTTTCGTGATGCTCAAGCGAGTCTTTTTCTTTTCCAACGAGAACTTCTTTTTCATGGTCAGAGTCCTTTCTCGGTAGCGAGGTTGAATTCCTCCGGTTCGGCGTGAGGGTGTCCTGACGAGTCGCGAATCATCGCGCGAGCTTCCGGCGATAAGCGGCGCTCCAAAGAACGCACCGCCTCGACCAGGATCAGCTGGCCCTCAGGTGAATCTGGTTCAACTGGCTCGCATAAGTCGCTGTCATTGAGCGAAACCTCTTCGTCGGTTTCGGCAGCTTGCGCGTCGAACACCTCACGAGGGCGCCATTCGCCGGAGACGATGCTCACGCGGCGACGGAAAGCCTTGACCTCAATTCGTCGATATTTGTTCAAATCTTCACTCCTTTCGGCAGACCGCACCCTAACGCTTAGTGCCGAGACGAGTAACGAAAGAGTGGGGAAAGATTCGGGAAAGATTGGCGAAAGCAGTCAGCTTCAAGTTATGATGTCAGCCAAAACAGACCGTTAGGCTCGCATAACCGCAAGGCTGGGCATGTCAGCACGAGACGGAAAGCACGCCGCCCCGCCATTTCCCAGGTCCTTTAGTCATTCGTGCTAACGAGGACGCACCGTCCGACCAGCTTCGGTTTGCCGCTCGTGTTCGCAATCGGCAGTCGCCGCTAACCACAAAGAAAGTTGTCGGTCGTTTCTATGCAGAAACCGTCCCACCAAATGCATTTCTTCGACAAGTTCGCGCTCGATCTGACACGCGGTTGTTTGCAGGACGGGCCGACTGAAATAAAACTGCGCCCGAAGTCGTTTGAAGTTCTAAAGTATCTGGTGGAGAACAGCGGGCGCCTAATCAGCAAGGATGAATTAATCAATGCCATATGGGTTGACGCCTCAGTAACTGATGATTCGCTGGTCCAATGCTTGAAGGACATTCGGCACGCACTCTGCGATGAGGCACAGCAAATCATTAAGACAGTGCACGGCCGCGGGTACATCTTCGACGCAGAAGTGAGAGACAGCGGTTCTCCTCGGACGCTTACGGAAGACACCGCGAGTGTCCAAATCACTATCGAGGATCTGGAAACCGACGGAACGGGAATCATGCGGTTAGCTGCTAAGGGTGACGCGCCTGATTTGCGAACGCCCACTCAAGCCGCCCGTCCCATCATCCGCCTAATGGTCCTGCCCTTCCGCATGTTGCGTGCCGATCCGGATGTCGATTTCCTGGCCTTCAGTGTGCCTGACGCAGTTGCCGGTGCTCTCTCAGTGCTCGATTCACTCGTCGTACGATCACCGACCGGAGCCGCGCTTTACGCCAACGAACTACTCGACCTGAAGCGCATCGCAGAAGAAGCGCATGCCGAAGCAATACTGACCGGAACTATTCTGCGTGCGGGTAACGGAATCCGCGTTACTTGTGAGCTCATGGAGGTTCCCAGCGGCACGGTGCTCTGGTGGGACGAGCCGCACGTGAGCATGTCCGACCTGTTCGAGTTGCAGGACAACCTCGTGCGCCGCATCGTCGAATCGTTATCCCTCTCGTTGAGCGCGCGTGAACATAGTCGTCTGAGCCGAGATGTGCCTGCCAACTCAGTCAGTTATGAATGCTACCTCCGCGGCAATGAGCTCAGCCGACGTGGGCTTGCTGGTTTTGACCAGCTTAAGGTGGCCCGCGATCTCTACCTGCGCAGCGTTGATACCGATCCGCGCTACGCGCCAGCGTGGGCCCAACTGGGAAGATGCTACCGCCTAATCGGTAAGGGAATGGAGAACGGGCTCGAGAACCTTACGCGGGCAGAGTCAGCTTTTCAACGCGCTCTCGACTTGAATGCCGAGCTTCCCGTAGCGCATAGCCAATATGCATTTCTGGAAGCGGAACTCGGCCGCGCCAAAGAGGCGGTCGCACGACTGTTGCGCTGCGCTGAGACCGGCAGTGCCAGTCCGGACCTTTTCGTCGCCCTCGTACTGTGTTGCCGCTTTTGCGGTTTGCTTGAGGCCTCGGTTACAGCACACGAACGCGCGCGCAAACTTGATCCGCAAATCGCGACGAGCGTCAGTCACACTTATTACCAGTTGGGGGACTACGACAACGCGCTCATCAACATATCCGTCGGTGCCTGGGCCATCGAAGGTATGACGCTGGGAACTATCGGTCGTACGGCGCAAGCGTTAGCAGCGTTTCGCAAAGTCGAGCAGCCAGGCACACCGCCTCCGATGCGAGCATTTGTCACAGCCTGGCGGGCCATGTTCGAAGGAAATCGCCAGGAGAGCCTCGATGCCGCTGAGCAATGCATTCAACACTATCTCGATCCTGAAGGCGCGTTCTACATGGGACTGATCATGGCGCACCTGGGTGAATCCGAACGCGCGCTGACCGTCCTTAGCGAATCGATGGACCGCGGGTTCTCGTCTTTCAACGTTCTGCGGCACAATCCCTGGTTCGAAGGTTTGCGCTCAACGGCACAGTTCCAGGAGCTACTAAAGCGAAGCGAAGAGCAATTTACTGCGGCCGACGAGGTCTACCGTTCTGGCGGCGGGCCGCGGGTGCTCGGTAGCGAGATTTTAGCCGCGACGTCATAAGCGACCAACTCGGCGGTTGCACACCCGAATGGCCGATCATCCGCCGTGGTTATAAATCCGTTGATGAACACCCTTCCGGGAATAATTCAACTCGCTTAAAGTTCAATGCTGAGGGCAGCGGATTTTAGGTCCAATGAATCGGCCATTGCCTGGTCTAAAAAGAGTGACGAACACGGTGCGCGCCTGGTCTCATTTGATTGCCGAGATAACACTCAAACCGACTCTTTGTATTCCTCGAGATTCTCCTGAATTGCGTTGAGCAGGCGGGATTTCAGAGTGTCGTCTTTAAGATCCTCCGGCGGCACCGGCTGCCATTTGCCGGGGATCAGCACCTGCGAATCGATGAAAGCTTCGACGGCCTCCTGTAAACCTTCGATTCTGATCTTGCCTTTCATGGCCACCACTTCTTCGATGATGACGGTGACGGCGTCTCCGGTAATGCGATGCCGGTGATTGATGATCGCCGACCGCCCCTGGATCGTTTTCAGTGAAGCATCCAGCGGCTCGCCCAACGCCGCGACCAGTTTGAGATAGCATTCCTGAAGGTTCCTAACGTGCGACCGGCATCCGTTAGTCGACTTCAGGTCTCTCTTTCCCACATAGGACGCCGCCATGATGCGGCAGAAAATATCGGTGGACATGTAGGCACTCTCGTCATCCACGCGGTGTATAGCCTGCGCCACATAGTAGGCCGGCAATAACCGCAGCAGGTTGCGGATGAGAAAGACTGGATTGTGCGTGAAGCCATCCGGAAGCTTCTCGATGCCTTTCGAAACTTTTCGATCCTCGAAGTAACTCAAACTGCGTTGAAACTCACGGATCTCTTTTTGCCCTACCGCCATGACATGCTCGATCTGTGCGGGCGTGAACCCTATCCGCCAAAGCATCCGCCGATCTCGCTCAGCTTCAAAGGTCAGATCAAATGTCTTCAGGCATTCAGCATTCTTGAATTCATTCAGGTTTTGCTTGACACCCGTCCGCACAAAATCCAGGGCTTGGACAAACACCTGCACGATCATCCGCGCGCAGCCTCGCTGCTCGCGCAGAGAGGCTGAATAACGATCCACGTCCTTGAAGCGGTACTTGTCGTGCTTCGCGGCGAACTGCCGGATAGATCCGTAGTCAAGAATGGCGCCGCTCGCCAACAGATTATCGCCGTCCCATGCCAGCCAGTTGAAAATGTATTCTTCCTCGAGCACGGCGGCCATCTTTCCATAAGCGCGAGCCACGTAATCCAGGGCTTTTTCGTATCCTGCGTGGGGCTCTGGCGGAATCTCCCAGAAACCGTTTTCGACCTGCCGCTGGATGAAGTAATCCACCGAGGCTTTCAGTTCACAATGCCGCCCCTGTTTCAGGTAGCGAAAAATGTGCGCGGGTCTAATAAGATTTGGAGCGCAGCGCACTCCGATGGCGGTGCCGTCGGGAAAGCAAATCACCGCCAGGCACCGCTCGGTCGGAATCTCCTGCCGGTAGAAAATCTCGGACATCAGCGCGCTGCCCAGCATTTCTTCGAGGTCCGCGAGGCCCGACGAATAGCCATAGCTCTCGTCGCCGGTTTTGACGATTCCATTTGCGTGCTGGGCGCCCGGGCTCAGGCAGGTGGCCCCGGTTCCGCGGCTCGAGATGTCAAACGTCAGTTTGCCGTTCCTGATGCAACCATTCCAGATACTCCGCCCGTCGCCCGATGTCTTGCCCTGCCGATTCCGGTGTTGCGTTTGCAGATAACGCGTTGCCATGTAAGGGTTCGGCTTGATCGTTTCGGCCGGATATTTCCTTCCCTGCTCCCGGTCATACTCATTGATGATTCGCAGAGAGAACGTTTCGAGTATGGCCTGCTCGAGATCCTTGTTCATGGTCGGCTTGTGATCAGTGGACAGAAGCTCCATTTCCCTGGCCAGCGCAAAGTTGAAGTAAAGCACCCGGCCGTTGGGCCGGTAGCGAGCTTGATAATCGATGTAACCATCCGGGCTGACTTCTCGCCACGGATGGCGGCCATCTATCTTTTTGAACTTCTCATACATAACGGGTCAGGGTATTGAGAAGGCAGCCTGGAGATGTCGTAGAGCCGACAGTGACTCCGTACTTATCTACTGATTCGCATATTCTGCGGATAACAATTCGGATTGGCGCGGAGAGTGCCGCGGGGCGGGTCGAGTTGGGCCAGGCTGACTGGCAGCCTTTTTGATACTAGGATCCAGAGCGGAAGTAGTCAATGGAAGACTTGTAAGTGGTTGAGAGTAATGGCGTCCCGTACGGGAATCGAACCCGTGTTACCGCCGTGAAAGAGAAGTGAATCACTGTAATTCAGGGAAACTTAGCGGCATGGATAGC
>WNFD01003038.1_pt1 | contig 16869 bp, 16 predicted proteins | sample 5400491 | NCBI WGS metagenome assembly WNFD01 (sample SAMN13153343, study PRJNA577476) | soil metagenome | isolation source: 120 cm saprolite under Douglas fir tree site 2 hole 2 replicate 2 | place: USA:California | collected 2015-04-18 | reverse complement strand
CGGGAAGCCGATCATATTGGCCCTGCGCCCACCGGTACTCGATGACGATGTTCTGGCCCTCGAAGTAGCCGAGGTCACGGAATCCTTGCCGCAAGGCCCGGACCTGACGCGCGTAGCCGGTCTCGGAGGTGACTCCGAGCAGTCCGACGCGCGGCACTTTTCCCGCCCCTGACTGCCCCTCGGCGGCGAGCGGCGCGGCGAGGAGGCCGCCCCTCAACATACCCAGGAATACCCGGCGATTCATGCCGTGCGCTTGACCGCCGCCTCGAGGATCTGCGTCACCAGCGCCCCGATGTTTTTCTCCTCCCGGATGGCCCGGGCAGCCAGCGCTTCAGCCTGCTGACGGCCGAGGATCACACGAAAGGTCATGCGCACCTTGTCGCTGCCTACCGCCTCCTCGTGCGCGATGGCGTCCTTAGCCATCTCTTCAGGAAGGGGCTTGCGCGGCGGCTTACTGGGAGGGGGGCGTCGTGGCATCCCTGCTCCTTCACATTGGCTTGGCAGCCGGATGAGGTGGCTCTTTCTCCGGCTGCATGATCAGCCCACCGCATGAACACTGAAGCCAGACACACCCGTTGGCTGAGCCGCCATCAAGATCGCCACAACGCTTGTGCTCATCGATGAAGGCCGTGAACGCACCAAGGGCGCGAGGTACAACGCAGCTTCCGCCATACATGCCTCCCGTCTGGCTCTATCGAAGCTGGGACGGGTGAACGAAGACGCCAGGGAGGGAAGGTCATAGCAAGGTCGAAATCACTAAACAAGTAAGGCCCAGGGGGCGACCGCTACAGGTCGGAAGCGGGCGCCGGTTACCGCCGCCGCTCGAGCCCCATGTCGACGCTCTTGAGCTGTTGGATCTGTAGCCGGAGTCCAGCGGCTTCCTCCTCACGCCATCGGAGCTGCAGCTTGATCCGCGCGGCTGTCTCCTCATAGGCCAACAGGTCGCCGAGAGCGGCCTGCCAGGCGCGGGCATCGGCGGCCCAAGGACTGCCCGGATACTCGGTCACCAGCCGCGTGAACGCCCCGTACGCGGCGCGGTAGTTTCGGAGCCCGCGCGCGGGGTCGGTCTCAAGTCGGCCGAGCCCGTAGAGGGCCGCAGGAACGGCGGGATCCTCCGGGAACTCGCGGAGCACTTGCTGATAGAGGTACCGGGCCGCCCACCCCTCTCCGGCCCCGGCCAAGGCATCGGCCCGGGCCACCAGCCGCTCGGCTTCCGGGGGCGTGCGCTGCACCGACACGGGCCCTCGCGCCGAGCTACAGCCGAAGGCCAGCAACAGGGCCAGGGCGAGGATCCCGCGCGCCACGAGCGCCACGGGCCACGCCGGGACAAGTCGTCTCATCCGGTTGGTCCCTCCACACCTTTGACCAGAGCGGCCTGTCCGCGGAAAGCGGATGAGTGCTCGAGGGGCCGCCCTAGTCCTGCCGGGTTATGGCGGTCAGGAGCAGCAGCACCGACGCGAGGAGAATCACGGGATACGAATGAAAGAGCAGCCACATGGGAAAGCGCACACCTCCCCCTCAAGATTCTGAACCCGACCTCCCACTGCGAAACGCGCGCCAGGGTGGGGCCGCGCGTGGAATTCACGACTTGCAGGCCCTCGCCGATGGCGAACTGACGCACAGGGGCAGTCCCGAGGCCGCCCCGCGTCCGCCGCTGGCCCGACCGCCGGCCCCCAAGACACCACGAGCGCCGAGGGACTCTCGACGCCCGGGGTCAGGTCAGGTGCTCTTACTTCAGGTACTCTGCCAACTGCTCCCGCTGCCGCCGCGTTGTCAGCTGCGCGTACATCGTCGTCGTGGTGATGTTGGCGTGCCCGAGGGCCTCCTGAATGTCCTGGAGGTCCGCGCCATTCCCCCCCAGGACCGCATCGAGGTTCCACTCACGTCCACCGGCGTCCACGCTATCCGACGCCGATGGGGTGAGGGCAGGTCAACTACGCGATTCTCCGCGTGAGGAATTCATGGTGGAGGGTAAGGGATTCGAACCCTCGACCTCGGCGTTGCGAACGCCGCGCTCTCCCAACTGAGCTAACCCCCCGTCGGATCGGTTCATTGTACTCGGCCGGGCTCCGGGCGACAAGCCAGGACCGCGGTCGCGGGGCGGAGGGTCACCCCTTGGGAGGCGGGTTGTCCCCGAATGCGCGCAGGAGCGGGGTGAAGAGGTCCAGCGGCAGCGGGAAGAAGGTGGTGGTGTTCCGCTCGGAGGCGACCTCCCGCATGGTCTGCAGGTAGCGGAGCTGCACCGCGATCGGGAATCGCATGAGGACCTCGGCGGCCTCGCCCAGCTTGGCCGCGGCCTGGAACTCGCCCTCCGCGTTGATCACCTTGGCGCGCCGCTCGCGCTCGGCCTCGGCCTGCTTGGACATGGCGCGCTGCATGTCCTGGGGCAGGTCCACGTTCTTCACCTCGACCGCCGCCACCTTCACGCCCCAGGGGCTCGTGTGCTGGTCGATGATGCGGGTCAGCTCCTCGTTGATCTTCTCGCGGCTCGCCAGGAGGTCGTCCATCTCCTGCTGGCCCAGCACGCTGCGGAGCGTGGTCTGCGCCATCTGGGAGGTCGCGTAGAGGTAGTCTTCCACGCTGATGACCGCCTTGGCCGCGTCGAGCACCCGGAAGAAGATCACCGCATTCACCTTCACCGAGACGTTGTCGCGGGTGATCACGTCCTGCGGCGGCACGTCCATGGTGATGGTGCGCAGGCTCACCTTGACCATCTTGTCGATGAACGGGATCAGCAGCACGAGCCCCGGCCCCGACCCTTCTCCCCCCGGGTTGAAGATGGCGTTGGTCCGCCGGCCGAAGCGGAAGATGACCGCGCGCTCGTACTCGCGCAGGATCCGGAACGAGGAGAAGAAGATGTAGAGGAGGATCACCACCACCGGGATGATGCCGAAGAGGAGCTGGACGCCTTCCATGGGCAATCTCCTGGGGTCCTAGGGTCGTCGGGTGGAGCGTGTGACGGTGAGGGTGAGCCCGTCGATGGCGGTGACCTGGACCGGCTCGCCCGCGGGCACGCCGGGCTCCGGGCTGACCGCGCGCCAGAGCTCGCCGTCGATGAGCACCTGCCCGTCCGGCTGGAGCGGGGTCCGCGTCACCCCGAGGCGGCCGACCATGGCGGACGATCCGGTCACCGAGGGCCGGTAGAGAGCGCGGATGCCCATGGTCACCGCGAAGAACACGAGGGCCGCGGTCGTGCCCACGGTGGGGACGATCACGAACCACGAGAGGCGGATGCCGGTGACGTCGGGGGAATCGTAGAGCATGATCGAGCCGAGCAGCATCGCGATCACCCCGCCGATCGTGAGGACGCCGTGACTGACCACCTTGATCTCCACGATCAGCAGCACCACCCCGAACAGGAGCAGGAGCAGGCCCGCCCAGTTGACCGGCAGGCTCTGAAAGGCGAAGAAGGCCAGGATCAGGCAGATGCCGCCGATGATCCCCGGCAGGACGGACCCCGGGTTCGACAGCTCGAAGAAGATGCCGAGCATGCCCGCCATCATGAGGAGGTACGCGATGTTCGGGTCCGAGATCAGGGCCAGGAACCGATCGCGGAAGCGCACCTCGATGACCTTCACCGGAGCGTCCCGGGTGGCGAGAGTCACCGACCCCTTCGAGGTCTTCACGGTCCGGCCGTCGATCTTGGCGAGGAGATCGGGCACGCTCTCGGCCACCAGGTCCACCACCTTGAGCTTCACCGCTTCCCGCTCGGTGGCCGAGACGGAGGAGCGCACCGCCTTCTCGGCCCACTCCGCGTTGCGCCCGCGCTCGGTCGCGATGGTGCGGGCGAAGGCGGCCGCGTCGTTCTCCACCTTCTTGGTCATCTCCTTGTCCATGCTCCCGCCCACCGCCACCGGATGCGCGGCTCCGATGTTGGTGGCCGGCGCCATCGCGGCCACGTGCGCCGCCATCGTGATGAAGACACCCGCGGAGGCCGCGCGGGCGCCGGTAGGCGCCACGTAGACGATGACCGGGATGGGCGAGCCCAGAATGCTCTGCACCATCGAGCGCATCGACCGCTCGAGCCCGCCCGGGGTGTTGAGCTGCACGATCAGGGCCTGGGCCCCGTCGCTCTGCGCGCGATCGATCGCGGTGATGAGCAGACGGACCGTCACCGGGGTGATCGCCGAGTCCATCTCGATGGAGGCGACCGGCTGCGCGGCGCGGGCCGGCGCGGCCGCGGAAAGGAGCGTGGCGAGGGCCAGCGGGACGACGAGCGGGCCGAGCAAAGGCCAACGGATCGCCGATCTCACGGCCGTCATCTTAGCACCGGCGCGGGCCTTCCTGCTGCCGCTCTACCGCGCGAGCGCCACCACCGACAGCAGCTCGAAGAGCAGGTTCGCGGCGAGGACGCCGGTGATGGCGCCCGGCCCGTCGTAGGGCGGGGAGACCTCGACGATGTCGCCGCCGGCCAGCTCGAGCCCGCGCAGCCCGCGCACCAGGCCCAGCGCCTCGTACGACGTGAGGCCGCCCGCCTCGGGCGTGCCGGTGCCGGGCGCGTACGCCGGATCCGCCGCGTCGACGTCGAACGAGCAGTAGACCGGTCCGCCGGCCAGGCGGCGCAGGCGCTCCACCACCGGGGCCACGCCCCCCTCCTTCACGTCCTCGATGCGGATCACCTCGAAGCCGTGCTCCCGGTGGAAGTCGAAGTCCTCCGGCCCGTAGAGCGGGCCGCGAATCCCCACCTGGATCGAGCGCCGCCCGTCGATCAGCCCTTCCTCGATCGCCCGCCGGAAGGTGCTGCCGTGGTAGTACGGGAGCCCGAAGTAGCGGTCCCAGGTGTCGGGGTGCGCGTCGAAGTGCACGAGCCCGAGCCGTCCGTACCGGCGCGCCAGCGCGCGCAGCACCGCCAGGGTCACGGTGTGGTCGCCACCCACGCAGAGCGGCACCGCGCGCGCCTCCACCACCGGCGCGAGCGTCCGCTCGATGGCCGCGAAGGTGCCCTCGATCGAGACCGGCACCACGTCCACGTCGCCGCAGTCGGCGACCCGGAGGCGCTCGAAGGGGTGCACCCGGAGCGCCGAGTTCCACGGCCGGATCAGGGAGGACTGCTCGCGCACGTGGCGCGGGCCCATCCGGGCGCCGGAGCGATAGGAGCAGCCTCCGTCGAACGGGATGCCGCACAGGGCCACGTCGAGGCCGGCGGGCGACTCCACGTGGGGCAGCCGCATGAACGTCGCCGGCTGAGCGAAGCGGGGCGACGCGAAGCCGTCGCGAGGTCGGGGCCAGTCGGTCACGGTGGCCTCCGGGAGACCGGGGCTAGAGCTCACCGCGCAGCGTGGCCACCGCGTCCGCCAGGCGCTGCACGTCCTGGGGCGTGCTGTAGACCGAGAAGCTCGCCCGCAGCGTGCCCGCGATGCCGAGCCGCTTCATCAGCGGCTGGGCGCAGTGGTGTCCGGCCCGCACCGCGATCCCGTGCTGGTCGAGGAGCGCCGCGCCGTCGTGGGGGTGGATGCCGTCCACGTTGAACGCCACCACCGCGCCCTTCATCTCCGGGTTCGAGGGCCCGTAGAGCGAGACGCCGGGAATACGGGCCAGCGCTTCCATGGTCGCCGCGGTCAGGGCCTGCTCGTGAGCGCTCACCTGCCCCATGCCGATCTTGCCCAGGTACTCGACCGCGGCGTGAAGACCGACCGCCCCCGCGATCGGGGGCGTGCCCGGCTCGAAGCGCCACGGGAGGTCGTTCCACTGCGCGTGGTCGATCCAGACCTCCTTGATCATCTCGCCCCCGCCCCAGGCGGGCTCGAGGCGCTCCAGGATTTCGCGGCGCCCATGCAGGACCCCGATGCCGGTGGGCCCGAGCATCTTGTGGCCGGAGAACGCGTAGAAGTCCGCCCCGAGCGCGGTGACGTCGACCGGCAGGTGCGGCACCGCCTGGGCGCCGTCGAGCAGCACCAGCGCTCCGACCCGGTGCGCCTGCTCGACCATCCGAGCCACCGGGTTGATGGTGCCGAGCACGTTGGAGACGTGGGCCAGGGCCACCACCCGGGTGCGCGGCGAGAGGAGCCGCGCGTAGGCCTCGAGATCGAGGTAGCCCTCGGGCCCCAGCGGGATCGCGCGCAGCACCGTCCCGCGGTCGCGGCACACCATCTGCCACGGGATCAGGTTGGAGTGGTGCTCGAGCTCGCTGACCACGATCTCGTCGCCCGGGGCCAGCGTCCTCCCCGCCGCCTGGGCCACCAGGTTGATCGACTCGGTGGTCCCGCGCGTGAAGATGACCTCCTCGCGGGCGCGCGCCCCGATGAAGGCGCGCACCGCGTCGCGCGCGCCCTCGTAGCGCTCGGTGGCCTCCTCGCCGAGGGTGTGGATCGAGCGGTGCACGTTGGCGTGGCTGGTCTCGTAGTAGCGCTGGATCGCCTCGATCACCGCGGCCGGCTTCTGGCTCGACGCGGCCGAGTCCAGGTAGACGAGCGGGTGCCCGTTGACGATCCGCGAGAGGATGGGGAAGTCGCGCCGGCAGCGCTCGCCCAGGTTCATGGGGTCACCTCTTTGGTGATCGCGCCCTGCAGCACGCTGAGCGGCAGGGCCACGCACTTCATCCGGGAGGGACGGATATCGGAGTCGAGCCGCTCGAGGATGCTCTCGACGGTCAGCTCGCGGACCCGCGACGCGGGCTGGCCCGCGGCCATCTCCAGCAGGACGTCCGCGGACGCGGCCGAGATGGCGCAGCAATCGCCGGTCCACCGCCCCTCGACGAGCCGCCCGTCGGCCAGGTTCGCCTGGATGCGCACGCGGTCCCCGCAGAGGGGGTTCACGTCCTCGGCGACCAGGTCCGGGCTCTCGAGGGTGCCGCGGTACCGCGGTCGGCGGAACCGGTCGCGGATGACGTTGCTGTAGAGCGCCATGTCACTCCGACAGCTCCCCGCGCGCGCCGCTCTTGCGGTAGGGCGGGAAGCGGTAGGCGCTCTCGCGCGACAGGAGCCCGCCATGCCCGAGCGCGGCCAGCTCGGTCGCCCCCGCCGGCTCGCCGGCCAGGATGCGGGGCAGGATCAGGTCGAAGGTGGTGGCCTGCGAGAACATCCCGCAGGCCGGCATGCCCAGCACCGGGTGCCCGCGCAGATCCGCGATCCAGAGCAGGCTGCCCGGATGGGCGGGTGCCCCGTGGCGGATCATCCGCCCGCCGAGCTGCTCGAGGCCGGCGAAGACCGGATCGAGCGGATCGAGCGAGCCCGCGCCGGCCGCGATCAGGATCTTGGCCCCCGCGGCGAGCAGGGCGTCCATCTCGCCCGCGACGGCGGCGGCGTCGCCCGCCGCGTAGCGTACCGGCAGGAGGCGCGAGCCGAACCAGTCCACCTTCTCGGTCAGCGAGGACTCGAATCGCTGACGCTGGGGAGGGGCCAGGGTCTCACGGCTGAGCACGCCCAGCACGTGCGGCTGGAAGGGCTTCACCGCCACCAGGCCCCCCGCTCTCCACGCGCGCGCCTCCGCGTCCTTCACGAGGCGCTCCGGGATGGCCAGCGGGGTGATCTTGGCCTTGCCCACCGCCTCGCCCGCCTCCACCGGCTGCAGGTCGTAGAGCGTGAACACCGACATGCCCTCGAGCCCGTTCACCGCCGCGAGCGCGTCCGCGTTCACCCGGACCAGGCCCCGTCGCTGGCCGGTGAGCGTCCACTGCCCGCCGGTATAACCCTTCACCTCGACGTGGGCTCCGCACGCCGCCGCGGCCAGACGCGACCCGGCCGGCTCCTCGTGCACGTCGCCCGGCTCCAGCTCGAGGACGTGCACCTCCCGCCACGGCAGCGCGAGCAGCCGCGTCGCCGCGGCCGCGTCGAGGGTCTGGCCCTTGGCGATGACCACCCGGCCCGCCTCGTCGCGCACGTCGTGGCAGGCGATGCGTCCGTCGAGGGACGTCGCGCTGGCCGTGTCACGCTTGATAGCGATGGCCTTCATGGCTGTGCTGTCGTCCTTCTGGCTGTCATCCGTTTGCGGTACGGCATTGTTCTAATTGGGGGGGAGCGGCGTCGCTCCTCCCCCAAGCCCCCCCACCGCACTCCGCATGGAGTCAAGGTTCATTGGCCGACTCGCGGTTATTTGAGGCCTCGGCGGACCTTCTCGGAAATGGGCATGCCGGTGGCGTTGCGCTGGGCCGCCAGGGCCTCGGCCAGGATGCTCAGCGCGATCTCGGGCGCGGACTGCGCGCCCAGGTCGAGCCCGATCGGCACCCGCACCCGCGCGAGCGCATCCTCGCTCACCCCGTCCTCTCGCAGCAGGTTCAGGATGGCGGCTCCGCGCCGGGTGCTGCCGAGCAGCCCGATGTAGCCGACCGGCGTGCTGAGCGCGTGCCGCAGGACCGGCAGGTCGTACTTGTAGTCGTGGGCCACCAGCACCAGCGCGGTGGTCGGGATGAGCGGCACCTGCTGCACCAGCTCCGAGGGCACCCCGATCCGCAGGGCGTCCACGTGGGGGAAGCGCTCCGGGGTTGCGAAGCGGGGCCGCCCGTCCACCACGATGGTGCGGAAGCCCAGCTCCTTGGCCATGGTGGTGAGCGGCATCGCCACGTGGCTCGCCCCGACGACCAGGAGGATGGCGGGCGGGCTGAAGACCTCCGCGAAGGCCCGCACGCTCTCGAGAAAGAGCGTGCGCGACTTCCCCGCCTCCAGCGCCTGCCGGGCCTCCGCCGCGAAGCGCTCGTCGAGGAATTGATCGCCCAGGCTGCCCTCGCGGTCGCCCCGATCGAGGATCAGGAGCTTGGCCCCGTTGTGGGGCGGGTCGAGCCGCGTGACGATCGCGGCGCGGCCCCCGGTCTCGGCGTGGGCCCGCGCCTTCTCGTAGAAGGCGAGCGTCGTGTCGTCGGTCCGGCCGAGCGTCACCGGCTCCACGAAGACCTCGATGGTGCCCCCGCAGGTGAGCCCGATCTCCCACGCCTCCTCGTCCCCCAGGTTCAGCTCGAGCAGCCGGGGCGCGTTCTTGTCCATCACGTCGGCGGACTCTTCGATCACCTGGGCGTCCACGCACCCGCCGATGGTCACCGAGCCGAGGACGCGCCCCCCCTCGCCCACGAGCATCTTGGCCCCTTCCTTCCGGGGCGTGGTGCCGCGGGTGTTGACGAGCGTGGCCACCGCCACCCGGGACTCGTTCTGCTTCAGCTGGTTCAGCTGGTCGAAGAGCTCGTCGCCCATGGTCGGTCTCTCACCTCAGGTTCAGATGCCCGGCGAGGTCCCGGAGGCTCGCCAGATTGTGCGCCGCCGCGAAGTGGTCGACGAGGGGAAGCGCCGCCGCCATGCCGCGCGTCAGCGGCTCGTAGGACGGGTTCCCCAGCAGCGGGTTGAGCCAGATGAGCCGGCCCGCCTTGCGCTTGATGGTGAGCATCTCGTTGGCGAGGATGTCCGGCTCGCCGGTGTCCCAGCCGTCCGACAGCAGGAGCACGATCGTGTGCCGATTCACCAGGTTCCCCCACCGGGCGTTGAACTCCTGCAGCGACTCGCCGATCCGCGTGCCGCCGGAGAAGTCCCGGACCTCGGTCAGCCGGGCCAGGGCCGTGCGGTAGGAGGCACCCTTGAGATGCTCGGTGACCCGCGTCAGTCGCGTGGAGAACGTGAAGGTCTCCACCCGGCCGAAGACGTTCTGGAGCGCGTAGAGAAACTGGAGGAGGAACCGGCTGTAGAGGTCCATGGAGCCCGAGACGTCGCAGAGCAGGACCAGCCGGACTTTGCGCCTCCGGCGCTCGCGTCTGCGCAGCTCGATGATCTCGCCCTTCATCAGGTTGGCCCGGATGCTGCGGCGCATGTCGATGACGCCGCCGCGCCGGGTCGGCCGCTTGCGGCGGCTGATCCGGCGCGCGAGCCGCTTGGCGATCAGGATGGTGAGGCGAGCCACCTCGTCCAGATCCTCAACCGGGAAGGACGAAAAGTCCTGATCCACGAGGATTTCCTTGTCGCTGACGCCGGGGACCTCGAGCGGCTCTCCGTCGTCGTCCCCCTGCTCCTCCCACCCCTCCAGCGCGACCGAGACCTTCTTCTGGGCCGCCTCGGCCCCGCTGTCCCCCGCGTGCTCCTCGGGGATGGCGGGGGTGGCGGGCCCGGTGAGCCCTTCGAGCTCCTGGCCCTCCCCGGCCCGGAACCGCCAGAAGGTCTCGAAGCAGCGGTCGAAGATCGGGAACTCCTCGTACCGGGCCACCAGCGTGGTGCGGAGGGCCAGGTACACGTCCTGGCGGTCGAGCAGATCCACCGCCTCGAGGGCCCGCACCCCGTCCATCATCTCGCCGATGGTGAGCGGCATGCCGGACGCGCGCAGCATATGGCCGAAGCGCAGCACCGCGGTGGTGAGATCGCGAGGGCCGGCCACCGCTATCCCTCGGCGGCCACGAAGCGCTTGAGCCCGCTCGAGGTCAGCTCGCGCTTGAAGCGCTTGACGTCGTCGGCGTCCTTGAGCACGCAGCCGAGGGTCTCGAGGACCAGCTCCTCGTCGATGTGGTCGGCGTGGAGCGAGGCCAGCGCCTGGGCCCAGTCCAGGGTCTCGGCCACCCCCGGCACCTTGGCCAGGCGGATGCTGCGCAGGCTCTCCATGAAGCGCGAGATCTGACGGGCCAGGGCCTCGTTGATCCCCGGCACCTTGCGCATCACGATCCGGACCTCCTTGTCGAAGCCGGGGAAGTCCACCCAGAGGTAGAGGCAGCGCCGCCGGAGCGCGTCGGACAGCTCGCGCACCCGGTTCGACGTCAGGATCACGTACGGCGGGTGCGTCGCCTTGAGGGTGCCGATCTCGGGGATCGTCACCTGGAACTCCGAGAGCACTTCCAGCAAGAACGCTTCGAATTCCTCGTCGGCCCGATCGACCTCGTCGATCAGCAGCACCGGCGGCTTGCCGTCCTGGCTGATCGCCTGCAGCAGCGGCCGGCGGATCAGGAAGGGCTCGGAGAAGATCGTGGCCTCCTTCTCCCGCAGGCTGTGGGTGGTGCTCTCCTCGAGCTTGATGTGCAGCAGCTGCTTGGGGTAGTTCCACTCGTAGAGCGCCTGGGCCGCGTCGAGACCCTCGTAGCATTGCAGCCGGATCAGGTTGGCGTGGAGCATCCGGGCCATCACCTTGGCGACCTCGGTCTTGCCCACGCCCGCGTGCCCCTCGATCAGGAGCGGCTTCTTGAGGGTCATCGCCAGGTGAACCGACGTGGCGATGGCGGGATCCGTGACGTAGTCGGCGCTTTCCATCATCTGCTGGATCTTCTCGATCTCGGCTCTCATGGCCCTCTCAGTCTACACCGCGTGGTCAGACGGGTTGGCGGGTCGAAGCGCGCTCCGGATCTTCTCATAGTCGGCCGGGGTATCGACGTCTTGCGGCATGGGCAGGTCCAGCGCCACCCATTCCACGCGGCCGGGCTCCCGGGCGATGACCGGGCGCGCGCCCTGGTCGCCCTGGAGCGCCAGGAGCTCGGCGAAGATGACCCGGTCGAACAACACGGGGTTGCCGGGTCCGTCCTGGTAGCGGGGCGCGACGATCGGTCGGCCGCTCGCGCGGTGGGCCGCCAGCAGCGCCGGGATGATCGTCGGAGCCAGGGCCGGCTGGTCACCCAGCGCGATCAGCACGGTGTCCACGGTTTCCGGCAGCGCGGCGATGCCGGCGCGCACGGAGCCAGCCTGTCCGGCCTCGGGGGTCGGATTCACGACGATCCGTGCCCCGAGACCGGCCAGCGCCGCCTCGATCGGAGCGGGCGCAGGTCCGGTGACGACCAGCACCGGGTCCAGACCCGCGGCCCGGACGCCCTCGACCGCGTGGCGCACGATCGGCTGCCCGCCGACCGGGAGCAGCAGCTTGACCTGCCCCATCCGGCGCGCGAGGCCCGCGGCCAGCACCAGCGCCGCGATCAGGGCCGATCCCCAAAGAAGAACCCCGCGGGAGGTCTCCCGCGGGGCCCGGGGTCGATCGGACGGCTCAACTGAAGGGCTACTTGACGGCCGCGGCGGCCGCCTCCATCGCGCGCTTGGCGAACACGCGCAGCAGGTGGCTCTTGTACTCCACCGATCCCTGCAGGTCGGCCTGCACGTCCACGCCCTCGGCCGCCTTCTCGGCCGCCGCCTGGATCGACGCGGCGTCGGTCCCCTTGCCGGTGATCGCGGCCTCGACGCCCTTGGCGCGCACCGCCTTGGTGCCGGCGCCGGTGATGCCCACGCTGGCCTTGCCTACCTTGCCGCCGTCCACGCTCAGCACCGCCGCGACCCCGACCACTGCGAAGCGCGAGGCGGGGTGCGGGAACTTCATGTAGGCGGCGCCGGTCTTGGCCGCGAGGGCGGGCACGCGCACCTCGGTCAGGATCTCGTCTTCCGCGAGCGCGGTGGTGAGCAGGCCCTTGAAGAAGTCGTCGGCCTTGATCGTGCGCTTGCCCTTGGGTCCCTCGGCCACCATCTCGGCGCCGAGCGCGATGATGGCGGCCGGGTAGTCGGCCGCCGGGTCGGCGTGGGCGAGGCTGCCGCCGATCGTGCCCATGTTGCGCACCATCGGGTCGCCGATCTGGGCCGCCACCGCGGCCAGGACCGGGCACTTCGACTTGACCACCGGCGAGGACTCGACCTGGTAGTGCGTCGTCATCGCCCCGATGACCAGGGTGCCGCCCTCTTCCTTGATACCGGAGAGCCCGGAGACCTTCCGGAGGTCCACGAGGTGCTTGGGCTGGGCCAAGCGCAGCTTCATGGCCGGCAGCAGGCTGTGTCCGCCCGCCAGCAGCTTGGCGTCGTCCTTGTGGCGCCCGAGCAGGTCCAGCGCCTCCTTCATCGTCCCCGGCGTGTGGTACTCGAACTGGGCTGGGTACATTGTCGGCGTCTCCCTTACTTCTTCGATTTGGCGGCCTGGGCGGTCTTCCAGACCCGCTCCGGCGTCATCGGCATGGCGTCGATGTGATCCACGCCGAGCCCGGACAGGGCGTCCACCACCGCGTTGACCACCGCCGGCGTCGAGGCGATGGTGCCGGTCTCTCCCGCGCCCTTCACGCCCAGCGGATTGACCGGCGTGGGCGTCTCGGTGCGATCGGTCTCGTAGAAGGGCAGCATGTCGGCCTTGGGCAGCGTGTAGTCCATCATGCTGCCGCTGACGAGCTGGCCGGAGTCTCCGTCGTAGACCGCCTCTTCCCAGAGCGCCTGCGCGACGCCCTGGGCGATCCCGCCGTGCACCATGCCGTCCACGATCATCGGATTGATGACGTTACCGACGTCGTCCACCGCGAGGTAGCGGAGGATCTTCACGTGGCCGGTGTCCGGATCCACCTCCACCACGCAGGCGTGGGCCCCGAACGGGAAGCAGAAGTTGGACGGATCGTAGAAGCTCGTCTCCTCGAGACCGGGCTCCACTCCCTCCGGGTAGTTGTGTGGCACGTACGCGGTGAGGGCGACCTGGCCGAACGGGATCGCCTTCTGGGGCGACCCCTTGACCACGAAGCTGCCGCCGACGTACTCCATGTCCTTCGGATTCGCCTCCAGGAGGTGGGCCGCGATCTTCTTGCCCTTCTCCTTGATCTTGTCGAGCGACATCACGATCGCGGTGCCGCCCACCGAGGCCGAGCGGCTGCCGTAGGTGCCCATGCCGAACGGCACCCGGCCGGTGTCGCCGTGGACGATCTCGATGTCGTCCATCGGGATGCCGAGCGAGTCGGCCACGATCTGGGCCATCGTCGTCTCGTGCCCCTGCCCGTGCGAGTGCGAGCCGGTGAAGACGCTGACCTTGCCGGTGGGGTGCACCTGGACCTTGCCGGACTCCCAGAGCCCGGCCTGGGCCCCGAGCGAGCCGACCACCTTGGAGGGCGCGATGCTGCAGGCCTCGATGTACGTCGAGAAGCCGATGCCCATCAGCCGGCCCTGGGCCCGCGCCGCGGCCTGGTCGGCCCGGAACTTCTTGTAGTCGAGCATGCCGAGCAGCTTGTCGAAGGCGCCCAGGTAGTTGCCGCTGTCATAGGACAGGGCGACCTTGGTCTGGTAGCCGTCGGAGAACTTCGGGATGAAGTTCTTCTTCCGGATCTCCACCGGGTCCATCTTCAGCGCGGCCGCGGCGGCGTCCACCATGCGCTCGAGCAGGTAGCAGGCCTCGGGCCGACCCGCCCCGCGGTAGGCGTCCACCGGCGTGGTGTTGGTGAAGACGCCGGTCACCTCCGCGTGGATGGCGGGCCACTCGTACACGCCGTTGAGCAACGTGGCGTACAGATACGTCGGCACCGCGGGCGCGAACGTGGAGAGATAGGCGCCCAGGTTCGCGGTGGTCTTCACCCGCAGCCCCAGGAACTTGCCGTCCCTGGACACCGCCACCTCGGCGTCGGTCACGTGGTCACGCCCGTGGGCGTCGGTCTGGAACGCTTCGCGGCGCGACGACGTCCAGCGGATCGGCCGCTTGATCTGCTTGGTGGCCCAGGTGCAGACCGTCTCCTCGTTGTAGAGGAAGATCTTGGAGCCGAAGCCGCCACCCACGTCCGGGGCGATGACCCGCACCTTGTGCTCCGGGATGCCGAGCACGAAGGCGGTCATGAGGAGCCGGTGCACGTGGGGGTTCTGCGAGGTCACCCAGAGCGTCCAGTCCCCGGTGGAGTCGTCGTAGCGCGCCACGCACGCCCGCGGCTCCATCGCGTTGGCCACCAGGCGCTGGTTGACGATGCGCTTCTTCACCACGACCGGGGCCGCCTTGAAGGCGGCGTCGGTGGCGGCGCCGTCGCCGATCTGCCACTTGAAGGCCACGTTGCTCGGCGCCACCTCGTGGACCTGGGCCGAGCCCTTGGCGGCCGCCTTCTCGGTGTTGGTCACCGAGGGCTGGACGTCCCAGTCGACCGCCACCAGCTCCGCCGCGTCGCTCGCGGCCGACTGGCTCTCCGCGATGACGATGGCCACCGGGTCGCCCACGTAGCGGGCGGCGTCGGAGGCGAGCGGCATGTGCGGCGGGATCTTCAGCTCGGGCAGGAGCCAGCCGCAGGGCAGCGAGTTCACCCCGGTCATGTCCTTGCCGGTGAAGATCGCGACGACGCCGGGGGCCTTCGACGCCTTGCCGGTGTCGATCTTGCGGATCTTCGCGCTCGCGTGCGGGCTGCGCACGAAGACCGCGTGGGTCATCCCGGCGAGCTTCAGGTCGTCGGTGTAGTTGCCCTTGCCGGTGATGAACCGGGGGTCTTCACGCCGCTTGATGCTCGCACCGAGCACACGGGCGGTGGCCATGGTCGCCTCCTACTTCCCCGCCATCTTCTCGGCGGCGTACTGGATGGCCTTGACGATGTTGTGGTAGCCGGTGCAGCGGCACAGGTTGCCTTCGAGATCGTGGCGGATCTGGGCCTCGGTGGGCCGCGGGTTGCGCTGGAGCATCTGGTGGGCGGACATGATCATGCCCGGTGTACAGAAGCCGCACTGCAGCCCGTGCTTCTCCCAGAAGCCCTCCTGGATCGGATGGAGCTTCCCGTCCTTGGCCAGGCCCTCGATGGTCAGCACCTGCGCGCCGTCGCACTGCACCGACAGCAGCGTGCACGACTTCACCGCGACGCCGTTGAGGTGCACCGTGCAGGCCCCGCACTGGCTCGTGTCGCATCCCACGTGCGTGCCGGTGAGGCCGGCCAGCTCCCGGATGTAGTGCACGAGCAGCAGCCGCGGCTCCACCTCGTGCGATTGGGGGGCACCGTTGATCGTCATCGACACGGTCTTTTTCACCGCGCTACCTCCTGAGTGAAGGGTCCGAGGCCGGGAAAGCGCCCCCAACCGTAGTCCCGGCGGGGGGTTCTGTCAAGGGGACGAGAGGAGCCGGCGGCCCTCGGTGCGCGCCTGCTCGAGGACCTCGCGCACCGCGAGGCCCCGGTCGCGCGCGATGCGCCGGATCTCCTCGAACTCGGGCGTCACCGTGATCACCCGGCCGTCGAGGCGGGACACCTTGAAGGTCACCGGTCCGTGGGTGGTGTCGAGCCGGACCATCTCCCGGTCGAGCCGGGCCCGCTGGTAGGCGGTCCACCGCACGCCGATGGTGGAGGACTCCTCGAAGAGCAGTCGGGAGAGGTCGGCGACCCGGCCCGGCTCGCAGAGGGCGGTCAGGACCACCCCGGGCCGGCTGCGCTTCATGATGACCGGGGTGAGCCAGGCGTCCAGGGCGCCGCTCTCGAGCAGGCGCTCGAGCAGCGGCTCGTAGAGCTGGGGCGACATGTCGTCGACCGTGGTCTCGACCTGGATGATGGTCTCGGTCGGGGCCCCGGTCGGCGCGGCTACCGCCGTCTCCCCGACGAAGAGCCGGAGCACGTTCGGGGTCTCGAGCTCCATGGTCCCGGCCCCGTAGCCCACCGCGGTCACCCGCATCGCCGGCATCGAGCCCGCGCCGGCGGCCAGGGTGGTCAGGATGGCGGCCCCGGTCGGGGTCACCAGCTCCCGGCGGATCCCGGTGTCGAGGGTCGGGAAGCCCTTCAGCAGCTCCGCGGTGGCGGGGCCCGGGACCGGGATGCGCCCGTGGGGGCCGTCGATGAACCCGCCGCCCACCGGGAGCGCGCCGAAGTGGACCGCGTCGATGCCGAGCAGATGCAGGCCGATGCACGCGCCGGTCACGTCCACGATCGCGTCGATGGCGCCCACATCGTGGAACTGCACCCGCTCGGGGGTGGTGCCGTGCACCCGGGCCTCCGCGTCGGCGAGCCGACGGAAGACGCGGGAGGCCATCTCCCGGACCTTCGGGGCCAGGTGGCTCCGCTCGAGGATGGCCAGGATCTCGCCGAGGCCGCGGTGGCCCGGGGGATGGCGCGGCTGATGCGCGCCCGGGTCCGGCACGCGCCCCATGTAGGCCGGGTCGCGATCATAGCCGGCCAGGTGCACGTCGACCTTGGTGGCGCGGAAGCCCGCCTTCATCACCTCCGAGCGCTCGAGCCGGTAGCCGTCGACGCCGAGCCCGGCCAGCTCGCGCTCGAGGGTCTCGAACGGAACGCCCGCGTCGACCAGGGCGCCC